>AP72_2010_repI_A100DRAFT_1000160_pt1 | contig 12092 bp, 10 predicted proteins | sample AmaPasrepliIA100_FD_9193 | JGI IMG/M metagenome (IMG submission 9193)
GGGCGCCTCGCCCGCGCCGAGTCGCGAAGCGACGAGTAGGCACCGTTGACGGGTTTTGGCAGAAGTGGGGGCTTTCGACAGGAAATCCAGAACCCGCATCGGCAATCCCAACGAAGTCTGAAGCCAGAGTGCAGCAACTTATGTACCCGGTTGACATCCCTTTGACATTGCCGAAAGCGTCCAAAACACAGTACAGTTCCCAAAGATTCTCCCTGCGACTTGCCGCTGGGCCCTGAACGACGCGATGAGCATCGCCACTCTCAACGACATCTTCTTCACCGCCCTCGAACGCAACCTCGATTCCCTAATGCTCTACCGCGAACAGGGAAAGTGGCTGCCTGTCTCGTCGCGTCAGTTCTCTGAAGGCGTAGCGCGAACTGCAAATACTCTGCGCTCCTGGGGAGTCAGCAAGGGCGACCGCATTGCAATCCTCAGCGAAAATCGGCCTGAGTGGCCGGTCGCCGACCTGTCCAGCTTGCTGTTGGGCGCGGTGACTGTTCCTCTGTACACAACCCTCACAGCCGACCAAACGGCGTTTGTTCTGAACGATTCCGGCTGTCGCATCATTTTCGTTTCCTCCGATCAGCAACTCCACAAGATCACCTCCGTCCTCACGAAGACGCGTATCGAAAAGATCATCGTGATGGACAACGTTGCTTTCACCCGCGACTTGGCCCCGTACGCGGGCCGGTGCACTACGATGTCCACCCTCACAGCGCAAGGACCGAGTCAACTCCCGCTGGAGATCGAGCAGCAGGCGCGCTCTATTACGCCCGACGATCTCGCCACGATCGTCTACACCTCAGGCACAACCGGGAATTCCAAAGGCGCCAAGCTGACGCATGGCAACATCGCGTCTAACATTCAATGCTCGCTTCTCGGCTTCAGCATGCGGCCGGGACTGGTCAGCATTTCCTTCCTGCCGCTTTGCCACATTACGGCGCGACACGTTGACTTCTCAATGCTCTATCACGGCGTCACGCTCGCGTACTGCCCTTTCATCGAGCAACTGCCGCAGGCATTGCTCGAGGTCAAGCCCTCCCTTTTTGTTGCCGTTCCCCGCGTCTACGAAAAAATCTACGCGCAGACACAACGCCAGGCGCAGGGGTTTCCTAAACGCACGATTCTCGATTGGGCCCTTGCGGTGGGCCGCGAATTCAAGCCCGAAATCCTGGCAGGAAAAATCCCACAGTCGCGACGCTGGCGACTCGCGTACAAACTGGTGTTCTCGAAGATTCGCGCAGGTTTGGGCGGCAAGGTCGAGACCTTCATCTCGGGCGGTGCGCCCCTGGGCCGCGACCTCGCTGAATGGTATGCCACCGTCGGCATCCGCATTCACGAAGGTTATGGCTTAACCGAAACATCGCCGGTGATCGCCGTCAATACGCCGATGAATCATCGCATCGGCACCGTGGGCAAAATTCTGCCGAATCTCGAAGTCCGCATCGCGGACGACGGCGAAATTCTCGTGCGCGGCCCGTCTGTCTTCCAAGGCTACTGGAACCGGCCGGAAGAAACGAACGCCGTGCTTCAAGACGAATGGTTCAAAACAGGCGACATCGGCAACATCGATGCCGATGGATATCTCTCGGTCACGGACCGCAAGAAGGACCTGATCAAGACGTCAGGCGGCAAATTCATTGCGCCGCAACCGATCGAGAGCGCACTAAAACTAAATGCCTATATTGGAGTCGCAGCCATCCTCGGCGACCGCCGGAAGTTCCCCGCTGTGATGATCTCTCCCAACTTCGTTCGGCTGGAAGAATGGGCGCGGGAGAACGGCATCAGTTTCTCGTCACGGGCCGATCTGATCGCAACTCCGAAAGTGCAGAGCTTGTATGAGAGCGTAGTCGAAGAACAGAACCGGAATCTGGCCCGCTTCGAGAAGCTGAAGCGGGTAATCCTGGTTCCTGACGAATTCACCGCCGACAACGGCGCGCTAACACCCACCCTAAAACTCCGCCGCCGCGTAATCGAAGAACGCTACAAAAAGCAGATCGACGAACTGTACGCGCAAGCGGAAGCGACGGCTGTGCCGTAAGCAATACCGACCCAGAACCTGTCACTATTTGGAATCGGTTGGGGTCCAGCAGTCGGTATAATCTGCACCACTCGCCAGGTCGGCTTGCCAAATGTCCCGTAGCAAAACAAAAACGACTCTCTCAAATATTTCCTGCTAGCGGTTTCCAAGATTTTATTCTTTGCAGCAGCTATGTTCTTTTTGTTTGGTGGACGTGCTATCCACGAATTCGCAGGCGTAGAGCGCCTTCAGGCAGAAGTTATTGGGATTGCAATTGCAGTTGCTTGCGGCTTTGGCGGTTTTATCGCAAAGAAGGCAATCGAGGATGTGGAGTGGGAGGAAGCGAACGAAGCGGGCTATTCGAGAACCGTCGGAATGGCAAGGCCGTCAGAAGTGAGCGCGATAGTCCCTCTATTCATTACAATATCCCCATGTCGGACTCATTGATTATTGCCGGACGTTCCTTCCGTTCCCGGCTCATTGTTGGCACGGGAAAATACAAATCGTTTCAGGAAACGGCGCGCGCGCTTGACGCCAGTGGTGCCGAGATGGTCACCGTCGCCGTGCGCCGAGTCAACCTCGACCGCAGCAAAGAATCGCTGCTCGACTATATCGATCCCAAGAAATATTTCCTGCTCCCCAACACCGCCGGATGCTACACCGCCGACGAAGCCATCCGGGCCGCGCGCCTCGGACGCGAGGTCGGACTTTCCGACTGGGTGAAGCTCGAAGTGATCGGCGATCAAGCTACGCTCTATCCCGATGTGCAGGCCACGCTGGAAGCGACTCGCGTTCTAGTGAAAGAAGGATTCACGGTGCTTCCCTACACTTCGGACGACATTGTGTTTGCGAAGCGCCTGATCGATGCGGGCGCGGCCACCATCATGCCGCTCGGCGCGCCGATCGGCAGCGGCATGGGTATCCAAAACGTCGCGCATATTCGCATCCTGCGCGAGATGATCAGCGGGGTGCCGCTAATCGTGGACGCGGGCGTGGGCACAGCCTCTGACGCCACGATTGCCATGGAACTGGGTGCTGATGCAGTCCTGATGAACACGGGCATCGCAGCAGCGCAGGAACCGGTGCGGATGGCCGAAGCCATGAAGAATGCAGTTATCGCCGGACGGCAAGCGTACCTCTCCGGACGCATGCCGAAGAAGCTCTACGCGACGGCCAGTTCGCCGCTCGAAGGTGTCGTAAGATAACGCGACGATGGAACCAACGGCTCCCTCCGCTGTGTACAGCAGCCTGCAAGGGAAGATTGTTGTTGTCACCGGCGGAGCCAGCGGAATCGGCGAGGCCATCGTCGAGGCCTTCGTCCAGCAAAAATCTCGCGTCGTATTTCTCGATATTCAGGATGACGCCGCCGATTCTCTGATTGCGAGGCTTCGACGTCCGGATTGTACTCTGCCCCAATATTTCCGCTGCGACCTGACCAGCATTTCGGAACTCCAGTCGGTCGTGGAGAAAGTGCTCCATACATTCCCCACCATCGACGTCCTGGTCAACAACGCCGGCAACGACAAGCGGCACAAGATCGAAGACGTCACCTCCGATTTCTGGGATTGGTGTATGCAGACCAATCTGAAGCACCAGTTCTTCATGGCCCAGGCCGTCCTTCCCGGCATGCGTCGTGCCAAACGTGGATCAATCATCAACATGAGCTCGATCGGATGGGTGATCCCTTCGACCGGCATCCCCGTTTACGTCACAGCAAAAGCTGCGATCGTAGGTATGACGCGCACTTTGGCGCACGAGGTTGGAGCGGAAGGAATCCGAGTCAACTGCGTGATGCCAGGAGCCATCGTTACCGAGAAACAACGCAAACTCGTTTACACGGAAGAGTACAAGAAACAAATCATGGATCGGCAAGCACTCAAGAAAGACATTCCGCCCGAAGAGGTCGCCAAGTTGATTCTGTTCCTGGCATCGGACGAGAGTTCAGCGATAACGAATCAGAGCTTCGTAATCGATGCGGGCTGGGTGTAAAGGGTGTGTAGCCCCCGGACGAGGCGTCCGCCCCTACATAACATTCGAGAGCATAGAAAAAGGGCGGCTCGCAAGCCGCCCCGGTAAATCTCAAATCAACTCAAAGCATCTTCGCGCTGTCGACGTGGATCGAATCGCCCTTAACAGAACCCGTCGCCGCGATGTGATGTCCTTCGTGCCCCTTGAGTGCATCCGGATTGTCCACCATCAGGATCTTCTGGTCCTTATCGGTGACGATGACCATCTTGGCTCCGCCGTCAAGGCACTTCTTAGTGCAAGCTTCCGCTTTCGCGTTTGCACCCTTCGCGCCGCACTTGTCATCGGAGACCCATCCGTTCACGGTTGAACTCTTCGCCATGTCATCGAACGCCAGAGCCGACAGGGCAAGCACGAAACACACAGCAAGGCAAATCAGCAGCACTTTTTTCATGACCCTATTGTTCTCCTTTTTGCAGTCAGATTGCGGCCCCACACCGCAAGCGGTTCGGATATCGAGCGATCACGCCATCGTGAATCGAGGGCGGATCCTAGTTGGCCTTTGAATTGAAGCTCAGGAACTATACCACAAGGTTAACGGGCATTTGTCAGGCAGATATCAACGGCGGCGCTTCGAAGGTACATGAATAAAGACGGCCAACAGGACTACTTCCTGGCCGAGTGATTGGACGGTGGTGCGGGCTTCGCCGGTGCAGGTGGCACGTAGACATACTCACCCGGCTTGGCGTATCCCAATTGCTCGCGTGCCTCTTTCTCAATCGCTGTCTGATCGCTCTTGAGTCCCTGGATCTGCTGCGTGTAGCGGTCGTTCTCCTGTTGCGCGCCGTCGATCTTCTTTCGCAGTTCCTGGTACTCCGAGCGCTTTTGCCGATAGACGACCATTCCGTTGGCGCCGAACATAACATGTACGAAAAGCCATCCTGCGAATACGATCACGGCGCCGGTCGCGATGCGGCGTCGCATGGCGTATATCTTTAACCCGTGAGGACGGATCTTTTCGATCCACGATGCGGCGAACGCCTCCGCTTGAGGTGCGTGCTCCGCCATGGCACGCAAGCCGTCTTCCGGGCGCGCAAACTTCGCGAGTTGAGAAAACGGCTTCACCAATACTTCACTCGAAAATCCAGCTCTTGGCTGCGATGCTCAACTTTTCCAGGCCCGGTTCACTGCGGGCCTCGGTGTAAACGCGCACCACAGGTTCAGTGCCTGACAAGCGGTAGCAAACCCACGATCCGTCATCGAACACGAGCTTCAGCCCGTCGGTGCGAACGACTTCCCCGACCGGATGGCCGCAAAACTCGCGTGGATCAGACCGCAACTTTTCAGTGAACTTTGCTTTCACCTCAGGCGTCAATCGGAAATTCTCCCGCTTCGGATAGAAGGAACCTACTTTGTCACTGATCGCCTGCAATTGCTCACCGAGCGACTTTCCTCTTTTCGCCACCGCTTCGCAGCAAAGCAGTCCGGCGAGGAGCCCGTCTTTTTCTGGAACATGATGCCGAATCGAGAGGCCCGCACTCTCTTCACCGCCAATGACGATCTTGTCTTGCATGATGAGTTCGCCGATGTACTTGAATCCCACGGGAGTCTCGTGGAGTTCCACGCCGTGCGCCTTTGCGAGCGCATTGACCAGATTGGTAGTCGCAACCGACTTAGCCACACCGTTCTTCCAGCCTCGGCTTTCCACCAAGTAGTCGAAAAGAATGGCGATCACGTAGTTCGGTTGCAAGAATGTTCCGTCTCCATCAACTATTCCAAAGCGGTCCGCATCGCCGTCGGTGGCAATCCCGATGTGGGCTCCGGTGTCTTTCATCTTCTTGCGCAAGTCTTCCAGCAAGTGGTCATCGGGCTCGGGAGCATGTCCTCCGAAAAGAACATCGCGAAAGTCGTGGACGGTCGTGACCTGAACGCCGGCACTTCGCAGCAGTTCATCCGAATAACCTCGCGCTGCTCCCCACATAGGATCGAACGCAACTTTGATCCCAGACTTATTGATTGCATTGAGATCGATAATCTCCCCCAGGCGCTTCAGGTAAGCAGGCTTGGGATCGAGCGAGCTTTTCTCGACTGGGATGGGAATGATCATCTCTGACGTTGCCGATGTATCTCCCATCGCGATCTGGGATTCGATCTGCCGCGTGACTTCCGGCAGCGCCGGGCAACCATCTGGAGTCGAGAATTTGATGCCGTTGTACTCGGGAGGATTATGCGAAGCAGTAAAGTTGATTACGCCATCGGCCTTGTTGGCCACCACGGCGTGCGCGAAGGCCGGCGTCGGAGCTGGCTCCGCCACGACCAGAGGAGTAATTCCCTCTGATGCCAAGATCTCGGCAGCCATCGAGCAGAACGATTCGCCCAGAAAACGAGGATCGCGGCCGACGATGATGCGGGCGCCTTTCCGCTTTTGCGAGATTACGTAGCGCGCGATGCCTCCGACTGCGCGCTGCACGTTGGCAAATGTAAATTCCTCCGCCATGATTGCCCGCCATCCCGATGTGCCAAACTTGATTTGCGTTAGCATGTTGTAGCTCCTAGCTGCTAGCTTCTAGCTTTGCGGAGATGTAGTGATCTGGAGCGCTGCTGCGAAGCCGAAAGCTGTTATCCGACCGCTGATTTTATATGACTGATAAGCGAATCGTACTATCGACTGCCGGATCTGCCGATGAAGCTCGCAAAATCGCGGGGCATCTCGTGGAGAACCAACTCGCCGCGTGCGTCAATGTCGTTCCCAACATCCAATCCATTTATCGGTGGCAAGGTAAGGTGGAATCCAGCCAGGAATGGTTGCTGTTGATCAAGACCACCGCTGAAAAAGTTGATGACGTGCGGGATGTGATCCGCGAGTTGCATTCGTATGACTTGCCCGAGTGCATCGCCATCGCAATAGAGGATGGGAGCGCGGATTATTTGCAGTGGATCGGTGAATCAGTGGCGGCGGAGCCGAAACCGTAGTCCCTGCAGTTGTCATCCTGAGCGTAGCAAGAGTTCGCGAAGCGAGCTCTTGCGCAGTCGAAGGATCCCTATGGGCGAATCTGATGTCGAAGGGTAGGGATCCTTCGACTCCGGGGATGCAAAAGACGCATCCATTCCCCTCAGGATAACAGCATCTAGATAGCACCCAGCGCCTGGTCCAGATCCTCGAGGATGTCGTTGACGTCTTCGATGCCGACTGAAATCCGAACCAACCCATCTGTGATCCCGATCGCCCTGCGGCCTTTCTCTCCCAGCGCCGCGTGCGTCATCGTTGCCGGATGTGAGATCAGCGTTTCAACGCCTCCCAACGATTCTCCCAACGAGCAGACGCGGACTTTCTTCAGCATCGTATTCGCATTCTTCAACGATCCCGTCTCGAAGGTGATCATCGAGCCGAAGCCAGTCATCTGACGCTTGGCCAGCGCGTGCTGCAGATGATCCTTCAATCCGGGGTAGAAGACCGACTTCACTTTTTTGTGCTTGCAGAGGAAATCGGCCACGAGCCGACCGCTCCGATCGTGAATATCCATGCGTGCCGCAAGTGTCTTCACTCCACGCAGGATCAGCCAGCATTCGAAGGGAGACAGAATCGCTCCCGCAGCCTTTTGCAGAAACGCAAGCTTGTCTGCGTCCTCCTGATGCGCGCAAACGACGACTCCGCCCAGGCCATCGCTATGTCCGTTCAGAAACTTGGTGGTCGAGTGCACCACCAGATCCGCGCCCAAAGCCAGCGGCTGCTGGAAGTAGGGAGACATGAAGGTGTTGTCGACGACTAGCGACAGCTTCTTTTTGCGACAGATTGCGGCAATGGCCGCCAGATCGCTGATGCGCATCAGCGGGTTCGTCGGCGTTTCCGCGTAGACCATTCGCGTGTTCTTGCGGATGGCATTCTCAACGTTCTCGGCATCGGAAGTGTCGACGTAGGTGAACTCGAGCCCGAATCCGGACATCACCTGGTTGAACAGTCTCGGAGTGCCTCCATAAAGGTCATTGCCGCAAACCACGTGGTCGCCAGATTTGAGCATGCTGACGATAGCGTTGATCGCCGCCATACCGCTGGCAAAAACCCGTGACGCGACTCCACCTTCGAGGGCGGCAAGATTCTCCTCAAGCCGGGTTCGCGTCGGATTCGACACGCGTGAATATTCGTATCCCTTGTGCTCGCCGATGCCTTGCTGGACATAAGTGGAGGTTGGATAGATCGGAACCGTCACGGCGCCGGTCAACGGATCTGGTTCCTGCCCGGAATGAATGGCGCGAGTTGCAAAACCAAGCTCTTTTTTATTCTTCATGTGAGTGAGATTGAGAGTGTGCGGTCTAAATGCCGCCCTCAAAAATCTTCTTCGAGAGATATCGTTCTGCTGAATCGGGGATGATCGTCACTACACGCTTGCCGGCGCCCAGCTTCGCCGCAACCTTGAGCGAGGCGAAGACTGCCGCCCCGCCGCTGGACCCGGCGAGCACACCTTCTTCCGCCGCGAGCGTCTTCACCATTCCGAAGGCGTCATCGTCGGTCACCATCATGACTTCATCGCAGACAGCAGGATCAAACGTTTTCGGCGTGAAACTGGTGCCAATGCCCTCCACCTTGTGTGGCCCGGGCTGACCGCCGCCCAGGGTCGAACCTTGCGTTTCGACCGCAACAGCGACCACACTTGAGGATTTCTCCTTCAAGAGGCGAGCCACACCGGAAAACGTTCCGCAGGTTCCGCAACCGAGCACAACCGCATCAACTTTGCCGTTCATTTGCTCGTAAATCTCTCGGGCCGTGGTTTCGTAGTGATAGTCGGGGTTGGCGAGATTCTCAAACTGTCCGGCCATGAATGCGCCGGGGGTGTCGGCCACGAGGGCCTTCGCGGCGTTGATCGCACCTTTCATGCCGTCGGCTTCCGGAGTACGCGTGACCTCGGCGCCGAGAGCGCGCATGATGATGACCTTCTCTTCAGAAAACTTCTCCGGAACAAAGAGCTTCACTTTATAGCCCCGGTTCACGCCGATCAGCGCCAGGCCGATGCCGGTGTTTCCAGCCGTGGCTTCCACGATCGTGCCGCCAGGACAGATTTTCCCTTCCTGCTCGGCACGCCGGATGATGCCGATCGCGGCGCGGTCTTTCACGCTGCCACCAGGGTTCAGGTATTCGAGCTTGGCGAAGAGATCGGCCGATCCTGAAGGGACGATGCGTTTCAACTGCAGCATGGGAGTTTCACCGACTAGTTGGGTGATGTCGTCGGCGACGCGCAGGCGGGACATTTCGGAAGTTTTTGAACTCACATTACAGGGTACGGACGGGAGATCGAATTCGTCAATCAGGGATACCTCGGGAGGGCTGGCTCACCCTCGACAGATCCGATCACCACGGAGGCACGGAGACACGGAGACACGGAGAAATCAAAGAGCCGTTTTCTCCCTGACTCGGTGGTAACGCAGTTCTAAACGTTAGCCGGACAGCGAAATGCTTCATCGTCCGTCTATAATTAGCCGCCAATTCATCCATGAAAGGGATCGCATGCGACGCTTTGCCGCCGTGCTGTTGATTCTTACGTCTTTCCTGCCCTCTTCTGTCTTCGGCGCTGACCAGACTCTTGTCGGCTATTCTCCGCGTTCCAGCCAGACCGAGCGCGATTGGGAAGCCAAATTTCGTGCGATCCCCGACCCATCGAACTTGCGGGCATATATGCAGCGGCTGAGCGCCCGCCCGCACCATGTCGGCTCGCCCTACGACAAGGACAATGCCGAATGGATTCTCGCCCGCTTCAAGGAGTGGGGACTCGACGCGCACATCGAGACCTTCAATGTGCTGTTCCCAACTCCACAGGTCCGCGTACTGGAGATGGTCGAGCCCACGAAGTTCACAGCCAAGCTGGAAGAACCCGCGCTGTCGGTAGATCCGACTTCCAGTCAGAAGTCAGAACAGCTGCCTACCTACAACGCCTACTCTCCCGACGGCGATGTAACCGCACCGCTCGTCTTTGTGAACTATGGCCTGCCGGAAGATTACGAGAAGCTGGAACGCCTTGGGGTTTCGGTGCAGGGCGCGATCGTGATCGCCAAGTACTATCACTCGTGGCGCGGAGTGAAGCCCAAGGTGGCGGCTGAACATGGCGCGATCGGATGTCTCATCTACTCCGAACCTCAGGACGACGGCTACACACGCGACGTCGTGTTTCCGCAAGGTCCAATGCGCAATCCGGACGGCGTGCAGCGCGGCAGCGTCATGGATTTTGCCTCGGCAAGTCCGGGTGATCCGCTGACGCCAGGTGTGGGCGCCACTGCCGATGCGAAACGACTCTCTGTGAAAGAAGCGAAGAGCCTGTCTAAAATTCCCGTTCTGCCAATTTCCTATGGCGATGCGCAGCCCTTGCTGGCAGCGCTTAAAGGCCCCATGGCTCCCGATGAGTGGCGTGGCACCCTTCCGATTCCGTACCACGTCGGGCCTGGGCCCACGAAGGTTCATCTCAAGCTTGAATTCAATTGGGATGTGAAGCCGGTCAACGATGTGATCGTGAAGATTCCTGGCAGCGTTGCTCCTGATGAATGGATCATTCGCGGGAACCATCACGATGCTTGGGTCAATGGCGCCGAGGACCCAGTCTCAGGAACCAGTCCGCTGCTGGAAGAGGCGCGCGCTTTAGGGATTCTGCTCAAGCAAGGTTGGAAGCCACGCCGCACCATCATTTACGCCGCATGGGATGGTGAAGAACCCATGCTGCTCGGCTCAACCGAATGGGTTGAGGCGCATGCTGACGAGTTGCGCCAGCATGCAGCGGTCTACATCAATACTGACGGCAACGATCGCGGACTGTTCCAGATGGGTGGATGCCATAGTCTCGAGCAATTCATCAACGGAGTCGCACGCGACATCGAAGATCCGGAAACAAAGATGACGGTATGGCAGCGGGCGCAACTCTCGGCGATCGCTGGGGCCAAGTCTGCTGATGACCGCAAGGAACTTCGGCAACGTGCCGATCTGCGCATCGAAGCTCTCGGGTCCGGCACCGACTTCACCGCTTTCCTGGATCACCTCGGGATCGCAAGCCTCAACCTGGGCTACGGTGGTGAAGACGAACAGGGCATCTATCACTCGATCTACGACGATTTCTACTGGTACACGCATTTTTCGGACTCCGATTTCGTATATGGCAAGGCGCTCTCGCAAGCGATAGGAACTGCCGTCATGCGACTCGCCGACGCCGAAGTTCTGCCGTATGACTTCGTCGATTTCGCCGACACTGTTCAGAAATACTCCAAGGATCTGCAGAAACTGCTGACCGACAAACAGGAGGAAATCCGCGAAAGGAATCAGCAGCTCGACGAAGGAGTATTTAGAGCGATCCTCGATCCACGCCGGCCGACGGTCGCGCCGCAGCACGAACAAGCCCCACCACATCTGAATTTTGCCCCCATGGACAACGCGCTCGACAAGCTGTCGCACAGCGCAGACAGGTATCGCAAGGCGCTGTCACAGAAGCAAGCAGGATTGAGCGAACTCCAGATAGAGTCGTTGCGTACGTTAAATGCCAAGCTCATCGAAAGCGAACGCAAGCTAACCAATGACGACGGCCTTCCCCGGCGGCCGTGGTACAAGCATCTGCTCTACGCACCCGGAGTCTACAGCGGATATGGAGTGAAGACCGTGCCCGGCGTGCGCGAGGGCATTGAGCAGAAGAAATACGGGGAATCCGAGCAGGAAATCGCGAGAGTCGCGAAAGCGCTCGAGCAGGAATCAGAGTTGATCAACTCGGCTGCGGAACTGCTGGAAAAGGGTGGTCAGTAAAAACTATTTTCCCGCACCCGAGGACGCGGACTGAGCACCCGCGTAATAGCCGCTCTTGGTGCGCACCACCAGTTTGCCGTGTCCCTTGGCCTTGGCTTCGACGCGAATCTGGCGGAACTCGCCGGCTTTCTTGGGAATGCCCGGCTTGTAACCGATCGCGTACTGATTGCGGATGTCGTTGGCGATGGTACGGCTGATTTCGTCCACTTCGTCCAGAGTCTTGGGGAAGAACGCGATTCCGCCTGTGCGATCGGCCAGGACCTGCAGCGCCTTCTTGGCGCGTTTCGGATGCTCCTCATCGCCCAGGACGCCGATGGCATAGACCGATGGTCCGCCTTC
>AP72_2010_repI_A100DRAFT_1000161_pt1 | contig 12036 bp, 10 predicted proteins | sample AmaPasrepliIA100_FD_9193 | JGI IMG/M metagenome (IMG submission 9193)
GCTAACTGAGCACTCGCATCGAGGCCCGACGCGGCTAAAGCAAAAAGCGATGCCCGGAGTTACCGAACATCGCTTTTTTCAACTTCTTGCCCCGCGTTTCGTAACGGACTCGCAAGGCGGGGTTTTTTATTTGCTTGGGAATGCCTATTGCGCGAGATCAACTTCGCAATTCGGATAGCGCCTTGCGGGCGTCGGCATTATCGGGTTTCAGCTTCACCGCTTTTTCGAATTGCTGCCGTGCCAGCGACATCTGATTCGCTTTTTGATAGGCCAGACCGAGATGATAGTGAACCACAGCGTCATCGGGGGCTCCGGCCTTTTGGATCAGACGCAAGGCCTCCTGAAACTGAGTGATCGCGGAAGTATAGATTCCCTTGCGGTAATAGGCATACCCGAGTGTATCGGCTGCGTTCGCTGAATTGGGTGTACCTCGGCGCGCGGTCTGTGCCATATCCATCGCGACGTCAATGTTGCCGCCGTGTTCGAGCAAGACGTATGCGAGGTTATTGGCAGCGACGGGATTATCGGGCGAAACGGACAGAGCCTGCTGATACATGGCCTTCGCGTTATCCCAATCCTGCTTTGTTTCGTACAGCTCTCCGGTCAGAATAAAAAACCGAACTTCGCGCGGATTGTCCTTAGCGGCCTGGATGTAGACAGGCAGGGCACGGTCGACGGCGCCCTGCTCCATCTGGACTCTCCCGAGTTTCTCGAGCGCATCGACATTGTTCTTATCGAGATCCGCCGCCTTACGAAGGGCAGCCTCGGCTCCGGTGTAGTCCTTCCTTCCCTGAAAGAGTGCGGTTCCGAGCAGGTCGTAGAAGTTGCTATTGTTGGGCGATTTCGCGATCTGGGCATTTGCGGTGTCGATCGCCTTGTCGTATTGCTTCTGTGCGACGAAGGTGTTCATCAGTCCGCCGAGAGCTTCAGAGGAAGAGGGATCTTTCTCCAACGCCTGACGATAGAATTTCTCAGCATCGGCGAAGTGCTTCTGCGCAAGCTGAATGTTGCCGAGTTGAACGAAGGGTCCAGGAGCCTGTGGCGCGCGCTGATTGGCTTCATCGGCATCTTTCTGGGCGTCGGCATAACGTTGCTTCGCGAGTTCTGCCAAGCTGCGAATGAGGTAACCATCTGGCGCGTAAGGCTGGGCCTGAACGATCTGGTTCGCGGTCTGCAGCACGGCGTCGACTTCACCACGGCTGATTTCAAGCGTGGCAATCAGGCGTTGCGCCTCCGTCATGTCGGGCTTGATGCGGACTGCTTCGCGCCACTCCGACTCGGCGCGGCGCGCATCATGCTGCTGAGCATAGGCGATCCCGAGATGATAGTGGGCGACTGCATTTTCGGGATCGTTCTTCAGTGCAGACTGCAAGGTATCAACTGCTCCGGCAGCATCGTTCTGTCGCGTTTGTAGTTCGCCCTTGAAAACCAGGGCTTCTACGTCGCGAGGAGTCGCCTTCAGGATTTCATTCGTAAGTTTGGCGGCTTCATCGAGCTGGTTCTTCAAAATCAGGATCTGAATGTAGTTCTTTTTGACCTTTCCTTCCTTGGGATGGTCGCTATATAGAGTTTTGTATTCGGCCAATGCCTTGTCGAGGTCGCTGTTTACGAAATAGAAATCGCCAAGCATGGAGTAGCCTTCAGGCTTATCCGGAATATCTCTCTTCGTCTGCTTGAGGAACGCTTCCGCATCGTCCCGCTTACCCTCTTGCATCAGCAGACGAACCATAGCAGCGCGAGGGTTGGGGTCTTTCGGATCGATCTCGATCGCGTGCCGGAACTGTTGTTCGGCTTCGGGCAAGCGATTGTGCGACTGATAGAATCCGCCCAACGCCAATTGCGCGTTCATGGCTTTCGGGTCGGCCTGTATGGCCTTCTTGAAATTAGCTTCGGCTGGATCGGGCATGTTGGCCCGAAGTTGGAGCAGCGCGAGCAACAAATAGGATTCGGAGCGTCCGGGATCGAGTTTTATCGCTTGATCCATCTCCTGTATGGCCGCGGTCAGACTGTTCTGGGAGGAATAGTAGTTGGCCCAGGCTTCGTGAGTCTCGGGATTATTGGGCTGCTTTTCTTTCAACAGGTCCAGGTGCGGTTTAGCTTGCTTGAGCGCATCTTGCGAAACCGAGCCGTCGGCGTTTCTCACGGTCACTAAAAGGTTCGAAAGATCGGTATGGGCGCGATAGTTCTCCGGTGAGAGTTCGACCGTACGGTTGAGTTCCTGGAACGCCAGGTTCACGTCGCTCAATTTCAAATAAGCCTGGCTTAGCTTGTAGTGAGCGTCAGCATAACGGCCGTCAATCTGCACGGCGTTGCGGTACTGGATCGCCGCTTCACGAAATCGGCCTTCAGCGAAGTATTTCTCTCCGCTCTCAAAGTATTTCTTCTTGCGAACGTCGGGATTGCGGGAGCAGCCGGAGAGTAGAGCAAGCAGGCAACAGGCAAATAACAAACGACGAAGGATTTTGGAATGAGTCATAGGGTTTCTCTCAACGGGAAGCGGATCATTGCGAAGCATCTAGGGGATAGATCGATCTTACTCCACAGTAACAGGGCAAACGCATTACCGGAGTCACAATCGGTACCCAGAGGCAGCATGGGTTTTCTCAACGTGGAATGTAGTTGTTCAGCAATGGCAGAACATTATTGGCGAAGGGCATCAGCCGTTGCTGAGCGGACTCTATCGTCTCGCCCGGCAGGATGGGAGTTCCCAGCCTGACCAGAGCGCCATCGCTCCGGTTCATTCGAATGGAATCGGCCACCAGGTAGTACTTTGCCCAATACTCGCTGGCGACACCCCGATCATGCGCCCAATACCAATACAGGACCAGCTTGCGGGAATCGCCCTTTGCAATGATGTAGCGGTTGACTGGAAATGCGGCATGCGAAGGGAAAGACAACGTAATACGGCTGGACTGAACCGGCGTCCAGCCCGCTCCCGGCAGGCAATTTTTCGGGGAGTGGATCGTATCCCCGGCGCGCTGGCTGGCAAAATACGCGATGAAGAGGTCGATCGGAACCTCATCTGTTTGTTCGTTGCGATAGACACGCAGGAGAAAGTTCCCCGGCCCGAGCACCTGAAGAGACTCACTGGGTATCTCAATATCGGTGCTGTCTAACCTTCCGACATGCTCCGGGAACGAAGCCAATGGCTGGCGCGAAGGAAAGACCTCGTTAAGCGTACGGGCTTGCAGAAAAATCGCGGTGGCGATCAAAAGCAGAGCGACCGGAAGAAAGCGCTTGATGGAAAGAGTCATTCTGCGGCACGGGCTTTCTGCAAAACCCAGTTGATCAGCCCATGGAGTCCGTAAAGCATGAGCAGGGAGATCACAAATGTGATCCATCCCCAAGAAGTGTGGTAGAAGCCTTGGGCCATCTCAGGGCTCCAGTACTGCGCCAGTAGGCCGGTTCCTATGATGCGCACATTGTTCGCTGCGACTGCAATCGGAATCGAGGCGAATGCAAGCAGCCAGCGAAGCCAAAGGCGTTTCTCCATCAAATATCCATAAATAATCGAAAGAGTGACCAGCGACATGAGGGAACGGATCCCACTGCAGGCTTCAGCAACCTCCAAGGGCATGGCGGGGAGATTGATGACGTTTCCTTCCCGTAAAACCGGCACACCGAGCCATGGCAGTATCACGCTGGCAACCTGTGAGGCGAGCAATTGCAGCGGGAACGCGATCTGATTGAAGGCGATCGCAGGGATAGGGATCATCAGAATCAGGAAAGCAAGAGGAAAGAACAAGGCCCGGAGAAAATGCCAACCGCCGAACAGAACGATCAAGCCGGCGAGCAGAATCAGTAACGAAAACCGCGACAGAAACAGCTCGGCTCCGAGTTGTCCTACGATCAGAGTGCACATCGCGATCGCGACGATCCCGAGTCCCGCCCAGGATGGGCGTAAGGGAATCGAGGCCAATTTCCTCCGCTCTTGCCAGACCACATATGCGGAAAACAGCGGGACGAAGAATCCGTGTGAGAAGTCGGGGCTATTCCACCATTGCCCAACCAGGTGCGCAAGGATCGACCAGTAGAGCCAGGCAGTGATTGCGAGTAGGGAACCGATCTGCCAAAGCGGGAAGGACGGCAAGTAGGCAGTCTCCCGACGCACATTCGAAAGCTCGGATTGCAACAGTTGACTCAAGATCCCAAGGCCGTCCAAGCGTACGGGGGATAATTCAGGATAAGCCACGTAGACGATTCGCGCAATGCTGCCAGAGACCGTGTTTCGGCCCGAAAAATGGGCGTTCCGAGGCTTGGATCGCACCGCCGATCGAGCTTGCGCGGAACTGAGTTCCAACGATCATTCCTTCGATGCGAATACTCGAAGACGCCAGAACGGGACCGGAATGATCCAGACTTGGAAGCTGTCGGTGAGCGTCGCGATCGTCTAAACTCCGCGCCCCAAGCCTCATTTCGCGAATCCTGTCGGGAAAAGTCCTCGTGTTTGCAGCCATCGGAAAAAGGAAAATGAGATCCTAATTCTTACCCTCGGTGAGCCGTTTGCGAGAGCGGAGTTCAGTTTCCTTTATGGGCAAGAGATGCGCCGAATTGGCTGAAATGCCCAACTCCCCTTTAGTAACAATCGCCGCGTTACACGCGTAACGACACAAGCCGTTTGAGGGAAGATATCCTTCGGCGGCCAGAGAATAGGCTTTGGGTTCAAGCGCAATCCCCCCTTCATCGAATCTGGGTGCAAATGAGAAAAGTTTTTCCCACAGTTGCCGGCAGGCACGTAAAATAGGGCCATTGAGAAGTCCGAAATATCCCCCTTGGAACAAACCGAATAGATATATAAGTTATTGATACATAATAACTTGTTATATTTTTGGTGGTGGCGCGCAGAAATGTCGAGTTTCGGTCCAACTCGTGCTCCTAGAGAAGCAAAGAACCGTTCCGGTCGTGTATCTGGGGAGCCTAATGGCAGGGCAAAGAAGGATAAATTGTCCTCCGGGTCGAGACTGTCCGAGTTCGACGGTGACTTCGAGTTTATCGAGACCATGAGCAAATTTGTTGAAGGTGCCAGCCCAAGCATGCGACCCGTCGAGGCAGTTATCCGGGAACTCGCTCAGAGTGACGTGCCGGTTTTGCTATTGGCCGAACGTGGCGCTGGCAAGCACACCACCGCGCAGCGGATTCACGATCTTTCCCGGCGGAGTGCGCAACCTTTCCGGTTATTCCACTGTTCCAACACGAAGCCCGAGGATTTACAGAACGCCTCCGTCGGTGAGCCCAAGGTTGCGGGCACGATTTTTCTGCAGGAGTTGGGTGAACTGAATTCGGCTTGCCAGGATTATTTGCAACGAGCGTTGTCGCGGAACGGGAATGGCAGCGAGAACGGAATACCGAGATTTATCTGCGGCAGTGTGCTCGACCTGGAACTCGAAGTTAAAGCTCGGCGCTTGCGCGAAGATCTTTACTATCGGATCAGCGGCGTGTGCCTGCGGCTGCCTCCTCTACGGCAGAGAAAAGAAGACATTCCGATTTTGATCCAGCATTTCCTGACCAGGTACGCACAGGAGTTCCATCGTCCGATTCCGGCATTGAGTGCGGAACTGCTGCGATTTTTCCAGGACTACTCATGGCCGGGGAACTTGCGCGAACTGGAGGCCGCGGCCCGAGTCCTGGTGGCGCTGGGCGACGAGCGCCTTGCCATGGGCGGATTGCGCGCACTTCTTCAAAAAACGCCAGGCTCCGGCAATGGGCGCACGATTTCATTGAAGGCGGCCTCGAAGGCGGCATCTCATGAGGCCGAGAAGGAATTGATCCTCAGAGTGTTGACCCGAACGCGTTGGAACCGCCGTCGGGCTGCCGAGGAACTACAGATCAGCTACAAGGCCCTGCTCTACAAACTCAAGCAGATCGGGTATGAGGGGTATGGTGCATCGTAAGGTTCGAGGGAAAGCTATGAAGAAAGCGATTCATGTGGTGCTGTTGCTTTGGGTTGGTCTGACGACGACCGCGTTGCTGTCGCAAGCGAGCGGCACGCAGCCCAGTGCCGCACCGAAGACCGACAACGCGGGCGCAAAAGCTCCGGACGAGGTTCAGTCCGCGAATGTGGGATCGGACTACATCATCGGCGCCGACGACACGCTACATATTTCCGTGTGGAAGGAACCGGATCTTACCGAAACCCTTCCCGTTCGTCCCGACGGGAAAATATCGATGCCGCTCCTCAACGACATCACGGCCGCGGGATTAACCCCGCTGCAACTGCGCGACACGATCACCGAGCGCCTCAAGAAGTACATTGCTGATCCGCGCGTGACCGTGGTCGTGACCGGGATGAACAGCCGCCGGGTTTTTGTGACAGGAGAAGTCACACATACCGGACCGATGACGTTGCTCCCGCACATGACTGTATTGCAGGCGTTGGCGCAAGCCGGCTTTACGCAATTCGCCAACCCGAAGGCGATTTATCTGCTGCGCACTGAGAATGGAAAACAGCAGAAAATACCTTTCAATTACAAAGAAGTAGTAAAAGGCAACCATCCGGAACAAAACATTATGTTGAAGCCAGGTGACACGATTGTCGTCCCGTAAGGAACTGCGAATGAATAGACGTCATAACATCCTGGTCGTAGGAATTGTAGTGCTTGCTTTCGGCACCATGAGAGCGCAAGACAATCCGACGCCCTCGCCTGACTCGCAGACGAGCCCACAGCAACCCATTGCCGCCTATGGGCAGGAAAACGCTCCGCAACCAATTAATGACAATCCGCCGCTTTCTGGACTAGACCTGCCCTCTCTGCAGGAGCACGCCGCTCCGCTCAGCTATTTGCAGCCGGGCGCCACGTTCAGCGAATCGGCCAGCACTAATATTGGGAATCAAGTCAACGGCGACACTTCGGTCGGCACCATCAGCCGAGCCTTGGGAAGTCTGCAACTGAAGAGATTGTGGAGCCACTACGATCTCGCGCTCGACTACATGGGAGGCTTTGCTTATTACCAGAAGGGAGGTATCGGAGCGAAGTTATTGCAGGATTTAGGCTTCGAGCAGAAGATCATGTGGAAGCGCGGGCAATTGTCGCTACGAGATAGCTTCAGCTATTTGCCCGAAGGGAATTTTGGCGCGGCATATGGATCGATGGGATCGGTGGGAGTGGCCAATATGGGGGCCACCGCTTTCAGTTCTTTGTGGGGCGGCAATAGCCTGGGAGCACTCGGGCTCACGCCGCGAATCGTGAATGTCAGTCTGGTAGAACTTTCGGAGAGCTTGAGTCCGAAGTCTGCGTTCACGGCAACCGGCGGGTACGCGTTCACACATTTTTACGGAGAAGATGTCAACGGAGCGTCCTTTATCGGTAGCTCGCAGTTTTCGGGCCAAGTCGGTTACAACCGAAGCCTGACATCTCATACACAGGCTGCTGCGACATACGGATACCAGGCATTCGATTTCAGTATCGCGGGAACGTCGTTTCATTCCCACATCATTCAAGGGATGTTGGGACACCGAATCTCGGGTCGAATGGACCTGATGCTTGCGGCGGGGCCACAGTTTACGAGGCTCGGAAGTCCTTGTGATATCACAAATCCTCAGGACTTTAACGACCCACACTGCACCCTCGTGGGCTTGGAACTGGTCGGGACCATTCCCAGTAACAGGATTGGCGTGGCGGCACAAGCTCGTTTGCGTTACCGCCTGTCCAAGAGCACGCTGGATCTCAGATACGAACGATTTGAAACCAACGGCGGCGGATTGTTCGCTGGCGCGCAAACTGATCTGGCTCGCTTCAGTGTAGAGCACCCTCTGTCGCGCATATGGACTATGTCGATGGACCTCGGATACTCCCACAATGAGCGCCTGCAAGCTGTATGCACGGCCCAGTCGGCGAGTAACTGCGTAGCGGGTGATTCCAAGTACTACAACGATGGTTATGCCGGTGTAGCGTTGCACCGCTACTTCGGTCGCAACTGGCATGGCTTCGCCAGCTATCAATTCAGTGAGCTGGCGTTTGACCAGTCTTTCTGCACCACCACGACTCCCTGCGACCGCATATCGAATCGACATGTTGTGACAATTGGAGTGGATTGGACCCCGCGCCCGATCCGTATTGACTGATTGCTGGGCCGCGAAGAGCGGCCGGAATGGATCTTAGGAAATGATTACTAATCGTGAATTGACCATGCAGGATTATTCGGCGATGTTGCGCCGCCGGGCGAAGATCATTCTGATTCCCGCCCTGTTGGCGCCCTTGGCGGGGTATCTGATCTCGTACGCCTTTGCGCCGAAATACACCGCACAGTCGACGGTCCTGATCGAAGGCCAAAAAATTCCTGAGTCGATGGTTCAGCCGGTTGTTCTCCAGGATTTGACAGCGCGGGTTTCAACTCTGACGAACCAGGTTTTGGCCGAGAGCAAGCTGAAACCGCTGGTGGAGAAACTCTATCCAGGGAAGAGTCCGGCGCAGGTGGGCGAGTTGATTGACAGCATCCGTCAGAACATGGCGGTCGAGGCCGTACCCTCGGAGCTGTTGGCGATTGGCGCAGCCGGCAAGGCGAAGAAGCCGGGAACCAGTCCATTCCCCGGATTCAACGTGAAGTTCACGGCTCCCAATGCGCGCGAAGCCCAGCAAATCTGTAACGAGCTGACCGACTTGTTGGTCCGGGAATATGCCAATCAGATCAACGATGCCGCCGCAGGTACTTCCGAAGTGCTGAACCGCGGCATTGAAGACGCCAAGAACAATCTGGACGGCATGGATTCCAAACTGGCTGAGTTCAAGAAGCAATATGTGGGTCAGTTGCCGAGCGATCAAGAGAACAACCTGAAGATCCTGACCGGGCTGAACTCTCAGTTGGAGTCCAATACACAAACACTAAATCGCGCCCAGCAGGACAAGGCCTATACCGAGTCCATGCTCGCGCAGCAACTCTCGACCTGGAAGAGTTCGCAAAATTCCACCAACCCGGACACGCTCCAGAAGCAGCTTTCCGATCTGCAGTCACAGCTTCTTCAGCTGAGGTCAAAGTATACGGATGATCATCCGGACGTGATTAAGACGAAAGCGGATATTGAAGGCGTAAAGAAAAAGCTGGCCGAAATCAACAAAGGCTCGTCGGACGCTGCAGAAGAGACGACCGAACGGGTGAATGCCAGCGAACCCCCGGAGATTCGTCAGCTGCGCCTGCAGCTCCATCAATACGGGGATTTGATTACCGCAGCAACTCGCGACCAGAAGAGGTTGCAACAGGAGATCTCGTCGTACCAGGGAAGAATCTCGCTGAGCCCTGCGATCGAGGAACAATATAAGGCGCTGACTCGTGATTACGACAACGCTCAGAAGACCTACGAAGACCTGCTCGCGAAAAAGAGTTCGGCTGATTTGACGGTCAAGATGAATAACCAGTCAGTCGGAGAGCGGATGGTGCCGCTGATTCTGGCCGACCTTCCGGATTCGCCCAGCTTCCCCAATCGATGGATTTTTGCCTTGGGTGGACTGGCAGCGGGACTTGCGATAGGAGCGGGGATTTCTCTTCTCCTGGAGTTGCGCGACAACTCGATCCGCAACGAGCGCGATGCCGAGGCCGTTATGGAATTGCCCACACTGATCGCAGTGCCGTGGGTGGGAGTGCAGGCGGCAGATCCGTCAAACGGTAAGTTCAAGTTCTGGCAGCGCAAGAAGTCTCTCGGCGACGGGAGCGCAGCGGTTCGGGCGTAAGGAAGCGAGTTTCGGGAAAAGCTATGTACAAAGAGTTCTACGGACTACGAGCGAACCCGTTCAACGTCAATCCGGATCCGCGTTATCTGTTTCTGACGCGGCATACGGAGGAAGCATTGGCGTGCCTCACTTACGGGATTCAAAGCCGCAAAGGTTTCGTGCTCCTGACCGGGGAAGTCGGAACGGGCAAGACGACGCTCATCAACAAGTTGCTGGAGTGGCTGCGCCTGCAGCAGGTCGCCACGGCATTCATTTTCAATTCGAGAATGAATGTTCCGCAGTTTCTCGACTACATGATGGCGGATTTTGGGATTCCGTGCGATTCCAGGGCCAAGAGTCAGGTTCTGTTGCGGCTCTATAACTGGCTTCTCGACCGTTACAGGGCGGGAGAGACCGCGGTTTTGATTGTCGATGAAGCGCAAAACCTTTCCGACGAAGTTCTGGAAGAAATACGGATGCTCACCAATCTGGAGACATTTACGGAGAAGTTGCTCCAGATTGTTCTTGTAGGACAGCCCGAATTGGAGCAGAAGCTGAAACAGCCACAACTCCGGCAATTGCGGCAGCGTTTAACGCTGCGCGCGAAAACGCATCCTTTGACACTAGACGAAACCAAGGCCTATATCCAACAGAGACTGCGAATTGCCGGATCCAACGGGCAGCAAATTTTTACTCCCGAGTCGCTGGTGTCGATTCACCGGTATTCGGCGGGTATTCCACGTGTCATCAACTTGCTTTGTGAGCACTGTTTGGTAAGTGCATTTGTGGATCAACAGAAAGTGATTGAGCCGGTGGTTGTAGATGCGGTAGCGCGCGACTTCGATCTGGGTGATAACACCTCCTCCGGCACGGTGATCCCACCGCCGCCACCCAGTACGAACGGAAACAAGTTTGATCTGGTGGACGCATTACGGTCGCTGGCAACGCTGGCTGACCGTCTGCGCCAGGAAGAGAAAGAGACCTCCCCAGTGAAAGGAAACTATGAGCCGAATTCATGAAGCATTGAAAAAAGCCGAACAAGAGCGCGCCAGCGCCCAAGGAGGGACAGTGCCCTCGAGCTTTGCTTCATCTCCGGTGGCCGAACCGCCTGTCTATGAAGACGCGGCAGTTGTGCCCACTACGACCTCTAATTTGGGGATGCCGGAATTTGCCGGCGCGTTTAGCCTGGAAACTCTTTTGGCGCGCTGCGCTCAACCCGAGTGGAAGCCGGATCTCCAGACGATGTTGTTCATGAACGGCAGCGACGGGGCCCGCGGGACAGAAGAATACCGCACGTTGCGGTCGCGCCTGTATCACGTGCGCGAAAAAATGCAGCTGAAGAAGTTGCTGGTGACAAGCGCTCTTCCGAAGGAAGGCAAATCTTTTACCGCGGCGAACCTCGCGCAGGTGATGGTGCGCCAACATGGAAGGCGCGCCTTGCTGATCGATGCCGACCTCCGGGGTCCCCGGTTGCATCTTATGCTTGGCACGCCGCTCGGGCCCGGTCTGGCGGAATATCTGATGGGTAAAGCGGACGAGGTTTCGGTGATGCAGCGCGGACCGATGGAGGGGCTGTTCTTCATTCCAGCTGGAGAAGGCATTGAGAATCCGGCGGAACTGGTGGCGAGCGGAAAATTGAAACTTCTGCTGCAGCGGTTGGAACCGCTTTTCGACTGGATCATCATCGATTCGCCTCCTGTCGTTCCGGTTTCCGACGCCAGCGTGCTATCGAAAGTCTGCGACGGTGTTCTGATGGTCGTGCGCTCCAATTCAACTCCCTCGGATCTGGCGCGCAGGGCACGTATGGAATTCCCCGACCAGATGCTGATCGGCGTGGTGCTGAATGGAACCGATCACGAAACCACCCAATACGAGCGCTATTACTACGAGTCGTACGAAAAGAAAGTGACCCCGACCCAGCTGTAGGGAGAAATCAAGTGATTCGGCTCTTCCGCGTCTACTATCCGCTACGCACGCTCGTGTTGCTGGCGGTTGAGGCCCTGATTGTGTGGTTGTCCTTTGTTCTGGCGACGATCCTCCAGAACGAGGAAAACTGGTGGCTTCTTCTGAACGAGGAAAACGGATACTGGAAGATTCTGGGCGTAACTGTACTGGTCCTTCTGTTCTCCCACTGGCTGGATCTCTACAACACGTCGCTGCTGGGCTCCAAGTGGGATCAGGTATTCCGGCTACTGCTGGTACTGGGCATTGTTGCTCTTTTCCTGTCCGCCTTCAGCTACTCTCTGCCCGGGGTATTTCCTGGACACTGGTCCTTACATATGGGGATCATTTTTTTGCTGTTCACGCTATACGGATGGCGACGGGCCTATTCGTGGATCGTGCAGCAGCCATATTTCCGGGAAAGAGTCTATGTCCTCGGGACTGGTGAACGCGC
>AP72_2010_repI_A100DRAFT_1000162_pt1 | contig 12012 bp, 12 predicted proteins | sample AmaPasrepliIA100_FD_9193 | JGI IMG/M metagenome (IMG submission 9193)
CAAAATGGTGCCCCTCAGAAATTGCATCGGCCCTTAGCCACTGACGAGCCATGAGCATGTGGCAAACGGGGGTGCGACGCCATTTAGACGAGGTCGTGACCAACTGGGCGTTAGATGGCGGCAACCTGGTCTCCCAACGTGGGCGAAGGTCAATGACTGCGTTGGAAAGCTACAGACGTCAGCATCCATGAGCAAAGTCTTGCAGACGGTGATTATTTTGCAAAGAGGAGTAATCGTCTCTCATGCCAAGTGAATTCCCTCACGGGAAGGCCAGAGCTTTCCGGCCATTTTTACTAATTCGGCGAGAGAATTTGCCCTCATCTTCTGCATGACCTGTCCCCGGTGTGCTTTCACCGTGATCTCGCTGATACCCAGCTCTCCGCCAACCTGCTTATTCAACAACCCGGAGACGACCAATCGTAGGACTTGCTGTTCTCGCGGTGTCAGTGAAGCGTGGCGGTTCCGAAGATCACGCTTCTCGATTTCACGATCCAGAGCCACGCGGCTTCGTTCCAAACTTTCTCGGATTGCTCCCAGTACGACTTCATTAGTGAACGGCTTCACGAAAAAATTGATCGCTCCTGACTTCATGGCTTGAACCGCTGTCGGGATGTCTTCATAGCTGGAAGTAGCGATAATCGGCATTTCTGGTCTCTCTTGCGCGATCTGTTTTTGCAGTTCGAGAGCGTTCACGTCGGGAAGGGACAGCGCCAGGATCAGACAGCTCGGTACGACAGGCCGCGGCCGGGCCAAAAATTTGCGGACAGATGCGAATGTCTGCGACTGCAAGCCTTCGCTATGAATCAATCGTTCCAGTGATTTTCGAATGAAGATATCATCGTCGATGACAAAGACGATCGGTGTAACGTCAGGAATCGGGGGGAACCCCAGCTGCTGATTAAATGCATGCGTTAAATTCATAAGCCCACTCCTTATGATTGTTGTAGGGTGAGTTTGAAATAAGCGTGGTAGAGTTCACAACCCCAAATGGTCCGGTCAATTGCTCAATCCGTGGTCAGGAATGAACCTACGACTTTCGATGGGTTCGGCGAATGTTGGTTGGATTACGTTTCGATGTGCTTCCGGCCAAAGAGCCGTGCATCAATGGACCACGCACCGGGACCGATCATGGCAGCGGTACCGCCGAATGTTGCCAGGATTATCGGAATCCAAGGATCACTGCCGTGGGTGAGAGCGACCCAGAGCTCAATGACTGCGATCAACGATCCAACAACTGGGGTCCAAAGGCCGACGAGGAGAAGTATCGCCAAACATGCACCAATGATCTGCGGAATCATCAACGGAGAGAAGGATGTTCCCGTGAGATCGATGATCCCAAATCGAACGAGCAGGAGGGCGGCGAGAACTCTTTGAAGCAGCAGTCCTATGCCGGGCCAGCCGCTGGCGAAGGTCGAAAACAGTCGTTGCAGAGAAACCTCCCATCAAAGGGTAGGGAAATTGCCACGAAATCGAAACGCCTAAAGGCGGGAGGCGCCGACCCTACTTTTGGGGGAGATCCAATTCGATGATGCCCCGTTTTAGAGCAATCGTGACGGCATGGGCGCGGTCATTGGCGCCAAGCTTTGACAAAATATTTGTGACGTGGCTTTTAACCGTCGCTTCACCAATCGAGAGCTGATCGGCGATCTGCTTATTACCGTTACCGGCAGCAATTAACTTAACTACGTCGATTTCGCGTTCCGTCAACTGGTCATCGGTGGCGTGATCCGCCAGCTGAGCCGCAATCTCCGGCGGAATTCGTTTCTTTCCCGCATGCACCGCACGTATCGTATCCAGGAGTTCCTTATGAACCTGCCCTTTGAGTATGTAGGCTCGAGCTCCTGCTTTGAGCGCCCGTAGTACCTGCATATCGCCGGTATATGTGGTCAGAACGATGATTCGAGCTTCCGGATGTTCCCTCCGTATGGCGACAATTGCCTCGAGACCGTCCACTTCCGGCATCTGAAGGTCCATTAAAGTCACGTCCGGCTGATGAGACCGAAATGCTTCGATAGCTTCTTTGCCATTCGATGCCTCCGCGACCAGTTTCAGGTCCGGCTCAGGGTTTACCAAGGCCGCGATACCCTTCCGCAACAAAGGATGGTCATCGACGGTCAGAATTCGAATTAGATTATGAGTGCTATTCACGATTTTCTACTTTACTAAGCAATGTTGCCCTGACGGTCGCGCGCGGTTTCGTACGCAACAGGAGCCGGGACCGTCAGCTGAACCTCTGTACCGGCCCCGGTCTCGCTCCAAAAGTCCAGTTGCGCTCCGATCCGGGTTGCCCGTTCCCGAATACCTCGCAGTCCCCAGTGTCCCTCAACTCCGCCCGCCTTCAGAACGTTCGGGTCGATACCTTTTCCATCGTCGCGGATGCGAATGCGGAGTGCGTGATCGCCGTATCTAACCTCGGTCTCGATGCGGTTCGCTTGAGCGTGCCGGTACGCGTTTCTCAAAATCTCGAGTGCGATGCGACACACCTCGCTCTTCGAAGCCGGGGATAAGATGTGTCGTTCTCCTTCTTGAACCAAATCGAAAGCCGGCGGTTTCTGAATCGCACTGCNGGAATGAGCCAACTCTTGACTGGCAGACATTAGTATCTCCGCAAGGTCACCTCTCGCCAGGGGCTCCGAGCGTAAGCCTTGTATCGCATCTCGACTCTCAGCCAGCGCTTTCTCGGTCTCATGGATGGCATCATCCAGAGACTTCATCGCTTCATCGGTTCTTCCGGGCAACAGGTTGCGAACTGCCTGGAATTGGAACATCAGGCCGTGCAGACTTTGCAACAACGTATCGTGCAAGTCTCGCGCAATGCGAGTTCGCTCGTTTACACGGGCATCGAATCCGATGTTGAATTGTCGATGTAACTGTTGAACACGCAATTGGTATATACCTAGCGCCACTATGGCGAGGAATCCTACGATTGCAAGCTGGACCCAACGTGTTTGAAGTGTGGAAGGCTCGACCTCAAAGGCAATCGCCGCCTCCTGAGGGCTCCAAACTCCGTCGGGATTACTTGCAGCAACCTGAAATTGGTACTGTCCAGGCGACAGGTTAGTGAAGTCAATTTCGCGAAGGGGAGTGGGTTCACTCCACCCGGCATCGACGTCATTCAATCGGTAGCGATATTTAATGCCTTCACGATTAGACACGTTCACGCCGGCGAATTGAAACGTTAGGCGGTGGCGTCCGGAAGGTATTCTGACATGATCAGCTGTAGCGACGGATTTTCCGTCTACCAATATTCCATCGATACGACTTATGACCGGAAACGCTGGACCGTTTAACGCTGAGTGAGGCAGAACCGAAATGCCCTGATTCAGAGAGAACCAAATGTCTCCGCGATCTTGCACGATCGAACCGGGACGCTTAACCCCTTCTGTACTTGCCAAACCGTCTGTGACTCCGAACTCGCGGTAATCACCTGCGCCGAACTCTTGTTTCAGCAAGGCGCTACGTTTCACTCTGATGACATGATCCGGCGTGGTGATCCAAAGCCATCCCTCGTGCTCGGTCATCCCAAGAATATCTCCGTAAAGCGCGTTCGGCGCGCCCAATGGCACATGCACTGCTCCAGATTGGAAAAAGGCAATTCCTTTGGATGAACCAATCCAGAGCGTATTGGTGTCGTCGAAAATAAGATTCTCAATCGCGCCTGGTGGCAAGCCGTCATGAGTTTTATAGCTAATCCATCGATTGTTCCTGAATTCCGCAAGGCCGTTTGGCGTACCGACGAAAATCTCTCCAGTTCCATTTCCCGTAATCGCCGTAATAGTGTTTGAGGGTAGCCCATCTTTCATTGTGAACGTCTGCCAGCTGCCACTGCTCAAACGACTGAGCCCGGCATTAAGTGCCCCGGCCCAGACCGTGCCGTTGGGCTCCCGATACAGAGAGTAGACTGCATTCTGTGCCAGCCCGCTTTGTCTGGAGTACGTCGATGCTATCAGGGCATCACCATTCATGCGGAGTAGAGTGAGCCCACCGTCTCGCCTCGCAACCCACAGTTCGTTTCCCGCTCCGGCCATCGAGTAGATGGTGTCATTTTTCAGCCCTTCCTGTTCAATCGACTGAACCAGCCCATTCGAGATGCGAAACAATCCTCCATCCCAAGGAGCAAACCACAGCCTTTGTTGAGGATCGACGTAGATCGCCCCGCAATTGATGCAAGGTAAACCTGCCGAACTGAGATAGCTCACAAACGAGTTCTCTCGGTACCGCTCGATCGTGTCCGGTTCGCCAATCCAGAGACTGCCATCCCGATCTTCAAACAATGCGGTCACGGCACCCTTCACCTGCAATTGTTCCAAAGGACCCGAACTGCCCTCCGCGTCAACGTCTTTGGCCTCCACCCGAAATACATGCCCTGCGGTACCAATCCATATTTCATCTCGTTGGCCTGAGGCTATCGCCAGAATCTCTTGGTGGTAAAGTTCGGGGTAAACTTCTCGGTGCAACTTGTCATTTCGCAGCACGAATAAGCCGTCGTTTGTGCCAATGAACAGCGTTGCATCCCCAGTTGAAAGAAGGCTAATGATTCTGACGTGAGGGAAGTCAGGCACCTTCTGGAGTTGAGCGTCATCGCCCGGAGTGAAACGGAACAAGCCCTTCTCGCGAGTGCCGATCCAGAATGTACCGTCCGCGGTCTGCGCCACGGCGGTCGGAGAAATAGGGAGCATCCTGGGTTCCAAGAGAATGCGACGCTCTCCGTGCGCGTACTCGAGCAAGCCTTGCAATTCCGAGGCAAACAACATCCAACCATCAGAGGTTTTGTTCAGTGAACTGGGAAGATATCGGTGCTTACTATTATCGGGAAGTGGACCCCGCAGCATCCCACGTTCGTATCGAAATAGATGAGTATGGTCGTCGGTCGCCCAGATTTGGCCATCAGAGTCAGTGACCATCCCCGTCACAGGGGCATTCGCTGTTCTGCTGGAATCGCCCGCTGGAGTGAACACAAAGTTCAATCCGTCGTACCTGACGAGCCCTTTGCTGGTGGCAAGCCAGAGATAGCCGTCTGCGGTCTGCGTGATCGAGTAGACATAGCCGCCAGGAAAAGCCGACGTGCGATCCCAGATGTCGTGACTTCGGCTGAGGGTGACAGAGCTCCGGTCGGCGCGCAGAGCTCCGCTGGCGAGGAGAACGAACAGGCCGAAGTAAAGAAACCCTTTCATGAAAGCAAGATGGTGAATCATGGCAAGAACTCAAAGCGATCCACCACAACTTCCGAGCGGTTGTGAATAGTCGACAATTTGCGATTCGGATCTGAATAGACAAAAAAAGTCATGCGGACAGACTCAGACCCCGCTGTGGGAACCTGCGCGGTGAAGACACGTTTGGAAACGAGGCTGCTGCGTCCGTCCGCTAAGACTCGAAATGTCATCATCGTAACGCGACCGGCCTCCCAGACAATCGTGTGCTTTAGCCGCCCCGCCGGCGCCTCGAAACGTGACATGTTGATTGCTTCAGACGCCGGCTGGACCACAAACTCCGCGTTCTGGTTTACCCTGTCACCCCAACGACTGATGTTGATGTCGAATTCCCGGTGATTTTCTTGATCAGTCGAAAAATCCCACGTGAACATACCGAACATAACCGCAGGTTCTAGATGCGAGGTGTCCTCCACATTGAACGAATACGTTCCGTAGCCCAAGCTGCGTGTCAGACTCACCTCCGAGCAAGTCCATTGGCTGTTTCGGCTCACAATCTGAAGGTGAAGCGCACCCCTCTCATCGACGTAGACATTTCTTGGATCATAAGGATTGACCGCTCCGCCTCGATCGCTGGGTACCTTACGGACTCGCCACTGAAATCCGCTGAAATTTACAAAAAATGAAGATGATTTTTCCTGGCCGCGGCTCGCGGCGATGGCGTCGATCCCATGTCCAGGTTTGGGTAATTCGGCCAGTACAGGGATCGGGTGGTGGGTCGAATTTACAAGTAAGGCGGCGTAATCGGTTCCGAGGTGTATTTCGTTCCGCCAGACTCCGTCGGGCAGAATTGGCGTTGTAGGCGAATTCAGACGCGGTTGCAGCCACCACAGGTCTCCGGTTTTCGAGTAGAGGACGATCTGCTGCCCCTGCTGTGAGCCGCTAACCTTGCCCTCAATCACGTCGGTTTGATTCAGATCACCGAGATCCCATTGCGGCACTTGAGTGAATGAAATCTTTGCTTCGGAACTGGAGTTCGTCAGCTTGTGGCAACTGGTCACCACCAGCAGCATGAATGTGAGGACCAGTATGGCGAGGAAACGCACCTGCGCATGGGTTCGAGCGTCAAAGTGAGACAGGTTTGGCACGGGCGCCACCGCTGGTCTTTCCCCACTAAGGTGATCGCCATTATACAGAGATAAACACCTGATGCTGCAGAGCCAACCGCCAAAAGGCGATTCCTACGGCTCACAATCCAAAAATGATTGGAAAGTTAATACGGAGGAATGGCTAATACCATCGTCTACTTGTTTGCCCGCATTCCTGTTCTGATTCGCCCATCAACTACTACCCCATGCCGTCCGCCTCTGATCTATTTAACTGAACGGCTAGAAAGCACGGAGAAGGAATCGATGCCGGGATATTTCTTGGTAGATATTCGGGAAATCAAAGATCCCCGAAAAATGAAGCAATACAGGTCCCGCGTCGCTGCCGTCGTTGAAACGTTCGGAGGCCGCTATCTCGTGCGTGGTGGTCCCTTCGAGGTGGTAGAAGGCACTTATCAGCCGGTGCGACTGGCCGTGCTGGAATTTCCGAGCATGGATCAACGACGGCGATCGCATCACTCGGAAGAATATCGCGGGCTCAAACAGATGCATCTGGCGGCAAGTGTCTCCAACGGGTTCTTCATGACTGGGGCATAGCGGCGAAACGACGGCCAATACTATCGTCTAATTGTTTCTCCTCTGGCGTTCTGCTGTGATGCGGGCATGGCAACGGACCATTGAATCACAGTGAGAGGCAGTCATCTCGAGGCTTCTAGACGACGGTCAACTGGAGTTTTTGAGAACTACAATTCCGGAGGAGAAGTTTATGGCACCGACAGCAGTCGCACTAGGGACAATGAAAGTTGCACAGGTCCCGAAGCACGGAGGCAGTTTTTCAGATCATTGAGCGCGAAATTCCTGAGGCCGCAGCAGGACAGGTTCGTATCAAATCCGCTACGATGGCGGATATCGGCAGTACATGTTGCCGACCAGTCGAGGCACTGGCGGCCATGCCCGATACTCTGAGCAATACCGGAGCGGCGCCTTGGCTGTGTGCGGGAGTCACGACCTACAATGCGCTGCGGCGCAGCGGTGCTTTGCCCGTCCACCTTATCGCGGGACAGGGAATTGATGGTCTTGGCCATGCCATACCGGTCACGGAAGTACGTGAACTCACCTAATCTGACAGAGCATTCATAATTCGAGGTTCAGGATGACAACGACCGCAATCTCCGCAACAATAGACAAAGGCAACGTAACTCACTCTCCCACTGCAGCAAACGGTCTTGCGATCGTGCGAGTGACGGTGGGGGCGATGTTTGTCTCGGTATTTTTTGAGAATCTTGGCAAAGGCTTGTACCGCCCAGCGGGCTACGCGGGCCTTATTAACTATTACATTCAACACGACCACGCACCCGCTGTATGGAAAGACATCATGGGCCTGGCGGCAAGCCATGCTTCAATGGCGGCACCCATGCAAGGTCTTACCGAGATTTCTCTCGGTGTTCTGCTTGTCATCGGTCTGCTTACTCGACCTGCTGCATTTGTAGCTTTCCTGTTTCTTGGGAGTCTTTGGGTTTCCGAGTGGGGCACGTCGTGGATTTGGGAGCTGCTCGTACCGGTTCTGGCATCGCTCGGGCTCGCTATCGGAAGCGCCGGCCGAAAATGGGGTGTTGACGCGTGGCTCGCCCAGCGGTGGCCATCCTCTCCCTGGTGGTGATACAAACAATCACGCGTGCGAGTGTCCGTCGTCATTCCTACCCATAATGAGGCGCAGGCCATTGGCCGCGTCCTTGCTGATCTACCTCCTGATCTTGTCACTGAGATCATTGTTGTTGATAGCAACTCGAATGACCGAACCCCCGAGATTGCAGCAACCATGGGGGCCCGCGTGATTCGGGAGCCTCGTCGAGGCTACGGACAAGCCTGCCTCACAGGATTAGCCGCGGCTGAGTCCCCAGATGTGGTTGTATTTCTTGATGGCGACTATAGCGATCGTCCTTCTGAACTGCCGATTCTCTTAGAACCAATCGTTGATGGACGTGCAGACATTACTCTCGGTTCCCGCCTGGGAGAGCGATGTTCTGCTGGCGCGCTGCCTTGGCACCAGGCGCTGGGAAATCGTATCGCTGCCTGCCTGATCCGAGTGCTTTATGGTCTTGAAATCACTGATCTCGGCCCGTTTCGCGCCGGGCGCGCCGATGTACTACGCGCGCTTGCGCTCGAACAGACCACGTACGGCTGGGCAGTCGAAATGATCCTTAAAGGCGCACTGGCGGGATACCGAGTAGTAGAGGTTCCGGTGAGCTATTACTCGCGTATCGGAAAATCGAAGATCAGCGGGACCGTGAAAGGCACGCTCGGTGCCGGCTGGTTCATCCTTAGCTTGATAATGCGCTATTATTTCCGGCACCGAAGAGCCGGGACAGCGCGCCCGGCGTAGGTCCGCGTAGAAGCCGCATGCGAAGAAGACGGCATACGAGATCAAAGGAGGCGGTGGTGCCTTCGTTCGGTAATGACCGTGTGTTGGTAATCATGGCGAAAGCGCCTAGGCTGGGGTCAGTCAAAACTCGCCTCTTGTCCAGCCTTTCTCCTCAAGCCGTCATTGATTTTTATCGTTGCCTTCTCGAAGACACGCTGACGCTGGCGCGGTCATTGCGCAATTTAGAAGTTGCCATTATGTGTCCCGAATCGGATGTCAACGAGCTCACCAAGTTCGCCGGTAGCGGAACTAGCGTGATTGCGCAAAAGGGCGAGGGTCTAGCGGCAGGACTGACTTCAGTGTTTGCGCACTTCGCGACAGGTCATCAAAGGCGCGTCATAGCCTTCAACAGCGACAGCCCACACCTCCCACACTCTGTTCTCGAAGATGCATTTGAAGCTTTGGCTGCGCACGACGTGGTCGTTGGACCAACGCACGATGGCGGGTACTATCTCGTTGGTGCCAAGGCTTCTTACCCCACGCTTTTCGCCAACGGTGGAATGGGCACCAACAGCGCCCTCGACAGACTCTTGGCAGGCATACAGGCACTTGAACTGTCGGTGGGCATGGCAACTACTTTTTACGATGTCGACGTAACCGATGACCTGATCCGACTAGCCAGGGAGTTGCGCCTGGCTCCCACGAGGGCGCCACGCACAGCGCAATGGCTCAAAAACTGGGAAGGAGCTGCGTCACAGCTACAAACGAGTACAGGAGAGTTGTGAAAGCCAACCCCGAGTGGAGAGTGTACATACTTGGCGTCACGCTGTGTGCGGCTCTAACGATGTGCTCCCGCCACTTCGATGATAGGGGTGGACCGCCCTTCATGGCATGGTTGACGCTTGCCTGCATCGCGTACCTTCTAGCGGCCTGGCAGCTTTTCTCTGTGCCAGGATTTCCCCGACGCGTAGTTGTCATTGGGCTAGTGCTCGCTGTCGTTTCCCAACTTGCATTTTTGCGACTGCCTCCCGGCCCCAACGATGATATTCATCGTTATGTTTGGGACGGTCGCCTCCAGAGACTCGGCTACAACCCCTACACCGTCATTCCCAGAGATCCCCGCGTCAGCTCTTTGCATACAGCTGAAACACGCAACCTGAACAACCCGGATTTACCAAGTCCATATCCCCCGGGAGCCCAGCTGTTCTTCCGTGCGGTAACAGCGATACGGGAGGCCGTTTTTTTCCTGAAAGTTGTATTCGTGATTTGCGCATTCGGAATTGCCGTCGTTTTGCTTGATCTCTTGCGAAATGAGGGACGAGGAGCGCATCTGATTCTGGCGTACGTCTGGAACCCATTGTTGGCCATCGAGGTATCGGGAAGCGGTCACATCGATATTCTTGGTGCACTGTTGTTGACCATCTCTGTCGCGGCCCTCGCGCGGAGATGGCGTGCAATAGCCGGAATGACCCTTGGGCTGGCCGTCGCAGTAAAGTTTCTGCCAATTGTATTAGTGCCACTTTACTGGAAGCGGATCCGCATGCGCGACGCAGCGCTCGCAGCCGGCGTGATCGGGATACTTTACGTGCCCTTTCTCGACCATGGTCGCATCCCGATCGGCTCGCTGGCTACCTATGTGCGGACTTTCCGCTTTAACGGTCCTGTTTTTGCGGGCCTCGTTAGCCTAGCTCCTCCTCAGTTGTTGGCTGGATTAGCCGGGCTCGTCGGGTTCGCAACATCAGTGTTGCTGAGAAGGGCAAATGAAGAATGGTCTCCCGACGTGTTTGCCTGGCCGATGACTGCTTCACTCTTATGCGCCCCCGTCGTATTTCCGTGGTACCTGCTCTGGTTGCTGCCATTTCTGACGTCGGCCTCGACGCTGCTGATCCTTCTCTGGACCGTGAGCATTATTCCCACTTACGTCATGTGGCACTTGAGCGCGCTGAGAGGGAAGTGGGGGGAGCTCCCCGGTTGGGTCATGCTGCTTGAATACGGAATCCTGGCGATAGCTGCTGGAATTACGATTCTGCGCCGGATGAACCGTTCCGGCGCCATAGAATGCTCGTCGGAACGCAAAGCTTAGACGGACCCAACAGTAGCATTTGCGTCCTGGACCTTCTTTTCATCGTCCCTCGAACATCCGGAAGAAAAGGATTGATCAATACCTTCGTCTAATACCCACGTTTCTTCACTCATGGCCTAATCGGATTAGCAAATAAGTTGAAGGAGAGACCTGCATGGCAAAGCTGGGGCGTTCAACAACTATCCTTAGCCTTTTTCTTGGCGTGCTAGCAATTTCACAGACTTTCTGGGCGCAAGAACGCGCGCCCATTCTCGAGAAGGTCGCCAAAACCTATGGTCTCGATTCGTGGGACAAAGTCGAGGCGGTGCGCTACACCTGGACCGGGGAAATTCCCGGAGTCTTCAAACTCTCTCGCACTTGGGAGTGGGAGCCTAAAACTAACCAGGTCACCTACGAAGGGAAGGACAAAGAAGGCAAGCCGGTCAAGGTAACGTATAAGCGTTCCGAACTCAGTAGCCAACCCGACATGGTAAAGAACGAAGTCGACCCAGGTTTCATCAACGATAACTACTGGGCTCTGTTCCCCTTGCATGCTTACTGGGACAAAAGCGCTTCGGTGATTGATCAGGGTGCATTTAACCTGCCGCAGGGGAGCGGCACGGCCGAATTGATTCCAGTGAAATATCCCGCGGATAGCGGGTATACGCCCGGGGACACTTGGAATCTCTACGTCGCTAAGGACAATCGTGTCGTTTACTTTGACTACCATCGCGGTGGACCCAAGTTCCCGAGCCGCGTTTTGGCAACGTGGGCCGGCTACAAAAAGGCGGGACCTCTGCTATTCGCAACCGAGCATCGCGGCAGCGCCGATGGCAAACCCTTCCACCTCGTTATTTCTGATGTAGCGGTGAAGCTGACGGGCTCGGACGAATGGATAAAAGCGCAATAAACAAACGGCAGAGTTCATCGAGAAATTATCGTCATTCGTGATGAACTATCTGGCAATCACGATCGTTGTGCAGGAACTGCTCAATTTGGGGAGATCTCGATTGGCCGCCATGTGGATCTTGAGCTGCGGGCGCTCACCGCGAACGATTGGGCAATAAAAATCAGGCTCGAGTAGTGCACCTTGCAGGCGCCTCCGTCCTGCACATCCGCCATGGCACGACTCGCGGAATTCGCAACGCATGCACGCCGGAGGGATCGCCCGGGCCTGCCCGAAGGGCGTCGAATTCAGAATGTCGGAGCCCCCGGAAATCAAATCCGAAAGCGGTTCTCCCCATCCCGGCCAATACACGCAAGGTTGTATCGTGGCTCGCGGTGTCACTCGTACGGTACTTACGCCACATCCCGCCCGCAGCGGTGGAAGTC
>AP72_2010_repI_A100DRAFT_1000163_pt1 | contig 11992 bp, 10 predicted proteins | sample AmaPasrepliIA100_FD_9193 | JGI IMG/M metagenome (IMG submission 9193)
CGGCGGGTAAGATCGTTGATCTCTCCCATCTCGCAAATGACCTGAACAACGGAGCCCTCCCCCGTTTCATGATCATTGTCCCCGACGGGAATCATGATGCCCACGATTGCCCGGCCGGAATGTCGAGTTGCACGGAAGCACAAAAGCTAGCCGCAGCCGACAACTTTCTGAGTGACACCCTCGGCCCAATTCTCGCCACGCCAGACTTCCAGCCGGGCGGCAGTGGTCTGGCGATCGTTACCTTCGATGAATGTGGTGGCGGCACCAATGCTGGCTGCGGCGCGTCAGTATACACGGCGCTTATCGGTCCCAAGGTCAAACCGCACACCGTATCTGCGACTCCTTACAAGCACGAGAACGCTCTGCGCACCATGCTCGATGCACTCGGCATCCGCCGCTACCCGGGAGCATCCGCGACCGCCTCAGATATGTCGGATTTCTTCAGCACCGGGTCCAGCAAACCCGACGTGACCGTCGGCGCTCCTGTGAGCGGAACGACCATTGACTCTCCAGTTCCTCTGCAGGCCTCAGCGCGCGCCAGCGCTGGCCACTCCATAACAGGATGGTGGATATACGTTGACAAGGTTGGCGTCTACAACGGCGGCGCAGTTTCGAACATTGCCCCCAAACTCGCAATGAAGTCAGGCACTCACAACGTCGTTGTGCGCGCGTGGGATTCCTCTGGAAACTATGGCGATCAAGCCCTCAATGTCACTATCAACACCTCGAAACCCACGGTGAATATCTCGACGCCGACGAACAATGCGAGCCTCGGTTCGCCCTTTACGCTGAAGGCATCAGCAACTCCGTCCACTGGTCAGAAAATGAGCGGATGGTGGGTATATGTGGACGGCAAAGCAACCTATAAGGGCGCCGCCGTGAACACCGTTACGACAACTCTTTCGATGCCCACCGGAGCTCACAAAGTGGTAGTGCGCGGCTGGGATACATCCGGAAATTACGGCGATCGCTCGATCGCCGTCACGGTGCGTAAGCCCTCAGTCGCCGTGCAGTCTCCGATGGGAGGCGAGAGTGTGACTTCGCCAATTCATTTGCGAGCAAGCGCCACTCCGCCTGCAGGACGTTGGATTACCGGATGGCGGGTGTACCTGAATGGAAAATCTGTTTTTGAAGGTGGCGCCAATGAAATCATTCAGCCCAACATTTCTGCAAAAGCGGGTACTTACACTTTAGTAGTCCGCGTCTGGGATTCTTCGGGTGCGTATGGGGACAGGAGTCTGAACATCCGCGTTCCATAATCGAAATCGCGGGCGGTGAGGAGCTCCGCCTTCATCTCCCGCGCCGGACTCCGTGGTCTCAGACGGATCCGGCCCTCGGCAGCGGGCCGCAAACGCGGTCCGCTGTTGTTTTCTAAGCAGAACTATTGCTGTTGTTGCTCCTGTTCAACCCGCTTGGCCGTGGTTTGCGCCACAAGCGGTCTGGGGCGAACAACGAAAAGCGGCTTCGGGGGTTCCACTAAGGATTTGTCTGCCGGACTCACCGTGACCGTCACGCTCAACTCACTCTGCGCATCTCCCTTGTAGACGCCGCGGGTGGGAGGTACGTCCGCATAATCACGGCCAATGGCAACGCGAATGTGGCGATCGCCGCCAACCAGGTTGTTGGTCGGATCGAAAGCGACCCAACCCATCCGTGGCACCAACGCCTCCATCCAGGCGTGCGACGCGCCTTCGAGTGACCGGTCTTTCTCTTTTTCATCGCGATGGAACATATACCCGCTGACATAACGGCAGGGGATTCTGAGACGTCGCACGAGCGCGATCATGATGTGCGCAAAATCCTGACAGACTCCCTGACGTGTGCTCAATGCGTCGTCAATCGGGGAATCCACTTTTGTGCTCTGCGGAGCATAGGCGAAGAGCTTGCAAACAGAAGCATTCAGCCGGGAGAGCATCTCCAGCGGATTGCCTTTGCGTTCGCAGCCCAGTTCCTTCGCAAGGCCTTCGAGAGTTGGCGTCGATTTAGCGAAGTGGCTGGGAAGCAGATTCTCCCAATAGTCACCGGTCGCGATCAGCGCATCGAGATCCGACCAATCTCCGCAATCGCTCGCCCGTGGAGCCTGCACAGTCTGCACCTCCACCGAAGATTCCGCCGTAACAGTCACCTGCGCGTGGGCCGCTGCAATGTCGAAATGATGCACAGTATTTCCGGAGAAGTCGCGGTATTGCATGACATTTGCAGTTGGCTCAACTTTGAGTGCGAAATTCAGGCAACGCTGATCGCCCTCGCTGCGCGGCTGCAGCCGAACCTCCATGATGCTCTCGCGCACCGCGGGCTCGTAACGAAAAATAGTCGTGTGTCGAACGGAAAAGATCACTGCGAATCCCTCACGGAATTGAGTAATTGGGAAATTGAAAACTTGCGCAATGACTGCTCCTCGCTCTGCAGTGCTGATCGATTCTGTCTTTACAATTACTCAGTTACCAAATTACAAAATTACCAAATCATTGTCAGGCCAGCGCCGACTCCACCGAATAATCGAAATACACCTGATGTATTGCCGAATGCGCCTGCGCACACTGCCAGCGCACACTGTCGACATAGGCGTTGGCGCCGGAAGCCAGAATCTCATCGATTTGGCTGAAGTTCAAAGTTGCTTGCAGCCGTCCCGCAAGCCGCACTGGCTGTTCCGCCTTCCGCTCGGTCATCTCGCCGATGCGTGCCAGCGATGCGTGCACCATATCGACAGAGAAACGGACGGAGTGCGGGAAGTCGGGATTCAGCAGCAGAAACTCCGCCACGCGCAGAGGACGCATTTCTGCCGTGTACGTTTTGCAGTAGGCCTCAAAAGCCGCACACGACTTCAGCAACCCCACCCACTCCAGATACTCTTCGCTCTCGACGGCCTGATCCGGAGGCTGAGTCAGGTTCCCGAAGTGAGTCCCAATCAGCCGCGCTAGCGTGTCGGTGCGCTCCACATATCGGCCCAGTTGGATGTACTGCCAACCCTCCCCATGCGACATTGTGGAATCCGTCACACCCTGAAACAGGTGAGCACCCTCTTGCACCGCGCGGTAGAAGATGTGCGAGTTGAGCATCCAAGACTCACTCTTGGTGGTGTTGCTCACCTGTAGGTACAGGCGATTCAGCTGCTCCCACATTTCGGTGCTGCACTGCTCGCGCACCTGTCGCAGGTTCTCCCGCGCCGCAGCAACACACGACAGAATTGAAGAGGGATTTGAACGGTCCAGCGTCAATAGTTCAGTGATGGAAGGTGCATCGAGCTTTGTAGATTCTGGTGGCAAGGTCTGCAAGGCGTTCAGCAGACGCAACCAGCGCCCTGCGCCAGAGTCCGGCGATTGATCGAGCCGCAACTGCAGGTCAACCTCGATCAAGCGCGCCGTATGCTCGGCACGTTCCAAGTAGCGGCTCATCCAGTACAAACTGTCTGCCACGCGGGAAAGCATGGTGATGCGACTCCGATTTTTCGGGGGCTAGGGATTAGGGAATAGGGACTGGCAAAACAGATGGAACGATGATAACTAGTCCCTAATCTCTAGTCCCTACTCGCTAGCTCCTAAGCACCCACGTATCCTTACTTCCTCCACCCTGCGACGAATTCACAACGAGAGATCCACGGCGCAGCGCGACCCGTGTCAGTCCACCTGGGACGAGTATGACGTTTTCTCCGTACAAAATGTACGGACGCAGGTCGACGTGCCGGGCCTGCACCTCTCCATCGAGAAAACATGGCGCCCGCGACAAACTCAGTGTCGGCTGCGCGATGTAGTTCCTTGGTTCAGCTTCAATTCTCCGCCGGAACTCCTGCCGCTCCTCCTCAGTGCTGTGCGGGCCGATCAGCATCCCATATCCCCCGGACTCGCCAACCGCCTTTACGACGAGTTCATCCAGGTGCTCGAGCACATACGCCTTCTGCGATCGATCAGTGAGCAGATAAGTCTGCACGTTCTGCAGGATCGGATCCTCGCCCAGGTAGTACCGGATGATCGCCGGCACGTACGCGTATAGCGCCTTGTCGTCGGCCACACCAGTGCCGATCGCGTTTGCCAGGATCACGTTGCCGGCCCGGTACGCGTTGAATAGCCCCGGCACTCCGAGATTCGAATCCTGCCGGAAGCACAGTGGATCGAGAAAGTCGTCATCGACACGACGGTAGATCACATCGACGCGCCGCAGTCCGGCCGTGGTTCGCATGTACACGATGTTGTCGTGCACGAGCAGATCGCGGCCCTCGACGAGCTCGATGCCCATCTGCTGCGCCAGGAAGGTGTGCTCGAAGTAAGCAGAGTTGAAAACACCTGGCGTCAGCAGCACAACTTTGGGTTCGTGCCGTGCTGAAGAACTTGCTGGGGCCAACGCTCGCAGAGTCGCCAGCAGCGCCTGTGCATAATGATCGACCGGCGAGACGCCATAATCGCGGAACAAAGTCGGGAAGACCTTCTTCAGCACCTTCCGGTTGGCCAGCATGTACGACACACCACTGGGCACGCGGAGATTGTCCTCGAGCACCGCGAAGCTGCCATCGGGCAGACGAACGAGATCGGTTCCGCAGATGCTGACGTATATTCCATTCGGCAGGGATAATCCACGCATTTCGCGCCGGAAGTGACGGCAGCTATACACCAGTTCGCGCGGCACGATGCCATCCGCCAGGATCCGGCCACCGTGATAGATATCCTCCAGGAACAGATTCAGCGCGGCGATACGCTGCGTCAGCCCACTCTCAATCTTTCGCCACTCCTGGTAGGGGATGATGCGAGGCAGCAGATCGTTCGGAAAAACCCGCTCCGTTCCCTCATCGTTGCCGTAAACAGTGAAGGTGATCCCCTGATGCAGAAACGACAGATCCGCGGCTTGCTGGCTCTTGCGCAGGTCTTCGGGAGGAAGTTCCAGCAATCGTTGGAATAGAGCCCGATAGTGTTCGCGGGGCGCTCCCGGCGAGGCGAACATTTCGTCGTATGCAGAGTCGAACTGATAGTTGCGGAACGGAGGCCGAAACAGGGTCAGCGGCGACTCCGGAGGCCCCATCCGGTGCACCACTCCACGGGTTCGTGTACGACTCGACTGCACGTTAGGACTCTAGGCGGTGCCCTCTCAGCCCGTCCAATCAAAATTGTTTATGGAAGGGATTTGGAAAGTAGGGATCAGGGATCAGTGGTCAGCGATCCTTTCTGACCACTAGCCACCAACCACTGTCCACTTGTCTTTACTGCTTCTGGCCCGCCTTAAACACGGTCCAAGGCCCCGCCTTCATATCGCGTAGCAGCGGCTTCTGCCACGAATACTCCGGATGGCGCTCGAGGAATGGCTCAGCCAGGAAATCGGCTCCGCAAGGATGTCCCGCTCTCGCCACGAAGCTCATTTTCGCTGCCATCGCGCTATCGGTCGCCTTGCCTTGTACCGCGCCGCCGGGATTGTATGCATCCCACGCCCACTCCTTGATGCCGCGCGCAGAAGTATCGACATGCCCGCACAACCCGCGTTCGTTCGCTTGCTCTTTCTTTTCAAAGCTGTCGACGTGATCCGACAGGAAAGCCTCCGCCATCTGCACATCGATCTTGCCCTTAGCCTCTTTCATCAACTGATCCCAGCGCGCACGTCGGGCGTTAGGGGATGAAGAAGTATCGTTCGGATCAAACGTCGTTTCTTCCTTGATTACCTTCGGATCACGAGCAAAATTAGAACTGACGAAGTATCCATCTTTTGTTCGCCATAGCGGGGTATTCTTCAATCCCAACTCCAGGTAGGCAACCTCTCCCGTTTTGCGGTCGCCAATCAGCCAATCGTTCGCGTAGCCCCCATTGTTCCCCTCTTTTATGATGCGCACGTAGTCGTCAATACTGTTGGCGTACTGCATCGCCTTACGCGCCCGCATAAATTCCGGCTTCCCGTTAGGGTCCCATCCCTCGAACTGAGTAATTGTCGTTTCCGTAATCATGATCCCGGCGGAGTTCACCCCGAAGTCATCATCGCTGACGATCACGCCGGGAAGTCCATCCATCAGGATGCGATTTCCATGCTCTGGCTGAATATCGAATATGACGACCCATCGCTCGCCCGCCAGATAACTCGTCCAGTTGTTGTGTGCGATGACGATCTGGTGATCCTTCGTTATGCTTCCGGTTGCGATGAACGCGCTGCAATTCCCCGGTGCCTTCAGCTTGGGATTTTGAGCCGACTTGTTCTGCTTTGCGAGCCACGGAAGATAGTAATCCGGCACTTCTTCGAAGGCATTGAGCGCGACAATATCCCATACGTCGAGAGTGACGCCGTGCGCCTTCACGCCGTCCGAAATTCCCTGCAACTCCTGTTGATACTCGGCGTCAATGTGCGGCCAAAGTTTTTCGCGCGCGATCGTCCGGAAGAATTCCCAATCGTGTTGCGACTGATGCGTATCGAACAACTTGATCGCCTCGAAAGTATCCTGGATCTCAGGAGCCAGCAGATACCCATGCTGATATCCGACGTCTGCCGGCGATCCTTCAAGGTGCACGTAAGTCCATCCACCCTGCTGAAAGCGGTAAGCCTTCTCCAGCCGCGCTTCAGGCTTCGTAGCGGCGAAAGTGAAACCAGAGCAGAACAACACACAAAGCAAAAAGAATTCGCGATAGAAGCGTCGTTTTCCCATGGTCCCCCGATTCAAACGCTCCCTCAGGAGCCGCAACATTCTAGCGGATTTGAGTTGAGTCATCCCAATCCCAATCAGCACCCGATTTCTCTGCGCCCTCAGCGGTAAGACCTAACCGCGGAGAGCATCGAGAAATCATCGAGGTCGCGACCAACTCGAAAACAAAGCCCTGTGTAACCCTGTGCTCCCTGTGGTGAACGCTTTTCTAGATATCGGTCCGCTGTTCGGGATGTCGTCGCAGATACCAGCAAGGCTTCATTCCAGAATGCGGGAACAGTGCATTGACACAGTTCTCCGGCGCAGGCGGATCGAAGATAAATTGCGTTTTTCCATTTTTCTGCAACACCGCATAGGTCCGTCGAACAACCACCGATCCATAGGGATTTCGGTTCGCCGCCACCCGTACACGGAACAACCCAAAATCCGCACCGAACATCAGCAGCGCCGTCCCCGCCAGAAAAAGTACGCTACCCAACACGGTCCGCCGGATTTGCTTCCTGAGTCTTGCCGCTGTAAGCGCCACGGGGCCAGATTATAAGCTCGACTTCAACAACGCCCCGCATCCTCCGTTGACAATTCCCTGTTCCACAGGCAAACTACCGCATTCGCCGGGAATCTTATTCGGCGAGCGTCCGGAGTCGGGATTACGGACTTTCTCCCCTCCAGAACGTATACTCTTAATTCGCTTCGTCCATGGCCATGACCGAGCAACGGGTGTCTTATACCCTCGACTCCTCACTGGAGACGATTGACAGCGCGGAAGAAAAAGCCACCCGTATTGCTACCGAGCTGGGCTTCGCCGAAGACGAAATCATGCAGATTTCCATGGCGGTACGCGAGGGCGCGGTCAATGCCGTGCTCCATGGCAACGCTTATGCTCCGGACAAGAAAATTACCCTGGCATTCGAGCGGACCGGTGACGAACTGGTAATCACGATTCGTGATCAGGGCAAGGGCATGGACCTGAGCAATATCCCGAATCCTCTGGCGCCCGAGAATCTGCTCAAAACCTCCGGGCGCGGCATTTTTCTTATGCGCTCGTTTATGGATGTAGTCGAAATTCGACCCTCCTCAACGGGCACCGAACTCAAACTGATCAAGCACGTCCACGGGCCAACCGCGGGCGGCAAGGAGGCTTCCCAGTGACAATGAAGGTTGGTACACGGCAAGTGGATGGCGTCACCATCGTAGACGCGAGCGGCCGCATCACGCTCGGCGAAGGCAGCGTCATCCTTCGCGACACCGTCCGCGACCTGCTCTCGAAAGGCAATAAGAAGATCGTACTGAACCTGGCCGACGTGAACTACATCGACAGCTCAGGCATCGGTGAACTGGTCAGCGCTTTTACCACGACCAAAAACCAGGGCGGCGAACTGAAACTGCTGAACCTCACCAAGAAGGTCAATGATCTTCTCCAGATCACCAAGCTCTACACGGTTTTCGACGTAAAAGACGACGAAGCCGCCGCGGTCAAGTCGTTCAAATAAATTCGTCTACCGATTCCTCAATGGGCGCCCCACTTCTGGCCGGTTCTGCCAGAAGTGGGGAAGTCCAGAGTCCTGGTACGTTTTTCTTCGGGTTCATGATTGCGCTGCAAGGCTGCTCTGTGCGCCGTTTTTCGCTGCTTGTTCTGACTGGCCTCTCTTTCACTCTCCTGCGCCTGCCTCTAACAAAGTCGTAGGTTACTCTTCGTTCCATTCCGGAACCTCAACGGAAAAATTCACGGCACATCACAGACAGCAGCCAATTCGCGCTCCTTAGAATTTGCGCATGCTGACGTGGAATGCCGATCTCCGCACGGCTCCTGTAAGGACGGGCACATTCGCTCGTACGACAGAGACTCGTGCAGGGGCAGGCGCCATCGCCCGTCCGGCCGGGCAAAGCCCGGCAGCGCGACTCATGCTCCTAGCCAGGGTAAGACACCTAGTCGCGGTGCTAGTCGTCCTGCTATGCCCAGCATCCGCTCGTGCCGCGGACTGCCTCGCGATCCACGCGGCCGGCCAGCACATCGGCGAGGTCAAATGTGTCACAGGGAAGGTAGTCAGGATCAAAGACGGCGCGAAGGGAGTTCACTTCCTCGATTTCTGTGAAGACCCGATGACGTGCCCCTTCACCGTTGTAGTCTTCGCCAACGATCAGAAAGACGTTGGTGATGTCCGCCGCCTTGCCGGACGAACCATCGAAGTCCGCGGAGCCCTCAAGGTCTATGATGGCCGTCCCGAAATCATTCTGAGCCGCATCAGCCAGATCGAAGGTGGCGCCGCCATGATCCCTCCACTTCCCAACAGCTACGATGTGGAAAACCGCGGCGATTTTAGTGCCGGGCGGCTACACCCCTCGAAGAAGCCAAAGAAAAAGAAGCCCAAGCCAGACCCAACGGCAACGTATGGCACCGACGTTGAAGGCGATAGACCGGACTAGGCATACACGGTTGCCCAGTGCGAATTTGGGATCTCATTCCTTTTTGCGGCTGAAGTAAATCGCAGGCCCGAGGATCAGAACTCCTCCCAGAATCGCCGCGGCTCCCAGACGTTCGTTGAGCAAAACTACTCCCAGCAGAGTTCCGATCAGCGGTTCCAAGTTCAGGAATACACCAGCTCGTGAAGCCGGGATTCGTTCCAGTCCCCAGTTCCAGGCCAGGTATGCGGCTGCGGTGGCAAGAAGTCCCTGACTCGCGGCTGCGCTCCACACTGCGGGCGAGAAGTGAAATCTGACAGGATCGAAGCACTCGATTCCAACAAATAGCAATGCCGAGCCGATGTTGAGCGTCCAGACGGTAATTTGCAGCGAGTCGTAGTTCGCCATCAGATGCTTCATGATCAGTATCGAGACCGCCGCAGCAGACATCGACAGCAGCACGAGTAGATCCCCGAGAACCGTGGGACCGGCGGCCTGTGTGGAACGCACGGCCGAGAACGCGATCGCAAGAACGCCTGCTGGTGACAAAAGTAAAACGATCCAGTCTGTTTTTTTCAATCGCTCATGCAGAAAAAGAGTCGACGAGGCGGCAATCAGCACAGGCATGGTGCCCACAATCAGCGCTGCATGCGACACCGTAGTCAGTTGAAGTCCCTTGAACTGCATCAGAAACTGCACGGGGACGCCTACCACCGCGGCTGCAACCAACCACCAAAAATCGGTTCTCGCGAATGTTTTCCACTTTCGCGCCATCATCGGAACGAGAACCACGGAGCCGAAGAAGAAACGAAAAAACACGTTTTCAGCAACAGTCATCTCGCGGAAGGCAATCTTGCCGAAGAGGAACCCGGTGCCCCACAGACATCCCGCGAGCGCCAACGCGGCATTCGCCCATTCTGTGGTGTGGGACCGCCGCGCCGTCGAGGCACGGCTCACACCACTGCCGTCCGCGAGTTCTTCTGCGGGCACTTCGTTCCGCGCACCGCTATTCCAATCTTCCACACGTCACCATCGATCGTAGTGTATAGATGAACAAATCCCCACAAGAGAATGCAGAGCAAAGAAGATATCTATTTCGTCCACCGCATTAGCAATGGCCCCAGCATCGCCAGCAGCAGAACATAGCAAGTGGAAAGCGGTCCCAGTTGCGGTTCGACGGCGGCACCCAATCCGGCTATCACGATGGAAAACTCGCCGCGAGGAATCAGCGCTACTCCTCCCCCAATTGCGGCACGATTTTCCAATCCGGCTCGGCGGCCTCCCACATAGCCCGTCAGCACCTTCGTCAACGCTGTGACGATGCCCAGGGCCAGCGCGATCGGGAGCACTGGCACCAGTGTTGCAGGTGCGACTTGCAGTCCGAAGAAGAAAAAGAATGTCGCCGCGAAGAGATCCCGCAATGGCGCAAGCAACTGATGGGACCGCTGCGCGATCGGCCCCGAGATCGCGATGCCCACGAGAAACGCTCCAATTGCCGCCGAGACCTGAAAGCGTTGTGCCACGCCCGCGACCAGCAGCACCGCGCCAAATATCGTGAGCAGAACAACTTCATCGGACGCATGCGCCACAATCCGGCTCACACGGCTTCCATAGCGCACCGCTACCATCAGCACGGCCAGGACCGCTGCGATCGCGACACCCACCTCGACGGCAATTCGCACCGGCGTTCCCCCTCCCAGCGATACACCCACTAACGGCAGATAAACCGCCATTACCAGATCTTCCAGGACCAACACGGAAAGCACTAAGGGCGTCTCAGCATTTCCTAATCGCTGCAGTTCGGCCAGCACCTTCGCGATGATTCCGGACGACGAGATGTAAGTCACCCCCCCTAGGAGAACCGCAGCCAACGGCTTCCACCCGAGCAAGAATCCTGTCACAAGGCCCGGAGCAAAGTTTAGGAAGAGATCGATCGCGCCGGCCGAAAGTCCCTTGCGCAGATTTCGTTTTAGCTCTTCCCCGCTATACTCCAGTCCGAGCATGAACAGCAGCAGGAGTACGCCGATCTCGCCGCCCACATGAATGAATTCCTGGCTGAAAGATAGCGGAGCCAATCCGCCATTGCCGAACGCCAGCCCGGCCACCAGGTAAAGAGGAATTGCGGAGAAGCCCAGACGGTTGGCAATCCGCGCCAGAATGGCGAGCCCGACGATCGCTGCTCCCAGTTCGATGAAAACGGCCGAGCCATTGTTTGTTGGCGCCACCATCTCCGCCAGCATATAGCAGAGGAGGCTGCCCTACACCATGCCCTTGCGCAGTTCTTCCAGCGGATATTTCGTGCCACGCCACACGATGCCGTCATTCCACAGCGTCAGCAACATCGACCGCAGCAGCGTGTAGGTAAACATCGCCGCGCTTGCTGGATGAAGAAGAACGTAGTACGGCGGGACGGACGACCGCCACGACATCCCGATATAAATCAATGTTAACGACCCCAGCGCGATCCCAAATGGAAGCCGAGCCCAGCTGTGAGCGAGCCAGATCCCAAGAAACGGCCCCCAGTTGATGAATGCCAAGCCAAAAGCCGAGAGCAGAGTCCTCCACCACTGAAACGAAAGGATCGCAAAAAAGTTCTTGGTCAGGTTATTAACAATGCCGAATGCCCCACGCCCCCATCGAATCGAAATCAAGTCACCGCCAAAGACATTGCGTTGTCGAAATCCCTTCTTCTTGACGACCTTTCCCAGCTTCATGTCGTCGAGCACTTCCATGCGCAGCGCTGCGTATGTGCCCACCGCCTTGTAAACCTGCCGCCTCACAAGATTGAACGCTCCCACGCCCATATGATCGTCGGTGCTCGGGTCTGCGACTTTCCACGGACGATGCCCAAACATGAACATCGTTTGGAAGAAGGCGATCATCATGTACTCCCCCGGACGCTTCATGATCATCCGCGGAAACAGCACAACATGATCGGCAGGCTCGGCCTCGGCATAAGCCAACGCCCGCCGCAGAGAATCCGGC
>AP72_2010_repI_A100DRAFT_1000164_pt1 | contig 11971 bp, 7 predicted proteins | sample AmaPasrepliIA100_FD_9193 | JGI IMG/M metagenome (IMG submission 9193)
ATCGGGGGTAGCGCGGCAGCAGCGGTCATCCAGGAGTTCCTTATCCGGAAGCCTCCGCACGCGCAAGATCAGGCGTCCGGTCACTGACCCTTGGCCGTTGAATGGGTTAAAGGGCCAATTTCAGAAATGCTGTTTATCTCCCCTCTGTCACAAGCTTGTGCTCCCAGCATCTTTTGCGTCAGAATCTTCATCATAGGAAATGGGTTATCATTTCCCGGAGATCCTCCTGAATGGCGATTGACCAGCGGCGCGGACTGAGCGTCCTCACTACATCCCTGACTCTATGCCTCTTGGTCTTTCTCAACCAGCCGTCCCGGGCAGCGGAAAAAGCGCGCCTGCGTGTCGATGACTACAAGATCGAGGCCACTCTCGAGCCTCATCTCCACCAGATCACCGCGCGGGCCAAGGTCAAGTTCACGGCCCAACAGGATCTGGCGGTCGCAGTTTTCGAATTGCACAACGATCTACGGATCACCAAGGTTCTTGATGAGAAGAATCAGCCATTGTCCGCCGAACGCGTGACCCAGGACTCGACCGTGCGAGTCCCGCTTCCCGCCGGACTGCCAAAGGATGCCTCGACTACCCTGACCTTCGAATATGAGGGGCAGCTGGAAAGCGCGGATAACAGCCCTGTTCCCGGTCTGAATCTCGCCTATGTCGGCGATGACACTAGCTTTCTTTTCTACGCGGGACGCTGGTTCCCGGTAAGCGGATACGGTCTGAATCGGTTCACATCGACTATCAGCATCACGCTGCCCGCGCACATGCTGGTGATCGGCAGCGGAAAATCGTCTGTCTCCGATGTGGCGCCCGCGAAGAAGTCGAGCACTAACGTTCTTCCGACCAAGACTTTTACGTTCGTTTCCGATAAGCCAAGTTTCCCCGGTACGATCGTCGCGGGCGTGTTCCAGGAGTATAAGAGCGATGAAGCGGGTCTGGACCTGCACGTTTATTTCAAACCCACTCATCAGAGCGTCGCTCCGGCTTATACCACCACCGNGGTCCAGGAATTTACTTACTTCATTACTCTCTACGGCCTACCTCCGTCGCAGAAACTGAACCTCGTCGAGTTACCGGGAGACACGCTTCCTTATGCATGGGCTCCCGAGATCGTCGGTCTGGCTGGGCCTTCCATCACCGAAAAGACGAACTATCGCCTTCTGGCGGACGGCATCGCGCACCAGTGGTGGGGAGTTTCGGTAAGTCCTGGGACGAAGGATGATTGGTGGATCAGCGACGGCTTTGCGCGTTACTCCGAAGCCATGTATGTGGAGAATGCCGCTGGAGCCGCCGGCTTGGAAGAGGCTGTGAAAGACATGTCGGTAGGCGCACTCGCTTACGACACAGTGCCCCTTTCAAGTTCCAGCAAGCTCGACATCTTCTCCACCGAATTCCAATCGCTCGCCACCGACAAGGGTGCCATGATTTTGCACATGCTGCGCTGGGTATTGGGCGAAGACAAATACAACAAGGCCATGCGCGAGTTCGCGGGCCAGTTCGCGGGGAAATCTGCCACCATGGACGATTTTCGGACGATCGCCGAGAAAAACTTTGGCGACCAGCTGACATGGTTCTTCTCGCAGTGGCTGGACTCGACCGGCGCGCCCGAGTTCAAGGTTAAGTACACAACCTACCGATTAGGCGGAGCGTCAGCTCAGAATCCCAAGGAGGAAAAGACTCCTGGATTCCGCGTCACTGGTGAAATTTCGCAGGATCTTGATCTCTTCCGCATGCCCGTCGATCTGCGTATTGATACGGATGGCCGTACCGAGAACAAGCGCATCGAAGTAGTGGGAACCAATTCCCCATTCACCATCGAAACTTTCGGACGTCCGCGCCGCATTTCCGTCGATCCAGATCATCATGTCCTGACCAATTCGAGCGACGTCAAGTTGCGCTCGTCGATTCTGCGTGGTCAGGCGATGCAACAGCAGGGCGACCTCTCTGGCGCTTTGACGGAGTTTAATAAGGCTCTCGATCTAAACAAGAACAGCTCGCTCGCTCACTATCGGATTGCAGAGGTCTTCTTCTTCCAGCGGAACTATCAATCCTCCGCCAACGCCTATCGCGCCTCACTCGATGGAGATGGGGATCCGCGATGGACCGAAGTGTGGAGCCGTATCCAGCTGGGCAAGATCTTCGACATCACCGGCCAGCGCGAACGTGCCGTAGGTCAGTACCGACAGGCGCTGCAGACCAACGATAATACCTTCGGAGCTTTGGAAGAAGCGCGGAAGTATTTGCAGAAAGCCTACGAGCGTCCCAAGGAAAAACAGCAGTAAAAAGCAGTCGGGAACATCTCATTTCAATCTAGGATCGGATCCAATCTTCCGCTTCTTCGGGCGAATGGAAGATCGCGATACTTCTCTGGCCCCGAAGAATCTTAGGCATGCGAGCCGCATGATCCTGTACTGACGTTTGCACCACAAACGCACGCTTCGCCTCATTGACGAACGGGTCCACATGATCGGCAAGCCGAAGGAAGTCTGCCGCCTGCAACTCTAGATCGCGGGGTTCCCCTAGATCGACAATCTCGGCAAAGGTCGGCTTGAAATCCGGATGGAGATGCAGTTCCTTTGCGTATGACGCGATCTCTTCGCTAGTCACCCTCTTGCCGGACCTGACACGAACCAGTTGCCCCTCGACGTCGACATGAAATTCGAAAGTCTCATGATAGAACCGCGCTGGAGCTTCTTTATGAAGCTCTCCTTCCGCAGACATTCCGGTTTCTGACAAGCAACGCTCCACGGTGTAAGCCACGGATTACTATCGGCATCCTGCAGGAACTCTTGAGTTTTCAGTCAAGAAGACGGCGTCTTTGCATGCGCTAACCTTTCTACCCACCTGGGGTCTAACTATCACACATGCAGTAGGGAACTTTATTGAGCCCGGCTGCGTACTTCTGATCAGATGGTTGGGCGGGATTGAGACCCCTCGCCTGAACGTTACCCGGGGCCCCCATGCTCCTCCCCGGAGGCATGGGGGCAGAATTCTGCGAGAAATCCACATGCGCATGCTTCTAGAGATCGTCCGGCAGTCGCTCGCCACCTTGTGGGCACACAAGCTGCGGTCTTTTCTGACCATGTTCGGCATCGCATGGGGAGTGGGTTCCCTTTTGCTTCTCGTCGGTCTTGGCGAGGGCTTTCGCAGTGGACAGGAGAAGCAGTTGGCGACGCTCGGGCAGAACATCATGTTCATGTTCCCCGGGCGAATTCCCGCGGTCGAAGGCAGCACTCAATCAGGACAGACCTATTACTTCACTTACAAGGATTACCTGGCAATCCGCAGCGAAGCTCAGTACGTGGGAGCCATGTCTCCGGTCCTGAACCGTGAAGACATTCGCGCCGTGAGCGATTACGGTTCGACCAATGGACAGGTATTCGGAGTGGCCTCCGATTACAACCAGATTCGCAATGTTCCCGTTTCACCGGGTCGCTGGTTCAACACCCAGGATGGCACCGATCGTCGCCGCGTCGCAGTCGTCGGATGGGAACTGCTCAAGAACATGTTTCCCGGACGTCCCGCAGTTGGCTCGACCATTCTGCTGAACGGGATCCACTTCGATGTAGTCGGAGTCGTTGCCAAGGTCGGCCGCGACGGCAATAACGGGACCAACTCGCGCATCTTCATTCCGGTAGAAACCATGCGCGACTTGTTTCCTCTAACCAAGGCGAACTCTGAAGATGCGATCTCATTTCTGAACTATCAGCCTGTCGAGAAGGGTCTGCACACCGAAGCAAAAGAGGAAATCCACCGCATCATCGCGCGGCGTCATGGATTCAATCCCAAACTGCAAGATGCTTTCGAGGACTGGGACACCATTGAGAACATGAAACGCGTGGGCAGAATCTTCGATGCGATGGATTGGTTCCTTGGTGTGGTCGGAGTCGTGACTCTCGGGCTGGGAGCGATCGGCATCATCAACATCATGCTGGTTTCGGTCACCGAGCGAACCAAAGAGATCGGCCTGCGCAAAGCGCTGGGAGCGAGCTATCGAGCAATACTGACGCAGTTCTTCGTCGAGGGTGCATTCCTCACGGCCTTTAGTGGAGGCATTGGTCTAGCCATCGCGATTGGATTCGTTACGCTACTGGCCATGCTTCCCTCGCCAAAAGGCTTTGATACACCGAGAATCATCCCAGCATCAGCACTGGCCGCGATTGGTTCGCTAGCGGTCGCAGGAATCGCAGCAGGTCTCTATCCAGCAAGGAAAGCAGCACTGCTTCCACCGGTAGAAGCATTAAGGCAAGAGTAAGCACTTCTGGAAGCGACGCGGCCGCTCATCCGAGCGAAGCTAGGAAGTAAGCTAGAAGCTAAGAGCTCGAAGCTAGGAGCCGGTTTTAATGATTTTCGATCTCGTAACTCAAGCCTACAACGCGCTCCGCCACAATCGGCGGCGCAGCATGCTGACCATGCTCGGCATGGCGTGGGGCATCGCAACGGTTGTGTTGTTGCTGGCTTACGGCACTGGCTTTGAGCGCGGACTGTGGTCGGCGTTCCGCTCCTTCGGCACCAATCTCGTGTTCATCTTTCCCGGACGCACTGAACTCCAGGCTGGCGGCACAAAAGCGGGAACTCAAGTTCGGTTGACTGTGAATGACATCGATTACATTCGTGCCGAAGTGCCGCTGCTCAAGCGAGTCTCTCCGGAGGCATTTAAGAATTGCGTTGTCGCGTACGGAGCGCGCAGCTCGAATTATGGTGTGAGCGGTGTTTACGCCGCTTACGGACGCATGCGCAAAATGGAGGTTGAGCAAGGCAGCTTCTTCAGCGAAGCCGACGACTTCACGCATACGCGCGTCGCGGTTATCGGCTCTGATGCCAAGAAGAAGCTCTTCTCAGGACAGGAAGCGGTTGGGCAGAGCATCCGCGTGGACGGCATTTCGTACCAGATCGTGGGCATCCTCAAACATCAAATCCAGAATGGGGACGACAACATCAACGAACACGTCTACGTTCCCTACAGCGCGATGAGCGATCTGATGAATGCGTATTACCTGAACTCGATCGTCATGGAATACGAAGGCGATCATGCCAAGGTCGTTGACGCTGTTCGCCAGTCGATGGGATTTCATCACGAGTTCAATCCGAAAGATCGCCGCGCCATCTTCGTCTTCGACGTCTTCGCCGACCTGATGGACCTACAAGTAATATCGACTGGAATCAAGATCCTACTGGGATTCATTGGTCTGCTCACGCTCGGCATTGGCGGAGTCGGGCTGATGAACATCATGCTGGTTTCGGTTACACAGCGCACCCGCGAGATTGGCGTGGAGAAAGCTCTGGGCGCGCATCGTTGGCACATCCTGTTCCAGTTCCTCGCCGAGGCGCTGGTCATCACAGCTCTTGGTGGGCTTCTCGGAATCGTGCTTGCCTACTTGGTCTCCTGGTCGGTTGGCTCGCTAACTTTGTGGAGCGCATTCGAGGACAATGCCAGCGAAGGCGATATTCATCTCTATATCAATTCAGCCACGCTTCTCTGGTCGACCGCGATCCTGAGTTTCGTCGGGATCATCAGCGGGATGCTGCCTGCGATTAAGGCTGCTCGTCTAAATCCTATCGAAGCTTTGCGGTACGAATAGATCCCAAAACCTTTCACCACAAGGGAACAGAGAGGAGCACAGGGATTTCTTTCGTAATCCTTCTGCTGTTCGTGCTTCAAGCCTTTGATCTCGTCGGATGATCTACAATCCTTCGCAATGTCTGAAACCTCAGAGTTTCGGCTTGATCGCGTGTTGGAACAGCTTCGTCTATACGAACATCCTCTATTGACCTTCTCCGCGCGTTCGAAGGGAGAGGGAGTGGAAGTCATCATCAAGTTCAAACACGAAAGCATTCCTGTTCATACGTACTACTTCGATCTGCATCCGCGCGATCTCGACGATCCGCAGTTTGAATGGAGCTTTCAGCGTCAGCTCTACGACGCGCTGCACGATTATTTCGTTGAGATGTTCATTCGCACTCCGCAGGATCGCAAAGACCGGCAGAAAAAGGGCCTGTGAGCGAACTCCGAAAAAAGATCGAATTGGAGATTCGCAATCGTGGTCCGATTCCCTTCTCGCGTTACATGGAAATGTGTCTTTACGATCCGGAATTTGGCTACTACTCGCGCAAGGCATCACAGTTCGGCAAGGCTGGAGACTTCTTCACTTCGAGCGATGTTCATGCAGTATTTGGACGATTGCTGGCGCGGCAGTTCGACGAAATGTGGCGCGTTCTGGGATCTCCGGAACGCATTGTGATTCGTGAGCTTGGTCCGGGACGAGGCTTGTTCGCGCAAGACGTGATGGATTGGGCGGAGAAGAAGTTTCCGGAATTCTTCCGCTGTTTGCGTTACGAACTCGTCGAGCAATCGTCCGGGCTACAGACAAAGATCCAGGAAACACTGCGTCGACGAGTGGAATCCCACAAAGCAGAAGTGGTGATGCCAAAATCCCCACTTCTGGCAAAACCGGCCAGAAATGGGGCACCCAACAATCATTCGACCGTTCCTACGATTGTCTTTACTAATGAGTTCTTTGACGCGCTTCCGGTTGAGGTTCTCAGCTCGCGTGGATCGTTGCGCATTGACTGTCGCGATGGGCGATTCGCGGAAACGTGGGTTGCTGCTTCTGCGGATGAATTGGAATTCATGGATCGCTATTCGGTGCATCCGGAAGAGGGAGAGCGGATTGAGGTTCCTCTGGTCGCGCAAGAAGAAATGCTCGCGGCTTGTGAGATCGAGCGCGGCTTTCTGCTGGTGATCGATTACGGTTACACGAGGGAAGAACAGCTTGCAGGTCGACATCGCGGAACGCTGAAGGCGATTCGTCAGCATTCGGTGAGTGCGAATCCTTATGAAGCTCCGGGAGAACAAGACATCACTGCGGACGTGAACTTTACGGCTCTGGCAGCGATCGCGGAACAGCGTGACTTTCGCGCACAGAAACTGGTCACACAGTCGCAGTTTCTGATGGGCATCGGCGAGGTGAATCAGTTTGCGGATGCGTTTGAAGAATGCCGTTTACCGCAGGAAAGGGCAAAAGTTGCACTTCAGTTGAAGCATCTTGTTACACCTGCAGGAATGGGAGAGAGCTTCCACGTTCTCTTAGCGAGCAAAGGGATCGATGAACAGACGGTTTCGGTGTTGGCAGGACTTAGTTTTGGAAGGAAGTAGTTATGGAACTTGATGTTTACTTTTTGGTAATTTAACTTCCTATCCTCCCGGTCTATTTAGAATCAGTAATTTAGCGGAAATTTGAGCAGTAATCTATGGGGCTCAATAACTTAGGGGCAAATCTTGAGCCCCAAGAACTTAGCTGCCATTTATCTTTTCAATAATCACGAATGCACATCTCAGGATTTCAGGGCGACAAATTCCTAGCCAATCAAAAAGAGTGAAAAGGCGGAAGGTGCGATTCCCATTCTGGGAAGTCCCTTACTCTTAAGTGCCAGCATTTGGGACACGCTTGTAATCTTGTTGGCCCTCGAGCGCAGACCTAGATTAAGCCTGGGAGTCTTTTCATGTCTCGTGCTCGGAAGGTTTCAGTATTCGTCCTTGGCTTTTTCGCAGTTTTCTCATTTCCCATCATGGCCCAAGAAAATACGGGTTGGCGGATATCGCCGGAGAAGATCAATATCCAAATGGGAAGCGACCGGCCGCTGCAGTTGCTCGATGACTCAGCGCAGGAACTCCACGGCGCGGTCTGGACGGTCAACAATCCCAACCTTGCTGAAATAAAGGAGGAGGAAGGATTTGCCGTGCTGCATTCGAAGGGCGTCGGCACGGTGGTGGTGACAGCGACGCTCGGCCAAGAGACCAGAACACGTGAGATCAGGATCTGGTCGGCATTGCGGTCCTTGCCCTTAGGTACTACGAATTGGGGTTTGCATCCGATCGGAAGAGAGATCGGGGACCTGCCCGCGGTCCCAACACCGGATGGACCGGAGATCTATTCGCTGGAGCAGACAGAGAAGGGCGACACCTATTTGCGCGCGGACCGCCACGATGGCATACAAGTCTGGACGTGGAAAATGCCGGAACAGACGCATGATGTCGCACTCGTATGTGGCGACTGGACGGGCGGAGCGCTGATCAGCGCGGATGGCGCGGATGGGTTTACGTTATACACGGTCGATAAGGAAGGCAAACTGCGCTGGCAGCATAGTTTTGAAGGCGTGCGGAAGAGTCATGCCTACAATCTCGAACACCTGGTTCATATCGTGAGTCAGTCGTCGGACGGCACGGCCACAACCATCACGGGACTGGACGAGATTTCAGGGAAGGTACAGTTCACGCTGACGGTTCCAGCCTCTCACCAGAACGAGAAGAATCTGAGGGCTGAAGGGACGGGTTTCGTATGCGCCACCGGCAGATCCTCGAAGGCAGTGACCACAGACATCAGCCGAATCATCGTCAATATGGACAGTCTTGCGTATGTTGCCTTCCGCCAGAGCGAGTGGTCGTTGGACGCGGGCAATTGCAAGGTCGGATCGGTTGTGGATCGTCAGGCTGTGACACTTACGCGGGATGACAAAATTGTGTTGTGGCAGATCCATCCGGATGGAACCTATGTCAGCTTTACTGTAGAGGCAAACAAGCTCAAGCAGTCGTACGGTGCTCCGGTGAATATCACCTATCCGACTCCATCACTACTTACCGACAACATGAATGGCACGCTGATTCCGATGCGTACTTCGCATATGGTGTCCGCAGAAAGCTTGGGAGACCAACCGGACGAGTACATCTATCGCGTCAACCAGGATGGCGAACTCGTGTATCGGCTACCTCTTCCGAAGTATCCCGGAGTGCTACATGACGATGTGGTGATCGGCAGCGACGAGTTAGGCTTTGCGACTCGGGGCGGCGTTTTAATTGCCTTCAATGTGCGCGAAGGAAAAGAACTCTGGCGCTGGGACTCGAACACCGATGACATTTCGGTGCTGGCTGCGTTGGCAGACGGCAGTTGCCTGGTGCAAACGCCGACGCAAGCGGTGGACGTGTGGAGTCCCACGAAAGCAAAGGTATATATGTCGGGCAAGGCGATGTTTAGTTGGAATGGTGTCTATCGGAAGCATAATTGAGTAAGAGTCGACCTCGGCGGCTAAAGCCGCAAGTCTCCAGGCCCTACGGCACGACTGAAGTCGTGCCCTTTCACGGTCCGCGCTTTCCGAGGTGATATGGCCCTAGAGTCGTCCCACTTCCCGGCATTTGAAATCCCCATTCTAAAATCGCAAAAAACGCGATTTTAGAATGGGGCACCGTCCTTCACCGTAGGGACAGGAACTCCTGAACATCACGCCGTATACTCGTTTTTGTTGAAGCCATTAACAGTCGATCCTGATCAAGCAACCTGGCGGACCCTATTAGCAACTAAGTTAATCGCGCGAAGACATTCCCGCGGATTCAGTGGAATGAGTTTTTCCTCTCCGTTCAAGCACATTCCGCAAGCGACCCGCAGTACTCCACGCATTTGGGAGAAGTTTACCGTTACCAAGCTGTAAATCACTGAAATCGACGTGTTGCCGCAGTTGCCCCAGGAGGCGCTATGAGTCGTTCCCTCTCTGTTACTCGTCTGCTCACCTTACTCGTCTTCTTCACATTCGGTTCGATGTTGGCACACGCGCAGTTCCGGGCCTCTTTGCGCGGAACGGTCACGGACCAGCAGGGTGCCGCCGTCCCTGATGCCACGGTGACTCTCACCAATACCGCGACAAATCAAAAGATGGCCGCGACTTCGGACGCGAACGGAATTTACCAGTTCAATGCGCTGGGGCCGGCTCCGTATTCCCTGTCGGCAGAACATGCGGGGTTTAAGAAGAGAGTCCTCGATAACGTCCAGATTATTCCCGAACAGTTGAACGCCCTTGACCTGCAACTCGAGGTAGGCGAAGTGGCACAAACGGTGACCGTCTCAGGGACAACCCAGACACTCGACACAGAAACGGCCACGGTCAGCGGAACGGTCAGCACCAACCAGATACAGCACATGCCTTCGTTCAATCGCGACGTCTTCCAACTGGCGCAACTCGCTCCAGGAACGTTCGGCGACGCATCGCAACAGTCTGGCGGCGGCGCATTCAATCTTCCCGGCAATCAAGGACCGGGAGGAACACCCGGCGGGTCGGGGGGAATCTTCGCGACAGAGAATGGACCGCAGGTTCAGAGCGCCGGCGGACAGTATGAAACGAACAGCATCAACATCGACGGCATCAGCACAGTCAGCGCCGGCTGGGGCGGGACATCAGTCATCACCCCAAGTGAAGACTCCGTGGAAACCATGAAAGTCGTGTCGAACAGTTACGACGCACAAAACGGACGATTCAGCGGGGCACAAATTCAGGTCGTCACCAAGGCTGGAACCAATCAATTTCACGGCAGCGCATTTTTCAAAGCATCGCGGCCAGGACTCAATGCGTACCAATCCTGGAACGGAGTGGGATCGAATCAGCCGGGTACCGCGGCGGAGCGAGGTTTAAACCGCGACGAAGGCCGCTTCAATCAATACGGCGGAAGCCTGGGCGGGCCGATCTGGAAGAACAAGATTTTTGCGTTTTTCAATTGGGAGACGAGTCCGTTTTCCGCGTCAACAACTGCGCAGGGCTGGTATGAGACCTCGCAATTCGACTCCTCCGCGGCAACACCCGGCAGCGTCGCGGCTACATTTCTTTCGTTCCCCGGAAATGCAGTATCGTCCAACAGCATCATTCAACGCACATGTGGGCAGATTGGACTGTCGGAAGGAGTGAACTGCAACACTGTGTCGGGTGGGCTCGACATCGGTTCACCGATTACTACAGGGCTTGGACTGCAAGATCTGACTTATGGAGGCAATGCGAGCGCCCCTGGCGTGGGAGGCGGTCTCGATGGCATTCCAGACATCGCGTTCTTTAACACCGTGAATCCGACGCGTACGTCGCAGATGCAGTACAACGGACGTGTCGATGCGAATGTGACGCAGAAAGATCGCCTGACGTTCAGCATCTACTACGTGCCGGTCACGACCACGAATTTCAATGGTCCGGTACGTTCGGCGAATTTATGGCATCACTCGCAGGTCAACAACGCTTACACGGCGATCTGGAACCACACTTTCTCGGCCTCGCTGCTGAATGAAGCCCGAGTGAATGCTGCTGGATGGCGGTGGAACGAGGTGACGAGCAATCCGCAAGAACCTTTTGGATTGCCGGCAACTTCGATCGATACCATTGGTGGAACCTCGGCAAATACGAGTGCGGCAACGGTTCAATATTTTGGTCCGCCGGGACCGAGTATTTTGAATCAGTGGACCTATTCCTACTCGGATGTTCTTACCAAGATCCACGGCCGACACAGTATTCGTACGGGAGGCGAGTTTACGCGCCTGTTCTATTTGAATGAGGTGGTATACGCTGCCCGGCCTGGATTCGGGTTCCACAATATCTGGGATTTCGCAAATGACGCACCGTACGGCGAGGGCGGAAACTTTGGCGGTCAGTTCGATTACAGGACCGGGATTCCGTTCGCCAATCGCCAGGATGACCGCGAGAATCTGTGGGGCGTGTTCGCGCAGGACGATTTCAAAGTTACGCCAACCTTAACCCTGAATCTGGGACTTCGCTGGTCGTATTTTGGCGCGCTCTACACCAAGCAGAACAATCAGGACGTGATGCTGTTTGGTTCGGGTCCAAATCCGTTGGATGGTTTGAATATCCGCGTGGGCGGGAACCTCTACACTCCTCAAAAGACTAATTTCGGTCCTGTGGTTGGTTTTGCGTGGTCGCCGATGCGGTGGCAGAACAAAGTCGTTGTGCGCGGCGGATTCGGCATCAACTACAACCAGAACGAGATCGCCATCACTGCTAACGCGCATGGGAATCCACCCAACGCGGTTACGCCATTTTTCCACTGCGACTTCCCATACACAACCAACCCGAGTTGCGCCGGGACTGGCATTCTGTACGAAACGGCGGGAGATGTGAATTCGATCTTCGGATACGCTCCGAATCCGGC
>AP72_2010_repI_A100DRAFT_1000165_pt1 | contig 11931 bp, 12 predicted proteins | sample AmaPasrepliIA100_FD_9193 | JGI IMG/M metagenome (IMG submission 9193)
TTCGAGTCCCGTCGTCCCCGCCATTCCTTTGAAGCACTTGCGGCCCTGATCAATTCGAGATCAGGGATATTAGGGGACGATAAGCGAGAACCGCACGTCCCAACTCTTTTTCCTGCCTTTGACGATCATTGGACAAGAGTTGTTTTCGGCAGGAATCCCGTCGCTGGCATTATCGCCTCGACCAACTTCTCCTGTGCCGACCGCTTTGTCTGAGATGTCGCCTGCAGATATTTGTTGGTGACATGAAGATTGCTGTGGCGCAGGTAGTCGCGGATAGTCAACTGGTGTTCCCCCATCTCGGCCAGCATGGTTCCGACCGTGTGGCGGAAACGTGTGCCAGCCAACGCCGAGTATCCCCACAGATTTGAACGCCGGCTGGATCTTCTTCTTTAGTACTGATGCGAGATCCAGAGGTTTCTTGCCTTTGAGTCTCTTCGAAGGGAAGACGAAATTGTCCTCCTTGTTGTAAAGACTCTGCGAGCGCCACTCCAGCAAAGCCTCCTTCAAGATCGGATGCATGGGCAACGGTTTTGCCGATGCCTCCGTTTTTGCACTCTTCAGATTTCCGCCCCGGCGCCAGTAATACGAATGCTCGACGCTGAAGCTCATGTTTTCGAAATCGCAATCCAGCCAGGGCAGGGCATGGTGTCCATGCCCTAAGTGCGTCAAACACATCTCTCACTTACCTTTCGTGCAGCGCATCGTTCCAGAAACTTTCGCTCTTCGGTGATTTCATTCCCCTCTTTGAAACAAAGGTAACGGAGCGCAATAGAGCGCGAGGTATCGAGCGAGTTTCGTCTGGCATCCTGATGTCCAGCAATGTATAGCGAGGTTTAAGACCGTGGCAATCCCCGACCGCCCTGGAAGCGGCACTAAGGCTTTGGGTGGAGTTTAGCGAATACGGACAACGGTCCGGTATCGCTGTCCTCGTATCGTACGAAATGAATTACACGGTTCAACTCATCAAGCAGAAGGCGCGCTTTGGCTGGGTCTACCTCGCAAGCAAGTTCTTTCGCGATGGTTCGCCAACTGCGTGTTGCCACTCTTCCATTTGGCGTATTTGGCATAAGGACCCCTTAAGTAGAAAAGCGCAACCCCGTTCGGTAGGTCGCGCTCTCTGTGTTTCCCATGGTGTTCCTGCAACGTTCAAAACGCTCTCTGCGCTGCTCTCGGTTACCTTGAATCGTGTCTTAGCGGAGAGACTGCCCCCGACAAAGTTTTCGAAGTTTTGCTGAAGGTGGAGGAGCAGCCTAAGCGGGCGCTTGAAGCCGAAATTGCGTTGTTCCGAGCAATAGGCCTCGATAAGCCTCCGTACGTTCAGTAGGGTCCCACAGCCCCTTTCAAATCTTGTAATTTCTTACGGGCGAGCTTCCCTCTTGCCTTGAAGAACCGGAGTATACTTCCGTGATCTCGCCAGGGAGGAATCCGCCGTGAGCGATCTCGAAATCAATGTCGTCGGCACTTTCGACTTCATCCCTCCACTCAGTTTGCGCGATGAGACCGCCCTGCTCGTGAGGCAAATGAATCAGACTTCAGCTCTCGGCAAGGACATCTGGGCCCCGGGGACGAAGGATTTTGCGGCGGTAGCAACTAACGCTGTTGTTTGTTCAAGCTTTGGAGATGTGTTAGCGACTCTCCTCGTCAAGCCGGAGGGAAGCGTAGGACGGCTGAACATCTTCACTCATGGTGAAGGTGACAGGATTTCATTCAAGGGTCACATGGTGGCTAACCCTGCGCAGGTCGATACTTTCTTCGATGACTACAATTCGGGTGCCTCTTTGGGCATCCTCGATCAGGACGCGCTGGACAGCCTGAACACAGTTGGCCGATGGTTTCAGGTTAATAAGAGCCCAAGAAAGTTCACGCTAGATGACATTCGCAAGCGCTTTACGACCACTAACCCGCTCATAGTCATCTATGCCTGTAAGAGTGGAACCGACCCCAGATTCATCCAAAATCTGTCCGACACTCTCGATGTGATGGTAAGCGGCTTTTCGCGGCGAATTGCGTATTGCCCGAAGTTTAATCTGCCGCCTCTTGCCCCATCTATCGACCGTGGATCGGTGGGCGTGGGGGATTGTAAGACATTCATGACTAACAATTTCTACGAACTACTGCCGTTTGCGGCGAATCGTGGTATAGCGATTACCAAGAAACCTAGGCGCAGTTCGCGGACAGCCATTCCTGCATAAAGTGACTCGGAATGCTCAAATACTACCTCTACATCTCGGATTCCAAAGTCGATATGCTTCTGGCGCAAATCGGAGATGCGAGAGTGAAGCCGATCTCTAGGGAGCACGGGTTTCCATTGAAATCGTTTTCTGTTAAGCGGACCGAAACGTATCAAGACAATGAGGATCGCATCGGGCGACTTCAGGTAGTCGTGAACGTCATACGCAGGACGGCAGCCGGATGCTATGCCGTATTTCGAAAAGGCCCACAGACTCGATTCTCTTCGGACAAAGCTATCGAGGCGAAGGCTTTTCGTGCTTTAAGGCGCACAAGTACCATGAAGCCATTGCCCAATATCGCAAAGCGCTGGAACTTGAACCTGACGCAATTACCTATCTCGGGTTAGTGCTAGCCCGTGCCGAGGGAGGCGATTTCGCTACCGCCATCAGTGAAGCAGAAAGGGCCACGAAAGTGGACAACAGCCCGATGCTACTAGCGATTTTGGCAAGCGCGTACGCATGCGCCGGCAGACGCGAAGCAAACCGAGTTCTGCTACGGCTACAGGAGATTTGGGAGCGTCAGGGTACAGCGCCAGCTTGGCACACCGAACGTACTCCTTGTGTTTGACCCTATGAAGTCGCGGCGTTTACGCCGAACTGGGGGACCGAGATCGGGAAATTTTGATGAAGCCATCAATGAAGAGGCTAATGCAAGGACATTGGTTGGCGAGAAGAGCGAGAGCGTACTTCACAAGGCAGGCCTGCTTCGTCAAGCATTAGCTAGGTATCGCGAGCAGGGTATTGGCAGGCGCAATTGCAGCTGTCGCAAGATGTTCAAAATCCGCCAGAAGCATATACGTCCCCTTTTGGTCTCGCGATCATCTACAGCCACTGGGTCGTGGATCCCTCCGCAGTATGACGCAAGGAACCAGATTGCGCTATTCGATCCAACGTTATACGACTCCAGCAAGGTGGTCAGCGTTGATACTGGCGGAAATATCATTCAGAACAGCGGGAATCGCCCGGAAGGAATGCGCTTTGTCAGCGACGGCAGCCTGCCCAAGGGCGGTTGGAATGACCGTGGCATCATGCCTGAGCTTCGTTTCGGCTTCGCCTATGACGTGTTCAGCAGCCACAAGACGGTCATCCGGGGCGGCACGGGCATGATGCATAATCGCGTGCAGGGCAATCTTATCTTTAACCCTGTCTTCAACAATCCGGCGATTGTGCAGACAGCGCAGGTGCCCGCCAAGAACATGCGCTAATCTGCCGAGTCTCGGGGAGAACTTCGGAACTGGCGTGCTGTGGCAAAATTGTCGGTCCGACAGGGCCGGACAGATACCTACAGTTTATAGCTTTAGCGTGGGAATACAGCAGGAACTGGGACGAGGAACCACGCTTGAGTAGCGTACGTGGGAACGCAGTCCCGTCATCTAGTGATCAGGCGGGTCGAGCGCCTTCACAGTGAACTGGAAGGCGCAGACCTTCAACTAGAACCTGCCTGCAGGAGCAGTTGCGACATTTGTCTGGAAGGAATAACCGAAAGACAAGTCATTGATGGCCGCTGGTTTGCTATGACGATAGCTGGCAACCACCATCGCACCAGGCCTATTTGAGAGCCTTGATCTCTTGCACAAGATTCTTTATGTCATCGGCCGTCAACTTATCTTTAAACGGCGGCATCTTCGGCGTTGAGTTCGGGTTGCCGTCCTCGATCTGTTTGGTGAGTTCGGCTTCACTTTTACCAGCCTTTTCCTTTAGGGCTGGGATCTTCATCTGGGGCTTGCCTTCGGCGTTTGGACCGTGACAGACTTTGCAGCGCGCCTTATAGTTTGCATCTTCCACTAAGTCATCGGCTTTCGCCAGTGAAGTCAATACCGGCAGAAGCAGCATCGGAACCAGTATCAGTTTCTTCATTTACGAATTATCTCCCTTGTGAAATGTTAGTAATACCTTAATTGATCTTCAGCTACTTTGGTTTGTTCATCGTCAACGAGGTGGCAGCGGCAACGGTCCCGTGCACGTGGTTGTGACAGCTCAAAGTGCAGGAGTTCAGTGCACGATCGTATGAAATCGGCATGGTTCCGTTCGATGCGACCACATTCAGGTCGAAACTTACCATCCGTTCTCCAGTCGCATTGCCGCTTTGCGTCCCCATGCCGTGTGCCGTGTGACAGGCCGAGCAAGAAAAGCCGTCGTTGATGTGCCGGGCATGTTCGCTAAAGCTTGTATTCGCCAGCACCTGCTGAAGGTCGTGACACTTGCTGCAAAGCGCATATGGGCCATTTATGCTGAGGTCGGGGTTGGGGAACAGGTTATTCATCAATCCACCGGGAACTGCCGCAGCGCTGAATTCGTAGCGACGCTCCAGGATGTGGCTGAACTTGGATCCGTGAGGTCCGTTGGGGCCTGCGCCGCCGAACTCGCGGTTGTCGTCGCTGTTGTGACAATCCGTGCAAAGGATGCGCATACCCACCGAGCGAGAGGAGTTGGTCCCATCAAGATTTAGCATCTGACCGCGCAGACTCGGTTGGGCGAGCGCACTCTTTCGATCGTGCATCACAGGGTGACTCGATGCCGCGGTTCCACTAAATTCTGGAATGATGTTCAAGGGATCGCCGGAAGTGACCAATCGTACCGGAAGATAGCCATATTTCGCGGTATTCACTACCTTACCGGAACTGGATCCATGACACCGCAAGCAATTCTCATATTGATTCAGCGCCGGGTTCAGGGCGGTGACGCCATCGGCGGCACTAATCCCGACAACGCCGTTCTGGGAGGCGCGCAACGTTGGCGGAGCGCCTAGTACGGACGCTTGCATCGACTGATGCGGGTTGTGACAGTCCACACAGGTGGCGTGGCGATTGTTGTTCAGTACTGCGCTCTCGGTTCGGTCGTGCGTGTAATTTCCGGATGGGAAGGGATGTCCACCCTTGGCAATCTCGGCAAAGATATTCGGTGCGGCAGGAGTCACGCCTGTTCCACCGTTGTGACAGGGCATGCAGGCGAGTTCATCGGAGCCGCGCAACAGGCGCGCCTGTCCGGAGGCGTTGTGCGACATGTGACAACCTTGGCAGGCATTATCGCCAACGGTGCCGTAACCACCTACATAAGGTTGATTTGAGGTCTGGTTCGTCGCGGTCGCATGTATACTAACCGGCCAGTTCTGAAGATAGTTGACCTGCCCGTTAACAACGCGGCTGGGATCATGACATGCGAAACAAAGCTGACCTCTGGAGTTGTCCCGGACAAGGAACATCGGAACCGTGTGGTCCTTGTTTTCGAAATGCGGATCATGACATGTAGTGCATTCAACATCATTCTTGACGAGCTTTACCGTCGGATCTTTTGTTGCTGGAGAAGAACTGAAGAGCTGCGGAGCAATTTCCGGGGAGTCCACAAGCGGTGTTTTCATGTTGGTTGGATGTGAGCCGCGCAGATCACTTCCAAACCTGGATGCCGAGGTCATCGTTCCGCTGACCATCATCTTGCCGAAAGCAACGGTCTGCCCCGGCGCAACCGTCCCATCGTGGCAACTAAGGCACAACTTGCTCGAAGATCCAACCGTCGGAGCCGCGTTGGTCTGGTGGTAAGTCGAACTGGTGTAGTTGTTATAGGCCTGCGTCGACAGTGTCTGGTTCCAAAGGGGTGGTCCAGACATTGCCGAATGCGGCGCATGACAGTAGAGACATGAGGATGCCACTCCGCCCTTCACTGGCGAGACGCCAGATGGCGTCAGGTCATGAACACCCAGTTGATCCCCGGTGACCTGCGCAAAAGCAGTTCCAATAGCAAAGATCGCAACTAGGAGAAGGATCGTGAACGTTCTCACAAACCCCTCCCCGGAGCCTGTTGGGTAGCGATGTAGTGGAGCACTTGGATGCGTCGGTTGTAAGAGTCCACAACATAAATGTGGTTGTCGCTATTTATGAAGAGTCCTGCCGGCAATTGAAACTCTTCCGGACCGCTGCCGCTTCCTCCGAAGTAGTACAGAAGCTGGCCGTGATCGTTGAAGACCTGCACCAGATCCTTAAGGCCATCCACCACGTACAAGTTGTGTTCGCTGTCCAAGCCGATTCCCTTGGGACGGAACATAGCAGAGCTGCCATCGCCTGCAGCGCCGGCGATGATGCTGGCCTCCCCGGACGAATGAAGCCATTGCACACGAAAATTCATTGCATCCACGACCATCAGTTCGCCACTGTCGAGCCTTAATTCAGTCGGAAAATTGAATTCACCGGGAGCGACTCCGCCTTTGCCGATCTTCTGCATCACGGAGCCATCCATATCCAGGACGAAGATCTGCTGCCGCCAGGTATCGGATACGTAGATCCTTTGAGCCGCCGAGTCAATTGCGATCCCTGTCGGCCGTTTAAACATGCCCTCGCCGCCCTTTAACGCTCCGATCGTGCGCCGGAAATTCCCATTCGCATCAAAAACGAAGATCTTGCCGGCGTCTGAATCAGTTACGTAAAAGTTGTCCTCCGCATCCAAGGCTACGCACTGGGGAGACAAAATCTCTTGCTTCCCGGCACGGTGGATGAACTTGTACTTTTGGCGCTCGAAGTCAAACACATGAATTGCCGGGATGCCGGGATCAGTCACGATGACGCGACCGTGTGAGTCTGCCACTACACTGTATGGTCGCACCAGATTGTGCCTTTCGGGCGCACCAGCCACAATGTCGAGAACCTTGGTCCAGAATCCGCGCTTCAACTTTACTTCCGCTTCTGAGCCGAAACTCCGCTCGTACAGAAGCTTGCGCCCTCCCGGCAATTCGATTTGCGGGACTGTGGCTGGATCCTGGATAGCTTGTTTGCGATCACGTCCAAAAGCCAATATGGCATTCAGACACATGAGCCCGATGACTCCGCACATCACAATGTTTCGATTTGGTAGTCGCCGAGTCATTTAGAAAAAGTCAAAGTGCCTCGTCACACCGAAGAACACAGTCTGAAAGTTTGCCGGCACTCCCCCGGTGCCAATGGACTGGTACAGATAGCTGTATCCGACTACGAAATGCATCTGGCGATAGAAGTAATCGCCGATTATTTGCGCCTGTTTGACTTGATTCTGCGAACTCACTTGACCGTCCCGAGTGGTGTAGTTGTTACGCAGGTAGTCCGCGGAGATGTTCAGCCGTCCGGTCGGGTGCACCGAAGTGCCGACAGAATAGGAATTTCCGCCGTAGAGGATCAGCAAAGTCGAAGGTACGATTGGAACTGGGGTCGGCGAATTGACCAAACCGGACCCAGTCTGGACTGCGTTTCCACTGGAACGGGAATAGCTTCCGAAGAATGAGATCTTCGAGCCACTGATTGAAGTACTGTAGTTCTGTGCAAATGTTGCAGACGTGTTCACAGCGTCCAGTGCATTGCGGCTGCCGGCTCCGGAGAAGTTCCAACGCCATCCATGCAGCATCCGGTTCACGCCCAGAGAGTAGCCATATCCGGATTGAGTGAACGCTGCGAGAGCGCTCTCAACATTGCGTGCATAATGAAACGAGGTACTCGTGGTCCATGCTTGCAAACGCCGGGTATAGCTAATCGAGTCCGTCGTTCCGATCTGAGATGCGCCAACCGCACTGGTGCTGTATTGCGAGAGGCCGGCATAGAGCCCAAGAGTTCCGCCCAGTAGATCATGCGAGTAGTTCGCGCCGCCGCTGTACAGTTCGGACGTTAGCTCGTAGCCGAAGATCTCCTGGCGCCGTTGATCGAGCCATCCTTGCAGGTTGAAGTGCTGGGTGACGGAGTAGGTCGCAGCCTCACTCACGTCCAGCGAATTGGAGGAAAGATCAGCGGTGCTGGGTATCCCTGTGGGTGATGTTGGCAGGATGGATTGCAGCAGAGAGGCTGCAAGATTTTCTGTATATGACACGTTTGTTCCGACTGTGAGCCGATGTATTGGCGACAGGTTCACACCCGCATTAACGCTATCGAAAGTCTCATGAACGGGGCTGCTGCCGGTCTCCGATGTAAATTCAGTCCGATTGAAACCGACGTGCACATTGCCATTGAACATGAGCCGGTGCGACACGTTTACCTGCCTCGTGTCCTGAGCCGTTTCGGCATTGATGAGCTGAGAAAAATCAACAGCCTCGGGTAAGGTCTCGGTAAGATGATTGTTGAGATACGTAGCGCTGACGAGAAACCCTTTGATTTCGTATCCCGAGCCAAGAGAGAGAGTTCGGTAATTGTTGTTTCCGGTTACATCGGTTCCCAAAATGCTCGAGCTGGCATCGCCGAAGTTGTATCCGACGTCGAAGGACGGAATCTTCGGAAAAGCAATACCCCACCCGAAACCGAAGCTCTGCCCGGAGCCTCGGGTCTTATAGGTGCCTGTGTCAGGCAAGCCGAATTGTCCTTCACGGTTAAAGCTCCGGCTGTAGCTGAAGGAACCCGGAGTGTGGGAGCCGCTGAAGAATTGAGCAGAGGCTGTAATACCGCTGGAATCAAATACAGAATTGTAGTTTGAGTTCAAGCGGGACTCGCTGTAATAAGGGGAGGCGCTGAAGCTGAGAAACTTCGGATCGTAGTAGTAGCCTTTGAGGTTCGCAGTCCCACCAAAGCTCAGGTTTCCCGCTGACGGAACTTGATTGCCGAACGAGTCGTTGTATCCAAGAGACAGATCACCGTCCATGGCGAAGTTCACACGCTCGCTACTATTCGGTTGATTTGAAGGCGTCTGCGCCGAAACCCGGAGCAGCAGAGCAACGCAAAAACAACCGTATATCCCGAGTTGTCTCAAATAACGCTGCAACATCTCACCTCAGGAGAGCTCTTCCACCTTGGCGGTCTTACGGAGTCGGCGATTAAGAGCGCCACGCAATTGGTCAACTCGCTGCGCCTGTAACGTCTTGCGGATCTGTGCTCGCACTTCCTCAAACGGCATATTCCTTGCCGGTTCATTCGCATTCACGCGCACGATGCAGAACGAGTTCTCTGCGCGTACGACGTGGCTGACATCTCCGGGCTTCATGGCAAAGGCAATCTGCGCCACTTCCGCTGGCATCTTGTCTTCCTCCACGAACCCGTGATCGCCCATCATGACGCGCCAGTTATCATCAGAATTCTTTTCCGCGAGCGCACCAAATTCTTCCGCGTTCCGGGCCGCTTTTGCCTTTTGCAGGATGTCTTCAGCGCGATGTCGCATGCTCATCTCCTGCTCCGGGGACGCATCATCAGGGATCAATACCGAAATGGTCTGGATGGAAACCCGCCGCGGCAGTGAAAACTTGGTCGGGTCGCGATCGTAAACGGCACGAACCTCGCTATCTTTGATTCCGGCTTTCTTCGTGACTTCACGATCCAGCAATTCGTCTATCAGCAACGATCTCTCGANCTTCNTCCGGAGGATGGCCCGCGATCCATGGAACTCGGCTTTCAGAAATTGCTGGAAAGCGGGCTCGGAATTAAACTGCGCTCGCAGGTCCGTCATCGCCTGATCGAGTCGCGTTACACCGATTTGCATCTTCTGACGCACCGCTTCCTGATACACAAGCTCTTCGAACTCGATCATCTGGAGGGCGCCGCGCCGAACCTCTGGCTCCATTGTTTTTGGCACTTTTCCCCCGTGCTGCTGGGCGTAGGGGAACATCATCGCCATCTCGCGTTGCAAATCGAATTCCGTCAACACAGTGCCGTTTACGCGGGCAACTGCTTTTGCCTCGCGCTCCTGACTTGACTGAACAATCCTCGGGTGCGACGTAGCTGCCAACTGCGCCGCGGTCGTCGAGACCACAAGCATCAAGAACAACGCCATGACGATGTAGCGATCCATATGCTCCTCACACTTCTTGGTACTGACCTAACCTAACTCTATGTAAGGACCGGGGGGGAAGGGCCCATCCCTCCCCCAAATCCTTTTGCGTGACCTTAAAAGGTCGCGCTCATCACGCCATAGGCTTCGTTGGACTTGTCAGCGTGGCAAGAGCGGCAGAATTGCGTTGCCGAATTGCTCGCCGGGTTCAACGAGTCATACCACCCTTTAACGAACATCCGGGTCGGCTTGGGGATGCGGACCGTGGAAGTGGGAGGTATTCTTATCCGCCCTCTGGTCATAGAGTGATGATCGTGACACGTGGTGCACTCGATGTACGGCTGACCGTCGGTCGCCGCTACCAGAGACGCAGGATGTCCATAGACGTTGTTGAAGTTGTTGGCCAGGGCGTTGGTGGTATCCCACGTGATCCTGCCGGCGGTGACCGTTCCAGGCCAGTGACTGGCGATGGTTGTGCCTCCGATGGTGGCGGAATCCGGGACATATGGAATATCAACGGGATGGCTGTTGGTGAGGCTGAAACCCTGGTTCAGCCACGTTGGTGCCGTATTCACCCCGTCGACGGTTTCCACAGTGTGTCCGGTCATACCCTGGACGGTTACGGCTCCGTCATGGCATGAGAGACATACTGCGGTGCGGTACAACTTATCGGTTTCGGCGTTGGCGCCGGTCCGGTTCGTGAATCCGGCATTGTTCGGTGGTGTCGTGAACGTATTGCCAAATTCGGTTGTGTACGTTTGATTGATGAAGTCGCGGCCCCACAAGATCACCTGGCCAGCACTGGCGTCCGTACCACCATTGCCCTGCGCCCCACTATGGGGAGCGTGGCAGGACGAGCAGCCATGACCGTTGACGTTGTGAGCGCCGAGGACGTCATCCGCAATCGTGAACCCCTGGGCCACCGCAGTCCCGGAACAAGCGACAGCGAGGACCAGTGCGAACACTAGTTTGTTCATACGTCTTGACCTCCTCGTGGTCAGACAGTTACTTCCGGTGTTACGCGGCAGCCGGTCAAACATGGCTTCCGTTCTTGCCCGCCGATACGTCACCGCTCGTCGGGCAGAAGTCTTGGTCACGGTTTCGCCTCAGCGCTAGCGGGCGGAATATTCGATGCGCTTTTTTGCGCCTTTTCCGCTGCCGCTTCTGCATCCGTGACATAGCGAAAAATCTGCAATCTTCCCTTGAATTGCTCCGTAACCATGACGCGATTCTGACTGTCGATGGCTACCCCCGTCGGTAACGTGAACTGGCCGGGTAATGTCCCATGCACTCCGAAGTAGCCTGCCAGTTGGCCTTTCCGGTCGAAAACCTGAACCCGGTCCATCGAGGTGTCAGCGACCCAGATGTGGCCATCGCGATCAACGGCGAGACCTTTCGGCCTGCCGAAATATCCCGGTCCATCTCCACCCCGGCCAAACATGCTGAGGAAATTTCCTTCCGCATCGAAAATCTGAATACGGTTATTGATCGTGTCCGAAACGTAGATGTCACCCTTGGCATCGACTGCAACATTGGTAGGCCGCGCGAAGGTTCCCGGATCTTCCTCTCCCGGTTTCGCTGGAGGGCCGCCGATGGCCCGTTGAAACTTGTAGGTATCTGCGTCGAAAACAGCGACCTGGTTCTTTGCAACGTCTGTGACGTAAAGCAGCCGGTTCTTGGTGTCCAGAGCGATGCCACTGGGGCGCTCGAGAGAATCCGCACCGAAGCTTCCAACCAGGCGATGAGCGGCGTCGAAAACGAAGATCGTCCTCAAGTGCGAATCGCTCACAAAAAGACGATCGTTGTCGTCCATCGCCAGGCCGATGACTTGTTCGAAGTGAACCTCTCGCCCGTTGTGAATGAAACCGACCTTCTCGCCTTCCGTGTTGAAGATGAAGACAGCTCCGACATACGTGTCGGCCACATAAATGTTGCCCTTGGAGTCCACCGCTACGCCGTTCGGCTCGACGAGAATGTGTGGATGCGGAGCCCGGATCTC
>AP72_2010_repI_A100DRAFT_1000167_pt1 | contig 11821 bp, 9 predicted proteins | sample AmaPasrepliIA100_FD_9193 | JGI IMG/M metagenome (IMG submission 9193)
CGATGGAATGGCTCGCTCGGCACGAGAAGGCACCGGAGCCGAGGTGGATCGAGCGATAGGTCCCGGAGGCGCCCTGGTGAAGACCGGAACCGCCGCATGCACCGAAGAGCGCCCCGCTCCGGGAGACGGATTTGCCGTGGTTTTTGCCCCTGCGCAAGACCCAAGGATTCTGCTGATGGTTCGCGTGCACGGAGTTCCGGGCTCGAGGGCAGCAAGAGTCGCCGGTCAAATGGTGAGGCAAATCGGGGAATAGCGATGCGGTCAAAACGTCCGCGCACATTTTGTCGAATTCTGTTCCTATCGCCGCTGCTGGTTTCGCTCGGAGTCTTCTCCAGCGATTTGCTTCCCGTTGTTCGTGATGGGTTCGATGATAGAGCTGGGCCAATCGAACCCACCGTCCGAATTGGAGTGCTCGGCCTTTTCGATCCGCAACAGTTCATCCTGAGTGCATCCGAAGGGCAGGCACTCGTGTTGCGAAGTGCGGCGCAAACCATTGTTCTTGAGAACTCGGGAACTCCATCCGCCACAGTTAAGATCGAAGGCTCCCAGGTGGTCGTAACTTGTGGAGCACAAGTTTTGGTCGCGCGCGCCATCCAGGTTGCAGCGCGTGCAAATCAATCGGTTGATTTCATTCTCGGCATTCCTGGAAAGATTACGCGTCGTTACCATGGCTCGCTGGAAATCAAGCCTGCCTCCCGCGAATTGTCTGCAATTGTCACGATCGATCTGGAGACGGCGGTCGCCTCTGTCGTTGCTGCGGAATATGCTTCGGATACGCCGCTGGAGGCGTTGAAGGCAAATGCCATTGCTGCGCGATCCTATTTCCTGTCGGGACGACGTCATCACGAATTCGATTTCTGCGACACCACTCACTGCCAGTTCTTGCGAACGCCGCCTCCATCGGATAGTCTCCCCGCAAAAGCCGTCGCGGAGACTCGCGGCCTCATTCTGTCCTATCAGGGGCGGTCTTTCGCTGCGATGTACACGCGCAGTTGCAGCGGGCGCACCCACATCCCTGCAGAGGTGGGACTTCCTCACACAACGTATCCCTATTATGCGGTTGCCTGTTCGTACTGCCGTCTTCACCCGGCACATTGGACCTCACGGATCTCCTCGCAGGAGGCGCCGTCGCTGCGAGCGGACAATGAAAATCTCCGATTGGCGATCGACCATCGCCTCGGATGGAGCGCCGTGCCGAGCAATAACTTCACTGTACAAAGGGAAGGTGACTCCCTCTTACTGCGGGGAGTCGGTAATGGCCATGGCATCGGTCTCTGCCAGGCGGGGGCCAAGGCAATGGCCGAGGCCGGAGCCGGCTACCAGGAAATTCTGGACCATTACTATCCGAACGCAAACATCGTAAGCTATTTGAGATCGAACCGGCCGTGATCGCGACCGATGATAATGAACTGAGGAGCTAGCGATGTTCTCAAGCACACGCCGACAGTTTGTTCAAACTCTCACCGCCGCAGCAATGTCGCAAGCTTTCATTCCAGCTCTGTTTGCGAAAGGAGGCAGTCGCATCCCCCTAGCCTTCTCAACACTGGGTTGCCCGGCCTGGGATTGGAAACGAATTCTTGAATTCGCGCACTCCCACGGCTTCGCTGCCATCGAGTTGCGAGGTTTGCAGGGGAATATGGATTTGCCCGCAAATCCGATCTTTGTCTCCGACCGCATCGCACAAACGAAGAAGGAAATTCAGTCAGCGAAGTTACATATCGCGTGCGTCAGCAGTTCAGCCAATCTATACATGGAGGAGCCGGACAAGCGCGCGAAAGAGCTTGCCGACGCCAGAAAATTCATTGATCTCGCGTCCACGCTCGGCGCGCCCTACGTCCGAGTGTTCGGCGGCAAGGCGCAATCTGATAATGCTCCGGTTCCCGACGATGCCACCAAGGCGAGAGTCGCCTCAGCCCTGCGCGAGCTTGGCGAATATGCCGGCCCACACAACGTTACCGTGATCATCGAGTCGCACGATCACTTCACGTCATCCGCTACGCTTAGCGATGTTCTTCGTGCAGCCAATTCCGACCATGTCGCCCTGCTCTGGGATGCCCATCACACATTTGCTGCCTCGAACGAGGATCCCGAATTCACGGTGAAGCAGTTGGGACAGTGGATCCGTCACACTCACCTGAAGGATTCAGTGGGAACCGGAGAGGACCGCAAATACGTGCTGACTGGTACCGGGAACGTCCCGATTGCCCGCCAGATCAAGGCCCTGCAATCAATCAACTACAAGGGTTTCTACTGTTTCGAATGGGAAAAAGTCTGGCATCCCGACATTCTTGACCCCGAAGTTGCGATCCCCGACTTTGCTCGCGTCGTCGGGCAATGTCTCGGAAATGCCAAGGGCTGCACCGGCTAGCTCGGTTTCACGTCGGAATAAGTTTCGGTCCTCGCGTCCCAATAGATCTTGCGACCAGCCCAGTAGGATTCCGCTGCCATCATGCACGCTACGGAATGCGCGTATCCTTCGTTAACCGTGCAGTGCGGTTGTTGGCGGGAGCGCATGCACTCAAGCCAGTTGGCCATGTGCTCGAGCGTGAGATCGTCGATGCCCATGGGCGGCATTCCCTTTTCTCCAGGCAATGCGACGTATCTGGAACTTCTCTTCTGGTCGACGTTCACGTCGTCCTCGTGCGTTCCTTTCTCTTCGACCACTTGATATCGCGGGCTCCCCTCGCCGCCAATATTAATCAGCGTGGCCTTCTTGCCCATGTATCGCGTGAAACTGGGAGCGTCGTTCCCAAAGCTGGTGGAATAACTGACAAGAAACCCCTTCGGATACTCTAGGAGCGTATGGAATGTGTCGGCATTCTCGCGCCCGTCATGCCAGGCAAATACGCCGCCGTGCGACATCACAGACGTCGGATAGTTATCGTCCATGAACCAGTGCACAACATCAATGGCGTGGCTCATCCACTGATCGGGAATGCCGCTTGAGAATTCTTTGTACAGGCGGAACTCGAAATACATCTGCGGATCAAACGGCCGTGCTGGTTTCGTCAACAGCCACTTGCTCCAATCCGTGTCCTGCTCGCGAATTTGCTTAACTTCTGGTCGTCCGCGCCACCGAGGCCCGTGATAGTTCCACTCGATCTCAACCTTGCTGATGTCCCCGAGTTCACCGCTACGAGCAATCTTCTGAGCGGCTATTTGGTAAGGTTCGCTTCGGTGTTGCGTGCCCACCTGGACGATCGCTTTGGCCTGCAGCACCGCATCCCGAGCGGCTTTCGCCTCCGCTAGGACGTTCCCCATCGGCTTCTCGACATAAGCGTCCTTTCCCGCTTCAACCACCATCTTCAAAATTGGAGAATGGGAATGCTCGGGCGTCGAGATCAGAACTCCGTCGATATCTTTCAGCGCGAGAAGTTCGTCGATGTGTTGCGCCGTCCGAGGAGGTCTGCCATGGTATCCGGCATTTGTCGCCACGGCCTTTTCACGGTTCACCTTCCACAAGTCGCAGACTGCGGTCATCTCGACGTGGTGGCTGGACTTCAGCTTCGACGCGATTAGATCGAGATCTCTGCCTCGATTTCCAATGCCAACGTGCGCGAGCGAGATACGGTCGTTCGCTCCCAGAATTCTGGAGTAAGACATCGCCGTATGCGGAAGAACAGCTCCGGCCGCCACGGCAACTGCCGATTTTTCGATAAACTCCCGCCGATTGATAGAGAGGGAATTGCTCATGCTGACTCCTCGATAATCGGAATGACCAGCAATCTCTTGTGAACTCAACTAACCTTCAGCCCGTTCGGAACCAGCGGCAACGCGCGCAGTCGCTTGCCGGTCGCTTGAAAGATCGCATTCGCAATCGCTGGCGCCAAGCCTATCATTGGGCACTCACCCGCACCGACTGACGGAATGTCTTTCCGGTCGAGCAACACTGTTTCCAGAACTGGCAAATCGCTGAAGCGCGGTACGCGGTATTCCGAGAGTCTCGGATTCAGGATCTTCCCATTCTCAAATTCGATCGCCTCGAAAAGTGCTCCACCCAGCCCCTGCACGTTGGAGCCTTCGATCTGATTCTTGAGATTGTCCGGATTCACGATCGCGCCGCACTCGAACGCTGATACGACACGAACAACCTTCACTTCGCCCGATTTCGTATCAACGTTGACTTCCGCGAACGTGGCTACGTTCCCAAGCTTTTCATAGCCTCCACCCATTCCAAAGCCTTGGCCCGCGCTTTTCGACTTACCCCACCCGAATTGTTTTGCCGCTGCCTCAAACACGGCTCTTAGTCGCTCATTCTTCAGATTCTTCAGCCGGAACTCCAGCGGATCCATCTTCAATTCGTGCGCCAGTTCGTCCATATGTGACTCGCGCGCGAAGTGATTCGCTGTAGCCGCCAGCGCCCTGTACGAGCCTTGCCGCAAAGGAGAGTTCACCTCATGGAAGACAATTCGCTGGTTCAGAATCTCGTAATAGGGACGAATGCCTGCCGATCCCGAGTTGTAATTGTGAAATTCCCACGCGGTAATCGTCCCATCATTCCGAGCTCCGCTGCTGACATCGATCACGCCCGCCGGACGGAAGTAAGCCCACGTGAATTCCTCCTCTCGGGTCCAGACCACTTTCACCGGCCGCTTCGCAGCCTTGGCTAAACGCGCAGCCTCAATCGCCGTCTCGCCTGTATGCTTTCCACCATATCCCGACCCGGTATCCGGCATCAGCACGCGGACCTTCTCTTCCGGTAGATGAAATGCTTCCGCCAATTGCCCGCGAACGCCGAACGGTCGCTGCGTTCCCGTCCATACCGTCAACTGATCACCGTCCCAGATCGCCAGGGCCGCTCGAGGCTCAAGCGGAACATGTGCGATATACGAAACCGTATAGGTCTGCTTCAGCCGATGATCCGCCGCTTGGAGTGCCTGATCCACCGAGCCTGTCTCGAAGTGGTCGCCATCCCCGCTGGGATCTTTCCCCTGGCCAGCGTTCTTGCGCAGAGAATCAAATAGCTCCTGGTTCGAAATCTGAGGCTCGGATTTCCAATCCGCCTTGATCGCCGCGATCGCAGCTTCAGCGGCCTGTGTCGTTGACGCCGCGACTCCCAGGAAGTTTCCATCCCGTACAACAGTCGCGCCTAATTGCTCAGCCGCCTTCGTATCTGCGGAAACAAGCGACGCATTGAAAGAAGGCTGTCGCAGCACCTTCCCGTACATCATGTTCGGCAGCTTCTGATCCGACGGAAAACGATGCCTGCCCGTAACGAAATCTCGCCCGTCGATTTTTCCAACCGACTTCCCCGCTACCTTCCAGTCGGCGGCTGGAATCAACGGATCCTCCGCTGGCAACGTCTGCGTAAGCTGCTGCCCCTTTAGGAGAGCCGCGTATTCCACTGACCGATGGCTTTGCGGATCGCTTACCTTGCCGTTTTCCCATACGAGGTGCGCTGCATCAGTCTTCCACTGCTGCGCTGCAATTCCAATCAAAGTATCGCGTGCCGCTGCCGCCGCTTTTCGCAGTTGCAGATTCATCGTCGGCGTGGTGCGGCTGCCGAACGTTCCCATGTCGAATGGAGTGAGTTGCGTGTCGCCCATCACCATCTCGATTTGCTCAATCGGTACATGCAGTTCTTCCGACACGGCCTGGCTCAGCGACGTGCGAATGTTTTGTCCGACCTCCACTTTGCCCGTGAATACGGTCACTTTGCCGTTCTCGCCAATGTGTAGCCAGGCATTGATCTCCTGCGGAAGGGATTCGCCTCTCCGTCGGTTTCCGCCCCCTGACTCCTGTGCGACAACTGCTGGCTTCAGCACCGAGACAATGACAATCCCTGCTCCAAGAAATTTGAAAAAATCGCGCCTACCGAGATCAAACCGGTAGGGAGCGCCCGCCCTGAGTTCGTACCGCTCCGGTTCCACTGGAATTCCGGCATTGGTATTCGTGCTCATCGGCTCGCTCCTTTCTCCAGCGCCGGACCCTTCGCGGCCCTTTGAATGGCGCGCACAATGCGCGAGTAAGTGCCACAGCGGCAAACATTGCCATCCATGAAGTCGACGATCTGCTTCTCATTCGGATCGGGATTTTTCTTTAGCAGAGCCACGGCCGACATGATCATTCCCGAAGTACAGTAGGCGCACTGCATCGCGCCTTCATCGAGAAAAGCCTGTTGCATAGGATGGAGATGATCTCCTGATGCGAGCCCTTCGATCGTGGTGATCTGCTTTCCGGCAACCGTTCCCACTCCCGTGATGCACGACCGCTGCGACTTCCCATCGATGAGCACGGTGCACGCCCCACATTGACCCTCACCGCAACCGTACTTGCTGCCCGTGAGATCAAGATGCTCGCGCAGAACCGTCAGCAAGCTCAATTGGGGGTCTGTGTCTACCGAGTACGACTTCTCGTTGATAGCGAGGTGTATCGTAGCCATTCCGAACTCCAGAGCGGAGAGGATTCGAGCGGACTTACGAAGACGTCGTTACAAAGATGATATACCCATTCAGCTGTGCGCAAATGGCTTGCTCATTGCTCACAGCTCATCGCTAATCATTGATCGCCTGATAAGCCAACTCATGCACTTGCTTATCAAGCGTCAGATCTCCCGTCGGATGCAACTGCGCCATAAAGATCACGATCATCTGCTCTTTGGGATCGCTCGAGAACGCTGTGTAGAAGAACCCGCCCCAGTCATAGGAGCCCACGGATCCCAATTCCTGGAGTGGTCCCTTCACGCCATCGACGCCGAATCCCAGGCCGAATCCGATGTCTGACGAGATCTTGCCGAGTTGATCGTGAGTCATCAACTCCACGGATTTCCTGCTCAGAAGGCGCGTGCTGCCCACCTTACCCTCATCCAGCATCATCTGGCAGAACTTTGCATAGTCCATGGCGGTCGAAACCAGCCCTGCCCCGCCCGAAAAAAGTTTCTTCGGCCCGCGTGACGGATAGTCTGCCGAATACACGAAAGCCCCTTCGCGTATCGGAGTATCCGGAAACCGGTTCAATCCCTTGTCGGCATAGTATGTGTACGCAGTTGCCAGTCGGCCGACTTTGTTCTCCGGAGGAAAGAAGTAGGTATCCTTCATACCCACAGGTTCGAAGATTCGCGTACGGAAGAATTCATCCAACGGCTTGCCGGAAACAACTTCGACCAGTCGCCCCAGCACATCAACGCCAAGACTGTATTCGAAACGCTCTCCCGGATTGAACAGCAGCGGTAAAGCTGCGAGATGTTTTACGCCGTCACCGATCGTGCCGTCAAACTGCAGCAATCCGCTTGGCACTTCCGCTTTCTCATACGCCGAGCCGAGATCCTCATTCCACTGATACGTGATTCCCGACGTATGCCGCAGTAGATCGCGAATCGTAATCTCCTTCGATGCCGGGATACTGTAAGTCTCACCCGAAGCCCGTTTCACCAGAACTTTCGGATTTTTGAACTCGGGCAGATACTTCGACACGGGATCGTCCAGCAGGAATTTTCCTTCCTCGTACAGCATCATCACGGCGGTGCTGGTGATGGGCTTCGTCATCGAACAGATGCGAAACATAGCATCCGTCGGCATCGACTTCGAGGCCTCGCGATCCGACATTCCCTGTGCCTTGTACCATGCCACCTTGCCGTGGCGGACGACCAGCGTCACCGCACCCGCGAGACGTTTATCGTCGATATTTCTTTGCACCGCACTGGCAATGCGCTCCAACCGCTCCGCCGATAGCCCTACTGTTTCAGGCTTAGCCGAAGGGAGATCCTGTGCGAACGCAACCAGACTGACGACAAGAAAGCCGAGCAGAACCGGAATCTTCTTCCGGCCCTGCTCGGTCAAAGGGCTCGAGCGCATGCTTCCTCCGCTACGATTTGATCGTCTTCGATGCCGCATCCCAAGTGACGGGCTTCTGGCGGAAATACGACTCGTTGGCCATATGGCACGCGACAGCCGCATTGTTTCCGAACACAGCATCTTCAGTGACGTTCTTGCGCGATTTCACCGCCTGGAAAAACACATTCAGATGCGGACGCATATCGTCCCAATCATGTCCTTTGTAGACTGTGTCCGCATGGACAGGTTCCTGGCCCAGCTTGGGATCGTGCTCCTCGTGCCACTGCTTCACATATTCCGCCCGCATTTTCCCCGGATAGCTGAAGGTGTAGTAGCTCGGATCCGTATCCATTCCGCTCTGCGTCGCATGGCGAAGGTCGAATTCACCCGCGTCGAGAATACCTTTCGGCCCCATGAAGCGCGCTAGTTCCGGAGTCTCGCAACCCAGATCCAGCCGCACATATACCGGTATTCCGTGATAGTCGAACAACACGGTGTGGAAGTCCGGCATATCTCGCCCATCCTTGAACCGGAATATCCCGCCTAGCGCCATTGCCGATCGCGGAATCTCATTCCAGCCCAGCGTTGCCATCATGCCGCTGAGCAAGTGCACCATCAGATCTCCCGCCACTCCAGTGCCGTATGCCTTCCAGCAGCGCCAACGGGCAAAGTGCAATGGGTTGAACGGAACTTTCGGCGCGTCGTTCAACCATGTATCCCAATCCAGCGTTTGCGGTGAAAGATCCGGCGGTGGAGGATACTGCCACGCCCCCGTGGGATCGTTCCGTCCTAGTGTGAGCTCGACCATTTCAACGTCGCCGATCGCGCCCTTCTGATAAAGATCACGAGCCGTGGCCAGCAGAACCGAGCTCACGCGCTGCGAGCCGATCTGCACAATGCGGTTGTTCTTCTGGGCCGCGTCGACCATCGCGAAACCATCGGGAATGGTATGCGACATCGGCTTTTCGCAATAGATATCTTTGCCGGCATTGCATGTGTCCACAACGACTCGGCGATGCCAGTGGTCGGGCACGGCTGCCACGATGCAATCGATATCCTTGCGGTCCAGCAATTCCTGGTATTTGCGCGTCGTCGGCAAACTGGCGTTGCCTGTGATCTCTTTTGCCAGGGTGTGTCGGCCGTCGTACAAATCTGCCGCCGCGACGCACTCCACTTCGGGAATTGTGATGGACTGAGCCAGCAGGCCCGAGCCCTGCATACCGATGCCGATCATGCCGAAGCGTAGGCGATCGCTCGGGGCTACGGCCCTCGGCAACGGCTGCGCTTCGAGTCTGATGGTCTTCGCTACTGCCAGGCCGCCGGCCGCGGCTGCGCTCCCTTGCAAAAATGCTCGCCGGGAAAGAATGCGTTTCATGACCAATCCCTCCGATAGCAGATGAATTTGGTGTTTCCCTGAAGTGTTCCGTTACTTCTTCAAAGGCTTGATTGCCACTTCCTTGAAGAACACGATGTCGTTGTCGCTGTGATTCTGCAGCCCAAACCACCCCAACGCCGGCCTCGGTCCGTGTTGCGGCTCGAAATCAAACTTCTTCTCTGGCACCGGATCTCCTTCTTTGAAGTCCGTCACCTTCTTGCCATTCAGCGTGACAATCGTGTGCGTGCCATCGAGCGTGATATCCATCGTGTTCCACTCAGGCCCTGGTTTCCAGGCGTTCTTGACCAAAGGCTTGGTCAGGGAATAGAGCATGCCGGTCTCGTGGTACTCGTCCTCATTCGACTTCTCCGGATGGTTATCGATCTGCACCTCGTATCCGTAGTGCACCGGCATCCACTCTTCACGTGGCTCGATGGGAATGCGGATAAATACCCCGGAATTGTCATTCTCATCGCGCATCTTGAACACGACGTGGATCTCGCAGTTGCCGATCTTTCCTCCGGTCCAATACAGGAGGCCCATGCCGCCCTTAGTCCGGATCAAGCCGTCCTCCACGGTATCGCCCCCCGGGCCTACGTGCTTCCACCCGGTCAGATCTTTGCCGTTGAAGAGTTGTTGCCATTTACTAGGGTCGCCGTTGCAGGCGTTTTCGTCGGCGGCAATCGCGAATGAGGCGAATCCGGCGATCAGAAAAGTGCACGCAATAAATCGTTTTAGCATTGGAAATCTCCTGGGGTGTTCAGCCCGGCTGTCATGAGACAGACCAATCTACTCGCACGCGGGTAGAGAATCAATCAGCCCCGCAAGATTTCGAATTCCGTTCGCCTTCAAAACAGCCGGCGTCATTTCCGAGCGGAGCCGCAGTCCAGGCAAGCGAAGATTCCGAATCACATTCGAAAGATGTAGGGACGGGCGCCATCGCCCGTCCCGAGGGGCAAAGTCCCGAGTGTCGACGCCGCACACCATCCCTAACGTCGCTAGTCGTTCCGCGAATCCAGAAGCGAGACGAACAAGCGGTTTCGCGAAACGGCTTCTCTCGGCCTCCCGCACACCAGGCGTCATCCTGAGCCGAGCCGCATTTCAGGCGGAGCGAAGGATCTCCCGAAATCCAACGCTTCGTCCAAAAATTAATCACTCAATCTACGAAGATTTTCGTTGACACTACGAACGTCTTCGTAGTATGGTCTCTTCTCATGACACGCTCTCCGCAAAAGCCGACCGCTTCGGAACTGGAAATCCTGCGCGTTTTATGGGCTCGCGGGCCTTCCACTGTCCGCGAAGTGCACGATGCCCTCAGCGAGAAAAAGTCCCTGGGATATACAACGGTCTTAAAACTCCTGCAAATTATGACTACAAAAGGCACAGTCCGGCGAAACGAAACACAGAGGGCGCACGTCTATGAGGCAGGCCTTCCTGCGGAGCAAACCAAGCGTCAACTCGCTGGAGACATGCTGCAGCGGGTTTTTGAAGGTTCGGCCAGCCAGTTGATGATGCACGCCCTCGCCGGCAAGAAAGCCTCACGCGAAGAGATCGAGGAACTCCGCGCACTCCTCGACGAATACGAAAGGAACCGCCGATGACGACTCTGACAAACTGGATCAGTCCCGGAACAATGCAATCTCTGGGGTGGGCCCTGCTGCATTTTCTCTGGCAGGGAACAGCATTGGCGGCAATCGCGGGGTGCGCGATAGCGGTAGTTCGTCGTCCTGCCACTCGATATGTCATTGGCGTCTGTGCACTGGTTGCCATGCTGCTCGCTCCGGCGGCGACATTCGCGTTTTACTCGCAGCGGCAGGAAAGCCCCATCGAGTTTGTAAAGTCGTCACCGCTCGCCGCGGCCGCTTGGCCAATTGCGAGGGGCAACACCGCGGCGAGTGGAGCGACTCAAAGCCTGCCGGTCAAGTCGCAGGATGCTTTCTCCTGGATGGTTGAGATTTGGTTACTCGGAGTCGCCCTGTTCAGCCTGCGCTCAGCCGGCGGCTTCGTTCTGCTGGAGCGGGAACGTCGCAGGCAATCCACTGTTGTTAAAGACTGGGTGCTCGAGATTTGTTACACGCTACAGGATCAGCTTGGAATTAGTTGCGCGATCCAGTACTGCGGGAGCGCTTTTATGCAGGCACCCGCGGTCATCGGATGGTTTCGCCCAATCGTATTTCTCCCAGCGAGCGCCTTGACCGGACTCTCCGAGTTGCAACTACGCTCGGTGATCGCGCATGAGCTGGCGCATATCCGTCGCTACGATGCCTTCGTGAATGTCTTCCAGGTTTGCGTCGAAACTCTACTCTTCTACCACCCTGCAGTCTGGTGGCTGAATCAACGAATCCGCGTTGAACGCGAGCATTGCTGCGATGAGATCGCAGTCGCCGTTTGCGGCAATCCCGTTGAATATGCGCGTGCCCTGACTCTGATGGAAGAATGGCGCAGCGCTCCTGCTTTGGCTATGGCGGCCAACCGCGGCCCAATCTCGGATCGGGTGCGGCACCTTCTTGGAATGAACACGCTGAGAGACGGCGCGCGCAAAGTAGGTTTCGCTGGAAGCATTCTGTTCCTCACCACGGCGCTGTTGGCTGGCAATGCGCTGTTCGGCATCGCCTACTCCAAGCCAATCGTAACGACGGCCCCGATGGTGCGGCTGCTGCAGAGTTCAGCACCA
>AP72_2010_repI_A100DRAFT_1000168_pt1 | contig 11809 bp, 10 predicted proteins | sample AmaPasrepliIA100_FD_9193 | JGI IMG/M metagenome (IMG submission 9193)
CATTAACCACAGTTATGGCAAGAAGGAAGGCCGGCAACCATGACAGCAGGATGCCTCGACCTGTATGACGACGGTTGAGAGGCTTCATGGCTCGCGTGGCGGTTCCTTGCTCGAGTCTTTCGACGCCGCGCCGTTCTCCACCGGTGTTGCCGGGCCATTGAGTTGATCCAATTTCTGAAATGCAGCGTCTGCGTCCTGCTTACGCCCAAGCTTTGAATATGCGCGTCCGAGAAGAAAATAGGCCTGCTTCATTCTGGGCTCCAGCCGCAGAGAGGCCGTCAACTCCGGAACAGCAGCATTCCAATCGCCACTTTGGAAGAGGGCGTTCCCCAAGGCAAAGTGAGCGGCCCCGGAATCAGGGCCCATTGCAACGCTCCTTCGCAGCCACTCGATCGCGCGGGCATAGTCTTGTTTGTACGTATAGCACGCACCGAGTCCGTAAGCGATCTGGTAATCCAATGGACCGATTTCTGCCGCCTTCGAATAAAACTCGATGGCTTCGTCGAATTTCGACTGCGACCTCTTCAGCTCCGCAAGTTCGCTGGCCACCTCCGCGGAATGCGGGTTGATTTCAAAAGCTCTTTGAAACTCTATTGCGGCCTGGGACGTATCATGTGCTTCCAACGCGGATTCGGCCATCAGCTGGTGAACGCGCGCAGAATCAGGATCGAGTCGGTACAGCCTCGCGTACTCCTGCTGGGATAAACCTCTTGCAGCGAACGATAAGTAATAGAGAGCATCAACGTTGTGAGGGTCTGCGGAGAGAACTTTGTTGAGTTCTGCCAAAGCTTCGCGATAGTTTCCCATGGCGAGCTCGGCACGGGCAAGAATGATCCGTACCGGATGATCAGTCGGTCTGCTCTGCAAATGACTCAACGCCAGTTCTTTCGCGTGTTCGTAGTCTCCACGGTACAACGCCCGAGCCGATGAGGAAAGTTCTGGCCGTTGAGCAAACCCGTTGGCCAGAGGCAGGAACAAAAACAGTACAAACAATCCGCGGAACGAGTTTGCTGGACGGCAGTGCCGGATAGAATGAAGCATTGAGTCCCTTACGGAGTTTCGAATGGCCTCACTTCAACCATGCGCAAGAGCTCCTGGATCTTCTTATCTCGGAGCTCTTGCAGTTCGTCGTAACGTTTGGACTGGCTTTCCCTTCGCGGGTCATGGGTCCGTGTGTACAGCGACAACAGATAGAAATTTGCTGCCAAGTGATCTGGGTTCAGCCTCAGAGCCTGCTGTAGTTGCCTCTCCGCTTCGTCATAGTTCTTGCGAAGAAAGTAGTACTGGCCCAATTCCGCTATAGCATCTGCATAATCTGGCTTTGCCCTCACCGCGGCCTGGAGCTGGGAAAGTGCCTCATCGAGTCGACTCATTCGCAACGCCAGCGACCCAAGGTAAAAATGCGCTGAAGTCGCCGTCGCTGCCTCATTCGCGGCTTGATTCAGCCACGGGGCTGCATCGTCATAATCTTTAGCTCGAAAAAATGCTATACCGACTGCCAATTTGCCACGCGGATCCCGCGGATTGTGTTTCAGATACTGTTGAAAGTATGGTACAGCGTCCTCTGGATCGTGGCTGAAGAGCGATGTCGCTCCCATCGCGTAGTTGTAACTGCTATTTTCAGGCTCGAGCTTGACTGCTTTCTCAAAAGACTTCTGTGCCTCGGCGATCAGGTCCAGGTCCAGACAAACCACGCCAAAGGAATAGTGGACGCTAGGATTGTCCGGTGCCAGATCGCTGGCATGCGCTAGATATCCCAGCGCGCCCCTGTAGTCTTTCTGCTTGTATGCCACTCCCGCCAAGTCAAACAAAGAGCGGACTGACAAATGGTCAACCGCAAACTTCTCCAGGATCGAGCGGGCCTCATCCAATTTCCCCACCTGCGCATAAGACAGGCCAAGGGTACGGTCGAGGTCCGGCGGAAGCTGTTGTCGCTTCGCTAGGCCCTCCAGAAGGACGATGGTTACATCCTCATGCCTGCCGGGGTTGACACCGAGCAAGACTTGCCGCGCATCGGCCTCGGAGAAATCTGAGCTTTCCAAAAGTTGAGTCAGCACAGCCGAAGTGCTTTTGTGATCTCCTAGTCCTACATGATCCGCACATGAAATTGACAAGGCCTGTGCACTCTCTCGTGCGGCTTTCGGAAGACGCGACACACGCGTCAAAGAGGCTTGATATTTTCCTGCCTTCAGCAGCAGCAGCGCACTCTGATAATTGGCCTCAGCGTTGCCAGACTCGTAGCTCAGGATCGTGTCATAAATAAGCAAAGCCTTTTGGTTCGCCCGAGAATCAGTGGGAAAGTTTTCCTGATAAAGCCGTCCTAGGTTCAGGTAAGCCGCTGTGAAGCGCGGTTGTCTTTGGATCGCTCGCTTGAATTCAGCTTCAGCAGCCGAATAATGGTGCGCTTGCGCCTCCATCACGCCTGATAAATTATCGAATCCAGCATCGCTGCCGAGTTCCTTTATGGACGCTGTTAGCTGTTCCCGGGCCGCCGATAAATTTCCACTCTCGATCGTTTTTTGGATTTCGAGGATGGCGAGATCCCGCGCTTTATCGCTGGATGGCCTAGCTTGGACGGAAACGCCCCCCAAAGACAAGAAAAGAAGAGAAGCGGTAAGAGCCGCAACGCGGCGACCCCTTGGCATTAACACAACCGTTAACCGATATTCTGGAGATCGAAAAATTCGAGTCATTATACTCGAGCTGGATCGAGGCACAGCCGCATAATTTCGACTGTTTTATACTGGTGCTCACATCGACGCTGTGATGACCGAATCGTAGTACGTCTGCCCAAATCGATGCTCTGCTCTCGTTTCACTTCGAATCGGCGAACGCTTCTGGTTGTCATCCTTTTGGCCGGCAGAGGCTTCTCACAAGTTTCTCAACCTCCCCCCGCAGAGGATGTCGTAGCTGCTGGTGTTCAGGCCCTGAAGGCGGGCGATCTGGAAACTGCGCAGAACCTTCTGAATCAGGCTCTGAAGCAGGGTATCAAGCATCCGATCGTGTTCCATAATCTAGGTGTCATCGCGCAAGAACGCCGTAACAATGCCCAAGCTGCTGCCTGGTTCCGGAAATCACTTCTTCTGGATCCTAACTACGGGCCGAGCCGATTGCTTCTCGGTTCCAGTCTCCTATCACTTGGAAAAACTGATGATGCGGTGAATGAACTCAAGCGAGCTCTCCGATCCATGCCAAACGAGCCGGCAGCACATCTGCAGCTGGCCAAGGCCTATGAGGCTACGGAGAAATGGGGGCAAGCAGTCGACGAGCTGCAAAAGGTGACTGCACTTGCGCCGGACAATGCCGAGTATTCGTACCAGTTGGGCAAAGCCCTAACCAGACTTTCGGGATGGTCGTTGCAACAAATATCGCGTGTGAACCCAAACTCCGCGAGACTTCACCAGGCTCTCGGTCAGGAGTACGCAATCCAGGAGAACTACGATCGTGCACTGCTCGCCTATCAGCGGGCGGCGGAGGCAGATCCCAAGCTACCGGAAATCCATCTGGGTATGGGGTTGATCCTACTCCAACTTAAGAGGTTTGATGAGGCTCTTGCACAAATCAACCTGGAATTGGCCCTGGTTCCCGAGAGCAAAATGGCTGCCGATGCGAAAACCAGAATTGAGGCTGAAAAGACGAGATCGCATTAGACACTCTGTATCGCAGGCATGAATAGTACTCTCATCAGTTTCGCCCTGTTGTGTATCTCCTCCATACTCATAACTGAGCGAACTCGTGCTCAGGAGAATCCGTCTGAAGTTGCTCGGGAATATGATCTCTCGCGACTGGACCTCTCACCCGCAACACACAATCAACTCAAAGAAGCTCTTGAACAAAAGAACTATCAAACAGCCGAAAAGATTCTCGTTGAAGAAGCAGAACGCGACCCGACATCACTGCGGGCTGCAAGGATATTCGAGTTCTCTGGCGGACTGTTTTTTCTTGATGGTCAATATGTGAATTCGGTTATCGCCTGGAAGAAGGCCGAGGCTATTGCGCCGCTCGATGAACGAACCCGCTTCACTCTCGCAATGGCATATATAAAGGTGAACCGTCGCTCATGGGCGCGGTCGGAGTTAGATAGACTCGCGCAGGCGCATCCCGATAATTCTCTTTATTTATATTGGCTGTCGCGCGTCGACTATGACGATCAGAAATACCTGGAAGCGATTCGCAGGCTGGAGAGGGTTATACAACTCAACCCTAATATGGTACGTGCACACGATCTCTTAGGGTTGTGTTACGACTACCTGGGTCAATTCAATGAAGCAATCACCAGCTTCAACCGCGCGGTCGAACTGAACCGCGTGCAGGCGAAACCCTCTCCCTGGCCTCCTCTGGATATGGCCGTCACTCAGATGGAATTAGATCAACTGGCAAACGCGGAGAAAGCAGTGCAAGAGGCGATAACTTACAACCCAAAATTGCCGCAAGCGCAATATCAACTCGGCCGCGTGCTATACAAAGAAGGAAAGGGCGAGCAGGCGATCGTGGCTCTCAAGTCCGCGGCAGCGTTGGATGCGGGCTACCCAGACCCACATTACCTCCTCGGACGGATGTATCAAAAGCTCGGAAATAACGACCTCGCCAAAGCTGAAATTCAAGAGTTCCAACGGCTCAAACAAGCAGCAGGCTCCGTCAGCCAACAGGTTCCCGCTCCTTGATTCCGAATCCGCGGCTACACCACGAAGTTGATTCAGCGCACTGGATCACATCGGATACTTTTCACCCGGACGCACAATTCGAATGCGGTGATCCGTGAATTGGAAATGCGCTCCTGGGATTTCGACTTTGGGCATATGGCAGCCGTCGCAGCCGCTCTTGGAAACCCGGCAACTCTTCGCTACGATTTTCGAGGAAATGGCTTTCTCAGTTGCCCCAGGAGGTACAGGTGCGGAGTGGCAAACGGTGCATTTGGAATCGGAAGACGCGCCTTGCTGCGGCAGATCGTGATGGGGGTCGTGACATGCCGTGCAGGCAAAGCGTGGATCGTTGGAATCATGTCCGCGGCTGCTCGCTAGGCGGTACGGCTGAAAGCGTACGTTGGAAATTCCCCCGAGATCGGGCATCATCCCTACGGTGTTCGCGCTACGGTGACAGGCGCCACAGAATTCCTGGTTCAGCGTATCTGGATCGAGCACCTTGGGATTGAAAATGGAGAAGTCATCCGCGCGACCGGACTGCATAACCTCTGCATGCAGTAGGCCCGGACCATGACAAGCCTCGCACGAAACTCCTGGAATTAGCCGGTCAAGCTCTAGCCTGCCACCGGAGACGGCAGCAGTACCATGGCAAGAAAAGCAATTCTGGGCCTCATCGCCGCTGATGTCGCGGCCGAATGCCTCCTCAAGGCTAGGCGGAGGATTCAGAGCATCCCCGATAGTCCAATCCAGGGCATCGATGCCGCTGAAATAGCTGACGCGGCCCTCATAGAGTTTCCCATTATGTCGCAGAACATAGGTCTGAGCGACTCGAGCATTTCCAAAAATGTACGCAATTGGTTCGCTTATACTTTGATTGCCACACGACACGCGATATATCGCGTTTGCACCATCGCTGGTAATTTCATAAGAGTAATCGCCCGCGCGAAAGGTTAGGTGAGGGTGTACGCGCAGCAGGTCGTTGGTGGCTACACCGCCGAGAGCATGTGCCATTGAACTCTGCGAGAACTGACGAGCCTTTTGCACATGACAGCGTGCGCAGACTTCACTCCCTGCAAGTTCTCGGTTGTGCATCTCACGGCGAGGCCGAAAATTCGCATACGCGTCGTCGCTTGCGGATGGTTGCGTCTGTCCAGACACAAGAACACAGAGCATGCAGAAGACCAACACGTACGCAATAGTTGTGTTGTCAGCTCGCACTGATTGCCTTCATTTTGGTCATGATCCAGGATGAGCGATTTAGTCTTCGTAGCTATTTTCCCACCAGCTGACCCCTCCTGCCGAGAGCCTCATGCGATCGAACCAGGCGCGGCACACGCAAGTTTCCGGATGGGACGAAAATGAGGCCCTGCTCAATTACACTGAAGACCTTCCGACCAGGGATTTGACCGCAAATGCCTTCCATCAGACGCCCGGTCGGAGTCAAGCGAGTTCTCTTGCATTTCCGTGCAAGGATTATCTCTCCGCCGAGTCCTTGATGCTGGGGAAACTCCAAGGCTATAGTCGTTCTATTCAGGGTCGTTCTGGTCGATGAGTTCGAGGGCTACGACGGGCATTATTTCGGTCTTCATCTCACCAACACTAGAGGGCCAACTATATGTGTTTGGCGTTGCGACACTCTTTCGCTGCGTGTGCGTTCCTCGCCATGACTGTGGCCTGCCAGCTTGAGCCTCAATCCGCTGAATTGGCTGCTACTCCGCCAATGGGCTGGAATAGCTGGAACCATTTTGCGGATAAGGTCACTGACGCCGATGTGCGCTCGGCGGCCGACGCCATAGGTGCCAGCGGGATGAGGGACGCCGGCTACATCTATGTTAACGTCGACGATTCATGGGAGGGCCAGCGCGACGCCCAAGGCAACATTCATCCCAACGGCAAGTTCCCTGACATGAAGGCGCTTGGCGACTACGTGCACTCAAAGGGATTGAAGTTCGGGATTTATTCCTCTCCCGGCCCCAAGACCTGTGGGGGATACGAGGGAAGCTATGGACACGAGCAACAGGATGCAAATACCTATGCCAGCTGGGGAGTCGACTTTCTGAAATATGACCTTTGCAGCTACATGGACATCATGAAGCTGCATGACCCCAGCCAGGATCCCGGGAAAGCACTCGCGGAGATGCAAGAGGCATACCGGAAAATGCATGAGGCACTTCTCAAGACACACCGGCCCATCGTTTACAGCCTATGTCAATACGGCGTCGGTGCGGTGTGGGAGTGGGGGGCGCAAGTGGGCGGTAACATGTGGCGCACGACTGATGATATTCGGGATAACTACAGCAGCATGGCGCTGATTGGCTTCTCTCAAGCGGGGCTGGAGAAGTTTGCCGGGCCCGGCCACTGGAACGACCCCGATATGCTCGAGATCGGCAATGGCGGAATGAGCCCTGACCAATACCGCAGCCAGATGAGTTTATGGGCGATTCTGGCGGCTCCCCTTCTGGCAGGCAATGACTTGAGCAAGATGGACGAGACTACCAAGGGAATACTGATCAACAAGGAAGTGATCGCGGTTGATCAGGATAAGCTGGGGATCCAGGGGAGCCGCATCGGTCCGCCACAAATCTGGATGAAGCCGCTAAGCGATGGTTCGAAAGCGCTGGCTCTCTTCAACTTTGTTGTTGACGATGAAGCGGAACCGCTGACTCTTCGATTTCGAGATGTGGGCTTTAGTGGTCCGGTTCATGTTCGGGACCTATGGGCTCACAAGGAGCTGGGTGTTCTTCGCGACTCCTACACCGTTACTGTGCCACAAGGAGGCGTTGTGATGCTCCGCATCTGGCGCTAGTGTGTGCCAGTCGACAGGGGGCGTTGCGACGCCGAACGTGCCCGGATTTTTTATCTTCGACGGAACCTATTGTTTATGAGTTTTGGGTGAATCCGACTCTGGGCTTGCGCTCGCAAAAAAGCTGTAGTTCGAGTTGAAAGACAACGCGAGCATGTTAATCGATAAATGGCCACGACAAGGTCGAGCGTAGTTCCTCGCGGCCTGATTCAGGGAAGTCAATAGCGGAGAGCTTTTTGGACCTCTAAGATAGCCATGACAGCGGTCCAACCAAGAGTAGTAGTACAGTGCGCGATCGCACTTTGGTTTTGTGGGTTTTCAGGGATTTGGACGCAGGCCGAAGTAGCGTGACGCTGCTCGATCAGTAGCCGTGCCATGTGGCGAGCACAGGAGAAATATGCCGACATTGGACGTATGCGTAGTTGGTGAAATCAATCTCGATCTTATCCTTTACGGTCTGCCGAAGGATCTTGTCCTGGACAGAGAACTGCTGGCCAACGGCCTCGCGCTTACCTTGGGCAGCTCGTCCGCAATTTTTGCCCATAACCTGGCCACACTTGGGAACAAAGTCGGTTTCATCTCCAAAACGGGTGGTGACGCTCTCGGGAAAATGGCTCTTGAGAGACTTTCAGCTGCCGGGGTCGAAGTGGGCCGCGTAAGACAGGCAACTGGGCGGACGGCTACTGGACTGACCGTCGTCTTGCCCTATTTGAACCAGCGTTACATCTTGACGTATCCCGGCACGATGTTTGAAATGCAGTATTCCGACATTGACATGGCGTACGTGCGGTCGGCGCGGCATCTGCACATTTCATCGTTCTTCTTGCATCGTGCGTTGCGGCCAAGAATCTTAGATCTCTTCCGTCAGGCGAAGGCAGCAGGTCTGTCCACGTCGCTCGATACCAACGACGATCCCGAAAACAAATGGGACCGGGATTTGACCGAAGTTCTCAAGCACGTAGATATTTTCTTTCCCAATGATCGTGAGGCGAAGAAGGTTGCCCGCACCGAAGACCTTTCCCAAGCCATCAACCTGCTGGCAGGACTGGCTAAGGTTGTGGTCGTGAAACGCGGCGCTTCCGCAGCCATTTGCCGGTCTGGCCAGGAGCAGTACAGCCTCATGCCCCCGACGATGAAGACCGTGGATGATGTTGGCGCCGGAGACAGTTTCGCTGCTGGGTTCGTCCACCAGTTCTTGACAGGCGCGAAACTTGAGGACTGTTTGGCCTATGCAAACGTAGTTGGGGCCTATTCCACCACAAAAGAAGGTGGGACGGAGGCATTTCGCGATCGTGCGGCACTCACCAGCTTTATCCGGCAGCACTGGAGCGCCGTGCCACGACGCTAGATTCTGTTGTCAAGGCCGCGCAAATGAGGCACATGGGCATTCATTGTGGTCGCACTTCCACAAGCAGGCTCCCGTCGAACTCAACTGGCAGATGCGCATTGTGCCCTGACACGATCCCCAGATCTTTCCCGGTGACGTAGTCCACCACACTGTAGTTGCGGTCTTCGAGGCCGCGCAGTTGGACTGGCCCCTTCCACTGCTTGGCAAAAAAGGCGTAATACATGGCCTGATCCTTGCGGATGACATGGGTCTCGGGCGCGTCGAAGCCAATGTCGTACAGCTGCCCGAGATACTGTCCCTTTGACAGCATTTTTTCCCGATAGATGCGAAGCCACTTCTCGAATTCCTTCTCCCGCTCCGGAGTCAGGTCGGATTTGCCGTGCTTTGCGACTAAAGATGGAAGAACAAACTGCGTTCCCACCACGCCTCCCACGCCCAAAGTGGATGCGAAATCATTGGCTCCGTCGCTCAGTTCAACATGGTCGCCAAAAAATGGAACGTTGTCGCCCATCAAAGCCTTCAATGTTTTCGCCTTGGAACGAACTTGGAAGGAACCTCTTGGATCGGAAGCCACCGACATATTGAAGTGCGGCATGGTGAAGAAAGAGAATGCCGTGCCGCAGGGACAGAACTCCACCAGCGTGCCAGGCTTTACCGACTGCGCAGCGTCATAAATTGCGCGGAAAAAATCCGGCAGAGCTTCGACCGATTCCTCCTGCTGTGCGTGATGGTGAGCCGGGTTATAGCAGGCTGGAACACCGTTCATGTCCTGGCCATCGAGCTTCAGGCCGTCAAATCCCCAGTCCACCAGAATTTTTCGCACCAACGCCTTGTGGTACTCCACTACGCGGCGGTCGGCTGGGCACAAATAATAGGAATCCCACCAGGAAACTTTTCTCGTCGAACCGTCCTGATTCAACAACTCGTAGTCGGGATGATCGCGAAGCAATTGCGAGTCCGGCACAGCGCTGAGCGGCGACCACCAGAGCTGGGCCTTGAATCCTTCCTGGTGAATGCGGTCCACCAGGGCCTTCATGTCAGCGTCGCCATTGGGAAACTTCTTGGGATCAAGTTGCCAATCACCCACATCGTTCTGCCAGCCATCATCGAGCGTCACCCACCTAAATCCCAGTCGCTTAGCCGTCGGAAGCGAGTCATACACCTGTTGCGGCTGAACTTTTCGTCCATATCCCCAGGCGCACCAGATTGCGCCGAAAGCGTCATCGGGAGCCGTGGCCATCTGGAAACCTTGTTTCATCATGAAGCGCCGGTAGTCCGCAAGCGCGCGGAAGTAGTCTCCCTGATGGACCGCGACGAAGGTTCGAAAAGTATGAAAACTTTCGCCGGGGCCCAATGAGATATCTTTACTAAAGCGTACCGAGATGGTGGCATGTGCAGCATCGGGCATGGATACGGGGAGGGAAACCAGCTTCGGCCGCAGCTCGACGTGTCCTACAGCAATTCCAACGTCGCGCCGCCAGACATCGACGATCGGCGTACCGCCGCCGTAGTCGTCGGCATTCATGCCTTGATAATTTTCCTGCTGAAAATTAGTGTGCAGCGGCAGTATCCAGTTAGGACGTTTCTCGTAGGAGCCGCTCTGGTAAGACCAGAAAGCAGGCGTGCCTGCATCGGGTTGCGCGTTCAGCGTGTACCTGTTGTTGGTCCAACTTTTAATCGCGACGCTGGCCGTTCCGGTGTTGGTAAACTGGACATCAAAAAACGCCATCGCAGGAAATTCGTCATATATGATGACGGACACTGTCTTCATGAGTGTTCCCGCCTTTCCTTCGACGGTGAGGCGCCCACATTCCCCGAAAGCGTCCTTTGTACGCTCGCGTTTTTGCGAGGTCATAATAAATTCGGTCCATCGCTTGTCGGCGGTGGTCACCGTCTCTGAGGCAGTGAACGGTCCCATCACCGTCTCCTTCTTGTCGAAACGGGCAACCACCCGGCTCCGTAGGTGGTTATCAAACTCAATACGGACATTGCTGCCCTGAATCTGAGGCTTGCCAGTAGGTCCGTCCCCTGCAACTGAGGGTGACGAAGGAGCAAACACGATGGTGAGAGCAAGCCAAAGCACCGGCGCGGCCTTCAGCTTTCGNAGCGGGCTGCTGTCAGATTGCAGAATCCTTTTCTCGCTTGAACCCATACTTGATCTCATCGGAAGGGCACATCTGAAATAAAACACAAGATTCTNAATACATGGAACTACCTTATCGGGGAATTCGGCTGCGCCATGTTGTGCATCAGGCGGCATCCTCAGAAAGCATTTTTGCACACGAACGAATCTTCTTCATATTGTCCTGTTGTAAGCCGCCCAGTTTTTCTTCCGTGATTCGAGGCTCGTACAACAGCATTCTATCCGCAAGTAACGCTATCGAAGCAGATCGAGGGTGTGGGCACGCTGAGCGAGCATGTGATGAACAGCCTTTTCTGGATGGATTTTGCGGTGTGCAGTCCAATTAGTTCTGATCGCCAGGCCCCCTTATGGGCATGGATTCCCGATGAGTGTTGACGCCTGATTTCGTCAGTTACGCAAATGTGCGAATCGTTTCTCTCGCCGAATTTGCCTCATTGTGAACATGGCGGCTAGAAGAAATCCCAGTAGAGCGCCTAGGAAAACGGCAAAGGCAACCTGGCCCAGCGAGACCAAGTTTTTGCCACCTAACAATAAGAATCCAGCATACGCAACCATCGGAATCCAGATAATCATGCGCCATCGAAAGCCCATGAATTCCTCCCTCCTGCTTGTGGGACTAAGTGGTTAGTGCAACACTCGGAATCCCTCGCAGGCGTGCGATAAGAGCGCCCCGTGCTGCCCCCAAAGGAGTCAATCTTGTAGGCCCATTTGCGACGAATGTTAACGCGTTCCAATCTGCTCCGCAAGTCCACGAATGAAGTCCACGAATGAAGTCCCACGAATGAAGTCCCACGAATGAAGGAGGGGCAGCTAAAATCAAAGTCCCTCAATGAGTGCTGTCGCCGAATAGCATCAGCCCCAATCTGAAGCGT
>AP72_2010_repI_A100DRAFT_1000169_pt1 | contig 11799 bp, 9 predicted proteins | sample AmaPasrepliIA100_FD_9193 | JGI IMG/M metagenome (IMG submission 9193)
CGAGTGCCAAGGTGGGTGGCCGCCGATGCTGGGTTTTATTCTCAGGCCAATGAAGAAGAGGCGAAGGCCTTGGGAGTGAAATACATTTCCATTCCTAATCGGAACCCGCGCAGTGAACAACGACGTCGCTGGGAAAAACAGCGATGGTTCAAACGCGCCCAAGCGTGGCGCACGGGTTGTGAAGGGCGAATCAGTGTGATCAAGCGCCGCCACGGACTGGCTCGCTGTCGCTACCACGGAATCCAGGGTATGCGGAGATGGGTAGGACTGGGCGTAATCGCCGACAACTTAATCAATATCGGCCGGCGCCTGGCTCCACAAACCGCATGAGTTCCGGATTGCGTTGCCGAATCGGCAACGTGAGAAAAGCAGCACTCCAGCGGATGATCTCCTGCTCTGAATAGGCAGGATTTGACATCTGGAAGCTCATTTTTGCACCGGAAAGTAGTTAGGACCCATCGTACGCACAGCGCCTCTCTTATCGCCGTGTATAGTATGTTCCTTCTGTTCAAAATCACATCGGATGGTGTGCATGGGCCGCTCCCTCGGAAGTCTGTGCTTTCTACTCTCCTGCGCCGTTCTACTCTCCTCTCAAGATCAAGTATTTTCCAACGCGAAGATCTTCACAGGCGATCCCGAGCATCCGTACGCCGAAGCCGTCGCAATTCGGGATGGCAAAATTCTGGCTGTTGGAAACCTGCGCGAGGTCACCAAGGCCGCACCTGAAGCCAGGCTGACTGATGTCGGCGGCAAAAGCCTGCTTCCCGGCTTTATCGACTCGCACAGTCACACGATTGATGGTGGCCTGAATCTCGTCAATGCTGATGCCAGCGAGAAAGTCGACACTCTCGAAGAACTACAGGCCTTTATTGCGAATGCCAAAAAATCTGGCCGCGGCATGCACGGCGATATTCTTGAAGTACTCGGAATGCCGCTGAAATTCTGGTCGCATACTGGCACGCTGAACCAGGATTTCAGCACTGGTGCCTATGAAAAACAGTGCCTCATCTTACGCGGCATGGATGGTCACACTGCGTGGGCCAATCGTGCCATGCTCGAGCGTGCTGGAATTACCGCTAACTATCTGAAGACACTCAGCGCAGATCAGCGCAGTTATTTCGGTTACGACAAGAGCACGCTCGATCCGAATGGATTCCTCGTTGATGCCGGCCAGGACAAGATCGATAAGCTGATACCGCCTCCCACAGACAAAGAAATCCTTGACGCCGGACGCGCAGCCCTTCAGTACGAGTACAGCCTCGGCATTACCTCGTGGCTCGAGCCTAGTGCCCCCGAGTCAGCCTTGAAGGCATACAAAATGTTGAATGATCTTGGCGAGTTGAATTCTGAGATCGTCGCCTTCCCAAAAGTCCTGGCCAAAGACCCGGAGGCCGAGATCGCATTTGTTCATAAGCGCCAGCAGGCCTACGGGAACATTCCGCACCTTCATATCACAGGGATCAAGATCTTCGCGGACGGCGTCGCAGAGTTTCCTTCTCAGACCGCCCATTTAACCAAGCCATACAAGAATTCCGGACGAAATGGCGATCTCCTCTTCGACCAAAGTACATTCAACAAACTATGCGTGGCTGCGGACAAACAGGGCCTCGTCATTCACGTCCACGCCATCGGTGACGGCGCGGTCAAAGCGGCACTCGACGGTATTGCAGCCGCCCGTGCTGCCAATGGCGACTCCCATCTTCCCCATACGTTGACGCACGAACAGTTTATCCGCCCTGAGGACTTCCCACGTTTTCACGAACTCGGGGTTATCAGCGCCTTTCAGCTCTATTGGGCGGAAGGAGGGAACGACACGATCGAGATTCTTAAGCCCTATGTCGATCCCGAGATCTACAGGTGGCAATATCCGGCTCGTTCAGTACTGAATAATGGCGGGATCATCTCCGGAGCCAGTGACTGGCCGGTATCGACGGCGAATGTGTTTCAGGCCATCTACAAGGCGGAGACCCGCAAGGGCAACGAAGGCATTCTCGATGCCAGCCAAGCTATGCCGCGCNAAGCTATGTTCTACGCGTACACCCGAAATTCCGCAAAGGCGTTGAATCTGGATTCGATCGGTGTGATTGCCCCAGGCAAGCGCGCGGATCTGATTCTTCTGGATCGGGATGTCTTAACGATCAGCCCAGACGAGATGAGAGAGACAAAAGTTGTGTGGACCATGGTTGCCGGGAAGGTCGTGTACAAACAGTAGCGGTCAATTTGCCCAAACAACGATTCCGATCACGGCGCGTGCAAGTACTCGATTGGGCTAAACTGGCTCTCGGGGGCATCGTGAAGGGCACGCTTGCCATTCTCTTGATCGCTGGAGGAATCGTTGCCAACGATGTCCAAGCTCAGGAATCCGCCGGCAGTCAAAACTCGCAACGGTCCCGGATAGAGTGTGAGAAGGCAGATTCGTTAAACCGAGCGGTCCAACGAGGCTGTGTCGACAAGGTGCGTGAATTCTTAGCAACCAGTGGCATCGACAGCAAGGACGGCAGCCAGTCGGAATCGCTCACCACTGCCATTCGATCAGGGAACAAAGAGATCGTTGAGATTTTGATTCATGCAGGCGCGCCGTTGAACCCGCCATCGACGGTACTCTGGCCACCGCTATCCGATGCGGCGTTTGCGAAGCAGTTTGAGATTATGAAACTGCTGCTGCAATCGGGAGCGAAAGTCGATGCTCTGGACCACCGAGGAGCGACTCTACTGGTAAGCACCGGCTTCTTCGATCCCAACATAACAGCGATACTTCTGGAAAGCGGAGCCGACCCGAACGCCAGGGATCGCGAGGGCGCCACGGCGTTGATGCGAGCATCTGGATATGGCTTGAAGCAGAGCATCAAGATACTGATCGATCACCACGCCGATGTAAATCTCAAGGATGCCAAGGGACGCACGGCGTTAATGCACGCAGCTGCCGGACGGCTTTCCAGCGCCATACCCTTGCTACTCGAAAACGGAGCCGATCCCAGCCTCCGCGACAACGAAGGCCAATCCGCGCTCGATATGGCTGACCATTACAACAACCTGGGCGCATTCACAATGTTGTCGGTGGCGGTGAAGAGGTCGCAGCATTGAGGGACTTTCTCGTTTGGTTACTGCAACAAAACGACGACCGCGTTGTAACACATATGAAGGGCAACCGCCGATGCGAGTCGCCCAGTTCGCTTGAATAGCAGTGCATTGCTAGCACCAACTATGGCAACCGGCAACCAGGACATCGGTGGGTGGTATATCGCGAAGAAAGCGGCGCTCCCGATAACGGCGCGCCACCCACCCCACTCCCTGTCCAATGCGCGGTACAAAACCCCGCGAAAGAGATACTCCTCTGCAAATGGCGCGAAGGCAATGGCCATGATCCCCAATGACAGTCTCAGATAGGGAATATCAGCCATTTCCTTATGCGACCTGCGAAGAATTTCTGCTGCTCCAGGAAGATGTTTCAACGCCGTGATATATCCGACAGCTCCGAAACCTAATAAGAGACCCACAGTGCCACCAAGGACCATTGATCTTACAGATCGCAAATCCTTCCACCAAGAAGCACCGACCTCTTTCCCATCTGACCTCCAGTGCCAGACCTCTATACCCGGAACTCCTCGGCTGCGGATAAATTGTGACATGCCGATCGAGACAAAAGCCGCGCAAATACCGTAGCTGACGGCTTGAGCGGTCGCAATGCCCTGACGTCCGACAATCGCAACCATAGTGCCAGTTAGCACGGCGCCGGCTTCCACCATAATGCTGATGGCGACCATGCCATGCATAAGTGTAGGGGCAGGAGGGAGTTTCTCGGACCACACATCAAACAAGTACGGCAATCGAGCCCTGAAGTTTTGCCACATTGCCGCTGCTGTGATGTATGAATAGACAATTCCGATCGCCGCGATGTGCCATTGCCGCATCAAAACGCCAATTGCAAACGTGAGCATCCCTAATTGCGCTGCGGCTCGTCGTCCCCACGAAATCTTTTCCTGTTCTCCCGAGGACGATGGCACAGTGACAAGGGTGACAGTCTTTTCAGCCATGCTTCGGCCGAAGAAGAACCACGCAACTCCCACAAGAGCGATCTGCCAGAGGTTGTGCGGAAAGACAAATGCAGCATACATAAGAATCAAGAACACCATTCCCGTTGAGATCAGCGACCAAAGCCAGGCCTTTGCCTTCAATAAGCTTTCGAGTCCCCTTGGCCACGTTAACGCTATCCAAAGTGAGGTTCCCTCCGACGCTAGGGATTTCGGGCCTAGAATCCAGAGAAAGTAAGTCCCAAACAAGATTCCTGCACCGCATATATAGTTCCATGCTCCTCTTGCATAGCTTAGGATTCCGCGCAGATTGAACAATTGAAGCGCAGCAACCGTGAGTGGGATGAGAATCGCCTGAACAATTGCGCTTCGATCACGCAGGAACCAAAGAGCCTCTTTGTGATAGAGAGGGTCCTTGCCGAACTGTGCCATTCCCTTGCGTCGGGCAGACGGGGTTACGACAACGCTCGCGACATTGCCGCTCAACCCCTGCTGCGCTCCCCAAACGCTGAACCCAATTGCTGCTCCGAGTGTCACGACAGAAAAAAACACGCAAGAAATCAATCCTTCCACGAATGAAAATGCTGGACCTGATCCTCCTAAGAACCATCGGAGCCATGGCCATGGCATGGAACCAAGGAACGTCAAATATTTCACCACGGCCCCCATAACTTGTCCGGCCATGTACCACCCAACTAAGAACAACATCAGTGATGCATAACCCGCCCATCCTATGAGTCCGATGATCGCCCCGCGGGAACGTACAGGGAAGCGGAGAATCACTCCGATTTCAATCGCTTTCCCCAAACACGCAGCGCTCAGCGTGATGGGGATTCCGATCAGAATTGTGGCGAAAAACCCAGTTCCGATGTCGTAGGCAAAACTGTACAAGCATCCGACGAACAGGGGCGCGGTCCAATAAACAGGATTGGCCGCAATCGGAGATAACATTTCCGCCAGAAATACGGCTCCGGGCCGCACCGGATGGCTAAACAGCCATTCCCACATGGGATGACGCCGACGCTGCAGATCCAACTCCGCGCCTTCGCCCTGAAATACCAACATCATCCACCACCAAACCAAAATGATGGAGCCTAACATCATCGGAACGGGGCCAGTTCTCAATAGGGCGCTCAATCCTGGAGCGGCTTCCTTTTGATCGATTAAGTCCGCTCCTCCACTTTCTTTGACCTCCTTTCGGAGCCGGACCTCGATTTCCTGCTGGTCACCACCATGTTCTTCGGCAATTCGCCTCGCCTCACCGCGATAGTCGGGTTCTGCAGAATACTCATTTGAGTTCGGTGAGGAGAGGTCAGTGGATTTTTCTGCCGACTTTACCTCTTGAATGAAGTAATGGCTGACGACGATCCGCCCTTGTCGTTCAGCACTACTTCTTTGTGCAGCTTCGACCCCGGCACTCACCACGTAGGCAGCGCCAATGTTAATAAGGCCTGTAAAAAAAATCGCCATCAGGAAACCGAATGCGCCCCAGTCGGTGCCGCCCCGGCGATTCAGTAACTCTCCTTGACGCTTTCGTCTGCCATCCGATCGCGTCTTGGCTGCCCGAAGCAACAGCCGGATGGTTCCCCAATAACTCGGGCCTCGGAGGGTTGTGGGCATCATCGTTCTGGTTGTCGTGTTGTTAGTTTTAGAAATATATCTTCGAGGCTGGCTTGTCCGTTTGCGGCACGCAGCTCGTCAATCGAGCCCTTAGCGACCACTGTGCCGTCGTTGATCACCACGGCGTGCGAACAAAGCTTGGTCACCTGATCCATAAGGTGAGTCGAAAACAGGACCGTCACACCGGTCTTCACTTTTTCCGATATGAGGTCGTAAAAGAGATGAGTCGATTCCACATCCAAGCCATTGGTAGGCTCGTCCAAGATCAGAAGTTTAGGTTGATGTAGCAAAGCCATTAGCAGTCCAAGTTTCTTTTTCATTCCTCGCGAATAGTCTTCGGCATAGTTGTCAAGGTCCTTGCCTAGCCGGAGATCAACTATCATGGGCGTTACTCGTCGCATTGTGTTGGCTACGTCCAGTCCATGCATTGCAGTGCTTAGCTCCAACACCTCCCTGCCTGACAAATACGAATAAAACACGGGCTCATCTGGAAGAAATCCGATCCGCCTCTTTACTTCGACCCGATCATCGAATGCGTCCATTCCGTCGATGACCAGATTTCCCTCTGTGCTTTTCAGAATGCCCATCAGTAATCGGAACAGTGTCGTTTTGCCGGCGCCATTTGGACCAAGTAATCCACAAATTTGCCCTGCGGGCACGCAAAACGAAACGTTTTTCAAAGCGATCTTATTCCCGAACAATTTCGTAACTGCATCAACGACGACCAGATTTGCAGTGGGAGTTCTTCGCTGCGGCGAGGATCCCGATAGTTCTACGGCCCTTTCTTGCGTCTGGCTTTCTTCCATCGACACTGCGCTCCGTGTGGCTGTCGGGACGTTAGTAGAATGTTTACCGGTAACCCAAGAACGCCGGAAGTCTAACATGTGGACATGCGGGATAATTCTCCGGCCTTTCAACGAGCAAGCGGTCCAAATAAAAAAGACGCCGGAAAAACTCCGGCGCCTATGAGATACGACTCGCGAGATGCGGTCTAGCGAGAAGACAGAACTTGTATTTGGCTGAAAGCCAGCAGCTCTACTTGCTTTCGGCTACCCCCGGCGATGGCGTTCCAAAATCCCGGCGGTTGTTGACTGCCGCACGCGCTCCTCGGGCTGAGGGCTGGTTGGTTACGGCCGCGCCGTAGCGCTCCAGAAGCACAGGGGCCATAGCGTTTTCGGCTTCTTTCACGAAAATCATCTTGTTCTCAGAAGCCATGTCGACGCGCACGAAGTCGCCCAGCTTGACCTGCCCGGTTGCAACGAGGTTCGCCAAGGGGAAAACCAGGTTGCGCTCAATTGCGCGCTTCAAGTGGCGTGCGCCGTATCGAGGATCGGTCCCCTCGCGAAGCAGGTATTCCTTCACCGCCTGCGTGCAGTTGAATACGAACTGATTCGTCCCCGCCGCCATGAGCACGCGTTGCTGAACCATGCCCAGTTCGATGTCCAGGATCTGCGCCAGGTGCTCGTCGCGCAAGGTCTTGAAAACCACCGTCTTGTCGATGCGGTTCATGAACTCAGGCGTGAACTTACGGCGCGCCGCTTCAACCGCGGTGCGCTGAATCTTTTCATCGAAGGACTCGTCGACTTCAACGACCTTCGGGGCGAATCCGAATCCGCCATCCACCAGGTTCATCATCTCGCCGGCGCCCAGGTTCGAGGTCATGATGATGATGCACTGCGACAGATCGACCCGGCGGTTATCTCCCAAGGTCAGCGTAGCCTTATCCAGAATTCCGAGGAGCAGCTGCCACAAGGAATCGGAAGCTTTCTCGATCTCGTCGAAGAGCAGAATCGAGAGCTTCAGCTTGTCGGTGAACCACTGGTTCAGCGCTTCCTGGGTCAATAAAGGGTGGGTCTCGCGGTGTCCGAGGTATCCCGGAGGCGATCCGATCAGCTTTGCAATCTCGTGGGAGTGCTGGAACTCCGCGCAATCGATTTTGATGCAGGCCCGCGCGTCGCCAAACAGGGCTTCGGCCATTGCTTCGACCACGCGCGTTTTCCCGGATCCGGTCGGGCCCAAGAACAAAAGGTTCCCCACAGGACGACCCGGGGCATTCAGGCCGGCCAGAAACATCTGATAGATCTCTACCACCTTCTCGATCGCCTGATCCTGTCCCACTATCCGGCGGCGAAGGGCTGCGTCAAACTCTCCAGCATCGTTGCTGCGACGGTTTGGATCAAGCACTGTTGCCAGGTTCGTTCTCATAAGATCGTTGTCCGGTGGCTGCTTCGGACATTCCCTTTCGGCCGTTTAGGCTCTTCTGTTTATGTTCCGGACTCTGCAGGCCCTAACCTGGTGCTTACGGCCTGTTTTTCTGGAAACCCCCCAAAGGCATCACAGAACAGTGGCGCGTCCGGCTACACGTAAATGAGCAAGCGTTTAGCCACGGGCACGGCTGAAGTCGCCTTACATGGAAGTCTTTTCTGAGCAATTGCTTAGCATCCTGTCCAGGTAATTCGAAGGTTTTCATCCCGTCACGGCTGAGAACATAAGCGAAATACTTTGCACCATCACGGAAGGAAGATGTACCTGAGGAGTAACTGTAGTAACCGGATCAAGCGCCGGACAATCCATTGCCGGACGACTGTGCTTTGCCGTCACTTCTCACGTCTACCTTCCCCGCGCCCCTCTAACGACTGGATCTTTGCCTTTTCGGCAGAGCCTGACGCCTTTTGATTTCGGGTAACGATCGAGAGTTCGACACTCCAGTCGCCGACCGTCCTACGCCACCCGTAACTAGCGGCAACCAGACACCGACCCTACTATCGGCTTGTAAGTTGGGGAGGATCGCTTGCGTCTTTCGTCGGTTCGCATTATCACGGCGATATCTTGTCTTCTTTTTGGGGCTGCCGCCTGGCGGCTCGGACCACATTCCGGAAGTGACTTCGTTGCAGAGGCTCAAACCACCGGGGCGGCGAAGCCGGCAGTCGCCTTACAGACCGGCGCCAAATTGCAGACTGCCAGCGTAAAGGCCCCCAAAGAGTCCATTCCGGAGCCTAAGCCCGTAGCTCTCCCGGGCACTGAGATCTATACCGCAAAGAGAGGAGAAGCAATCCCGACGATCGCCCGACATTACCTGAGCCGAACTTCGTACATGTCCACCTCTCAACTGGCCGACGCGATCCGGGACGTCAATCACAAATCCGGCTCGTCGAACATTCTTAAAGCCAACGAAAACATAGTCATACCCGGGATTTTGGCAGCGCCCATCAATGAAAAAACGATCCCCGTTGCAAAGGATTTTGAGGTCAGGGCGATCTACCTGACGGGATTCATGGCCGGCAGCGAGCACGGCCTGCGAGTCATCAAGCACTGGCGAGAAGTGGGCGGCAATGCGGTGGTATTTGACATTAAGGATTCGGATGGCAGCGTGATGATCCCGTTTGAACATCCGCTTCTCGGCCCGCATCCGGTTTACATTCACGACGTTCCGAAGCTAGTCCACTTCCTGCATCAGCAGAACATGCATGCGATCGCCCGCATTGCGATGTTCCGTGACGAACGGCTGGTCGTAAATCACCCTGAACTCGCAATTCAGTCCCGCAAGAACCACACGGCCTGGCGGGAAAACGGAAAGCTGGTTTGGACAGATCCTTCAAACCCCAAAGTTCAGGACTATGACATCACTTTGGCGAAGTACGTGGCCCAGCTAGGGGTCGATGAAATCCAGTTCGATTACGTCCGCTTCCCTGCCGAAGGCGACCAGAAAGACGCGATGTTCGTCTTCCAAAAGGACCAACCGGAGCCTCCGCAGGAACCGCAGGCCGACAACCTAGCCCCTTCATTCCCGATGCTAGCCAGCGAAAAGGAAGCGGAAGGCACTAAGCCGGTAGCCAAAGGCACGAAGGCGGCAACGCACAAGACAAAGCCGGCGAGTGACAAGCCGAAAGCAGTTCCGCAGCCTCGCGGCCCGCAACGCTCCGACGTCATCGCGGGATTCCTGAAACGCGCCTATGCCGAGTTACATCCGACAGGCGTCCTTCTCTCCCTCGACGTATTCGGTGTTATGGCGTGGCAACGACAAATCGACCTATCACACACCGGACAGGACATCGTTCAGATGGCCCGTTATTGCGACGTCCTGTCGCCGATGATCTACCCGTCGCACTTCTTCGGGATGGACGGAATCGCCCACCCCGGAGACGAGCCAGCGCATTTCATAGGGGAGTCGATGGATCGTTTCGAACTCATTACGAAGGATAGCGGCGTTGTCATTCGTCCGTGGCTGCAGGCGTTCCACTGGCGGACTAAGACCTATTCTCCTGAATACATAAAGATTCAGGTTGAAACGGCCAAGACTAAGGGCGGCATCGGATTCTTGTTCTGGAATGCCGCTAATGACTATTCGAAGCCATTCACCGCGATGCCGGAGATGAAGTCGGCGAACTTCAAGGATGGATCGAAAGATCCACGCTACTTCCGTGGGGACGAATTGCCGGCATCCACGATTGCGCAGAACTCTACGAAATAACAACCCCTGTCGCCAAAAAAACGAGGAAATCCCGAGTCGCCGTCAGGACTCGGGATTTTCTTCTTCCAGCACGCTTAGGGTCTCGTCGTCTACTTCCCACTTTTTCAAAATAGTGAAGATCGTCTTGGTCCTGAATCCGGCCCGAACGAGCTGACGGAAGATGCGGGCTGTCTGCTTCTGATCTTTCGGCTTCTCCATTCTCTTTTTGCGGAGATAATCGCGCGCTTGTTTTTCTTCGTTGACGCCGTCGTAAGCCGTGTCAACAGCCTTCTCGATCACTGCGGCATGCACTCCGCGTGTTTTTAGTTCGGTGATTACACGTCCGCGGCCGAACTTCTGGTTGTCACGCCGCATCGACGAGTAGTACGCGGCGTAGTTGGAATCGTTGAGGTATCCCTGGTCCTTAAGGCGGCGGATCACCCGTTCAACTAGTGTCTCGGCGTATTCCGATTCCGGTTCCTCGATTCGCGCCCGCATCTGCCGCTTCAATTCCGCCACAGTTCGCATACGCCGTGCTAAAGAGGCAACAGCGTACTCGTATAGCTCGTCTTCAGAGTATTGCCGTCGTTTGGGCCGCGAGAACGTCATACCAGAGACGATAGCGCAATCAGCATGGAGAATCGAGGTGCTCTGGCTCAGGTCGCTGCTACTGCTCGGCGTATTGTGCATGACTCGCAGGAGCACGATGCCGGATTTCGCGTTTCATCTTCTTCAGCCAGCGGAGTTCTGTACGGATCTGCTCGATGACCAGGCTCAACATCCAGACCGCTTCGTGAAAGCGGTGTCCAACTTCCGCCCGGACGGCCCGTAGTGTCGCCAATTCCCTCTCTAGTTCCGACTCGAGGAACTTCTCGCGTCTCTCTACCTGCCAATCGAATACTTCAGGCCTTGCTTGCCATGACAGCGCGATCCAGGTTAGGAATGGTGGGCGATCGCGCTGGATTGTCCAATCTTCGCGCTCGAGTGCATCCGCCAAGGCGGAACGGCCGGCGGCCGTGGTCTCGAAGACAGTGCGCTCCGGACCGGCGACAGGTTGTTCGGTAGTGGTGCTCCGAATCAATCGGAGATGCGCCAACTTCTCCAGCGAGTAATAGACCTGGGGACGCGAAACACCTGCCCAGTCGCGAACCTGGCGTCTTTCAAGCTCCTGATTTGCCTGATACCCATGCATGGGCCGTTCCGCCAATAAGCTGAGCAGCACAAGGTCGGGTGTAGTTAACTCACTCTTCTTACGCTTTGGCATCCTGCGCCTTCCGCCGGCGACTCCAATACCACCACTGGCATTGTTCGATAGGAAGTAGAGGGTTCCTAGCTTTCGCCACGGCCGCGTGGAACACATCGAGACAGCAGATGTCCTGTGCCTGGCCAGTGAGTTCGCAGAGTCTCTCATACAACTTTTCCGGGTTTCGCCGCGAGAGCTTCACTCTATGAATTCCGAGCAATTCGAAATCGTGGGCTGGCCCTACAGAAACCAGGTCCTGCAGACCGCGCTCGTGTTTCGCCATAAACATCCTCCTTGACTAAGTGGGTTATGATCTTGTATCGTTAACTAGTCTAATTTAGACTAGTGGAGATTGGCAAGGAGAAAAGTGTTATGAACGTGAAGAAGATCACAGCTGTCTTGTTCGCGCAGGAAATAGAACCATCTGTGAAGTTCTGGGTAGAGCGCTTCGGTTT
>AP72_2010_repI_A100DRAFT_1000171_pt1 | contig 11724 bp, 11 predicted proteins | sample AmaPasrepliIA100_FD_9193 | JGI IMG/M metagenome (IMG submission 9193)
AGAGATCCCTACGTACAAGAGAGTCAATCCGTCGCACTTGGTGCACCCTGCCGCGTCGACACAACCGGGCAACTCTTTGAAGTGCCAAGAATAGATCCCCGGTTGGCGAGGCACTGGACCCGGAGAGACGAGGACCTCAGAACGCGCCATAACTTTTGGGGGCCTATGAGCTGCGCGACGATCGTTTCTACAAGAGGTGAGCTTACGCTCGGCAAAGAAGCAAAGTCCAAGGCTTCCTCCCCCCACAGTTCGTGAGTGCTCCAACCGCGGGTTCACTTTGTTAGAGCTTCAGTGTTAGCGCGAGTCCAAAGGAACAGGTCCGTGATTGGCCTTTTCGAGGTTCTCCGAAATCGGATGTATACCCCGACTCTGTACCTTCGTGTTCCAATGGAAAAATCCACCGCACTGCCTTAGAGCCGTACAGGCGTCGCATACTCCGCTATAGGCGTTTTTCCAGTCTGAAATGGACTGTTTTGAGTATTTCCATAATGACTGCCTAAGAACGCAAAGCTGAAGATTATAGATGGAGACAGTCATATTTCTCATGGCGAGAAATTCTACCGCTTGTTCAAGTTGATCCTGATAGTCCAAGGGGTCAATCCAGAGTTGCTCGATATTTCGAGGGGTGTATCCCGTGTATTCCAGACCCATCAATGCAATGTGTTCGACAAATGTCAGGTTCCGATAAATGTATTCCATGAGTTTGGTCAATCTTGGAATCGTAAGCTTGTGCAAGACGACCCTGATCTCCACGCGGATCTCGTTACGCGCCGCCTGGTGTAAACCTGCAACCGTTTGGTCGAACGCTGCTCGGGCCTGCACGATATGATCGTGTGAGCCTGCAAAGTCGGAATAAAGGGGGACGCCGATGCTGATGTTCGGATGCTCAATGCCAGCAAATTGTCGCGAATATTCCGGCCAAGCGAATGCTCGTCCGTTGGTAAGCATGTGCAGTTCTGTTTCGGGCATTGACACCTTAAGCTGGGAAAGCAGTGTGAAGAGGTTGTCCCCAAGAAGCGTAGGTTCTCCACCTGTGATCGTTAGGTACGACGGAGGTTGCCTTATGAGTTTGATCAACTCCGTATTTCGCGCCGTCAGAACCTCGACATCATCCCGATCCTTTGGCGGTTGTGAACACATCAGGCAGTTGCTGTTGCATCGCTCTGTGACAAACAGGTGATGATGTAACTCGTACGGACGATAAAGCGAGCGCACAAGGCCCGTACTCCCTTCTAGGACGACAATGTCCCCGTCCTTGAGATGGTCCGAATCTCGGAGACGATGAATGAACGGCAGGTCGGGAGGATTTTGCAATTCATCAGGACATAGAAGTGCTCGATACGGTGTCAAACGTTCGTCATCTGCCATTTTGGCGGACGCAAAAAGACGGATTCTGTCCATGCACTGATCCGGCGGCAGCTTTTCGGCGGTGATGATGCCAACGATGCTTTCGTCGAAGTTGCGCGCCACCCCCATAGTCGTCAAGCGCATTCGACAACCTCTCCGTGCACGCTTTGTCCGGTAATCCATGACCACAAAATGCGCATGGTCTCCCGATCATCTTCTGCGATAATAGAAAACAAGTGCCTGATTACCTGCATGTTTCTAGAGCAGAAACCACTCGTCGCTCGATATCCATACATGTCGCCCTGTGTTGCGTAATGGTACACAGGGTCAGCGGCGCAATATGATTGAAATGCACAATCCGAACAGCCAGCTAGTGCTTGATTACAGGACGTCTGAAACATCCGAAGCGCCGGTTCGTGCGTAAAGATCGTGCGGCGTGTATCCTTGTGCACGTTGCCGAGGCGGAATGTCCGGTCATTCGTCTCAGCCAACATTCGCGACTCATCGGATGCGTAGACATCGCCGTCGTAGTTGTAGACCAACACATTCCACGCTTCTCCTGCGGGCGATTGCATGTCAACATACCGGGACCCGTGAGGGGTTAATATCTTCGTAAGGAGAATTTGTGTATACACTTCAGCGATGCGATAGCCGCTGCGATTGACTTTTAGTACATGCGCCAGACCCTTTCGATAGAATTCCAGAAATCGTCCCATTTCATATCCAGTCCGGTGTCGCGTCTTAAGTGCAAATCCGTAGGGGCTTATGGGTCTCAGAAATATAGAGTGGAACTCGCGGCGGACGTATTCGTCGACGATTTCGATGACGTGATCAAGTGAGGCAGCTGTTGTCGTCATCAGTGCAGCCACGTTTTCGATACCAAGAATCGCACGACTCCGCTCAATTCCTTCTATCGCTTTTTCGTAACTATTGTGGCCTGGACGGGGCCTATTCTTGTTGTGCAAGAATGCCGGCCCATCAAGTGAAGTAGAGACCTTTACTCCTTCATCTCGGAAATACTTCAGAATGTCATCTGTCACGCAAGCAAGGTTGCTGCAAACAACAATATCGAGATTTTTGCCTCTCTGTAGGGCTACCGTTTTAGCTCTCGGGATGATGTACTGAATTACATCGAAAGCGAGCAACGGCTCTCCGCCTTGAATTTCAAGGGTAATGTCCCGTGCGGGACTGTCCATCATCATGCTGATGGCGCGGTCCGCTGTAGAGGTGCTCATATCGAATTCGCCGCGAGACGCAGTCTGTCGAGATACTTGACAGTAGTCGCAGGAATGTTCGCAGCGAAGAGTCACGACAAATATGTGCAACTTTGTTCCGCCGCTAATGTGGTCGAATTTCGTCCTAACCTTTGTGGCTAAGATATCCAGCAGTGGAGACGAACAGTCGTCGTAGACAAAATGCTTGGCCCTAAGGTCCTGGTACAGTTCTGAATTTGTATCGACTTGTTCGTTCGCCAGATTCTCTACAGTGCCGTTAGGAACAAATATATATTCGCCGGCCTCATTTACTAAAAGCTCCTTTCCATCTAAACGAGTGAAGCGGAATGGGAGCAGATGAAATGCGGTTGGTGCTGGGGCGAAGCGTTCAAGAGGATGGAAAACGCGCGCCATATCTTTCTTCTCTTAATGTCGAGGGTTGCTCAGAATCTTGAACATTCCGTCTGGCTTAGCTTCTTCGACTCTGTCACCAAATAGGCCCTCGGGCTGATCTTCTAGAACGCCTGATTCCGAAAATGCTTTTGCTAGAAGAAGATCACGTATCCCGGAAGTCTTCGCTTCGATCTTTTCGCGCAACGCAAAGTCCATAGCGCTACTGATAAAAGACTGCCTGGCCAACTCGAGTTCCGATGCGGATGTGGCGCTACGTGGAGTTAGAAGTACATCCACTATATGTTCGTTTCGAGTACGTATCTCGCAGACGAAATCCCGTGAGAACCAGTGAGAAGTCTTCAGCAGCGCCTCGGCACTAATGATGGCGAGGTTTATCTCAACTATCGCCTGTGACTCATCCGGACTTCTCATTTTATCGAACTGATCCATCGTCAATAAGCGCTGGACGAGTGCGAAGAATGGGACGAGTGCGAGGAATGGGAGGAGTGCGAGGAATGGGAAGAATGACTCGCAATCATTTTGAAACCTCCACTTTGCTGCTTAAGAATAAGTTTTGGAGGCAGCGGCTTCACTGTCGATTGGCTTNCCGAAGAGAGGGTGTTTGTCTGAGGCTGAGGAACGGGGCTGGAGACGGCTGAGGCGTTCACCCCCGTTGCAGCAATAGCGCCGCCGAGAAGAATAGCCAGCTTGCTGGCGATCCTATTTAGGAACATTTTCTTGTCGTTGTGCATATATGTGTCACCTCGATGGAGAATTGCAATTCCAGCCTACTCTAGTTCTCTCGAACCAATATATTTCTTTAGTAACATAAGCCCGACCGGAGATTTTAGTCCGACAAATCCGCTCGAGACCAAGTATTCTAACTATCTGAAAATAAGCACCTTTGGTGCATACCCCGTATTGGAACTATGAATTCGCTTGCAGGGAAGCTGCTGACATTCCCGCAACCTCGCGATCATATATCAATAGAGAATCGAGGGAATGGCCTGATTGTGCTATTCCAATTCATGGACAGCCAGAGTGCGAGCACTCATTCATCCTTAACGCCAACGAGAATTGCCAACGCCTGCCAGTGTCTCGGATGTCGGTGACGCTGGTCGCATCGAAACGAACCAATTGTGGTTGCTCATTATTGCCTCTCATAAATGCAGTTCGAACTTTCAACATCTGGTTTCTTCCAGTCCCAGTCAGTTGTCAAGAGCAAGCAGACTTTTCCCGTGGCAGTATCGAAGCGCCAAGTCCGGATTCCTTCATTTCTCATTTGGTACCGGTTGACATGTTTGCCCAGTTCTGCCTGCTCGCGTAGTGTCTTCATCTCCTCTTTTGAAACAATCTCACAGTTACATGTCTTCGTATTTATAAGTTTCGTATCCTGATCATGCGTATCTACCACTTGATATTGATCACAGCTCATAGTGAACAATAGTGCCGCGATAAGCAATAGGCAGTATCTCACCTCAGGAATCCTTCCCAGGACTAGACCGAAATCGCCGAAACGACACCGGAACGATGTTCGTGTATTCATTGCACTCTTATTTGGCTAGGCTCGTAAGCAATTATCTCGGGAATACCTCTGTATTCGCGTATACTTCCCGTCGCGCAAATGCGTTTACCGCTGTACGTGTACTCTGGGTTGCCAAACTTTGGTCGGTCGCTTCCCCATATTAAGACGGTAAAGATTTGGTTTGGATAGGGCCGATCGAGATTGATGAAGGTCGGATTTCCACGGCTGCGTGCCGCGTAGTGAGCGCTGGCAACCAGTCCGCAGACGGTTTGTTGCTCGCCGACATGGTTGCCTGCCTCAGATGCAGCGATGGAATGTTGCGCACTAACTTGCGTGTGAGCGAAACCGAAAACAGCGATCACAACTAGGGTTAAGAGGGCTTGTCTATTACCCATACGTAGCATTGACGATACCTCGCTAGGAAAGTCACTACTATTTCTCGCAAACCGTGTGTTCCAGCCAATCGTGATACTTTACCCCGATACCGAGTTGATCGTGATAGGTATTCAGACTGAATCTGTCGTAGAAGTTGCCATTTGAGTCGACGATAACCGGAGGGTCGGTAGCATATGAATTACATGCTCCGTAGGTCGAATATGCAGACCCAAACTCGCTGTAGTGGTTCCAGACGCTCTTAGTAGCGTAACGGCTACCATGACTTCCATAGGTATTAAAGACTGAGTCTGTTGAATATTCTGAGCAACTGAGGCATCCAAGGTAAGTCCTATGATTCTCGCCACCGAAGATCATCAACTTCGACGTATAGGCTGGCGTAGCTGCCGCGCTCTGCATTGCTGCGCCAAATCTTGATCGCGCCGCTGGGCTACAGCCAGTGCAGAAAACTAAAAGGGATATAATCATGACCTCGTAACGATCGGCCTTCATGGTTAAAGTAGCTCGACTGATTGATCGGCTGGGAACCCACTTATCCCACGATGGGGCGGCCAAGCTTTGTGCATCATACCCATGACAATAGGATCTTTTCAGTGACTTTGGTCACAATTCCAAAGCAACCGATGTCGTAAGCCCATCCAGTGCCATTTGCAATGTCGGCTTGGCCCAGCAGTTCTCAGGCTAGTTCTGAAAGGTCAGGGTTGTCATTGCGCCCGGGCAATGAATGATCGCTGGAGGGGTTACCTAGGTAAGTCTGACGTCAGGACTGCAATTTTGTGCAGCGTCGCTGCACTAGTCATGAAAATAAATCCACGATCCTTGGCACACCCTACCATCGCCATCTAGCCAAGGGTCTGATCCAGGTCAATTGCGTTGGTTCGGATCTGTCAACGGTCGATCTTGTCATTTGCCAAGCAACAACCGGCAAGATCTTGCCATGGAATGTCTCGCTTATTCTTGAGGATAGCAGCGAAGTCCCTGATCAACATTCTTTCAATGGCAACCCGATAGGAGGCCAGGGCCTGCGGAAGCACGTTATACCGAAAAAAGTCCCATCCCGGAATCGAAGAGTGTGGTTGCAAGAGCCGTTTTACCAGGTCCTCTGCTTCGCCAAGATAGAAGACCTTGGCCTTGCTGTCGTACAACATGTAGAGAACGTTGGTCGCGCCAAGCTCATATTCGAGTTCGGAGCGGGGCTTCCAATCTTGTTTGTGAATGCGGTCTTCGTCCTTTCCTTGCACCTCATCTTCAATTCTGCGTAAGGCGGGAGAGCCCACCAGACGCTTGAAGAGGTTCGGGAAGCTAGGCGTGACCGTGTAGTACGCAACAAAGCGGGATGCGCGGTTCTGTGAGTCAAACTCGATATCCAGAAACTCCCAGAAAGGAGACCCTTGCTCCGCATCTGCACGTTCGAGAGAACCTTCGAGCGACCGCATGTAGCTCATCACGAAAGCATGTTTCAGCTCATACGACAAAGCCTTGTCATACCACAACCGAAACGCGGGACTGCTTCGGCCATGTGGTGCTGTGGTCACCCATGCGTCATATTTAATTCCTCTGAAGGAAACTGAGGCACGTGAGCTTGCGTCTTTTCGACTCGTGACCTCGCCATAAAGCTGCTTCAGTCCCCACATTCGGCAGGCCCACTCTGGGACCGTTGTTCCATTGTGCTCCAACAAGGACTTGTCTACCTTCTTACGCCAAATCGCAAACTCAACGTTCGACCGTTCCAGTTTCATAGACAAAACAGTCTAGCTCTCTTAGCAAGGTATCCGCATACGCGAATATGGCGAAGGATCTGGTATGCGAGTGTTAACCACGAATTCCAACAACCTCCGCCAGTGTCTGCCAGTGCCTCGGATGCAATCGGTACCCTTGTCGAATCTTGCTGGCATACCATTTGGAAACTCCGATTGCCGATCGAATGACCGACATGGGTACGTTCGCCAGGCGGGGCTGAATTGCTTTCTCATACAACTCTTCTGTGAGCCATGCGGGTTGGTCTGACGCCTTCCACGAATGCTGCGCTAACGCATTCTTACGCGCTTTGATTGCTCGTTTGGCTTGAGCCTCTGGCCCGTTCGCAGTCAGGCGACCTATTCGTGCAGCGTCGAGCATCGTCTTCGTGGCAGTACCGACGGCACAACGAGCACACTCTTTGCTCCGATCTTCGATGGCCTTCCCGCACCCTCGGCACAAATGCTCGGACTTGGGAATCGTGATCCGAGGTATCAACGCTCGTCGTTTCGCCGCAGATCGGCGCTGCTGAGTCAGCGGTGTGGCCGGAGCTTGCAAGCTGGATCGACCAGCCCACAACGTGCGCGCCACGTATTCAGCCCATGGCGCGACGAGCCTTCCCCAGGTTGGCGCGGTTTCAGACAACTGCGAACAGATGCCCGACCGCAATCGACAATTCCCGAAACCGGTTTCGAAAAAGTCAGAACGCCGCAAGGTTTCTCTTGTGATCCAGTGAAGCAGCCAAGCTTCAATCGAGGGTCTGATCGTCTCAAGCAAATCCAACGCGAGCGAATCTCTGTTAGCGGTGTCGAGATGGATGAAGCCAATTCCGGGATCGAGTCCGCAAGCGGAAAGAGCAGGACGTTGATTCGAACAAGTGCACGTTCATCACGTCATTCTCATCCGAACGCGATCAGTGGGTGCGTTCGAAATGCTTCAACATCCACAACCCGCAATCGCGAGTGTATGAATTGACCAATGAATATGATGGGCGTCGCGCAGTACCTATGAACTTCTTCATGCTATTGGAGTCGTACCAAAATCATCCGGAAGCGAAGAGTCTTGGGCCAAACAGGAAAGCGTGCGAATCTGACACGCGTGGATTACTGCAACGGGCATACATCGTTGCCAATTGGCCGCTGATCTACATCGGGAAGGAATCGGACAAGCATTGGGAAGAAGGCGAAGATTTGAGTTTGCTGGAGTTCAAGACTGTCGAGTACAAGCGCAAGGGATATGCACTTGCAACTAATGAGCAATTGGAGAGAATCGCAAAGGTTCCAAAGCGGGAATTCATCCGTAGGGGAATCAACCAGCACACGTTAGAGAAGATCTGTGGGGGCACACCTGTGCGCGCATTGAAGCTAGCCCAATGTCTGAAAGCACTTGATCAGTACCACGCCAAGCAATAGTCTCACGCCATAGTCCCACGCATTGGTTTGCGAGCCTTCGTTGTGCTCTCACTAGTGTTGAGAACCGAATGACCATAAACAGATGTAGAATTCAGCAGCATATTTGAGAGTAGTGTCGAGGGAATACGCTATGGCTAGAAATGCCGCACTAATCGTGGGCATGACGAAGTACGACGATAGCGGTTTGATGAAATTGTCCACACCACATCCAGATATAAATGCACTCGCGAGCGTGTTTAGAAACTCGCAGCTTTGCTCCTTTGATCATATCGACACCATCGAAAATGAAACAGTAGATAAGGTGCGCCGTGCGATTTCGAGGTTCGTGAAGGCAAGAGAGCGGGACGATTTGATTGTCTTTTACTTCTCGGGGCATGGTTTGAAGGATGAGGAAGGAACCCTTTACTTGGCCGCGACTGATACCGAGCACGACATTCTCAGCGCTACGGCAATACCCGCCTCCTTTGTGGATACAGAGATGAAGCGAAGTAATTCTCGGCGTCAGTTAATCATTCTAGATTGTTGCTATAGCGGAGCGATCGGCCGGGGCATTAAAGCGTCGATCGCCAACGAGATTGGTACAAAAGAGATTTTCGACGCAGGTGGCTATGGCCGAGTTGTCCTGACGGCCACTGACGCAACTCAATACGCTTGGGAAGGCAACGTATTTGAAGGTAAATCGGACAAATCCGTCTTTACACACTGCCTTATCGAAGGAATTCAAACAGGGAACGCGGATACAGAACCCGATGGACGTATTACTGTCGACGAGCTTTTCGAATATATTTCCACGAACGTGGCACAGTATACCCCCAACCAAAAGCCGCGGAAATTTGTCTATGACCAAAATGGTGGAAGCATTCTCATAGCTAGAAACCCATTCGCGAGAAAAATCCGCAAAAGAGAAACTGCTAAACCGCCATCAGAAGATGTGCTTGGCGATTACTGTCAACGGCTAATCACGCACATTGCAGAAGGCAGGTTAGTGGTATTTTTAGGAACTGATTTCAATTTGAGTTCGCCCTGGGCGAGTGATGGGTCACTCTTCAGCCAATCTGGCTGGGTACCGAGTAACGCTGAACTGAGCCTTTTACTCGCAGATCGTTTTGAATATCCAGACAATAACCGGCAAGATCTGGCTCACGTGGGAGAATACGTAACAGAGCAATTCAGCCGCTACCAGTTTGCGGGAGAAATGAAAAAGATGCTCCACGTTGACTGGAACCCCACGCCGGCACACGCCTCAATCGTAGCAATTGCGTCTGCAGCTCGCAAAAGCAATGCCAGTCTTTGTGTCATCACGACAAACTATGATGACGCTCTGGAGTTCAATTTCAAAGCCGCAGGTGAGCCTTTTTACCTGTTGGCTCCTGCCGAGTTTGGAACGGAGCCACTTGAAGAAAGGCGTTGGATGACGAAGTCCGCTACTAACGAAGACTGGCAAAGGATGGACCCGCCTTCTCCGTATTGGAGCCCCCCAGCGAATTGTGGAGCTTTGATCGTAAAGGTTTACGGTGGTATTGAATCGGGACTTGGTTTGACTCCTCTGCCAGACAGCGGCTCTCATGCCTTTCTCCCAAATTACGCGAGAGCTCAGATTTCGTCCAACAGTATCCTTTTTCTTGGTGTCAGTCCCAACAATGCCTATGATCGACCCTTCGTAAACTCCATCTTCAGACGGCGCGATCAGTCCTATATATCAGATATAGCAGTAGCGTGGGACGCGGCTGCAGCTGAATACCGATTTTGGCAATCAAGGAATGTAACGTTCATTCCACTCAGCATAGATCGATTCTTACAAGAACTTTCCAGCGCGTTAAACGCAAAGCCGGCTCCGCCGAGCTAGAACATTGTCACCTCAAACAGGAGATTTAGAAATGCAAAGCAAAGAGTTGTCATCAAGGATAGTTTTGGAGATTCAAAGTAATAGCGCTGTTAACGACGTAAACGACGACACTCTTGATGAGAATGTTATTCAGTTGATTGGCGAGGTTCGTGAACTCGATGTCCAATCTGCCGAACGCTTAACCGTAACCAACTCTAATCGTGGTACGAAGGCTGGCGAAGCCTTCTCTTTAGGTGGTCTCGTTGTGGTTTTATTACCTGAAGTGATTAAGGATCTCGTTGGATTGGTTGTTGACTGGGTTCGCCGTAATCCTGGTAGGAGCATCAAGATCAAGGGTGGAACAGATGGTGCTCCTGAATATCAGATAACTGGAGCTTGGAAGGCCGAGCAACTTGCAGAGGTGATGAAGGCTTTAAGTAGAACCGATCCTTCCTCTAAACAAAACCCAGCTCGATAATCCACAATTGACTCGATCGAGCTTGTCGTAGTTGATCTCCCAGCAAAACAATCACTTCCGCCCGTGGCTGCGGATCGTTGTTTTGCTTTAACAGATCATGACTACCTTGCCTTGTCGCTGGCCATCGCGGAATGGTATCAGCTCGTCCAGGAGGGGGGTGTAGCATTTTCCCCTACGAACCGCTCTCCGAAGACCCTCCTTTTGTCAGAAAACTCAGCATACGAAACTTCCCACTTCACGGTTGTCTTCTTGCAACCACGCTCTTTCACTCATAACATGTGGCTTGATGACCCCAATCAGTATGGAAGTGCAGCGATCAAAGACAATGTCGTGGTACTCTAACCGCGCTCGCAAGCCTTCCGGATTAAAAATTCACCGGGGATAAGTGATCAATGGCAAATTCAGAACAGCTTGCGGTTCTCCAGAAAAGCATCGAAGCGTGGAACCAGTGGCGCCAGCATGTCGTGCCGGAGTTTGCGGTTTTCGTGCCGGATTTTACGGGGGCAGACCTGTCCACCCATGTCTTGTCCGGTGCCGATTTGCGCGACGCGAATCTTGAGAGTACAAACCTGCGATGTGCGAAGGTCTGCGGCACTCAGCTCTCTAAAGCCAAACTCCGGTTCGCCGATCTTTATCAGGCTGACCTTTGCGGTGCCGACTTGCAGTACGTCGACTTCACTGGAGCTAACATATTCGAAGCCAGCCTACGCGAGGCCAACCTGCAGGGTGCTGATCTTAGTCATGCGAAGGCGGGATTACGGGCCGAACAACTCGCCGGGGCAAATCTAACAGGCGCAATTCTACCGCAACAGCTCAATACGTTGTTTGACAGCTTGCAAAATGTCAATAACATCTCCGAGAGCGCACGAAAGCTTTTCTTGGCGGTTCTGGCTGCTTGTCTCTATTCGTGGCTTACAATTGCAACCACAACAGACGTCAATCTGATCACCAATCGTGCTTCTTCGACGTTGCCCATCATCCAGACCAGTATTCCCATTGTCGGCTTTTATGTAGTAGCGCCGCTGCTCTTACTGTGCGCATATTTTTACTTCCACTTCTATCTACAGAAACTCTGGGAAGAACTCGGCTCTCTACCCGCAGTTTTTCCGGACGGACGGCCTCTACATACCAAAATCGATCCCTGGCTGCTCAACGACCTTGTCCGGGCGCATTTGCCAAAGTTGAATGTCAACCGTCCTTTCCTGTCATACCTCCAGCTGTGGATTTCAGTGCTGCTGGCGTGGTGGCTGATACCCATTACGATGCTTGTGTTCTGGGGACGCTACCTGAGGCGCCACGAGCGAACTGGAACGATCTTTCATGAAGTATTGCTGGTAATTTCGCTGGTGGCTGCCATCCGCCTCTACGGGCTCGCGGTTTCTACGCTGCGTGGAACCGAA
>AP72_2010_repI_A100DRAFT_1000173_pt1 | contig 11688 bp, 23 predicted proteins | sample AmaPasrepliIA100_FD_9193 | JGI IMG/M metagenome (IMG submission 9193)
GCAAATGGGACAGGACAATTTGTACTTGGTACTGGGTACTGGGTACTGGCTACGGTTGCCACGGAATAAAGCTACCTGACCAATGGATAATGTGCCACCACCATTGGCAAACAAAACCACACTGTAGAAATGTAATGTGGTGGTGAATCATTCTGACCAACCTCTTTCTAGTGCTAGTGTTCCTTGACGCGGGACACCTTTTGATTGGTGGACTCTGCATGTAGTCCAACCAGGGAGGGCATTTCGGTTGCAACATTTGGTACACGATTTACCGTTAGGTAGAACATGGTATCGGCATTTCATTGGAGTTTTTGACCAATTAGCCATTACTGATTTTTCACATTGATTCCATGAGCATTTCTCTCATGCATTCTCAAACCCTGAATTGTGGAACTAACAAAATCACAGAATCCACAGGGGTGATTACCTTGGGCAGGAATTACCTTGATTCTCTCTTCTGCCCATTTCTTTACACATTTGGGAGAGCAGAATTCAAATGTGTGAGAATCAATCTGTCCTGATTCGGCGACTACTTGAATTCTGAACCAACCAGGAGGATTGAAACCGTGCCGAGTCTCTGACAATTCAACATAGTTTTTACATCCAGCAAAATCACAACTAGCTATTTCTGCTTTCTTTCTCATGACGCTTTTCCTTTCGGCCAAGAAAAGAAATTTGGTAGGGACTCCACCGCAGAGGAGTCCCCACCTTTGCCGTCGCTAGGTTCCCCCTAGCTTTTGTCTCCATCTTCCGGCATTTCACTAACCGGCAGATAGATAACCCATGTGAACCGCTCAGCATCCTTATTCTTGCCGTTGCTACTAACATGCACGCGGACGGTCTTGTCCATTTCTTTAGCAACTGCCTGTGCATACTTGCGACCAGCACTAGCAGCTTTACCTTGAGTCGGATACTCAGTACCATCACCAGCGAAATTCGGCCTATCGTTTCCAGCTTCATCCTTGGTAAAAGGATTGGCCCCAAGATGCTTGACAAGGGCAGTAACCAGCTCTGAGTTCAGAGGCTCAGCCTTGCGACCAGCGCGACTCTTGGGGAGAGCGCCTGTAACGAGATTGATACCGGCCATGTTCTTACCTACCTTTCTCCCCGAGGGGAGTAGATTTGATCTGACTCCCTTAATCTAGTACATGCCGGTATTCTTGTCAAGACCCCAGATAAAAAATTTATTCCAACACGATTAAAGCAAAAAGAAAAAACTGCAAAATTACTTAGCGTCAGAGTTACTTGTCCAGACTATTCCTTGTAATTCATATTCATGAGCACCAATAATTTTTTCTAATTGTTTTTCAGCATCTTTTTTGTCTCTAGCCTTAACTACTATATGCACACTTAGAGCATATTCGTATTTATCTGTTTGCATATTCCCTCAGAGAGAAATGATGTAATTAATAACAATATATGCAGGAGAATCTAGAGAATCATTAGCATTACCAGAACCACCATCAGCGGCCGCTAACGATCCCTGATCCTGGTCTGAACCAAGACCCAAGGATGCACTACCTGCTCTAGCAATCACAAGATTTCCGCCACCACTTACAGAGTGGCTATGTCCAGTATGCCTATGTTGCTGTCTACGATTAGCAAGCGCAACACCATCATTTAGACCAAGAGTATTGTTAGCAGCATTAGTCCCTTTACCTACTAACATTCTCCCTTGAGCATCGGGAACTTTAAATGAGGATTGTCCTGAACCTCCATAGGTTAATCCAATTGCTCCCCAAAGTGAAATAAAGTTAGGAGTTGTACCATCATAAGATGAACCATCACAGAGAACCCATCCCGAAGGTACAGAGCTACCACCAAAGGCTACGATTACTCCACTGGGTACAGACACAGGGGTAACTCCACCACTTGACGATACAGATTGTGTAGTTGGTGTATATCCTGCAACAATTGGATCTGGTGAATTAGGATCATATTCTGGGATTGTAAAATAGATTCGAGATATAGAACCAGCAACCCCATTTTTAGCCTTGAATCCTACACATTGTTGAATAGTAAGAAAACCAGGGGCAAAAGTCTGCTCTTGTACTGGTTCGTAATCATGCCCACCACCAGGATTACGTTTAAATAGCTGTATGGTTGCAGGGTTATTAAAAATTTGTAGAGCAATTACAGTGGCACTAAGACTAATAAACGTATTTGAATCACTGTAATTATCTGATAGGACGATATTGCTTCGTGCAATCATATTATTCTAGCAATTACTCCCCGAATATCAGATGAACCAGCTAAACCAGCATCGGAAAGGTTTACAGGTAGAGGAAATGCAGCAGCCAGAGAATAGCATGTTCTTAATGATCCTCCACCAACATTCCAAAAATTATTGTTAGGCATGAGAACAATGTTGTTATTTGCTCCCTGAGACCTAGCAAAAGTAGCGGTAATATTGTCGCAACATAACACCAGGTCTATTGATTGTCCTGCCTGGATGGGTACATTTGGTTGTCCTACAATCTGCCAACCAGCACTAGGACAAGCAATAGAACCAGTAGAAAAAAGTTTTACTCTAGGTTCTACTTGACAGTTATAAAGTCCTACGTCTATGTTTCCCGATGATGTTCCAACAAATACAGCAAGGTCAACAATCGTCCCTGTCTTTGGTGCAACTGCCCGCATTCCTCTAAGTTCATTGGCAACCATAACCGCATTGGCTGCAAACAAACGAGGATCATGGATAGGACTTAGTAGTCCTGGGATTTGATCTGAATTACTACCTGAGCCACTGTTAAACAAATTAATTAACTCGCAGCAAACCAGAAACCAAGGGCAGGAGCAATACCAAGACCAGGGACATTATTACCATTGGCTGGAAAATCAGTTTGACCATTGCTACCCAATGCAGGAGATATTCCACTACCGATTGCATTCCATAGAGCAGCATTTAAAGCACCTACACGCCCAAGTTGTAACTGTGTAGTACCAAAAACTCCGTTAATCAAAAATGCCACATAATACAAATCAGACGAAGGAATTGTAACAGGACTTGTAAGAGCAATAGTTACTGTGAGGGGGGCAGTTGTCCAAATTGCACTAGCAGCTAAATTAGCTGATTGCGCAATCATTTTTGAAGTTTTATCAAAAATCCCCATCTTGATTAAAGATGGGGGAGTTCCTGCTGCAATAATATGTAGCATACAATGGCAATTAGTGACTACCATTCCACTAGAAAATGGCATTGCCATAGCTTGAATTGACTGGTTCCCTGGTTGGAGAGAGAAACCTGGGAGAGTCCGAGGATATGACCAGGTTAAAAATCCATCCCCATTACACTGTGCTCTATATAGGTCTGAACCAGAACCAGAATTAAATGTCATTTAATCGTCTAGTGTAGTGAAGAGATTACCCCAAACCAAACAGGAAACATTTGTGCTAACAGTACATCCATTGAATGTCACTACCAGTTTTTCATTGGACTTAAAGATAGGATCTGTTTTGTAATGGTATTCACTGATTTGGGGGAGCACAGGAGCACCAGCAGATGGGGGAGCAAAATCAAAAAGGCTACCGGGATTATTGTTATTGTGGTAGCAACCTACCCATCCTGTTGTAGATGGAGCAGCAGGAGTAGTTGCATCTGACCAGAGGATAAGTCTCCGCAAATCAAAAAAGTATCCGTCTGGAAAATCTAATTCAATTCTGCCGTTTCCACTTGCGTCAAGCAAANCGTTCTTACCACTTGACCATCTAATAGNATCTTCGGGATAAAGTTTATGTTGCACACTCTCAATGAAATCGGCGATTCTCTGAAAGTGTCTTTCCATTGCTGCTTCTGAATACTCATTATCTGTAACGGGTGGAGTAGGAGACTCAAACTGCAACGTTGCAGAAGGTTGACCAATCCTTCGCATTGTCCCCTCTTCTCTTGCTCCGAAAATGCTTGGTAGTTTTGCAGGTGGCCTAAGGTCGCTCATTTGCTCCCCTTTGTGTTAGCAATCCAAAACCTGTGTAGTGCTTTGGTGTCCCCATTGAAAACATCATGATCTGTTCCACCGTTAGTAGCTTTCGTCTGCCAGAATCTCCATTTCATCGGGGGTGGTTGCGGATTCCAATAAGCAATCCATCGCCAATCAGCACCAACAGAACCAAGTTCAAACGTAGCCAATGAAGCGTAACGTCCTATCCGGTAACCGCTCCTGTGTGCATTGCTGACAAAGTTTTTGACCAATTCCCTTGGTGCCATTTTACCTTGTTCATCTGATTCATCATCTAAAGCGATAATGGCACTGTGAGCATAGGGACGAATGACAGAATTGAAGTGCTGCCATTGAATTTTTGCAGGAGTGTTATGGACAAGGAAATGGTAGAACCCAAATGGTTTTCCATGATGGGCAAACAGTTGTGCTTGTTGAACATGGATAGGGTTAATGTAATGTGCCCCCTCTGTTGCTTTCACAAAACCAAATTCGGCTTTACCAGCCTTGATTTGTGCTTCAATTTCTGAAAGCGATTGGAAGCTTGCAACGTCTATACCTCTAACCATATCCATGCTCCTGTTTCCAGTTCTCTAGTTTGATTCGTTCTTTATCTAGCATTTCTCTTACAGCATTCTTGGTGTGTTCATCATCCGTCGCATTGTAACGGTCTAGTAATTGGTTAATGCGTTTGCGGATTTTGTACAGTTCTGCCATTACATGAAATCGTAACCCTAAGAGTGCAAACATTAAGCCTCTGGCCCAGGGAGCGTAGAACTAGACGTATCTTCAACCGTGGGGCCAGCACCACTACCTTTACTTGGGGTAGCACGTTTAGCCAATTTGACAGCAGGATGGTTGCTAGCTTTGTTGAATGCACTTAGCCCAACATCTACACCGATAAAGAAGAGTCCTAGAAGTATCAGCATTCCTCCACCGAGAATGGCAAAGGCGTACATTGCTTCTTTTAGACCGAGTGTAATTGCACTGGCTATGGGATCTTCAATTGCTCCTGCTGCATGTTGGACAGTTCTACCAGGGTGCAAAACATCTTCTGCCCCTGGGATAGCCTGAATTCCCTTAGTAACCAATGATGGAGGTTGGGCACCACTTCCAACCTTAGGATTCTTTTGCAACCAATTATTGATATTGGTTTTATCCGAAGGTTTCCCGGGAAGATACTTGAGGTAGGTTCCTTTGGTAAACGTCGTCCATGCGGTTAACCCTTGGGTACGATAGATGCTGACGGCTTCTTTTGCGTTCTCTTGTGGGTTATAGGATTTGTTTCCGTAACCGTGTGAGCTATTGATTTGCCAGAGACCCCTATCGGTGCTATTGGGATTTTTGCCGGTAGCACCAGGACTACCTCCTGATTCAGCCAAAGCAATTGCAGCCATTACAGGCGCAATAAATTTATCCCCTCCTGCATTTACCCAAAGTTGTTCAAGTTGGGTAAAACTGTATTTAGTTGGGGGATTAGTTACTTGTGTCTGAGTCTGTGGCACGTAAATTTTCCAATCCGATGCGCCGGCAAATAACGAGCCCTTAACGTTAGAAATATGATTCTGTTCCCTCTTCTTTTGCACGCTGTAGACCACGCTGCTTGGCATGTACATACATAAAGTACATCCCGAGAGCAACTGAAGTTGTGGCGATAAGAGGCCAAATCTTTTTACTAACTGCCGTGGCGATTCCACCACCAGCAATGGCAACCACACTACCGATAAGAACCCAATACATAAGAGATTCCTGACGTTTGTGTACGTTAATCTCCGTAGTCTGTGGTGAACTATTGAGCGTACTGAAAACGTCAAGCGCAAAGGTAGCCCACACTCCTATTAGGATTGCTGTACTGGTACCGTTACCCTCCACCTATTTAATTCCTTTCTGTGCTTTCAGTTGGGCAATAGAAACAGTGTTAGACCCACCACGAATATCTACGTACTTGATTGAGTTTCCCTCATTCGCATACATATGGGGAATCAAATGTCTAGGGTCAGGATTCAATCTAACCGCTAATGCATAATCCTTAGCACTAGGGAACTGGGGGTTAAAATCTCTGTGTGTTCTAATGACCCTACGCTTAACTGGTGTGGGTTTAGCTCTGTTAACTATTGGTTCGGGAATGTTGGTGGTACTACCTCCGTATGTTGGTTGGTAAACATTGGTTACTGTTGGCTGCTTGGAAAACAGACCTGTGATTGCTGTAATGATTTGATCTAACCAACTCATTCACATTGCGAATACTCCGCCACCACCCTGCCCACCAAATTGATTAGAAACAGGAACAGTAACAGGAGTAGGGGAATATGGTTGGTACCCACCAGTATAAGGATTTACTACAGTATTCTGAATGATTGCACTTGCTACTGGTTGCGATGGTTGCACAACTCCACCAATCCCAATTCCTCCACGTAATGCAGGGAGACTTGATCCTGCTACACCACTACCAGCACCAGCGCCAGTAACACTAGAACTAACTGCCATATTACTTCCCGATGTATCACTAGCATCGGCTGTAGATGATGTACCTGAGTCAGAGGTTTCCTCAAAAGTACCAGAATCAATTACTTCATTTGGAGAGGTTAAAGATTCGTCTTGTCCCCCTAGAGATTTTGCAAAGTTAAGCAATCCGATTCCTGCTCCCCCTCCCCCACCATTCTGTTTATCTGTCCCTACCCCTGGAAAGAATGGTTCCCCCATTGTCTTTTTGTTTGTGTAACGCATGAACGCTAACACGGCAAGGATTGTTGCTGGAATCCCAATTTTCCAAATCAGAGGATTCATATTTTATCTTCTCCGTTTAGGTGGAGTAGGTCTTTTTGGCAGTACCCTTACCTGTCGTCTTGCAGCAGGTTTAACTACTGGTGTAGGTCTTGCCTCGGGATGGTGTGCGCGGTCGATTGCTCGCCGTTGCACTGGTGTAAGTTTTGGGGTCTGTGCTTTAGGTAGAACCCTTGCTTTTACTCCGCTACCAGGACTCCGCATGATTCGTTTATTAGCAGGGTTCTTAGACTGTCGAGTATGTGTGCGAACTAGTGACGAACCCTTAACCTTCGTTTTACCTTTCGCTCTAGTCTTTCCAGCTTTCTTGGCTTTAGCCTTAGGAGTTACCTTTTTACCTGAACCCTTCTTAGCTCCACCACTACCAGGAATCTTGATTAGTTTGTGGTTATCTGGATCCCACCAATAATCACCAGAAATATGGGTGAGTCCTAGTGAAGCAGCAGCAGGGGTAGAGTTACTGGTATCTGTTGTGGAACCTTGTCCACCATCTAGGGAACCGCCAAGGTCTCCGCCACCGGAAAAACCTCCACCTAACCCGCCACTATCAAATGTGCCTGTATCTGTTGTTCCTGTGTCTCCTGCATTCCCAGGGGTAGAACCAGACATATCTCCTGGTGCTGTAGCTGCTTGATCTGTCCCTAGGGACATTGCAGAGGGTTGTCCTGTTGCGCTAGCAGCCGCGGCATTACGTGAATGTCTCCACAGGAGAAAGATAAGACCAGCAAAAATTATGGCCCACCCCCACACTGGCAATGGGCCATACTTCTTTTTTAGAAATTTCACATTCAGTTTCACTTTTTCTCCTCTCCATAAACAGGAGGAGTGTAAGCGTAATCAATTTGCCGAAGTGCTTTATTGAATCGTGGTGATACTCCCATACCTCCAGGTCTTGCCACTCGTCCGTATCCTGTGAGAAATTGTCTCCGCAATGTTGGTTTAGGAGTCATTCCATACGCTTGCATCTTGATAGGAGAGTAATAAGGTAGTTCAGACGCTCGCGCAAATGTATGACCAATTCCCATTGCATCTAGTTGTTCTGGTGAACCTCTGCGAATCCATGACAGATAAACAGAGATTTGGGAACGATACCGGGTAACAAGTTGTGCTAGAGAACTACGTACCGGGTAAGGAATGTTTGGTGCGCCACCATTATCAAAAGACCCATAATCCATCCCATCTGTAATTCCTCGCGTAATTGGAGTGCGAGAGTAAACAGGAGTTTGAATGAGTCTTTCTGCTCCCCCTCTATCAGGGGTAGGGGACTCTGAACTTAGCTGCTCATAAGTAGCGTCCCAATCTCCGTGACCTTGGCCCGGCATTTTAGCTACCCTTTGGTACCTGTCCCAATTCGAGCGTAAACAGTTTTACAACTCCGTTAGACGCTGAATTGATAATTCTTGCTGTACCTGCCGGATGGGTAACAAGGCCCATCACAAAGACAAATCCTGCAACGGTTGCGAGGAATGCAAGAATCGCTCCCATTATCTTTTTCCTTTCGGCGTTACCTTTGGAATCTTCTGCCCTGCATTTACATTACGTTGTTTGGCTGTACGCTTTTCCTTACTCTGTACTTTTGGTGCGAGTACGCTTCCCGCAAATCGTCCTAGCGTTGTACTCCCTGTCTCTAGGTCTTGGTATGCCCAAATTAACCCTACTGTTAATGCTGCTGCAAGCCATACTGCGAAATCTCCTACTATGTCTGCTGCGAGTGCTAGAAGTGCATACAAGTACACTGGTGGCCCAATCAATTGAGGTTCAGGGATTCCAGTGTGCCCCTCTTGGTATGCCTTGCGGAGAATTAAGTACAGTGCTGTACCGAATGACGCGAGTATTAATGCCTTTCTCACTTATTGATTTCTCCAGGGAAAAACGTAATCCATGAATGGTGATTGATCGTGGTCTTGAGTGATTGCAGTAATACCCCAATACACAATGCAGTAACCAATGAATGCTATTACAAGTCCAATACCAGTCATGATGTTATCCTGAAAATCAAATCGGTAACTGTTCCTATCCCTGCAATGATTGCAGATACGATTGCAGTTCTAACTCCCCAAATCCTCCATCCTGTATCCCTACGTTCCTGTAGTCTTTCAGCTATTCCATCTGCAATTGCATCTGCTCTAAGGATTTGTTCCACTTGTCTTTCAAGTTGCTGTAACTCTTTAATCGCTCCTACCAATTGTTTTTGTGTATCTATGATACGTTGGGAATTATCTTTACTAAGTAAATGTAATCCTTGTATATCCGTACTAAGACTATGGATTCGCTCCCTTAGTCTTTCAATTTCCTTCCATAGAATGTTAGGTACCTGTGCCTCGCTGCTCATTCTTGGCAAGTCCCCTGGATACAACATAACCAATTGCCGCAAGTATCCCGCCAGAGAATGCGTAACGATTAGAAACCCAATCGGATAGTCCTGACACTACAGCTACGGCCACTGAGAGCAGGGCTACTTTAAATTCACTTGATTTAAGACCTGGTGACATAACTACCCCTAGATGTTTGGTCTAACAACTCGTGTGAAGATAAACCAAATTGCCACTACAGCTACAACAAGCCAAATCAATCTCATCATTTAAGTTCCCTTTCCTAAAGTGAGATTAGCATTGCAAGGATGATGAGGGCAGAAAGTCCCCACCAAAACATCGCCCAACCTGCTGGAGTTGAAAGGTTAAACAATTCTCCGAATCCTCCATCACCAACAGAAACACTGGCATCTGCACTTGCACCAACTTTTGCCATTACCTACCTCTCTTATTAGAGATTTTTGCCGCGCGGGTTTTACTGTAACCCTTGCGCCTAAGTGCCTCGTACACTTTAGGTCGCTTTAGAGATTTCCATTTTCCTGCCGGCAATTAATCCTCCCTTAAAGAGCGTGTTCCGGTACTGCTCCAACCGGATAAAGTTTGCCGGTATACGTATTGACAGTTGCAGGGCCAGAAGCAAANGTTCCCCAGGTACCAGAAAAGACTTCAAGCAAAGTACCGGGAGTTGTAGGCAGCAACAAGTCAAGGTTATCATCGTCTACCATTCTGCCAACAGAATCACGGAAGGTATAAACGGCTACACCTGTAGGCCGAGTTACACCAAACTGCATTAGCATTCTGGTAAACAATCGTTGTGGATGTTCAATTCTGACAGGGACACCATCTACCCACAATTCAAGGTCAGAAGAGAACGGAGTATCAATCCGTGCATTGGTTGAATCCCTCAGAACCAGAATCAATGTTGAGAGATACGTACCAACATCAGGGAGTGGTACTCGTGTGTTAGAAGCCGATGCAACTGTGACCTGTCCCTGTGACTGACTCCACTGGTGTGAACTACCATCATCCGGGGGAGTAAGGGAAGGATCACTAAGAGGTACTGCCCAAAACTCCTCATAAATATCTACCTGAATTGTCGGCAGAGTAGGAGCAGGAGGAGTAGTNTAAATCTGGGCNGATGCCCCAAGCACAATCTGAATCGTCATTTGTGCTGCTGCATTCATTGCCGGAAGAGAACAATAACCAGTGTCATTATCCAATTCCAANGGCAAGTACAAACTAAAGGTGAAGTTACCACCTGTGTTAATTGCTGAGAACTGNGTATCGGATGTTGGGTTCTGGAATGATGCTGTACCTTTCTGACCAGAATAGATGTTCACAAGGAACAATCCGTAACCATCCGACTGATACACAACCGTACCAAATGCATCCTTCAACTGAATAGATGCAATTGCTGACCAGGGTGCATCTGCTGCTCCAACTGCTGCTGTAGTTGTACCGACACCACCAGAAGCAGTAACAGTAATCCACAAACCACGCAAGTAACCAGGAGCAGGTTTTAGCGTCTTGGTAATTAGACCACCCAAAACGTTAGCAGGAATTGAAAGTGCTACCTGACTACATTTTCTAGATTCCCTAACAAACGTTCCGATACCGGGAGCGTCTGTAGTCTGTGGTCTACGCGATACAGTTTGTGCAGCGGGATTAGCCTGCTGCAATGCCGGGGTACCGGCAGGCATGAAAACAAGAGTGCCGTTTCTCACCTAGCTTTTCCTTTCTAAAGATTGATTAGCATTCCTTTAGCCCAATTGCTATCAGAATGCCGTAGCGACCAAACCCGGATTGCTCCCTGCCAAAACACAGACCAAACCAGAACCATGAATCCGAAAAAGAAAAATGCTCTACGCGGATTCACTCTATATTCTCCCTCCTAAAATTAATGAAGGGTAGAACCCTAAACAATTTAGGAATTCTACCCCTCAGTTGGCCGAATCAGTCTCGCGTCAAGAGACTCATTCAGCATATCCCAATGGGATTATGAAAGTCAAAAGTACCCTACTTCTTATACATACTCCTGACAACATCACCAATGGGATTAACATAGGCGAATTGGAACATTTCTAGGTGTGGTGCTACAGCATCCAATGTGTCTACATCACCAGAGATTTCACTGAGTCTTTTCTGTGAGCGTTTATCCCTGATTTTGAAAATGAAATGTACGTGTGATTGATCGTAGAATGCAGAGGGCACAAACCTCGGTGCCTGTGTAGCACCAATAACATTCACCCCTCGCTTTGCACCGAACAACCAAATATGTTCCATTGCCGGTTGCATTGCCAAAAATCTTTTGTCACACAACTGTGCTAGAGTCGTTTTCCCTCCCCTGGTAGGAGCAATGATGCTGATATGAGGTTTCCAATCCAGGTCTGAGAAATCCTGAGAAAGCCTCTGATTGAGGCTTTCCCAAGTGACGATAGGAGCGGATTGTCTAGCGTCCCATTCTCGCATTTCTCTAACGCTAGACATTACTTGTACCTCCCGTTGTACTCAAGTACCTTGTGCCCAATCCGATGAATATTACTGGACTTAACATCTAGGCAGAGATAACAGTTGGGATAATGATGGATCATTTCCTCTGCATACTCTTTTGCAACGGGAAGGGAAGTGAATTCCTGATTTCCCCCTCCTCCATCCAT
>AP72_2010_repI_A100DRAFT_1000176_pt1 | contig 11645 bp, 5 predicted proteins | sample AmaPasrepliIA100_FD_9193 | JGI IMG/M metagenome (IMG submission 9193)
CGAGCCAGAACCCGACGCTACGTTTTCGGGACAGTTGTGGCATTCGACACGCACCGGGAACCAGGCATCGGCTGGATAGCCGAGCGCCCACATCAAACGAGTCGCAACGATTTCCGCGTAGACTTCGTTATCATCAGCGCCGTACTTCACTTTTACCGGCTCTTCTTCCATCTCGGGCGTCAAAGTCTGGGCGGTACCATCCGCGCTCTCAACACGAGTGATTTTGCAGGAAAATTTCGGCGTCTTTCCGCCCATTTGAGAGCCGGGAGCATCGAAATCGCAGATAACTTTGTCGTTGAAATGCAACTGGAATAACTTCTTGCTCTGCGGAGGGCCTTCGAGAATAGCGGCGTCGCCCACGGCTCTCGGTGTGAAAAGCGTCGCGTTGTGCATCGCGTTCAGCCGGTCTTTTGATGAGTAAAAAACCTTCTTCACCTTGTCCTCAGGGGCAGAGTTGTCGCCCGACTGGGCACAGAGCGCAGGCACAAGAGAGAGTATGGGCAAAAGCAAGACGAGAATCCGCCATCCATACTTATCGTTTTTTGCGCGTGAAGATTCGTTGGGCGCAGGAATTGACACAAGCCATTTTCTGGGGCTCACGGGCTCCTCCTCAGCGATGTGCGGTTTCTATGTGCGGACAGTATCCCCACATGGGAGAATAGTCAAGCTGCAGGATGGTCGTCGCTCTTGTTAACTCCGGACGACTCTTGCCTATCGCCGACTTCGACCCTTGATGGATAGTGATCGATAGCAATGAAACGTTTCATGCGACAAACGCACTAATACGAAGTCAAAGGATTTATCCGGCCGGTGCTTGCCGGCCCGGAGTAAAATCGACCTCTCTAGTGTGTGGTTGTTACTTATGCTTCTTGTCACGCTCCACGGCGGAAAACCTGACAAAAACCCGCACAAGAATAACGTCCATGCTTACGACAAGGATGGCAACAAGCTTTCATCATCCGTCCTGGACGACGCCGAGGGTGTACTCCTGGATGAATTACGTGGCATTTACTTAGCTGGGAAATATTTGTATGTCGTGAATGCGAATAAGTTGCAGAACAGCGTCCTTTGCTACGAAGGTGCCGGTATCCATTATCGATTTGTTGGGTGGTTCGCATCGCGTCACACTTGCAACGCGATTCTGCATCCTTTCGATCTGGCATTCGATGCTGTCGGCTATTGCTACTTGTCAAGTCAGGATACGAATGTGGTTACTCGGTTCGTCATCTCGGACGATGGCAAGAGTTCCAGACCGGCCCCGAATGCAGCGGCGCTGCCTGCAAAAGGAAAGTTTCTTCCCGGGACGTTCGTCGCTTCGAACAACGGAAAGCTGACCGATCCAACGACGACGCCAGTTGCTACACCCGCCGGGCTCGAATATTCGGACGCCGACGTCAAGAAGCATTCCGTGCGTGGTGTTGCCTGGGCGAATGGCAGGCTCTACGTGGCAGATCAGCCTGCGAGTACGATCAAGATGTATGACATCACCGGTAAATATCTGGGACAGAGCAACCCGGTGGAAACTCCTGTGCATGTTCTGGCCTACCAAGGAAATCTGTACGTGAGCGGAGGGGATCAGGTAATGACCGCCCGTCTTCCTGAGTCAGTTGCTGACTTCGTGCTGAAGCCGCTAAAAGGCGTAAAGGTGAAAAACGCGTCTGGAATGGCGTTCGGAAATTCCGGAGCTTTTTATGTCGCGAGCCGTACGGAGAATTGCATTTTCAAATTCGATTCTGATTTCAAGCCACTCCGTTTCAAATGCGACCTTCCGGACAATCCGGAATTCTTGTTGCACGTCTAGATAATGTTGCACGTCTAGATAATCGCTAACGGATCAGCGAGAAGATAAACTGTCGGCCTTCTCTTGAAGCTCCGCCCAGCGTGTATAGAGCACGTCCAGGTCTTTTTGTGCGGCTTCCATTTCAGCGTGAGCAGCCATCAGCTTGGGGCCGTCACTGGCAATTGCTGGATCTTCCAATGCTCTTCGCTTCGTTTGAAGCATTTGCTCGGCATCTGTAATGCGTTGCTCAATACCGGAATATTCGCGCGCCNCGAGGTATGAGAGTTTCTTTTGTGCTCGTACTGGCCAATCAGGGGGACCGGATTCCGATTTTGACTCACTTTCGTTCCTGGAGCGTCGGCGTTCCTCCTGCCAGCTTTCCCATTGCCGATAGTCCGCAAAGGTTTCAGCACCGCCTTGCCCATCGAGACCGAGTACTACAGTCGATACGCGATCCAAAAGGTAGCGATCATGTGTGACCAGGACTAGAGAGCCGCGGAATTCAAGCAGGCTTTGTTCGAGGATTTCGAGGGTCGGGATGTCGAGGTCGTTGGTGGGTTCATCGAGCAGAAGAATGTCGGCAGGCTGAAGCATGAGCTGCGCAATCAGCAGACGCGCACGTTCGCCTCCCGAAAGCCGCTCGACCGGCTGATTCAATTGTTCCCCGCTAAACAGGAATCTAGCGGCCCAGGATGCAACGTGAATGACGCGATCCTGATAGAGGACTGAGTCTCCTTCAGGGGCGAGCGCGCGACGCAGGGTCAAGCTCAGATCGAGTTGGCGACTCTGGTCGAAATACACAATGCGCAGCCAGTCAGCGCGCCGAATTTCACCACGGGTGGGAGCCACATCGCCAAGCAACATGCGCAGTAAAGTTGTCTTACCGCTTCCATTGGGTCCAACAACACCGACACGCATTCCCGCGGACACGACAAAGCTCAATCCTTCAAACAAACTACTTTTCCCCGTACGATTCCCGATCTCGTATGTGACATTCTGCAGTTCGATCAAGCGCTTGGTCTTTCGGTCCGTCGCTGAGAAATCAATTTGTGCACTCGTGCTGCGGGTTCTGGCATTCAGGTCGGCAAGCTCGTTCATCAACTCGCCAGCCTTCTCGATGCGGGCTTTGGATTTTCGTGTGCGCGCCTTTGCTCCGCGGCGGAGCCACTCAATTTCGGAGTGGACCAGGTTTTCGAGAGCTTCCTGACGTTTCGACTGAGCATGAAGGAATTCTTCTTTCTCCTCCAGGAAAGCACTATAACTCCCATGCACTCGCAGCAAACCCTTGGGGTACGCGCGATTGAGCTCTGCCATGTCGGTTACAACGTTTTCTAGAAAGTACCGGTCGTGGCTGACGATCACGCAGGCAAAAGGTGCCTGCTGCAGAAGATCTTCGAGCCACTGGATTCCGGCAAGATCCAGATGATTCGTTGGCTCATCAAGCAACAAGATATCGGGCGACTGAACCAGCGCTTCGACGATCGCGAGCCGCTTTTGCCAACCTCCAGAGAGTGAGGCCACATCGAGTTCGAGGTCGTTAAAGCCGGCCCGACCTAAGGTCTCTGAGAAGTGGGGTCCGGATTCAGCGCGAGTTGGCGCCGAGTGCTGAATCGTGCTCTCGACTACAGTCCGCACGCTAATTCCAGCGGCAAACCTCGAGTCCTGTTCTACGTAACTGAGTCGCAAGTGCTTTCGCGCAGCCACACTGCCGCTGTCTGGCTGTTCCTTCGCGGCCAGAATCCGCAGCAGCGTGGATTTTCCGGAGCCGTTGGGACCGATTAGGCCAATTCGGTCGGCCTCCGAAACCGTGAAAGAGACTTCCTCGAAAAGGGGCTTCGCACCAAATGCTTTTGAAATGTTTTGGACGTTAATAATCGGTGGCAACGGAGATGGTTCCCCCACTTTTTCGAGGTTATCAAGAAACAAAGACCCACGCTTGAGCGCGCGGAGTTGACCTGCCCAAACCGGACAGAGCTCCACCAGTAAGCAATTTTGTTACGAATTATTTCTTACACTTTCGTGTTATTTCGATTTTTGTTGTACCATCTCGGGTAAGAGCGACAACACTTCGGCCTTATTGGAGCATGTATGGATCGACGCACTTTCTTGAAGTCTGCTACCGCAACGGGACTCGCCGTGAGTGTGTTCAAGCCGCAAGCTCATGCCTCCATCCCGGAACACAATTGGGATAAGTACGATTGGGGATCGGGGCCTCCGGTTCTCGACCGGCTTTATCAGGGACCGTTTCCTCAGTACGGTCCATGCGCCATAGTTCCCGAAAGCGATGTCTGGATGATCACCTCTCCGTCTAAGGAGATCGTCAGCAATTATGGAATGGGTCTCATCGCGTATCTTTCGGACGATACTGGACCGCTCAAAGTCCCCGGTCAGACCCAGGAGAAAACTCTCGAGGACTTGGTCAGGCTACCGTTCGTGCAGAAGGTGTATCTCCGTCCCAACTGGCGCGAAGTCCAGAAACAACCAGGCCGTCTCGATTTCGCGTCTTGGTGGACGATCGCGTTCGACCTTGCTCGCCAATACGACAAACGCATCGGCTTTCGAGTCCAGTTGGAAAATCCCGACGTTCCCGAACCCGGGATGCCAGACTTTCTCCTTAACAAGGTTCCCTATGTAAGGCTCAAAGGCGAGTGGAAGGGCAACCCCGCGGAGATGCGCTACAAGAAGGATAACCGCGTGCCCCGCTACGATCACCCGGCATATCAGGCTGCGTTTCGCGAATTGAACGAACTGCTGGCCGCCGAGTTCAACGGGCATCCACAGATCGAGTTCATGGATACCATGATGTACGGCTTTTGGGGCGAGGGACACACATGGCCCTACCAAGGGAATCCGTTTCCCAGCCAATTGATTGCGGAACAGACTTGGGCCGCCATGTTTGATCTGCAACTCGCACACTGGACTAAAGTCCCGCTCGCAACCAACACGCAGCCGGATTTCAGCAACGTGGGCAACGCCGATCTGGTGGATCGCACGATGCGGACGGGGAACTGGCTGCGTACCGACACAATCTTCATCGAGAACACTCAGATTGAAGCATTGAGTTACCGGCCGCCGTGGGCAGCAACGATCTGCGAGGTCGGCTTCACCACCGGTGACTCGAAAGATCTTCAGATCGATGAAGATGGAATCACTTACAACGAGCAAATCATCTCTCACGCGGCCGACGTGGGCGTCAACTATCTGTCAGTCTGGAGCTGGCACAGTCAATCAGCTCGCAGCATTACGAGTTACTACGAAAAATTCCCGGGGCCTATCGATGAGATGGCCCGCCAAATCGGCTATCGCATTCGCCCGTCATTTATCTGGACGTTCACCCGTGACGGAGCGAACGGCCTGGTATTGGGATTAGCTAACGACGGAATCGCTCCTGTTCCGGGCGTTCTGCGACTCACAGTCTTCAGCGAAGACAACAAGATTCACGTTTCAGGCTGCGTCGATGCCGGTTACCCGAAACCAACCGGCGTTCATCAAGCCATGCTGACGCTGCCGGCAGGAGTTCATCCGGAGGGGCTGCGGCTAAAAGCTGAGCTCGAAGTAAAAGGCGTGCGCTATCCGGTCCGATGGGCTTGCAGACAGAAGGTCAATCCCGATGGCTCGCTAACATTGCGCCACAATTACAAGCCTGATCAGCCGCTGGTGTGAGGCATGGGATTCCGGCTGGACGATTCGAAGTAAGGCGCCCGGAGCGCGTTGAATTATGAGCACGAGATTCTCAATAGTCTGTATTTTGCTGAATTGCGTCGTTGCAGCGTTTGGCCAGACCAACTCCCCCTTCTACGTGGCTACCACCGGCAATGATTCGAATGACGGGACCAAATCGGCACCTTGGCGCACCATTCAACACGCCGCAGACACCGCGCGGGCAGGCAGTACGGTCTACGTTCGGGGCGGAGTATACGAAGAACTGGTGAGCATCAACACATCCGGCAACGCGAGCGATGGATTCATCACATTCAAAAGTCATCCAGGCGAAACGGCAATCCTCGAAGCAGAGCACTTCACTCCCTCAGGAAGGCAGGGCGTACTTACGATCCGCAATCAGAGTTATGTAAGGATCGAGGGCTTCGAGATCCGCAACTTTCGCACCGCCGAACATCGGCTGGCCCCTCTAGGCATAAGCGTGATCGGAGGCGGCTCCCACATTGAACTGCAGAAGAATAACGTCCATCACATTGAGAATAACTTTGAAGGCCGCGATGCTCCCGGAAGCGGTGGCAACGGATTCGGCATTGCCGTCTACGGCACCGATGCGAAGGCTCCGATCACTGACCTGGTTATTGACGGCAATGATGTGCATCACCTGAAGACGGGATCCAGCGAGTCGCTGGTTGTGAACGGGAATGTCACGAACTTCCGAATCACACACAACATCGTCCACGATAACAACAATATTGGAATCGACGTGATCGGTTTCGAGCGCACGGCGCCCGACCCGGCCGTCGATCAAGCACGCGACGGATTGGTAAGCGGCAATTTGGTTTACAACATTACGTCGCGAGGCAATCCGGCATATCGCAACGATGAATCCTCCGATGGCATCTACGTGGATGGCGGCACTCGGATTCTGATCGAACAAAACGTTATTCATAATGTGGACTTCGGAATCGAGTTGGCCAGCGAACATAAAGACCGTGCCACGAGCCATATCACTGCGCGGAACAATCTTATCTATCACTGCCACACGGCCGGTGTTTCCATCGGAGGTTATGCCCCTGAGCGAGGACACACCGTGCACTCCGTGATAGTCAACAACACTCTCTACGAAAACGATACGTCAGCAACCGGCTCGGGTGAGTTTCAGATGCAGTGGAACATGGCAGATAACACTTTCGCGAACAACATTGTCTATGCGGGACAACGCTGTCTCATGACCCTGAACAAATCTCAGGTCGTTAAAAACAATCCGCCCGCGATCATCGATCACAATCTTTACTACTGCGCTTCCGGGGCGCAGGAGAGCACATGGACAGGCGCTTCCGGCACCGTAACGGGATTCGACAAATATGTCGACGCCACTGGCAATGATCGCCATTCCCATTTTTCGGATCCGCATTTCGTTGATCCAGCCAGGAATGATTTCCATCTACAATCCAATTCGCCCGCTCTCGCTGCAGGCACAACTGACAACATTCCAACGGGAGAGCTGGATCTTGAAGGCTCACCGCGGATCAAATCCGGCAAAATCGACGTAGGCTGCTACCAAAAGCCATAGCAGCAGTCGATTGAAATTAACGTCGCGGCCCCATCGTGAGCACTTCCTGATTTCTGATCGCAGACCAGATATCACTGCGGGCAAATACAGGCAAGAAAGCAATAGCGGAGAGCGTGGGATTCGAAGCAAGTGCGTAACGCTTAAATGGCTGACCTTTTTTGAGTTACGGGTAGAAATGGCGAATGGATATTGCATACAATTCTAGCCTCTTGCAGCGAAAAGGATTGTCAGGCACCGAAACGAATTTCTTGCTGGCCTTTCAGTCACGCTAAAACACTGCCGAAATGTTTTCGAATCCAGTAAAAAACATCGTGGGACAAATGAACCTATGAACCCAAGAGAAACTGAACTCGCAGACGCCATCCACCAGAACACACGCGTCGTCTGCATGGTCCGCGCCGTCCTCTTCTTTCTGGTCCTCGGTTCGACGATCAGTTCGATCGTTGCGCCTGCACAGCAGTCGGATTCCGATGAGGAAGACCAGCTGCGGTTTCGTTTCGTTGGACCAAAGAATGGAAATCGTGTATCTGCGATCGCGGGAATCCCCGGGGACCCAGATACCTACTACGCTGGAGCTGCATCGGGCGGAGTGTGGAAGTCAATCGATGGTGGAAATGCCTGGAAGCCCGTTTTCGATAAACAATCCGCGGCCGCGATCGGATCGCTCGCTGTGGCACCGTCCGATCCCAGCACAGTGTGGGCTGGAACAGGTGAGGCCTGGGCGATTCGCGATATCGATGTCATGGGAAACGGGATTTACAAGTCCGTTGATGCCGGCAAAACATGGACCAACATGGGGCTCGAACACGGCGGAAGGATGGGAAGAATCGTGATCGATCCATCCAATGCGGACATAGTTTTTGCTTGCGTGTTGGGCCGGATGACCGGACCTCAACCAGAGCGGGGTATCTTTCGCACGACGGATGGAGGTCAGCATTGGGAACGAGTTCTCTTCGCCGGTGACAACGTGGGCTGCTCCGGCCTGAGTATGGATCCGCACAACCCACGCACTTTATTCGCCGGAATGTGGCAGGCGGAGATGCATACCTACGGCGAATTCAGTGGTGGCCCGGGCAGCAGCCTTTACGTTTCCCATGATGGTGGAACGAAGTGGACCCGTCTTGAGGAGCATGGCCTCCCCAAATCGCCGCTTGGCAAAATCGACGTAGCAGTCGCCCCCACAAATTCCCTTCGCGTATTCGCGTTGATCCAGACAAAAGATCAAGGTTCACTTTGGCGATCTGACGACGGAGGAGAACACTGGAGCGCAGTCAACTATCAGCGAGCGCTTATCGGACGCGCTGGCTATTACATTCGGATTGCAGTTTCAACGGGCGATGAAAACGAAGTCTTGGTTGCTAACAGCTCCTTCCATCGTTCATTGGACGGCGGAGAGAACTTCAAGGAGGTTCCCTGGGGAGGAGACACACACGACATCTGGATTGATCCGAAAGACCCAGATCGGTTTGTCATTACCGACGATGGAGGCATGAGCATCACCACCGTGCATGGCCGCGGACTACATCGCGTGAAATTGCCGATTGGCCAGATGTATCACGTCGCTGTCGACAACCAGGTTCCTTACTACTTCTACAGCAACATGCAGGATGACGGAAACATGCGTGGTCCGAGCGTGCCGATTGATTCAAACGAAACCGGTTGGGACCACGGCATGGGAGGCTGCGAATCAGGATTCACAATCCCAGACTTAACCGATCCAAACATCGTTTGGGCCACTTGCTACGGCAACAAAGTGACTCGCTGGGACGCACGAATCAGGCATGCCCGTTCTGTCAGTCCTTGGATGATGACCTTGGACTCACCGCCCAATGAGATTAAGTATCGCTGCCACTGGACCTCTTCGCTGGCCATCGATCCTTTCGACCACAACACTGTTTACTACGGCTGTCAGGTCATTTTCAAAACCAACAACGGCGGACAGAGTTGGTCGGTGATAAGCCCAGATCTTTCTACACAGGATCCCTCTCGCATTGTTGCGTCGGGAGGAATCGTAGGAGACAATCTCGGCCAATTCTATGGAGAAGTTGTTTTCGCGATCGCTCCCTCACCGATGCAGAAAGGACTCATCTGGGCCGGCACCAATGACGGACAGATTTGGCATACCGACGATCGTGGTCAATGGGTCAACGTCACCAAGAACCTTCCCGGACTCCCTCCGTGGGGCACCATTACCAGCATTGCACCCTCCAGCTTTGAAGCAGGTACTGCCTACGTGAGTGTGGATTTTCACCTCATGGATAATCGAGATCCTTTCATCTACAAAACCACGGACATGGGAAAGACGTGGAAGAAGATCACGAGTGACTTGCCCAAGCACGAACTTTCCTACGTCCGTACGATCGCCGAGGATCCCAATTGTCAGGGACTGCTGTTTGCGGGCACTGGCAATGGGCTCTTCTACTCGCTGGATGACGGCGGACACTGGACCGCGCTGGATGCGGGTTTACCACATTCTCCAGTGACGTGGGCTGTTGTGCAGAAGAACTTTCACGATCTCGTCGTCTCCACATACGGACGCGGGCTCTACATTCTCGATGACATCACCCCGCTCGAGCAGATGGCAAAGACTCACTCCAATTCCGCGGTCGTGCTATTCGAGCCCCGAGCGACCTACCGCTTTACACGTGGTGGCAAGGCGTTCCTCAATTTCTCACTGAAGACCGCGCCAAAAGAACCAATCCATCTCGAGATCCTCGATTCCGAAGGTAAAGTAATCCGAAACCTCGAGACGAAGGCACGTCCCGGAATGAACCGCGTGCAATGGGATCTGCGGCATAACTCTCCGCGGCTGGTTGCATTGCGCACGGTCGCACCGGATAATCCACACATCTGGGACGAGCCACGCTTTCGAGATTCTGATTCGCGGTCCATCACACATTGGGGGTCGAAGCCCGCCGAAGGAGGGCCCATTGTTGCACCTGGCAAGTACGTTGTTCGCCTGAATGTTGACGGCCAATCCTTCTCGCAGCCCATGACCGTCGAGCGAGACCCGCGCATTACAGCCTCCGATTCTGATGTCGACCAATCAGTCAAGACACTACTCACCATCCGGGACGACATCAGCCATGTCTCGGATACCGTCAACCGAATTGAATGGCTGCGAAAACAAATTGAAGATGTAAAAGCCATGCTGCGTCCGCCCAAGAAAAAAGAGGAAGAAAAGAAAGAGGTTCCTGCGGATGAAGAAGACGAGTATGAGGGGCCGAAGTTCGAACCCGCTCCGCCCCAGGTTATAAGCGAGGCTGAGATGAAGCGCAGATCCGATCTGCTCAACGCCGCCGAGGCCCTTGACAAGAAACTGCTGTCCATTGAGCACAAGCTTGTTTCCCAGGCACTGCTCAATAGCGATGACAAATATTTCGTGGAACCTTATAAGGTTTATCTGAACCTGATCTGGTTGAACGCAGAAGTCGGAACAGGCGGAGGAGATGTGGCTGGCGGTGCTGATTTCGCTCCGACCGATACACAATTGGAGTTGCTGAAAACATTCGAGAATCAAATGAGCGAAGCGGACGCGGAGTTCCACAACTTCGTAAGAGAAGATGTACCGGCTTTCAATCGAACTTTAAGCGACTTCGGTGCATTAACCCTGACTGTCACCCCAAGTCAAGGAGAGGGTAATTGACGGCAACCTTTCGGAATGTCATGGCGGGCGACTCTACTTGCTTTGCAGCGGTTTGATCCTACCCTGCAAGTGATAACCGAAGAAGTCATCCACACGGTGCCATGCATCGTCGAGTACATGTGCGCGTGTGAAGTAATGAAATTCGCCGGGATACATCATGTAAGAAAGAAAAGCCCCTTTGTTTTGCTTGAGCGCTTCGTCAATCAGCCAGACGGATTCGAGATAGGGAACGTTGACGTCAGCCGTGCCGTGCAGCACCAGCAGTGGACGCTCCAGCCGATTGATGTGCGAGATCGGTGAGGCCCGCGCATAGACTTGTGGATTCTGTTCCGGAGGCCCGATGCGGCTCTCGGTCCAGTCACCGTGATAAGGGTCCGAATAGTACATGACATAATCCACCACGCCAGCGACGTCCACGCCGGCCCTGAATAGCGTGGGTTGGTCGGTCATGGCGATCAGCGTGAAGAAACCACCGTAACTAAGTCCCCAAATACCGATACGATCGGTATCTACGTAAGGTAGAGTCTTCAGAAAATTCGCAGACATCCAGGCATCCTTGGCATCCTTCCCGCCGACGTCCATGTAGACGCCGTTGCGCCAGTCCCGGCCGTAGCCAATGCTCCCACGATAATCGGGAGCGAAGACGACATAACCCTGCTGAAGCAAATATTGGTGAAAGCTGTAATAGACAGCGTAATTCCGCTGTACGTGCCAGCCGTCGTAATTCTGATTCACGCCATCGCCGTGGACCCAAATGATGGCGGGGTGTTTTTTTGAACGGTCGAGATTGCGAGGAACGAAGAGCCATCCGGGCACAGGCTTGCCATCGGCACCTGGAAAGTGCACGAACTGCGGCTCGACGAATTCTGATTTGTCAATGCTGGCGGGCATCGAGACAGAAAGGCGAACCGGCTTTGCGTTCGGCTTGGCTTCGGCGACAAAGAAATCAGCGCTGTTGCGGGTATCAGTGTGCTGGTACACAAGCC
>AP72_2010_repI_A100DRAFT_1000177_pt1 | contig 11638 bp, 9 predicted proteins | sample AmaPasrepliIA100_FD_9193 | JGI IMG/M metagenome (IMG submission 9193)
GGAGAAGATCGCGTGAAAATCGTGCTCGACGAAATCCGGATCGCCCGTCGTCACCAGCGGAAGCTCCTGGGCGCGCGCGTCCGCCATATAGGTCGCTGTATACAACCAGTTCTCAAAGAAGAAGAACAGGCAGAACACAAACCCGGGGTACTGTCGCTGAGTATAGAAATAGCCCGCAAGAAGGAGCGGCACTAGCCATTGCAGAAGCGTGCCACCCCAAAGGCCGAGCGTCGGTCCGAACCATCCGAACAGGTTGTGACCGCCCTCGTGCACTACCAGGTTCGCCGAATCGATGAAGAGAAAGCCTCCATGCTGCGAGAAGGCATAGGCCAGGAAAGCGGCATAAAGGACGACCCAGGCTACCAATGTCGCACGTGAAATCGGCTTCCACGGCTCGGCACAGACGGTTTGTATGTATTCGAACATGCCCGACAATCCGATTCTACGAATCGGCATCAGCGACCACAGATTACGAACGTGTGGCACGTCGCAGGCAAGCGGTTCTTTCTTGTACAGTGGTGAATCATGAAACTCCGGCATTGGATCACCGGCTTTGTGTTGCTTTTGCTCTTCGGAGCTGCGGTGCTAGGGATCATTTGGACGCGCGAATTGCCCGCACCGAGTGACGACACCGCATCAGCTACTCCGGGACATCGGCTTCTAGGGCGCAAGGCCCCAGCGCCCAAGCGCCAACTGGTCGATCTTCGCCCGCTGCAGACCGCTCATCGCATGGCCGCTCTCGCCGGTACTGCTGAAGAACAGGCCCTGGCTCACGAGGCCGAGAAGGTCGCCGATCACGAGGTTGATCTCGCCTTTTATGACGCTCTGCGCCGCGTGCAGGAAACTCCTGCCAAGCTGTCTCCCGAGGCCAAGCAAATCGCAGAACGCAAAGCAAAAACCGAGCAGGCCGTAAAGGACGATCAAGAGAACGTCAAGCTGCTCACTCGCAAGCTAGCCACTGCGCCAGAAACGCAGAAAGACAATCTCGAAGATCAACTGGACGTCGCCAAGGCGCAACTCGAACTCGATCAGGACGAACTCGACGATGCCGCTGAAGATCTCGAGCAGGCAGGAGGCGATCCCGAATCAAAGATCAAGCGCCTGCAGGAGCAACACGAATCCGGCGATCACAATCCGCCCACTGTGGGATCCGCCGTGAACCCGCATGAACAGGATTACAGAGCCCGCACTCTTCTTGCAGCCGCGCGCGCATGGCAGGCACTCCGCGAGAAAAAGGCACAACTGGAAGACGCTATCGACGAGACTCGCACTAAGCAGCAGCGTTTGAGCCAGCGCCACGAAACTCTGGAAACCCAGGTAAAAAAGGAAGCCGACGATCGGGCAACTGCAAAGCAACAGGCTTCGGAGTTCACTAAGATCGGCAAAGCCGCCAGCCGCGACGAATCGAGATCGGTTTCGAAAGCCGCACTGGATTCCCTGAAACAGTACACCCGCGATCAGAAGAATCTCGCCGACCTCGGCCGCCGTGTCCAGGACGAGCAAGACCTTGCCGACATCTATACGAACTGGGTTGGACTGGTCGAAACACGACAGCGTGCCGCTCTCCATAGCATGATCGGGGGGGCCCTGTGGATCCTGCTGGCGCTGATCGCTGTTTACATCTCCAACCGCGTCATCGAACGTTTATTCACCGGTGTAACTGCCGAGAACAAACGGGTCGACACCCTGCGCGCGGTCGTGAAGTTCGCTGCTCAGGCCGCCGGTGCTCTGGTAATCCTCTTCATCATCTTCGGAATGCCCACGCAGACCACCACCGTCTTGGGCCTGGCGGGCGCAGGCCTTACCGTCGCGATGAAGGATTTCATCGTCGCCTTCTTCGGCTGGTTCATCCTGATGGGACGCAACGGCATCCGCGTTGGCGATTGGGTCGAGATCAACGGCGTCGGCGGTGAAGTCGTCGAAGTCGGGTTGCTTAAAACCGTCCTGCTCGAAACCGGCAACTGGACCGACTCCAGTCACCCCACCGGCCGCCGTGTCTCTTTCGTAAACAGCTTCGCGATCGAAGGACACTTCTTCAACTTCACCACCTCTGGCCAATGGATGTGGGACGAACTGCAGGTCCTCATACCTCCGGGACAAGATCCGTATCCGGTCATCGACGGCATCCAGAAACTCGTGGAACACGAAACCGCCACCAACGCATCCAAGGCCGAAGCCGAGTGGCAGGAGACAACCACGAAGTATCGCGCCAAAACGCTATCGGCGCTGCCGGGCATCAACGTGCAGCCGACGGCGGCTGGGATCGAAGTGAAGGTCCGCTACATCACACGCGCCTACCAGCGCCACGAGGCCCGCAAGCGGCTCTACGAAGCCGTCGTCGAGATGATGCACGGAAGGCGAGAGATAGTGAAAGAACCTGTCGTCAGCACTTAGCCGTAGTTTGTCATCCTGAGCGAAGCGAAGGATCCCGTGCATGGTGGCGGTGGCATCGGCTGTTCAAAGTGTTTCTACCACGGCCATCCACTGACGAGTAGACTCTCATGAAATCGAACACACAACGGTCGGGCACACTAATCGTAACTGGCGCCAGTCGCGGCATCGGCGCAGCGATCGCACGCCTGGCAGGTCGGCAAGGGCACTCCGTCGCCGTAAACTTCAACCGCGGAGAAGCTGAGGCGAAGAAAGTCGCAGATGAAATCCGCGACGCTGGCGCCCGAGCGCTCGCGGTCCACGCCGACGTTTCCAAGGAAGCAGATATTCTCACTCTATTCCACACCGCCGAACGCGAGCTCGGCCCCATCAGCGCGCTCGTTAACAATGCCGGCGTCACCGGCGGATTTGCCAGGGTAGAGAACCTTACCACGGGCGCAATCGAGAAAGCATTTTCTGTCAACGTGACCGGCGCCATGCTCTGCGCTCGCGAAGCTGTCCGCCGAATGTCGACCCGTCGCGGAGGCTCCGGAGGCGCCATCGTAAATATCTCCTCCATTGCCGCACGGACAGGCGCTCCCGGCGAATGGGTTCACTATGCCGCCGCAAAGGGCGCGATCGACACTTTCACTGTGGGTCTGGCACGTGAGGTGGCGGCTGAAGGAATCCGCGTCAACGCAGTCAANCCAGGATTGGTGGANACCGAGATCCACGCAGCTAATGGCGAACCGGGACGCCTTCAGCGTCTTATGGGGACCATTCCCATGAATCGCGCCGGCCAGCCGCACGAAGTCGCGGCAGCAGTTCTCTGGCTGCTCTCGCCTGCAGCATCCTATGTAACGGGATCGATCCTGGAGATCGGCGGAGGACGGTGAGGGAAATCAGTGGTCAGTGGTCAGACGAATCCCTGGCCACTGATCACTAGCCACTGCCCACTTGTTTTTCTTTTCGCAGATAACTCTTGATCTTTTCCGGCATTCGCGAAACGCGCAGGATGTCGCGCAACTGCGGCGCCGGGATCCTGCGAGCAAACTCAATCGCCTTCGCGAGCGGCGTGTGTGCGTTGCGCAATAATGCCGCCTGCACTTCGCTCCGCACCGACCACTTCGAGTGATGACTTACCGCCTCCACGAATGCCGGTGTCGCATTCGTTCTTTGCAAAGCGCGCACAATCGCCGCTTCAGTGAGCCGCGGATTCTCCAGCGCGGCCTGCCATACCGATGATTCCTTATCCAGCAGTAGCGCACCGGCAACCAGCGTCGACGACCGTCGGGCCAGCGAGATGCGTTCGCCCAAGGCAATCGAAGTCAGTCGCGACAGGAGCAGTTCGTCAGCGAGTCGCTTCAGGTCGGCCGCAGCCACCGGCGTAAGAGCGAACTGCATTAATTCAAACGTATATAACTCACGAATGATCCGGAGTGCCACCCGCCGCGGGGTCTTCTGATGACACGCCACCGCCATCCGCACCTTGCGGGATTTCATTAATCCCGTCTGCCGGCTGATCTGTTCAACTTGCTCGGAGCTCAACTCCGGATCCTTGAGCCGTGCCAGCGCAAGGTCCTCGCTCGCAGCATCGGCGGGCGAGTCGGACGATAACTCGTTCGCGGTCTCTTCGATTTGGATCTCGTCAGACATTCCCGGTTTTGTGGAGCACACGCGGGCGAATCGCGGAAAGCACCAATGTCAGCCCGCCTGGCCCGCAATCTTGCGCGCCATGCGTAGTGCGCCTTCGACCGGCTCCACAACTTGCAGCATCACTTGCGCGTGCGGTGCTAGCCCTTTCAGTGCATTGTAAAAAGCGTCTCGCACCAGCAATGCATGACGAAAGACGCTTCCCGTCATGGCCACCCGGACCAAGCCTTCACCGTCCTCGACAAACACGCGTCGTATAACTACTGCCGCGATTTCGGCCAATTCCCTTCCCGCAGCGCCGAGAACCTCGTGAGCCAGATCGTCATCGCAGGCGACGACAGTGCGAAACAGTGCCGCGAAGTCCGGCGAAGGAACTGAGTTCGCCGCGCGTGCCAGATCGAGCAGCGTTGAAACTCCCCAGGCTTCGCACAGACCCTGCCCTAGCGCTGATACTGCCGCTCCCTGCGTTTCTCGATCGCTCGCCCGCAAGACGGCGCTTACGGCGGTACGCCCAATCCAGTGCGCCGAGCCTTCATCGCCGATCTCAAATCCCCAACCTCCCGCGCGGGCGGTACGTCCGTTGTCGTCGCGCCCGTATGCGATCGAACCCGTGCCGGCAATGACCATTACACCGGGTCCATCCTCGAAGGCGGCTTCCAACGCGATCTCCATGTCACCAACAACTTTGATCGGAGAAGACAATAACTCGGCCAATATCGTGTGCACGATCGCCGCCAACTCCGGACGCGCGGCGCCGGATCCCCCCGCGCAAGTCCCTGACACTTGGTCGGGTCTGATGCTGGCAGCAGCACACGCCTGCCGCACTACCCGATGCAGAGATTCGCGTGCTTGCATCTCGCCAACCCGCACAATATTGCTGGGCCCAGCCGTAGAGGTCGCGAGCACCCGGTTTTCGTCGCCGACTGCACAAGCAGTCTTGGTCCCACCGCCATCAATGCCGAGATAGTAGGGCACGGGTTAGTTCTAACACAGGGACCCACGCCTCAGTTGCCGGCATGCATGATGTTCGAACACACGCTGATACTCCCCGCATCCACATTGACATCGGGAGGATTGAGCGCTCGCGAGCGGCGCACTCCTGGACGTGCTCAGCCGCGGACCGCTGGCGGAGCGGAACGCCATGCGCCGTTTTTCCCTGGTCTGCCTTTTTGCCGCAATCACTCTGTTCGCCTTCGGCACTCCATTCGGCATCTGGCGCGGAACCACGCTCTTCGAGGCAATATTTCGAAGAAGCGCGGTGAACATCTTCTTTACCGGGATGTTGGGTGTCACTTTACTTCTCGGATCCAGCCGGTGGAAATGGATCGGGCATCGTCCGGTTCTGCAATGGTTCGGCGAGATCAGTTATGGGCTCTATTTGGTTCACATGTTCGCATTCGATTTTGTAAGCCACTGGATGATGCGCTTCGCGCCGCAAGCCTACGCGGAACTGCCGTCGCGCTTTGGTTTGACCACATTGCGATTTGTTCTGAGCGTTACGGTGGCAGTCGTTGCTGCTGATATTTCACGACGTTACTTTGAGGAGAGATTCGTGCGGCTCAAGGATCGCTGGACTCCCTCTTCCGTGCCCCGCCCCGCTGCAGTCGAGCCTGCGGTCGAGCCTTACCGGCAGACAGCATGAAGTCCGACTGAGCGCTTGGTCGCTAGTCACTCAAGGTGCATTCCTATTCCGGCTGCTCCTTCGACCGAACGGAGCAGGAGTATAAGACTTGCGGCTAGTCCAATTACCAGATCGAACCGTATGATCCGAGTCAGAGGCCCGTAGGGGTGTGAGGAGGCCTTCGTGTACCTTAGTGTCCTGAGTGGTCGGCGATTTTGAAGTCACATGGGCCTGAACAAACTCGATTTCGCGATCATCGCGTTCTACCTGGCAGGCATTACACTCTTTGGTCTGCGATTTCGTAAGAAGCAGCGCACCCTGCGCGACTACTTTCTGGCTGGACGCGATATTCCATGGTGGGCAATCGCACTCTCGATCGTCGCCGCCGAGACCAGCACACTGACAATCATCAGTATCCCCGGCCTCGCATATGACTCAAATCTCACCTTTCTGCAGGTCATTCTCGGATACCTCATCGGCCGGATCGTTATCAGTGCTCTGTTTCTGCCTCATTACTTCCGCGGCGATCTGTTCACCGCTTATGAACTCATCGAACGCCGCTTCGGGCGAAACCTGCGCTCACTGACCGCAGGACTCTTCCTCCTGACAAGAGCCGCCGCCGAGGGCGTCCGCGTTTACGCTGTTTCAATCGTCGTGTCGATAGCGCTCGGGACCGGCGAAGTTTCTTCCATCGCAATCATCACTGCATTGACTCTGATCTATACATTCGAAGGCGGGCTGGCCGCAGTCATCTGGACTGACGTCGTGCAGACTGTGATCTATGTGGGCGGCACGCTCGTCGGCCTGGCTACCATCCTGCACCTTGTGCCTGGCGGATGGACTGCTATTCACACAGCCGCTTCAGCCGCAGGGAAATTCCAGTTTCTCGATTTCCGGATGAATGTCTTCGTTCCTTACACGTTCTGGGCTGGAGTCATCGGTGGAACTTTCTTTACAACCGCCAGCCACGGCACCGACCAGCTCATTGTGCAGCGATTGCTGGCCGCCCGCGGACAGAAACAATCCGCCACCGCGCTCATTTCCAGCGGCATCTCCATCCTGTTTCAGTTCGCTCTTTTCCTGACGGTCGGGGTCATGCTCTGGACCTATTACCGCGTGCCTTCAGCAACCTTCGTACGCGCCGACCGGATCTATCCCACGTTCATCGTTAGCCGCATGCCCCACGGCATATCAGGGCTGTTAATTGCCGCAATCCTGGCCGCCGCCATGTCGAATCTAAGCGCGGCGCTGAACTCGCTCTCCTCCAGCGCAATCATGGATTTCTATACCCGGCTGCGTCCACAGACCGACGAGAAAAAGAAGATGCTGTTCTCGCGGGTGGCGACTTTGTTCTGGGCCTTGATCTTATTTGGACTCGCTGTCATCGCGCTGAACAAAGCAGGTCGCGTGGTCGAAGTAGGTCTCCAGATCGCATCGGTCGCCTACGGAGCTCTGTTAGGTGCGTTCCTGCTCGGCGTACTAACGAAAAGAGCCAACCAGTACGGTGCCATGGTGGGCATGCTCTGTGGGTTCGCTGTCGAACTGTATCTATGGCTAGGAACCAAGGTTCCGTGGACGTGGTGGGTAATGATCGGCAGTTCCGTCACGTTCGCAGTCGGCCTGCTCGTCAGCGTAATCCTGACCCCATTCAACCAAATAAAAGCCCCTCGATGATCGAGGGGCCTTGGTCAATTCAATTGGTAACTTGCTCAGGCAACGTTGCGAGGCAAAGGTCGATCGGTTTTCGCGAAATCTGCCGAGGCCTCACCTGTCGATGAGATGTCGTCAGCGCCGGTGTGCTCCAGGATCTGTTTCGCGCGTTTCGTCCACTTCGAGTCGTCGCAGTGCACCGAAAGCAGAATGCCGCCTTCCTTCACACGTCCCTCATAACGCTTGGCTTCGTACTCAGGAATTCCCATTCCAATGAGAGCTCCGGCGATACCCCCAATCGCACCCCCGGCACCAACTCCGGCAAGCGCAGCCATGATCGGGCCCGCCGCAATGAACGGCCCCAATCCGGGGATCGCCAAGGCTCCAATTCCGGCAAGCCAGCCCAATCCTCCGCCCACGATTGCCCCCGTTGTTGCTCCTGTTGTTGCGCCTTCCGGAGCCTTGGTGTTCTTCTGATGAGCAAAATCTTTCGTGCCCTCATTCTCGGGGAACAAGACAGAAATATCCGTATTTCGAAACTCTTCCTGCCGCAATGTATCGACGGCATTTTCGACATCTGCGCGGTTACGATAAATACCAAAGACTGAAGTATTCTTCCCTGCCATAAAATCTCCTCCTTAGGTTTTGTGACCGACTTTCTGAGCCAATCTACTGTCGGTTCGGTGATGGCTTTCCTTCACCATCACCGGCAACCTCGAGCTCGTTCATCACTTTCGTAGACCCTCCCGCCACTTCAGCTGCCTTCTGCTCGATGGCTGTCTTTTCCTCCTCACTCTTCACCGGACCCTTGAGAGTGACCGTTCCTCCCTGTGCCACTATCTTTACGTTGTGTGCGTAGGTGGAAAGCGATTTGTCCTGCACGATCGCACGCCTGATTTGTCTTGCCAGTTCACGGTCTGACTGGCTTTCTTTTTGTTGGTCGGCTGTTTTTCCGGAACCGCGTTCGTTCTGGTTCGTCTTCGTGTTATCAGGAGCAGCTGGCTGGCTATCCTGAGCCGCGGCGCACAGTCCGAGGCCGGAACCTAGCGCTACGGCAAGTAATGTATTCCACGTAAGTCTGATCATAATTTCCTCGTATCGGTTTTGATGTTCCAATAACAACTTCATCACCCTGCGAATAACGGTTCTTCGCAGGCTATCGTTACGGCGGAACACTCGGAATCGAGGAAAGGCCTTAAGACTCGGTCATAGCGGCGGTACCTGTTTCATCCCGGTTTCGTACTGTTTAATGCCGAGGCTTTGGGCTCTCGTCCCAAAACCCGTGCCCGAAGCCCGTTTTGGGCCGTTTTCTCAGTCGGAACGTTCACACGTTACCTAAGGTCAAGAGCCGTGGACACGTTTACCCCCTGTCCTATCTCTCGTATTTTGAAATCTCCAAGCTCCCGGCGTCTCCCCGACCGGGTCCCAATGGAGAGGAATTGCATGGCGACGGCTTACCGTGGATTTCAATTAGGACTGCTGCCCGAACCCAAGGTCAATAAGAAGGCCGTCGCAACGGCTTACGGCATCGTTGCCTTTCTGCTGTTCATCGTGATCAGTGTCGGTGTATTCATGCCCGAACGGCTGCAGCTCTCGCAGTACCACGTCACGGAAATCATTCCGCTGCCTTCGCTGCGTCCCGAGCCCGCGCCGATTAAGCCCAAACCGCAAGCTCATGCCAAGCTGCTTCCCGCGGTAAAGATTCCCGTGCTCGAACAGCCCAAGATGGTGCTCCCGCCAGTCATTCGTCGCGAGGCGCCTCCACAACCTGTCGAGGCACCCAAGGTGGTCGTGAATCAGTTCGCTGCTCCGCAACTCAAGATGTCCGGCGGTGCGCGCCCGCAATTGCTGCACACCGGTGACTTCGCCTCTACCGGAAGCTCGCAAAAGCCGACAGTGAATGCGACAGTTGAAAAAGTCCAGACCGGAGGCTTCGGCGATCCCAACGGTTTGCCTGGCACCGGCAAGCAAGGCGCAAAGCTCTACACCGCGGCTCTCGGATCATTCGATATGCCCGCGGGTCCTGGACAGGGCAATGGATCCGGTGGCGCCAAGGGAATCAAAGGCACGGTCGCCAGCGCAGATTTCGGCTCTGGCGTAGCCACTCCCGGAAAGGGTGATGGCCGCAGCAACGGCAAGGGTGGTGGAGTAGCGACTGGTGGTTTCGGTTCGCAGGAAGTTGCCCATGAAGGTCCCAAGGTCGCGCAGGTCCAAACCGGCCCCGCGACGACTCCGGTCGAAATCACTTTCAAACCCAATCCGGTCTACACGCAGGAAGCTCGCGACCTGAAACTGGAAGGCGAGGTTCTGCTAGAAGTCAGTTTCTCAGCCGCCGGCACGTTGCACGTGAACAAGGTCGTCCGCGGAATGGGCCACGGGCTCGACGAAGCTGCGATCGCCGCAGCCAACAAGATCCGTTTCAAACCAGCTTTGCGTTACGGCCAGCCGGTGGATTCGACGGCTGTCGTTCACGTGACGTTCCAGCTGGCGTACTAGAAGTTTGGCGAAGTTTTTGGCTGTAAGGGATTGAACGAATTTGGTTCACAAGAAATTGGAGAGACGAGTCATGCGCACTTCGAATTGGATTCTCACTGCGGCTCTGCTGGTATCGCTCAGCGCTGCCGCTCAGCAGGCGACCGACGCGCAACCTGCGGCGCAGCCGGCGACACCCGATGCTACGCAGACGGCGCAACCGACGCAGCAGCCCGCGACCACGACTGGGCAACCGGCTCAGGCCGCAGCGCCGCAGGCGTCCGCAGCGACCATCGCTCCGCCGGCGACGATCCCTGCTCCGACCACGATGGATCAGGTCGTGAACCTTTTCATCGAGCGTGAGCATGGCCTCATCAAGATGCTCTCGAACCGGACTCCGGTCGTCGAGACCTATCTGCAGAATCTGACCGCCGATCCCCAGCTCGGGCCGATACCCAGCGAAGATCACTACTTCCTCGGGCGTCTCGACATGGGAGAAAGCGTCGATCGCAAGGATTATCTGAAGGAAGAAGAAAAGAGCATGCAGTCGCGCTTGCTCGGCGGATTCCAGAAGCTCTACAAGGTTCAGTATCAGCCCATGGGCTTTTCCTGGATGGTGTACGCGGACCGCACCGACTTCGATCGCGAGCATTATGATTTCCGCTACGTCCGTCGCGAATTCGTTGGCGATGTTCGTTGCCTGGTGTTTGACGTCACTCCGAAACCGAAGTCCGGCCGCGGACGTTTTCTGGGCCGCGTGTGGGTGGAAGATCAGGGATACAACATCGTCCGACTGAACGGCACGTACTATCCGGCACCGCGCAACAGCTACTTCTTCCACATGGATAGCTGGCGCTTGAACCTGATTCCGGGCTACTGGGTTCCTTCGTTCATCTACAGCGAAGAAGGCGACTTCAGCGCCGGTGTGAAGAATAAGCTGGCGTTCAAGGCTCAGACCCGCATCTGGGGTTACGACCTTAAGAAGGGCGGTAAGGACGACGAACTGACTCAGATCCGCGTCGATAGCGTGACCGACGAAACTCCGGCACAGCAGGATGCTTCTCCGCTGCAAGCTGAGCGCGTATGGCAGCAGCAGGCCGAAGACAACGTTGTCGAGCGTTTGACCGCCGCCGGATTGCTCGCTCCCGACGGCGACGTCGACCGCATTCTGCAAACCGTCGTCAACAACCTGCAGGTCACCAACAACATCGATCTGCCACGTCCGGTCCGTACCCGCGTGCTGCTCACTTCCCCGCTGGAAACCTTCAGCGTAGGAAACACGATCGTTATCAGCCGTGGATTGGTTGATGTTCTTCCTGACGAGGCCAGCCTAGCGGCCGTTCTGTCGCACGAACTTGCGCACATTGTTCTCGGTCACAATCTGGGATCAAAATACGCGTTCAACGACCGCATGTTGTTCTCTGACGACGCCACCTATCAGAACCTTGGCTTCAAGCACATTCCGGAAGAAGAGACTGCTGCCGACAAGAAGGCGATCGAGTTCCTGAAGAACTCGCCTTATGCACAGAAGCTGGACAATGTCGGTCTCTTCCTCAAGGCGCTGCAACAGCGTGCCGCGAACCTGAACGCGTTGCTCACAACGCACCTGGGCAATCCGCTGGCGGAAGCTGGACAGGTTAGCCGCTTGTCCGCTCTGTCCACGCAGGGACCGGCGCTCGACAACAGCAAGCTCGACCAGATCGCCGCGCTTCCTTTGGGCGGGCGCATCAAGGTCAATCCGTGGGACGACAAGGCCGAGATGGTGAAGACGGCTCCGGTCGCGATCACCTCGGCGCGTGACAAGATGCCGTTTGAAGTCACGCCCTTCTTCCCGCGTCTGTCGCGCTTCNGCTCGAACGCAGCACCCGCTGC
>AP72_2010_repI_A100DRAFT_1000178_pt1 | contig 11578 bp, 10 predicted proteins | sample AmaPasrepliIA100_FD_9193 | JGI IMG/M metagenome (IMG submission 9193)
GATGTTTCTTTGTGGCGGCCGCGCCGGTGATTCCTTCCGAGAGGGCGAGGCGAATGCTGTCTTTGCCGTCATCCCAGCCGAGCTGCGAGCGGACATAGAGGTGTTGTGTGTCCTTCTCGAGGAGAAGGATCGCGGCCTTCGGCAGATGAAAAAAGTCCCGCGCGATCGCCAGGATTCTCTGCAGGACCTCATCAAGATCAAAGGTCGACAGGACGGCCTGGCCGGCGTCGTACAACACCGCAATTTTCGGCATTCGAATGAAATTTTAATGTGGCGACTGGTAAGTACCGAGGTTCCGAAAGTAACCTGGGCGGAGCTAGCGCCATCTTCTTGCTGTGCGGATCAAGCCGTACGCAACCAGACAGAACCAGAAGTCCACCAAGGTTCCGAGATCGACGTGAAAGCGGTGATGCCGCGCGATCGGCGGCAGCGAAGGCAATAGGATGAAGTAGGCGACGTTGCCTAACACGATAGCCACCAGAGCTTGGGTCAGATTTGCGAGCACTGATGGTTTAGACACCCTGATGCACCTTGCGGTTTCCAGCAGAATTCCCAAGTCAGGATACAGCCGACTGGCGTATCTGCATCAAGAGATGAAGGCTGAAGATGCTCTGCTACCATGCTCTTGGGAGGTCTTCGTCATCTTTGCCGATGGAGACCGCAGCGGATTCCGGCGCGCATGCTCGAACTTTCTACCCCAGTTCAATATGTGAAAGGCGTTGGACCGCGCATCGCCGAAGTTCTAGCGAACAAGGGAATTCATACCGTCGGCGACCTGCTGCACTACCTGCCTTTTCGCTATGAAGACCGGTTGAACCCGCGGGGGATTTCGGAACTGCGTGCGGGCGAGATGGCAAGCGTGGTGGGCGAAGTGCGCAATTCCGGGCTATTTCGGACGCGCAGCCTGCCGATTTTTCAGCTTACTGTGGGGCAGGGCCGCGCGAAGCTACGCTGCTTGTGGTTCAACGCCACCTATCTGCGGGATAAGTTCGTACCCGGACAATTGATCGCGCTCTACGGGAAAGTTGAAGCGGATCAACGGACGCGGGAACTGCAGATTATCCAGCCGCAATTCGAGATTCTGGGAGAATCGGATGGGGATGCAGCCGAAAAGAAGGCAGCGGAGTCTCTGGAGATTGGTCGTATTGTTCCGATCTATGAATCTGCGGGGAAAATCACTCCAAAGTGGTTTCGGAAGATTATCCGGACTGCGCTCGACAGTCTGACATCAGACCTCCCCGATCCAATTCCAGCCATGGTGCGCTCCCATATGGGATTGGTTTCGCCGCGTGCCGCGCTGTGGAATGTGCACTGGCCGGAGCCCGGCGAGAGCCTGGCGGATCTGCAGTCGTCCCGGACGCCGGCCCATATTCGGATGATCTTTGACGAATTGTTTTTCGTGGAACTGGGGCTGGAGTTGAAACGCCGGCAGCAGAAAACACAGACTGGAATTGCCTTTAAATTGGACGACCGGGTGCGGGCTGCAATCAAGAAGATCCTGCCGTTTCATCCAACTGCTGCGCAAAAGCGGGTACTGAAAGAAATTGCCGGTGACATGGAAAAGCCTTATCCGATGCGGCGTTTGCTGCAGGGGGACGTAGGGTCGGGCAAGACGATCGTGGGTTTCGAGGCGGCGATCATCGCGATTGAGAACGGTTATCAGGTGGCCTTGATGGCGCCAACGGAGATCCTCGCGCAGCAGCATTACTTTTCGGCGCGAAACATTCTGGAGGGCGCGGGATATCGCATTGTGATGCTCACAGGATCGCTTGAGTCCGATCGCAAGCGCGAAATCCGCCGGCACATTTCGCAAGGAAACGCACAGCTTGTCATTGGAACGCATGCCCTGCTCGAGGAAAAAGTAGAGTTCTCGAAAGTTGGATTGGTCATTGTCGACGAGCAGCATCGGTTCGGAGTGATGCAACGACTGAAGCTGATCAAGAAGCGGCAGGGATCGGGTGAATCCGATACGGTCGCAGGAGCAGTGCCTGAGCCGGATGTACTGGTCATGACCGCGACCCCGATTCCTCGCACGCTGGCACTAACGCTGTATGGTGACCTCGATCTTAGCGTGCTCAACGAATTGCCGCCTGGGCGAACACCGATCGAGACGTATAGCGTGACTGACGACAAGTCCGCGCGGGTATGGGAATTTATTCGAAAGCAAGTGGCCGCCGGGCATCAGGCTTATGTCGTGTATCCGGTAATCGCCGAGAATGAGGAGAGCGAGTTGAAGGCGGCGGTCAAGATGCACCGCGATCTTAGCGGGAAGATATTTGCCGATCTCAAGGTTGGTTTGCTACACGGCCGCCTGGACGCCGATCTAAAGGATCAGGTGATGCGCGTGTTCCAGCGGGGAGAACTACAGGTTTTGGTTGCGACTACCGTGATTGAAGTTGGCGTCGATGTGCCGAATGCGACCGTGATGGTCATCGAACATGCGGAGAGATTTGGGCTGGCGCAGTTGCATCAGTTGCGTGGGCGGATCGGGCGTGGAGGCGCGAAGTCCTATTGCATCCTGATGACTGGCGGCAAAGTTACGGAAGAAGGCCAACGCCGGCTCAAGGCCATGACCGACACAAATGATGGCTTCAAGATCGCGGAATTGGACCTGGAACTTCGTGGTCCGGGAGAGTTTTTCGGCACGCGCCAGGCGGGGATACCGGACTTCCGGGTGGCAAACATCATTCGCGACGCACAGTTGCTCGAAGCTGCCAGACGTGAAGCTCAGGCTGTGCTGGATGGGCCGAATTCGGAGATTTCGGCAGAGGAGATCAGCCGCGCGCTGGTGCAGATGCGGTCTCGCTGGCAGCATACGTACGGATTAGTCGAAGTCGGTTGAGGGTTTTAAGATGACGCGCGTGCCAGCTGCAAAATCGTGGACGGAACTGGAAGGTCAGTTTCGAAAAATAGCGGATAGAGCATCGGTTCTTGTTACGAGCGCCAATCCGGAGATATTCCTACGCCAGCCACGGCCTCAGAGTTGGAGTGCTGCAGAATGTCTGGCCCACCTCAATCTCAGCGCGGATCCGTACTTCGTAGCCTGGGAAAGGGAGTTTGAACAGGCCCCCCGGGTCGAAAGTGCGCAGGAGTTTCACAATTTGGATTTTTGGGGCAAGATTCTGTACTGGACCTTGGAACCTCCTCCGAGGCTTCGCTTTCCGACCACCGCACCGTTTCATCCAGTCAATATCGATTTCCCGGAGAAGGTTCTGCCGGCGTTCCTGGAGCGACAGCAGCGAATTCTCGAGACTCTTCAGCGCGCGCGCAATGTCGATGTTGATCACATCAAGATCGCCTCCGCCTTCGATCCACGGGTTCGATACAGCATCTGGTCCAGCTTTTGTGTAACAGCTGCCCATGAGCGCCGTCACCTCTGGCAAGCGGAAAAGGCGCTAACTGCATCCTGACGATCGGCGCGAAGGCAGTTTACGGGGGCTTGTGGAAGTTGGTTGATCAGTCTAACGAGTTCCCGGGTCTCGCAACATCGGCGAGAAACGGGGCACCCGTCTATGATAATCACGCAAATTAAAGACAATTTTTGGAACTTTTCGGCGCCTTCGTGTGAAGACAAAGTGAGGCTGCATCGTCCAACCGGGAGTGAATTAGCTTCTCGTGGAGACTTTTAACCACTGTTCGGATGAGGTCCTGCTACGGCGCGCGATCGCCGGGGAGGAGCCTGCATTCCTTGCCCTGTACGAACGGCTCAAAGGCGGGATCTACCGGTATGCCTACTACATGACCGGGTCCCGGCTAGTGGCTGAAGAGGTCGTACAAGAAGTATTCATTTTGTTGCTGAAAGAGGGCGGCAGCTATCGGAAGTCGCGGGGAGACGTTGGCGCATTTGCATTCGGAATCGCGCGCAATTTTGTTCGCCGCATTGAACGTCGTGAGCGGAAATACGAACCCATTCCGGACGACGATTCGATGCCGGCGACTGATGTCTTGATTTCGGAGGCCGAGTCGGTTTCGCACGAATTGATGCGCAACGAGGTGACTGCGCAAGTGCAGGCTGCAATCGCGTCCCTGCCCGATCATTACCGGCAAGCCGTAGTCTTATGCGATCTGTGTGAATTGTCTTACGAGCAGGCGGCCTCGCGATTGGATTGCGCCGTGGGCACGATCCGATCGAGGCTGAATCGCGCTCACGCCATTCTAGCCGAGAAATTAAGGCCATTGCGGAGCAATGAACCGGACGTTCAGGCTGCGGGTCCGGAGGGGTGTTTGATATGACCTGTGAAGAATTGCGCTCGTATGTCGAAGAGCATTTTCGCGATTCGGATGTGGGGATGAATCAAGGAGAGGCGGCAGAGCATGTGTCGGATTGCGCCGACTGCAGCCGCTTCGTGGAAGAACAAAGAACCCTGGCACGAAATCTGATGTCCGTGCGTCAGTTGCCGGGCGATGTGCCGGAGTCGCTTGATGCAGCTGTGGTCGCCAAGTTTCATCGGTTCGTGGAGGAACGTGAACAGCAGGTTACGACGGTCCGATTCCGTCCTTTCCTGGCTTGGCGAGTCTGGGCGGGGGGCGCTGCTGTGGCTGGTGTCCTCGCGGTGATGGCGTTTTGGGTTTTCAGTCCGAAGCACGAAGTTACCTGGGCCAATACGCCCACTCCAGTTCCCGCGATTAACACTCCCGTTGTGCCGGTGGCGCCAAATCCAGTCGCGCACGCGCCGCGCAGAGACGTTGCAAGCGACGCCTCTACTAAGGAAGGCGTGAAACATCATGCTGTCCCGATACCAAGAGCAGGTCACTCCCGGGCTGTAAGCATGTCGGCTGAGGTTTCCGTGCGCGTGGCTCGGTCGTTACCAGAGGGCTTTCGAAGTCTGATGTACTGCGACGCGCTGAGTTGTCCGGACGCCATGGACATGATTCGGGTTCAGCTGCCTGCGTCGGCAATGCCACGGCAACTGCCGGGATTCGTTCGCACAGGCGGTTCCGTGACGGCGGACGTGTTGGTAGGGCCAGACGGGATCGCGCGTGGGATTCGTTTTGAAGAGATCGAGTTCTGAAATACGAAACAAATTCGGAGGAAACATAACATGCACTCGAATATGAGTTGTCTAATCCTTGCGTCGCTGGCTTTGGGCACGGTCGCGATGGCGCAGATGCCCGATCCGGCGTTCATGCTTGGCGGCGGGCCCGGAGGGCCGGCATTCCAACACGGACCCGGCATGGTCACCATGCGGCTCGATGCGATGGACGTGGCTCCAGTGAAGGGGGCACCCTTCTGTGCGACCGTGACCACCGAACACACACAATCGTTAGCCGATGGAAACCGAATCCATACCAATGACACTGCCACGCTCTGCCGGGATAGCGAGGGACGCACTCGAAGGGAAGCCGGCTTGAATCTGTTGAGTGCCGGTCAGGATACTGCGCCTCCTAAACTCATCACCATTACAGATCCCGTCGCTGGTGTGCGTTACCTGCTCGACACCGAGAACAAGATCGCGCAGAAGATGCCGCTTCTGTCGGAGCCCCATTTTGTCGGCGAGCCGGGTAAGGCACATGCTGTCGGAGAGCACAAAGAGGTCATGATCTACCAGCGACAGGGGGGAGGTGGGGGAGACGTTATGTTCAACGACGTCATGGTCAGAAAGACCGGCCCCGATTCCAAGGAGAATGCGGGGAACAGCGAAAATCTGGGTGATCAAACAATCGAAGGAATCCATGCGACGGGAACAAAAATGACGAGCGTGATCCCTGCTGGAAAAATGGGAAATGAAAAGCCGATCACGGTCACTTCAGAAAGGTGGTATTCCCCCGAGCTGAAGGTAACGGTGATGACGAAACACAATGATCCATGGTCCGGGGAACTGAAGACAGAGCTCAAGAATGTGAATGCATCAGAGCCGGACGCATCCCTCTTCGCGCCTCCCGCGGACTACAAGATCGTGGATGACAAGGAAGGGCCTATCAAAATCAAGCTGCACGCACCTCCGCAGTAGTAGTGAATCGGAGTTTCAATCTCAGCGCCGGATGTGGGGGAATGGATTCCCCGCAGTCCGGCGCTTTTTCGTGGTGACGGAGTTAGCTGGTAAAATCAAAAAGATGGCCGGCAGCTCCCAACTTATTCAGATAGAGGTTTCTCCTCCACCGCGTGTGCCGAAACCGCAGTGGTTGCGAGCCAAGGCTCCTGTTGGCGATAACTTCCACAATCTAAAGAAGCTCGCCCGCGGACTCGGCCTGCACACCGTCTGCGAATCGGCGCAATGTCCGAACATTGGTGAGTGCTGGAACCATAAGACTGCGACTTTTATGCTTCTGGGCGATATCTGCACCCGGCGGTGCGGATTCTGCGCAGTGCCGAAGGGGCGCCCCGAGCCCATCGATTGGGCTGAACCGCGCCGCGTTGCTGAGGCTGTCGCGACACTTGGGTTGAAGCACGCGGTCGTCACCAGCGTGAATCGCGACGACGATAACGTTGGCGGCGCGAAGATTTTTGCGGAAACGATTCGCGAGATTCGTGAGTTAACGCCGGATTGCCGGGTTGAGGTTCTGATTCCAGACTTCCAGGGTCTCGAAGAGCCATTGCGAATCGTGCTCGAGGCTCGACCTGATATTTTGAACCACAATACCGAAACCGTGCCGCGTCTTTATCGAGCAGTGCGCTCCGGCGCGCGTTACGAACGCACGTTGGAGCTGCTCGAAAACGCCAAAAAGTTTTCTCCCGGGATGGTGACCAAGAGCGGCGTGATGGTCGGCTTGGGCGAGTCGAGCGAGGAGTTGGTTGAGGTGTTCCGCGATCTGGGATCGCGCGGCGTTGACATACTGACCGTAGGGCAGTACCTGAGGCCTTCGAAAGATCACCTGCCGATCGCGCGTTTCTACACACCGGATGAGTTTGCTTATCTGCGGGACCAGGCTCTCCGCTTCGGTTTCCGCCACGTTGAATCCGGACCGATGGTCCGGTCCAGTTATCACGCGCACGAGCACGCCGACGCTGCTAGGTCATCTCGGGCGGTGACCTAGTTGCGCCGGAGGCAATTCCTCAGCCTCCTTCCTTCGAACAGCATGGCTCCGGCGGTAAGTACTTCCATCGAAAAAATAGGCATTGAAAGGAAGTGCCGATGATGACCGCGCTGCTGGTCATCTTTGGGTTCTGTGCGGGGCTGCTCGGCGCGTTGACCGGAATCGGCGGAGGCGTGCTTCTGACGCCTATTCTCGCACTGCATTTCGGTGTTCCGATACGACAGGCGATCGGCACGAGCCTGGTTGCGGTGATTACAACCTCGGCTGCGAGTTCGTCGGTCCACCTCCAGAGGCACACGACTGATATCCGCCTGGGAATGACATTGGAGTTAGCCACTTCGCTCGGTGCGGCGGTGATGGCTTATCTGGTGGGATATTTCAATCGGAGTGTTCTGGAAGCACTGTTCGCTGTGTTCCTGCTCTACAGCTGCTTCATGATTTTGAGCAAGCGGGGCAAGACGGATTCGGGGGAAGACTCAACGCCGGCGCTGAATGGGGAAATCACCATCCCGCCATATGAACCGCAGCGCTATCCGCTGGGCCTTGGAGCCTCGCTGGTTGCGGGAGGCCTTTCCGGATTGCTGGGTATTGGAGGTGGGCCGATCAAGGTTCCGGTCATGTACATCTTTATGAACGTTCCACTGATGGTGGCGACCGCGACGTCGAATTTCATGATTGGTGTGACGGCAGCGGCGAGCGCGATTGTGTACTACCGCCGTGGAGATATCCAGGCGGAAATCGCAGCGCCTTTGGCAGTCGGAGTGTTTCTGGGATCTTTGTTGGGCGCACGGTTGGCTCCACGCGTTCATACAAAGATTGTGGTCTACCTCCTGGTGACGGTAATGCTCTACCTCGCCGTGCATCTGACTATCCATTNGTTGCGAGGAATACTGTGAGCCAGGAGCGCGAGCCGAATTTTGATCGCGCGGTGGCAGTGGTGCTGCGTGTGGGAGCTTTCGGTTGCTTTTTCGTGATGCTGGTTGGGCTGATGGGCGAGCTATTTGTGGGTGGTCGTATTCCGCTCGACATCATGCGGGCTGGCGTATTGCTGATGCTTGCAACGCCAGTGGTGCGTGTCGCCGTGGCGTGCTTCCTATTTTTCCGGGAAAAAGATTATCGCTACGGATACATCTCGTTGGGAGTGCTGGTGATTCTGTTGCTCGGGTCTGTGTTCGGAATTGGGGAGCACTAAGCGGGTCTCTGACACTAGAACACGTGCAGCTTGATGCTTAGGTATTTCTTGGGATTCTCTCGGATCGCCTTTACCAGGTTGCGGGTCTCGGTCAGCATTTCGTTCGTGTTGTTGTAAAGTGTGTCGTCCTTAAAGAGCTTTCCTGCTGTTCCCTGTCCGGCTTCGAGTTGGGTGGTTAGTTCTGAAAGCTTAGTGAGCGTGGTGTCCAGCTTCTTGGCGAGTTCTTCGTCCTTCGAGAGCTTGCCGATAGTGCCCTTGCCGGCGTTGATATCGTCGGTGATCTTCTTCAGGTTCGCGATGGTGTCGTTGGCATTGTTATAAAGCGAAGGATCCTTCAGGAACTTGCCGGCTGTGCCCTTGCCTTGCTGCATGTCGTCAATCACAGCGTTCATCTTGTCGAGGGTGCTAATGAATTTGTCATAAGCCTCATTGCGGCTGATGAGAGCGCCCAAGCTACCCTCGCCGTTCCCGACCTGAGAGACGATCTTCTGGAAATCGGCAACGGTTGCGGAGAATCGATTGTAGAGAGTCGGATCGTAAATCAGTTTGCCGAGCGATCCCTTCCCGCTCTCGGCAAAGGCCAGGATGCGGTCGGCGCGCTTTAGCAGAGCGTCCATATTTTGCAGCGTGCTCTGGCTGGCGCGAACTACCTGGTTGAAATCAGGATGCACTTGGGTGGGTAAGGTGTCTCCGTCGTGCACCGTTCCGCCAACAGCCTGGGAGCTGTCGATGTCGAGATAGGTTTCGCCTAACACGCCAGCGGTCTCCAGCGAAGTCGTGGAATCCCGACGCATGGCGTAGTCGTACTTGGTGCTGAGTTTCATCGTCACTTCTACCGGAGTCAATGGCTTGTCGCGGACGATCGAGATGTGAGTGACGTTTCCGACGTCGACGCCCGCCAAGCGGACAGGAGCGCCCACACGCAGGCCTTCGGCGTTATCGAAATATGATTTCACGGTAATGCGAGGGGTTAGAAGTCCAGAAGTCCCCGACATCAAGAACAGCAAAAAGCCGAGCGTCAGGGCGGCGATGATTACCGTGATCCCAACGCGCAGTTGCGACCACTTGAGCTGCTTCTGGCTAGGCAAAAGATTCCCTCATAACGCCAGTGGAGGCTGGGACGCGGAAGTTGGTAACGGGTGTGTTTACCGTAGTCTCTCGCTGCACGCCCACGGCAAGATGATAACAAACTCGTCGCGCGAATCAGGCTGCTTTCAGTCGTAAAGCAGGCATGACCATGAGCGCAAGCAGATAGGCTGCGGCTCCACACACCAGAGTTACAGTAAGGCCGAACTGGATGGCGATGACCATCGCCAGCACGGATCCGAGCACGCTGGCAGCAGCATTCATGGCCCATGCCCATTCCACAGCATTCTCTCGCGCACCTTCGGCGGCAGGGAACTCCGGCGCTGGAGTGGAGGCCAGAGCGCGCAAGCCGGTTGGAAAAGGCATTCCCATCAGGAAACCCAAGGGAATCAGCAGGGCACCACAGATAATGCGTTTCGAGAACATCGACAAGCCTACAAGGGCCGCCAGTCGGCCTGGGAGGAAGAACACGTATAGCAGAATGATAGCGAGTACGAAGACGAGGGGAATCCATCCCATCTCCGACCGTGGCAGACAGCGTCGCGAGAACAGGCTTCCCGCGCCGCTTGAAACCATAAGTAGAAAAATCACCACGGTGAGCGCGTACGTAGGATGTCCCAGGAAAAGGACAAATCGCTGGATGAATGCGATTTCAACGAGGATGTATCCCAGCCCGACAGCGACGAAATAGAGCAGGGGCAGGGGTGATTGGCGTTTGCGGCCGCTTTTCAGAAGCAGGGGGAGAACCAGAAACGCTAATACCGCGAGCAACGAAATTACCAAGACCAGAAGGAGAACCAATACGCCGAGGTTTACTTTCCAGTCGATACCATGGCGGAGTCCTTGTTCACCGAGAATCTGCCCGGCCTTTAAAGTGAAGAAGAAGAACGGTGCATTGTCGGTAACTGGAGAAACGTTATAAGCATAAGTCCTCGCAAAAGCGTGTGGATCGTTTGCGGCAATCAACTCCGAAAATGGATCCTCTCCACGCGCGGTTGGCAGATAGATCGGATCGAGTTCGGTGTAACGCTCGCAGTGTGCCGCAGCTGCGTCCTCTTCCGCCGAAGTAAACGGCGTCTTCTTGGCGAGCACGACCACGGGAATGCCGTCTTCGTCGAGCGATCCTTGGGAGACCACGATGAAGTTGCGGGATGGGTCGGAAACGCCCATCTGATGGAGCGCTTCCATGGCAACGGCGACAACGCGCAGTGCTTCGCGCGGATGCCGAAATTCCCAGCGAGTGATGGCGATCATTCCGTCGGGCTTGAGGTGATCGAAGTACTCACGGAAGGCTTCGACTGTGTACAGGTTGTTTTCACTTAAGGCGAATGCGCCCGCCGCAGTAGAGGCCCACGTGTCGACCAGGGTCATTTGCACGACGTCGAAATGTTGCGGTGTGGCCCGAAGGTAGGAACGTCCGTCGGTGACATGGATGTGGACGTCAGGACGATCGTAAAGGTGCTGTGCGTAGTCGGCATAGCGGTCGCGCATGATCGTCGTCGCGATAATCGGATTGATTTCGATGCCTGTAACGCTTGGGCTTCCATTTGCGACAGCGCGCAAGACGTCGACGCCACCTCCCGGTCCGATAATCGCGAATTCGCCATGGGGCCGCAGAACATTAGCAAGAGCCGGCGGCGCCGACATCAAATCCCTCTCCCATTCAGTCTCGTGCCACCGGCTAATCTCAGCGCTCATGATGTAGGTGGAAGCGTCGGCGTCGATCACAATCGCCTTGGCGCCGCCTTGACGGTCGACTTCTACGCGTGACAACGCGTTCCAGCGCGCGAACTCTACCCAGGCAGGATCACGGAACATGCCTTTTGCGTAGACCACGTCGATCAGTCGACCGGAGTAGTTCGCGGCCGTCAGAGCGCATAGAGCAATTGCGAGCCAGACTGAATTTCTTCGCCACTTGGGGGAATCTGCCCAAATCGCCGCCGCGATTGCCAATGAGACGCCCGCAACCAAAATGGCGTTGGGGCCTCCCAATTGATTGAGCAGTGGAACGACTGCCAGGCAGGCGAGAGCTCCTCCGCACAGGTCAGCGCCGTAGAGCCGCGAGATGCGGACTGTCTCGCGCGCGAATACAACCGAGAACAGAAGGCCCGTGAGGAAGAATGGCACCGCCGCGGCGAGATAAATGACGGTCAGTCGCAGAAAGTTCTTTCCAGTAACGCTGAGGGAGACGGGGACGTGGAGAATGATTTCAAGTACTACGACAACCNCGACGCCATTGGCCATGCACAGCCGCGAGGCGAGATCGCGAGTGCTGATCTGCGAGAATCGGCTCTTTAGCAGGTAAGCGAATACCCCTCCAGCCCC
>AP72_2010_repI_A100DRAFT_1000179_pt1 | contig 11571 bp, 9 predicted proteins | sample AmaPasrepliIA100_FD_9193 | JGI IMG/M metagenome (IMG submission 9193)
GGAGCCGGTCGGGCTTGACCGTCACTTCCGCATAGCGGGATTCGAAATCTTCCATGTTGCAGCCGAAGACGATGCGTCCGCGGTCGATGAACATCAAGTCGGTAATGACGTTCTGGATCTCTTCGACCTGGTGCGTGGTCACGATGATGGTGCGCGTGCGGTCGTAATAGTCGTTCAGCAGGCAATCGTAAAACTGCTTGCGATAGAGAATGTCCAGCCCTAGCGTCGGTTCGTCGAGAATGAGTAAGCGCGCATCGATCGCCATCACTAGCGCCAGGTGCAGTTGTGCCACCATGCCCTTCGACAATTCCCGGACCCGGCTTGAGCGCTTGATCGTTGTTTTGCCGAGAAAGCCCTCCGCCTTCGAGCGGTCGAAGCGCGGATGCACTCCGGCAACATAGTCGATTGCCTCAGACACGCGGATCCATCGCGGGAGCACCGCAACATCAGCGATGAAAGAGACATCGCACATGAGACGCTCGCGCTCGACCCAGGGGTCGCGTCCGAGCACGCGGAGCTGTCCGTCGTAGGGAATGAGGCCGAGGATCGCGTTCAGAGCAGTTGTCTTTCCCGCGCCATTCGGACCGATCAATCCGAGGATGCGCCCTTCCTCCACCCGCAGATCCACTCCGTCGAGCGCAACCGTAGTTCCGAACGCTTTCCGCAGACCCCGTGCTTCGATGCATGGCATCAGCGTTCCTCCTCCTCGTTCTTCGCCGAAGTATCTTTCGAAAGGCGGTGCCCCGGGTCTCGCCGGTTTTGCGAGACCCGGGAGTCCCGCGACCCGTTCCCATCCATAAGTTCTTTCATATTGAGACCCAGCCTTTGGATGGTCTCCTGTATCCGGGGCCACTCTTCCGCGAGAAATTTCTGGCGCTCGCCTTCCAGCAGCAGATTGCGCGCACCTGTATTGATGAACATACCCAGCCCCCGCCTGGATTCCACCAAACCTTCATCTACCAGTTGCTGATATCCCTTGAGGACAGTAAGCGGATTGACCCGGTATTCCGCCGCGACCGTGCGCACCGAGGGCAGGGGATCGCCCTCTTTGAGTACGCCGTCAAGAATCATCGCAACCACGCGGTCGCGAAGCTGGCGGTAAATCGGCTGACTGTCGTTCCACTCACGGTCCATTGAATTTCGGCCTTAACTCGAAGAATGTGTACCCTCTACTGCTGGGCTCACCGGACGCGCTCCTTTGATCAGAAGCCACAGCATAAGCGCTAGCTCCCCAAACATTGCAGGCTGAGAAATCTGAAAAACCTTGTTTTGATATGCAGGCAACATCACTCCGACGAGGCTGACCGCCGCATAGCTGAGGCCACCGAGCACAATCCAGACGCCTAGAAAGCGCGGCATGAAACGCGATTTGTAGATCAAGAGGCCCAACGGAAACAGCCAGACTCCCCATAGGATTTCTGCCGCGGTGTATTGATGGTCGCGCAGACGGAGCAGGAACATAGCCAGTCCGTCGAGTTGCGGTTTAGTGAACGCCGCTAGGAAGTCTGCACCTCGTGCAATTGTAAGTGCGCCCATGTCGTTCGCCACGCCGACGAGATTGAGCACGGCTGGCATAACACCGCCAAAGATCACCACTTGAACCGCCAGATTGCGATCCACTCCCCGGAACAGACGGTAGAAGGCCAGCACCAGGAGAACCAGCCCCACACTTCCGATCAGATCACTGACAATACCTGCCCGGAACAGCGACTGGTGCGCGGCGATATTGCTGACCGTCGCCGCAGCGTTTCCTTTCACGAACAACTTGCCTGGTATGTAGATCAGTCGAAGCGGCCCCGTGAGCACGATTAACAGGTACCAGAGGCCAGCGACTCTCCCCGGATTATCGCGCATAGGGATCCTCCATCCTCGGAAGTGAGCCCCCGCGGCCCGGGCATGGTTCGCGCTGCAGCGCAATGGCAGAGTGCGCGGTCCGCGAGGCTCTAATATCGGACACTGAGTTCATTTTGCGCGATGCAGATCCATGTGCGCCTGCACCGGTTTGTCGCCTGGCAGCATGTAAGTCCAGTCTTCTATGTGGTGATCGGCATCGACGAATGTGAACACTCCGTGATGCATATGCCCATGCTCGGTGCCTCCCGAGACCTCGACCAGGTCGAACTCCACGGTTTTGCCGTCCGCCGACTTGCGCGCCGTCATGTGCGGACGGTTTCCGGCGTCGCAGTAGTGAATCAGGTTGAGCTTGTCTCCGTCGAGATAAAGCATCGTGACCGGATGATCGTATTTCTTGGGGTCCAGCGGAGTTCCGGACTCTTGGAGCTCATGCACGATCGCATGTCCGCGTGAGGTCACGCGCATCGTTACATGAAGATTAGCCATGTCTCCCTGCATTCCAGGCATGGGTGGGTTCACAGTCGCGGACCCTTCCCAATCCCCGGAGAGAGTTTTCAAGCTGTCAAACGATTTTTGTGCGTCCGATTGAGCGAAAGACGCTGTGGAAAAAGCAAGCAGAGCCAGCGGCAACAGAATTCGAAGTGATCTCATATTCATCTCCTCATTGGAACTTTGGGTTGCATGAGGTCGACCTTGTTTTCAATGCTATGGCCAGTAGCAGTGTTATACTTAACTATAACACTAAATAAGTCAAGTCCTTTTTCTTCACGATTTCCACAGGCTGGTTTTGTCAAGACCTCGACTGGCTACGGACTGCACCATTTGCGATAAATGGATGAAGGTAAGAATAGATAACCGAGAGTTTACGGGGAGTTCTGGCTGAGCAAGATAAATCGTGTAACAGAAATACAATCAACAATTTACATCGGGAAGTTGAATCGATTCAACTAGCGATTACAGGTCGTGCAGTTAGCGTTGATTGAGTCTCCTCCGGCCCACCCACAAATGCCGATGTCTGGCACCAAGTGCTCGAGAATCGGCACTCCAGACAAGGAGCAGCTGAGGCAAAACGGCACCCGAGAATCAAGAACTTATGGCAACAGTCAGAAGCAAACATGCAATTCAGCCTCGCCTGAGCCGGGGTAGGATTCGATTTTCGGAGAATTATCCCCGCTGACAGGCTGCCAACGGCTGTGAATTGACCCACCCAAAGCAGCATTCCATCAGCCGTCATCTGCCGATCGCAGGTTCCTTTCTTGGACCAGTTCCGAATGTGAACTCGATTCAATCGTGATTGTTCCATCTTGGGACTGACGATAAAGCCCGCCGAATCTTGCGCGATGACATACAGGGGCGGGTAGAAAGCATTCGATTCGAGCGGCAATCCCCTTACCACTTCTTACAGAGGTACATCCCCGCGGCCAGCAGGAGAGTTGATTGCACCTGGCAAATCGAAGCGGGAGTCTTTTCTCGAACAAAAACGCAGGCTGGCGAGTACGCGAGGTGTTCGTTACCAGGCTCCTATTTTCGAAAAGGAGTAATTCCCCCAAATGAAGCGAGCCGTCTTTTTCATTTTCTTATTGCTATCAACTCTTGTTCTTGCAGCTCCCACCGCCCAAGTTGTGCGACGCCCCGCGCACTGGCGGTCACTGGCGGCAGCACTCATCAAGTCGCTCTCACATGGAATGACACGACGCCCGGTGTCACATTCAACATTTATCGTGGCACGGTGAAAGGGCGGCGAAATTCTTTATGCCACCGGGCAGTCAGTAACGCTGCGCGAATGGCGCCAGAAAAACCAGAATGCATACGCTCAAGTCCAGCAACTCAGCAATACAGCGACGTCGTGGACAGATTCAAAGGTAGTCGCCGGCGCCAAGTATTCGTACTATCTTCGGGCTTGCGACTTGAAAACCCTGAATTGCTCGGCGGCGTCAAATGTAGTCAGCTTCACCGTGCCGTAACATCTGACAACCAGGATCACAGTCCAGTCGAGATGATGATTGGATCCTCTCGTTCTCGGGCCTGACTCTGCGAGCTTTCCTGAAGGAGCGCGGGGGCGCCGGCGTTCTGCGCCCTCGCGGGTGTCCTTTGCGCCATCGGCACGAAGCTAGATCCAAGTCTGCAAGGAACGCGTTTAGGACCATAGGACACCCGCTCGCTTCAGGGCCGCATTCTCGTTCTCTCTTTGCCGTCCCGAACTCTCATCCGATGCGAGTATTATGATGCATTGCATCCATGTCCTTACCCCACATCGCCGAGCCCATTCTTGACGCCGAAGAACGGTTTGAAGGCTTTGAGAACCTCATGCCGTTCCGCGTGCAGAACATTCTGCTCGTGTCGAGCCTCTACGATTCCTTCATCTTGCGCGAAGACGGACGGCTCAACGAACTGCTGATCGACGAGTCACTCGAGCTGAACCTGCGGCAGATTCCCGGGATCACGCACGTCTCCAGTTGTGCCGAAGCGCTCGATTTGGCAAAGGCCAATCCGCAATTCAACCTGATTGTTACCAACCTGACCGTGGGCGATACCAACGCCGCTGCGCTGGCCCGCGCCGTACGCCGCGCGGGGCTCGACATTCCCGTGGTCGTTCTTGGCTACGACTATCGCGAGATCAAGAAGTTTGTCGCGCAGAATCCAGTTACCGACATCGATCGTGTTTTCCTGTGGCAGGGAACTGCGCGCATCCTGATTGCGATCGTCAAGTACATCGAAGATAAGTACAACGTCCTGCATGACACGCGGGCCATGGGTGTGCCAGTGCTGCTGGTGGTCGAAGATAACATCCGCTATTACTCGTCGTTTCTGCCCGTCATCTATACCGAGCTGATCAAGCAGTCGCGTCGTGTGATTCAGGAAGGCATCAACGTCGCGCACAAGCTGGTGCGCATGCAGGCACGTCCGAAGATTCTGTTGAGCTCAAATTTCGAAGAAGCATCGGAACTGGTTCAGAAATATCGCGACTACATCTTCGGCATGGTGTCAGACGTTGAGTTCCCCTGGGACGGCAAGCTGAGTCCGGAAGCCGGATTCGAGCTGGCGCGCATGGTGAAGAGCCTTACGCCGGATGTACCTGTCGTGCTGCAGACGAGCCGTACGGAATTTCGTCCGCGGGCACACGCCGAGGGCTATTCTTTTCTGCGCAAGCGGTCGCCTACGCTGCTGAAAGATCTGCGGCGCATTCTGACGGATTCGTTCGGATTCGGGGATTTTGTCTTCCGCATGCCCGATCAGCGCGAGGTGGGTCGTGCTACTGACCTGAATCAGCTCGAAGAGCAGCTACAGACGATTCCTGCCGACAGCCTGATGTATCACGCGCAGCGGAACCACTTCTCCCACTGGCTGATGGCACGCACGGAATTTGCTCTGGCCGCAAAGCTGCGTCCGCGCAAGGTCTCTGATTTCAATGGACCTGAGCATCTGCGTCAGAATTTGATTGAGTCGATTAACGAATACCGGCGCGAGCAGAACGAAGTTCTTATCGGCGACTTCAAACCCGATACCTATAAGCCGGAGCAGTCAAGTTTCCTGCGCATCGGCGCAGGATCTCTTGGTGGAAAAGCGCGCGGACTTGCCTTCGTGCGGCATCTGCTGCGCACGCGCAGAATTGCGAAGCGCTACCCGGGGATCCGTATCGCGGTTCCGCCAGCGGTAGTTATCGCGACCGATATCTTCGAACAGTTCCTGGCGGAGAACAACCTGGGCGACTTTGCCTTGCATTGCGACGACGACAGCGAGATCCAGCAGCGCTTTCTCGATTCAGAATTGCCAGGAACTTTGCAGGAGAACTTGCGCGCGTACCTGGAAGAAGTCCGCTATCCGCTGGCGGTGCGCTCCTCAAGTTTGCTCGAGGATTCGCAGTACCAACCCTTCACCGGCGTTTATGAGACGTTCATGCTGGGCAATCAGCGTGCGGATCTGGAGACTCGATTCAACGAATTGTGCGAGGCCATCAAGTTGGTCTATGCCTCGACTTTCAGCCAGCACGCAAAGGCGTATGTGCGCGCGACGCCGTATCGGCTGGAAGAAGAAAAGATGGCGGTCATTCTTCAGCAGGTGGTCGGCACGCAATATGGCCCCAGGTTCTATCCGGATTTTTCCGGCGTTGTGCGGTCGCACAATTTCTATCCGATCGAGCCGATGACGTTCTCCGACGGAATCGCCGCAGTTGCACTCGGACTGGGCCGCACAGTTGTGGATGGCGGCAAGTGCATGAGCTTTTGCCCACGCTATCCGCGGAATCTACTGCAGTTTTCCTCGGTCGAAGACATTTTGGCGAATACGCAAACGGAGTTCTGTGCGCTCGAACTTGATGGTGCTGGTTCAAGTAACGGGCCAGGACACTTGCGCGAAGTTTGTTATGGGCTGGATGTGGCCGAGACCGATGGCACGCTGCACGCTGTCGCCTCAACCTACTCGGCCGACAATCATGCTGTGTATGACGGTCTGAGCCGGCCCGGGGCGCGCGTGGTGACCTTCGCGCCGATGCTTAAGCACGGACTCTTTCCGTTGGCGAATATTCTCGAAGTACTGGTCCGTGCCGGCGAAGATGCTCTGGGGAATCCGGTGGAGATCGAATTTGCGGTGCGGCTGCCTCGCGGAGAAGAGCCGGCGGATTTCGGATTTCTGCAGATTCGTCCCCTGACCCTCTCGCGCGATCACCAGGATCTGACGATTGGCGACATTGAACCATCTCAACTCATGTGCCAGAGCAACAAGGTTCTCGGCAATGGGCGCATCGATAACATTCACGATGTTGTGGTTGTCGACTCGCAGCGCTTCGAACGCAGCCGCAGCCGCGAAGTTGCAGAGGCGGTTGCCCACTTTAACGCGGTCCTCAGCACGGAGAACCGTCCGTTTCTGCTGATCGGCGTCGGCCGGTGGGGATCGAACGATCCGTGGCTGGGCATCCCGGTCGAATGGGACGAGATCTCTGGGGCGCGCGCCATTGTGGAGGCGGGCTTTCGCGATTTCCGCGTGACGCCATCGCAGGGGAGCCACTTTTTTCAGAACCTGAGCGCGTTTCAGGTCGGATACTTCACGGTAAATCCCGATGCTGGAGAAGGGTCGCTCGACTGGCGATGGCTGGAGGAGCAAAAGGAAGTGGAAGAGCAGGGATGCGTCCGCCACCTGCGGTTCGAACAGCCCATCCGCATCGTGATGAACAGCCGCACCAGCCAGGGTGTGATACTGAAGCCGGACGGGAACGGCGAAAAGAGAACTATCTGATAACGATGATTCGAAGATCTAGCTTCAAATTCTTCCAAGAGCGATCCGTTGTGTACACAGGAGCATTCCGTTCGAGGGCCAACGCAAGGCAGGCACGACCACCCAGCGATAACCCCAAGGACCGCGTGGTTGAAACCAGATCGCCTGTGCGCCTGGCCTGCTCCCCAGTAAAGGGCACAACCTGGTCTACGATACCCGCGGAGTCTTGCCAAGCTTTATCCCTATCCCAACCAAGTGCGATCAGTTTGCTGTGAACTTCCGCCAAATTCACTGCACTGATGAGCGCTCTGGCAAGCAATTCTGGAGACAGCTTTTCTGCACCAGGCTCGCGATAAAGTGCTGCAAGAACTGCGGATGCGTCCATTATGACGTTATTCGAGCTCACGCTTCGCGGCCTCCCGCCGTTCCGCTATGAACTCATCCACGACTGAGGCACCCGGTTTGGCGTATTGCTTGGCGTGACGCTGAGCGCGCTCCAAGTTCTGTTTTATCGTCGCAATCCGGAGCCCGTCATTCTCCCAACTCAGAATGAGTTCACCTCCGGCGGTCATCCCCAATGCCTTCCGAAATTCCAATGGAATGACCACTCTGCCATTGGGAGCCATCTTGAGCCTCTTCCTCTGTGTCATGACATTATACCTAAGTTATGACACTATTGTAGCACAATGTCATTCAGGCAGAATTAGGGAATCGCAGAGTGAAAATAAGGGCACAGCCCTCTGTGACCTCAATCACAGCCTCTCCCCAGTGATTCCGAACACAATCAAAATCGTCGGGGCATATGTCCGTCCTACGGAGCGGCCTGTGTTCAAAATCATCCATGCACAATTTCTTGCGCCGGGGATCAAGCGCTTTGTCATAGAGGCGCCCCGGATCGCGCGCAAACAAAAGCCGGGGCAGTTTGTCATGCTGCGGATTTACGAGGAGGGTGAGCGGATACCGGTCACCATTGAGAACTCCGATCCTGAGAAAGGCACTATCAACATCGTCGTGCAGTCGGCTGGGAAGACGACCAATCTGCTGAACGCGCTCGAGACCGGGGACTCGATTCTCGACGTGGTCGGCCCGTTGGGGAAACCCTCGGAGATCGCGAACTATGGGACCGCAGTCGTCGTCGGGGGAGGTGTAGGCACGGCGATGGCGTTTCCGACTGCGTCGGCTCTGAAGCGGGCAGGAAATCGGGTCATCTCGATTGTGGGCGCGCGCAATAAAGAACTGGTCATCCTCGAAAAGGAAATGCGGGCGGTGAGCGATGCGCTGCTGATTACGACCGACGACGGCAGCTACGCCGACAAGGGGTTCGTCACCGATAAGGTGCGACAACTGATCGAGAACGGCACGCGTATTGATCTCGTAGTCGCCGTGGGTCCGATCGTAATGATGAAGGCCGTATCGGAACTGACGCGCAAGGAGAACATCCACACGGTTGTCAGCCTTAACCCGATCATGATCGACGGAACGGGAATGTGCGGAGGCTGTCGCGTGCTGATTGACGGCAAGAGCGAGTTCGCCTGCGTCGATGGGCCGGAATTCGATGGGCACAAGGTGAACTTCGAGGTGCTGGTGCAGCGCAACGCGATGTATCGCGATGCGGAAAGGCAGTCGATGGAGGAGTTCCAAAGCCTGCAGAAGGCGGACGCCGAGGAGAGCGCACGGCAAGGAGATCAACGATGAGCCCTACCGCAACGAAATCGAAAAATCCTTTGTCGCCGAAAGACCGCATCAAGGTTCCGAGGCAGTTAATGCCCGAGCAGCCGGCCGAAGCGCGTGCCCATAACTTCGAGGAAGTGAATTTGGGCTACAGCGCGGAATTGGCTCAGCAGGAGGCGCTGCGTTGCCTGGAGTGCGCCAAGCCCACTTGCACCGATAACTGCCCGGTGGGAATTGATGTGAAGGAGTTCGTGTCGCGGATTGTGATCGGAGATTTCCTGGGAGCGGCGGCAAAGATCCGTGAAGCTAACGTGCTGCCCGCGATCACCGGGCGCGTTTGCCCGCAGGAGGATCAGTGTGAAGGGAAGTGCCTGCTTTCGAAAAAGGTGAAGCCTCTCGGGATCGGTTATCTCGAGCGCTTTGTCGCCGACTATGAGCAGCCTATGGGAGGGAATGTTGTGCCAAGTGCTCCTCCCACCGGGAACAAGGTTGCTGTCGTTGGAAGCGGGCCCTCCGGGCTTACAGTCGCAGGGGACCTCATTCAGAAGGGACATAAAGTCCGTGTATTCGAGGCGCTGCACGAGATTGGCGGCGTGCTGGTCTATGGCATCCCCGAGTTTCGGCTGCCGAAGCAGATCGTGCGCGAGCAGATCGAATACATGCGCAAGATGGGCGTAGAGTTTGAAACCGATGTCGTTGTGGGACGCACGGTGACCATCGACGAACTGCTGGAAGAAGAGGGATACGACGCGATCTACATCGGGACCGGTGCGGGCCTGCCGCAGTTTATGAACGTTCCAGGCGAGCATTTGAATGGGGTTTATTCGGCGAATGAATTCCTCACACGCATCAATCTGATGAAGGCTTACAAATTCCCTGTGTACGACGAGCCCATGCTCGACCTGAAAGGGAAGAGCGTAGCCGTAATCGGAGGCGGCAACACCGCCCTCGATGCGATTCGCTGCGCACTGCGGTTGGGCGCGGGCAAAGCTTACGTAATTTACCGGCGCAGCGAGGCCGAGATGCCCGCACGCGCCGAGGAAGTGCATCACGCGCAGCAGGAGGGAATCGACTTCCAGATGCTCACGGCTCCCGTGGAATTCCTCTCCGACGGCAAAGGTTGGCTCACCTCTGCGCGCTGCGTGCGTATGGAGTTGGGCGAGCCGGATTCATCTGGCCGCAGGCGTCCGGTGCCGAAAGCGGGATCGGAATTCAATTTACCGCTATCGGTGGCGATTATCGCGATAGGAACCAGCGCAAATCCTATTGTCCAAAGCACAACACCAGGTCTGGGCACGAACAAAAGCGGATACATTCAGGCGAGCGAAGAGAAGCAACGCACCACGCGCAAAGGCGTGTTTGCAGGTGGAGATATCGTAACCGGAGCGGCAACCGTGATTCTCGCAATGGGTGCGGGACGCCGCGCCGCCACATCGATTCACGAGTACCTGACGACGGACGAATGGTAGCGCTCCCATAGGGAGCAACGAGAGGTGCCCTAGGCACGAATGAACCGGTCTGTCAGCGCCCGAAGCGGAATTTCAAAGAGCAATTCAGACCTTCACCGCTTGCGTGCGACGAACCGCAACCGCATGTAGTCGGCGGTCCAGCGGCCTTTTTCGTCGCAGAGCACGGGCCTCAACATCTCCGTAACATCGTCAAGAAAATCTCCCCGTTGGTCTTCCGGCAACGCCGCACAGAATGGATTGCCGAATGTTTCGAGCCAGCCTCGCATACCTGTAGGCAGCGGAGTAGGACGGGGAATCAACTGGACACTTTCTGCAGCAAATCCCGCACGCTCCAGCCGAGCGGTGTAGTCGTCCACTGTCGGGAAATACCAGGGACAGAAGCTGGCAGCGTTCTGGATTCCGCGCTTTTCCAGACCAACGACCAGGGCTAAATGGACGGCGGCGACGCAGCCGTGGCCACCCATCTCTCCGACGAACCGTCCGGGCCAGCGGAGGGCGCGGAACGCTGAGCAGATTGCGGCGTCCGGATCATCTTTGATCCAGTGCAGCACCGCATTGGAGAAGACGGCGTCAAACTCATCGTCGAAAGTTAACTTCGTCGCGTCCATCACCCGGGCATCGAGTCCGCGCTCGCGAGCGGCTGCGACCATGTCGGTAGAACTGTCCACGCCGATGACTTCTGCTCCCGTCTCGGCCAGTTTCTGGGTCAACACACCATCGCCGCATCCGAGATCCAGAATGCGTTCGTCGGCGCGAGGTTGCAGCAGATCGAGCACAGGCTGGCCGAGCGCCGGGACAAAGGCCGCGTTTGCCGCGTAACGGGAGGCATTCCAGCTTTGCGTGGACATCGGACTATTTTATTCGGAGCGGATCACCCAAAAGCGATTTCGAAGTAGGTATCTGTTCGAACCCAGACCAGGGGAATTCTCGCCATCCAATATTTGCGGTTGATGGATTCGCGGGCATGTTTGTGTTCTTCCGGCGGAAGAATGCGGGCTTGGGCGGAAAACTCCGATCCCGTAACTTTGCCGCGCATCGTGCACGGGGCGACCTTCACCTGCGGATTGTTACGGACGCGCTTCGTTTTCCCCATGTCACTGCGAGTCATCACGTAGAGCTTCCCGGCTTCCTCTCCAAACCACACTGGAGTTGGAACTCCCGCGCCGGATTTTCGAAAGGTCGTCAGCGAGATGTACTTTTGTCCCGCGATTGCGGAGGGAATCTGGCTTGCCATGCTGCCATTGTATGAGTCTTCCGGAGAAAGTTGGAAGGCAAGTGCTATGTCTTTCGCGCAGAACACAACAGCCAAGGCCGCCAGTCGTTTGAGACCCGATCAGGTATTGGGCTTAGCGGGAGGAGTGGCTAG
>AP72_2010_repI_A100DRAFT_1000180_pt1 | contig 11511 bp, 11 predicted proteins | sample AmaPasrepliIA100_FD_9193 | JGI IMG/M metagenome (IMG submission 9193)
TCCAGCTGGGGAGAAGACGCGGGAAGGGGAACCAAACAAGTAGAAGGGAAAGGCTTCCTAACTGAGGCGAAACGGAAAGAAGAAAATCAAGACCCCAAGATTACGCGCTATAGAAGAAGACACTCTCTCCGACTATTGGCCGGTTAACTGCTCAAAACCCCATCCGGACCTCCTTGGCCAACTAAAGGAGAGACGCATCGGGTCGAACTAGGGTGATGGTGGGCCTTTCATACAAAAGTGCGGATGCGAATGCCGCTCGGTTGTGAGAGCATTGCTCCAACGATCTGCGCGGAGGTACTCATGTTCGATCCTACGGTTGGAACCGCCACAAGATGGAAAAAGGGGTCGAGCGGAAACCCCGGTGGCAGGCCCAAGAGCAGGCTATTGAGCGAGGCATTGCGCAATCGACTGGCAGAGGCCAAGCCAGACGATCCTGCGCACAAAACTTGGGCTGAAGCGATTGCTGCAAATTTGATCGAGATCGCAGCCTCAAAATCGTCGAACGCCATTGCAGCGGCTAGCGAGGTTTGTGATCGAGCCGAAGGTCGCCCGGCGCAACGTGTCCAAATCTCGGACTTTATGGCTGATATTCAATCCCGTTCCAATGAGGAATTGCAATTTCATCTGCAGCACGGTCGTTGGCCGAGCGACGAGGAACTACTGCTACTCAAGCAAACCGTGCAACCAACGGAAGTGTAGGGCTACAACGGTGATGGCGGTTCGAAATGGAGGCAGTTATGGGTGGTGGTGCAGCACGAGGCTTTCCGAATCAAGTTACTGTCGGTTCCATCTATCGTGATCACAATCTGCCGAAACTCGAACCGGTCGTGCATGGACGGCGGACGATGCCCGGTGGCCCGCTGCTCCCGCGCGTGCCGAACAATCCGTTCGCGATAAAGGCAAGCCGCATTGGTAGAGCGCTAAACTCCCCTGCGCAGTGGCCGCCTGAACAGTGAATTGACTGAAAGTGCTAGCAAAAATTAGCAACATTTTCAGTCAAAAAAGGAGTAGCATTTGCTTCGTTTTTCGAGTTCACTGTACAAATCCCCGACTTAATGGCGTTTGGGATTACGCCAGAGTCTTCCAACGTAAACAGAACGTTTCTTGTGCCTCCGGGTTTCAAGCAGGCAGGGGGGGTATGCATTGGACGATACAGCTCCAATCCGGGTGCTCGTAGTCGATGACTACGAGCCCTGGCGACGTTTCTACTGCTCCGCGCTCCAGAAACGGTCGGAATTTCAGGTTATTGACGAAGTGTCGGATGGATTAGAGGCAGTTCAGCAAGCACTACAACTGCAACCAGACCTGATCCTGCTCGACATCGGTCTTCCCTCTCTGAACGGGATCGAAGCGGCCAGGCAAATCAGAGACCTGTCGCCCGCGTCCATGATTCTCTTCATAACCGAGAACCGCTCGCCGGACATCGTGGAGCAAGCGCTGAGGACGGGGTCAAGAGGCTATGTGGTCAAGTCGGATGCGGCGAGCGAACTTTTGCCCGCTATAGATGCAGTTCTTGGCGGAAAACAGTTTGTTAGCACATGCTTGAAGGATTACTCCATCGACGATGCCGACCCTGACTGTTCCGATAAGGTCGTTGCACCTACCCAGCTTCAAAGCATCGACTGCCATGGCCTCAAGCTCTGCACAGACAATTCAGCTTTCGTGGATGGCTTTGCCCAGTCGATAGAAACTACGCTAGAGAGTGGGAATGCAAGTGTCGTTATTGTCACCGAATCACACCACTCTGAGCTTGTGCAGAAATTGAAATCGAATGGTGTGGACGTCGATATCGCGGTTCAAAAGGGTCTGCTTGCCTTTGTGGACGTTGACTCTCTAAGGACAGTCATGGGCGGAGCGGCGACCGATGAAAATCCCTCTGCCGGGTCTACCCGCATGCCTGAGGTAATACTGGATGCTCTGCAAACAGCGAAAGCAAGGCATCTTCACGTTGCGGTTGGTTGAGAGTGCGCCCCTGCCTTGTGGTCACAAGGCAAAGCGGATGCGGTGATTCATCAGGAACACCTTTGGGACGATCTAGCCAGTAGATATGGTATTGACGTTCAGTGCTGGAGCGTATCAGGCAGCTATGACCGAGACGAGAGCAATGATGTGTTCGAGAAAATCTGCGCAGAGCACTCGTCCGTATATTCCGGATGAGGGTTTACTACAGTCCGGCGGCTGTTTGCGAAAGGCGCACCGACTGACTCGAAACGCGAACATGAATCGTCGTTCCACGCATCGGTTTCGAGTCTATGCTGATCGTCCCATTTATCAATCGAACGCGCTCGCGCATACTGGTGAGACCCAGACCTTTGCCCTGCACCGCTGCATCAACATTGAACCCTTTGCCTGAATCGCGAATGATGAGATGAGTCTCACCGGAGTCCTCCCGAAGCTGTACTTCGATCCGTTTGACTCCGCTGTGCTTTGTCGCATTGTGCAGCGCCTCTTGTAGAACTCGAAAGAGGCTCACACCGATTTCTAGAGGTACGCTGCTAGACACATCACTCCTGAAGTCGATCTCCAGCTTCTGCCGTTCAGCAAACTCCCTGCACCAGCTTTTCATACCAGCAACCGCACCCAGATATTCCAGTTTCGAGGAGTGCAATTCGTGCGACAACGCTTGCACGTCGTTGGACAGCTCAGCCACTTCTTTTCTGAGTTCCTGCGCACGGTTCCTGACCTCAGATGGATTGTCTTGCAGTTGTTCGAGTTCAACTGCAAACATCGCAAGACGTTGGTTAATGTCGTCGTGAAGCTCTCTACCGATCCGAGCGCGCTCTTGCTCCTGCGATTCGATCAGCTTTCGACTCATATTGGACAGTGTATCTTCCATCTGCTTGCGATCAGTTATGTCGTGCAGAATTCAAACGACACGATCAACCCCGTTAACACCTTCGATCGGAAAGTATGAGAGCAATAAGTCCCGCTCTCCGGCGGTAGGGTACGAGAACTTCATTTCGTACCTGACCACTCTACCTTGAAAACATTCGTCCAGTTTGGGCTTGATGCCAGTCTCAAATATTTCCTTGCCCAATACATCAGCGATGAAATGGCCGACAACTTGCTCTCTCGTCAGATTTCGCATTTTCAAATATTGACGGTTCGCAAGTAGGAAGCGGTACTGTCGGTCGACGACGCCGATCATTTCCTCGGCACCTTCCACCGCCTTCTCGTATTCTCGCAATCTTTCTTCAGCCATCTTGCGCTCGGTAATGTCGAGGGATATGCCAAGCGATCGCTCCGCTTCTCCGTTTGCGTCGTACTGATACCTTCCTCGTGACCGCAACCAGTGAGTCGTCCCGTCTTGCCAAACAACGCGAACGTCCTCGGCGTATTCCCCATGGGTCTCTTTGGCTATTCGGAGTGCATGCTCCACACGCTTGCGGTCATCCTCATGGATGCGTTCCCAAAACTCCTTACGCGATCCTGAGGTCTCATCAGGAGTCATCCCGAGTTGCGCATGTGCCGTGCCGAACCAAACACTCTTGTCTGATCGAAGATCGTAGTCCCAACCTCCCACCGAGCCAGTTTCAAGCGCGAGACCAAGCCGCTCGTTTGCTTCCACGAGTTCCTGTTCCACGCGTTTGCGCTCGGTGATATCGCGTGCGATTTTGGAGAAACCGACGATCTTGCCAGTTGAATTGCGAATGGGCGAAATGGTAAGAGACACGTTTACTCTTTTTCCCGTTTTTGCTATTCGAGTCGACTCATAGTGCTCGATGTGCTCTCCCGCCATTAGCTTTTGGAAAATCTTGTTCTCTTCATCCCGAAGCTCGAGAGGGACGAGAATGGCGATCGGCTGCCCTACTGCCTCTGCTTCCGTATATCCGAAAATTCGCTGTGCACCCGCATTCCAACTGGTAATCACCGCGTCCAGATTTTTGGAGATGATCGCATCCTCAGACGATTCGACGATGCTGGCTAGCCTGAGCCGGGACTCTTCCGCTAGCTTGCGCTTGGTGATGTCTCGGATCGCGCTCGTAACAAGCATGCCATCGGCTGTCTTGATAGGGCAAAGACTGATCTCGACTGGGAATTCGGTTCCATTCTTGCGCAAACCAAACAGTTGGAGGCTCGCTCCCATAGGGCGGACACGCGGATCGCTGAAGAATTTCGCTCGATGCCCCGTGTGCCGTTCGCGGAACCGCTCTGGGATTAAGACCTCAATAGAATGTCCAAGTAGTTCTTCTTGGCGGTAACCGAACAGCTTCTCGGTTTGCCTGTTGACAAGTACGACTCTGCCCGCTTGATCTGTTACCACCATCGCGTCCGGGGCCACATCTAGCAGACCTCGTAAACGACGTTCCTCGTCATCGGCGTTCCGGCTAGGGACATCTTCGTCCAGAGTCTTAACGACGAGCGCATCCTCGACTATGGCTGCCAGTCGGAACCGGGCTTCTTCTGCTAGTTTCTTATCTGTAATGTCCTCGACCATCGCAAGTACCAGCGGAGATGAACGCCCATTCAATAAAGAGAGAGTCAAGCGGCCCCAGACCAATGAGCCGTCGCGCCGGAAATAACGCCTCTCCAGTTGGTAGTGATCTATTGAGCCTGCTTTCAGCTGTTGAAATAGTGCCCAGTCCTTTTCCGCATCTTCACGCGGAGAAAAATCCACACAGTGCTTATGGCGCAGTTCGTCCTCGCTAAATCCGAGAAAGGAACAGAATGCAGGATTAACGAAGATCGGCTGACCATCGAAGTCCTCCACAGCGATACCGATAGGACTCGCGTTGAAAACATCGCGAAAAAGTCGCGTCTCCGGCGTTCGGGTTGATGCCACCTTTCCCATTTGACAAGTGGTATAGCACTGTTGATGTTGAAGAGCAATGATCTATTCCAGATATAGCCTAGTACTAGTCGTCAAATGTACTGACGGCAATGTTGTACGGAAATTGTAAAAGCTGGAAATCTACGAAACGCAGGCAGTTGCTCTTTGGAGTAAACTGACTGGCAATTTGTGATTGGGGGAACGGCTCAAAGTGACACCCTTTCTCTGACATACGCCTTTGAGCCTTCAAGCAGCGGCAATCGCTGCCTCTCCGAAGCTCAAAAGATCTCACCTACGAAATCTCAGGGAAACGTATTCGTCGGTGAGCCGAGAAATCCTCGCGGATGTGAATGTAAGTCTTCTGCCAAAATCGCCCCTCCCGGATCAATAATTGCAATGTGCATTTTTCGCCAGTTGTGTCTTGTCTACTTCTGAATCAGCGATCGGATCGACTTTTGCGCGGCCCAGCCGAAATCGCCACCGACTCCTGCCGCTTCGGCGTACTTCCGAAGGTTCTCCAATAAATCTTCCACCTTGTACCACTCGTCATTTGCCTGGCAATGCAGCATTTGGTTGTACAGCTGGTGTTGTAAATCGTTGAATGCAACAAGGTGCTCTATCTTGTTTTCGACCGTCAGATAGCCGCCACGCGCAGAAATAGTCATCAGGCAGGGGACGATTCTTGCGCAAAACACTCAAATGTGAACGTATTCGAAAGCATTCGAAATCTAAGTGTTAAGGCCTGTTTAAAGAAATCATCGAGTAGACTCGTTAGGAAATATCTTTGGGCGGGGTGGCATGAGAACAATCGCAGCGCTGCTTTTTCTTCTAGGTGGCTGTCTCTTTGCGCAGGCACCTTCCAAGCCGCAAATTTCATCTTTCTTCGATCGTGTCGATGATGGTCCTGCGTTCCTTATCGAGTGCCGCAACACAAGTGGGCAGACATTGTCGTCTGGCGAAAAAGTATGGAGAGAAGCAATTCGCATTGACGGTGCGGTCGTGCCCGAGCCTTTTGAGCGTGGCCCCGGTCTGACGATGGATGTGCCTCCCGGAAAGACTTGGCGGGAAATTCTCGCGCTTCGACAGTCCCACCGCTCGCTTTACCCTGCCGTAAAGTTCGGCGCAATGGTGAGAAGCGTCCGTGAAGTTGCGCTTGGAGAAGGGAAACACACGATTGCGGTGCAGTGTGCTGGCGTATGGTCAGACGATTTCACGTTCTACTGGGAAGGGCAATGAATCACACCCCTAGTTGTCGAAGCATCTCGATTTCACTCTTCGCCGCCTGTCGTTACCGTGAGGATTAAATGAACGTGCGTTACATTCTGGGACAACCAGAGCGTGAGTGGCGCGCCGAAGCGCCAGCCACGGAGGCTGATATCGCGCTGTTGGAATCCAAAGCGAACAGAGAACTGCCTCGCGAATACCTTGAACTCTTGCGATTCAGCAACGGCGGAGAGGGACCTTTGGCCTTGCCGCCCCTATGGTTCCAACTCTATGCGGTGAAGGACTGTATAGCTCTGTGCCTCAATCGGGAGATTCTCGAAAGTTTCCCCTCGTTCATGTTCTTCGGTAGCAACGGTGGGCTAGAGTCCATCGCCTTTGATTTGCGAGAAGGTCCGCCATGGCGCATCGTGATGGTCGACCGGATTGCAGGAACCAAAAGCGCGGAGGAAATAGCGCCGAACATCGGAGCATTCATCGAAGCCATCGGGAGGGAGGATGACAGTCAACTGACGTAGTATCCCGATTTCACTGGAGCAGCGGACAAGGCTGTCAGCTCGGGCCGATGGCCCGCGAAACCTTATGAAAATTAGTCATAGCCGAGCAATAATGCACGAGGCTCGGAGCGGCGAGATTGAATTCACAGTGGAGAAGTCAAGACCGTAAGGCTGTCTGATCCGGAGCGTGCGTGATAGAGCGAATAAATGGTGCGTCGTCTCTCCCCTGTGGGAGCGGCGATAGCCCGAGACCCTGCTTAATGTAATCTCCAGCACGCTCTCCGCTCCCGCCAGGAGGAAGCCTATGCCGTATAGGATAGCGGGAATCGATGTACATAAGAAGAGGCTAGCTGTCGTTGTGGCTGACGTGGAAGTCGACGAGGAATACCAATTCGAGCGACGCTGGTACGGAAGCAACCCGGAGCAGTTGCAAGTGGTTTGCGAGTGGCTGATGGAGCAGCAGGTCGAGGAAGTAGTCATGGAATCCACGGCGCAATACTGGAAACCAGTTTGGGGAGTGCTGGAGCGGCACTGGAAGCCGATGCGTGAGAGGCGGGAAGGGGCAGGCCGCATGTCCGGAGCCCTGCATCTGGCGCAAGCCTTATCCAATCGCGGGCGGCGGGGACGCAAGAAAGATTTTCGAGATGCTGAACGTCTGGTGAAGCGGTTGATTTCCCAGGAGCTGATCTTGAGCTTTGTACCGGATGCCGAACAGCGCCTGTGGCGTACACTCACCCGCACAAGGTATCAGCGGACACGTGACAAGGTACGTCTGCAAAATCAACTGGAAGCACTACTGGAAGAATCCCATATCAAGTTGTCCAGTTTGGTTTCGGATCTGCTCGGTGCCAGTGCACGGCGGATGCTGAAGGCATTGGCGGAGGGGGAAGCTAATCCAGCGGCTCTGGCCACCTTGGCCGATAAAAACTTGCGTGCGACGGCGGCCGAATTGTGCGACGCGCTAGGCGCCTGCACTGAACTCAATCCCGTCTACCGTCGGCTCGTAAGATTGGCACTGGACGACTTGCACGTGATCGAGCAGCAGATCGGCCAACTGGACAAGGAGATGGCAAATCTGCTCCGCGAGCATCAGGATGAGGTCCAACGGCTAGCGGAAGTCCCAGGCCTGGGAGTGGATTCGGCGCAACAGATCATTGCCGAGGTGGGTGCCAAGGCAGCGGCCTTTGCTTCCGCCAAGAATCTGGTCTCGTGGGTAGGAGCATGCCCGGGCGACGAGGAGAGCGACGGCGTGAACCGCAACAAACGCTCGCCGAAGGGCAACCGTCAAATGCGCCGCATTCTCAATCAAGCTGCCAATGCTGCCGTCAAACACAAAGGAAGCATCTTCGAGATCGTCTATCGTCGATTGGTCCTCCGCCTAGGGCACAACAAGACCATAGGAGCCATTGCGCATCGCCTCTGTCAGTTGATCTGGATAATTTTGCATCGCGGCGTTCGTTATGAGGAACGAGGCCCCGCGGTATCGGAGAAATCAAAGCGAGTGCGTACAACACGAATGATCCGAACGCTCCGAAGCCTTGGTTACCGAGTCGAACCTTTAGGAAATCCGGCATGAGGAGCAGAGTTTTCGACCCTGTGAATCTAGTGGGGTGCAAGTCCCCACACCACCAAGTGCCTGGGCGGGTGGTTAGCATGTCCGATGCATGCGGAGGTAACGAAGCATGTTCTGCTCGGACGTAAAAGCCTCGGCTGCCCTGCGACGATAAGTCGCAGCGGTAGGAACGATCTGGGAGGCGAGCAAACCTGGGGGCCTGAACATAAAGGAATGGCTGCAGTCTCGAAAAAGGGATCCGTCGTGAAATCGTTTCGACGGGGAAACGCGGGAAGCCGACCTCGATAGTGAACGGGGGAAGGCCGATGACGTGGAGGAAGAAACAGGCAAATGCACTCCACGAAACCGCCGTGGCAGGGGCCCAGGCACCCAAAGAAGGATTCACAGAGATAACGTCGGGAAGGTCCCGCCGGCAGCAGGGGCTGGTCGCAACCTGCAGAGACTCCTCGAACGAGGCTTAGGCCGAAGGAGAGAAGAGAAGAACGGGATCGGCGAATGAGTCTGTAAGAGCGATGACCGGGGAGTAATGTCCTCGCAAGAGGCGGTACACGTCTCTCGGATAGCGGTAACGCCGACATCCGGCAAAGGGACTCTGGGCACTTGGTGGTTCCATTTCCAGCGCGGCGGTCGGACACAGCGCCGACCGGAGCCGTACGCAGGAGATGAACCTCAGCTGTGAGCAAACCATCTGGCGTCGGGGCGTACGCGTACCAGCGCTTGAACCTCGCGACAAAAGGGAAGGCTCGCGGACGAGATACCAAGGCTTCCAACCGGACCTGGGAAATTCGGCCGTCCGGAATGATAGGGGGGCCTCGGAAAAAGTGGCCATGGCGGAATTGTGAACCCACCTTGCAACTGAAAGGGTAAGAGTGGTAACCCTCCGCCTACAGCGAACGCGTCCGAGTTCTATCCCAACCACCCGACGCAAGTCCGCACACAAGTCGCTAACTAAGGCATTCTTAATGCTTGGGTCTCGTAAGTTGCCGTAGAACGGCCTACTCTTAGAAGTGAGTCCTTCCGATTGCCCCTAAGTCCGTCTCCGCGAAGTTCTCCATTCGCTGGAAACTGTCGATTGCACCGAACACCAGCAAACCAGCAAACCAGCAAACCAGAGAAGCGAGCACCACGAATCTTTAAGAGGAGGCTTTGTTACAGGCTCTAAGAGTTACAGCCCCCTCACTCCTCCCGCAGCGCTTTCACGGGGTCCAGTGCGGCGGCTCGCCGCGCTGGTATCCACGATGACAGCGCTGCGATGAGCAGGAAAAGCAGCACCATCGCTGCATAGGTCGCAGGATCGCTGGCTCGCACACCTACCAGCATCGCTGCCATGAGCTGGGTCAGTCCAAACGCCGCGACTAGGCCGCACACAATTCCAATGGCGCTCAGACGGAATCCCTGACTCACGATAAGTTGAAATACTTTCGCTGGTTCGGCACCCAGGGCCATCCGTACACCAATTTCGGCGGTGCGGTGACGGACTGTAGTCGCAAGCACTCCGTACAAACCGACTCCGGCCAGCATGCCGGCCACGGTGGCAAAAACACCGATCAGCAGTAGCGAGAAGCGAGTTCCTGCCTGCGCCTTTTCCATAAGCGCATCGCCGGTCTGGATCTGGTTCACGACCACTTGCGGGTCTACGTCGCGTACCGCCGCGGTAACTACGTTTGCATAACTGCCCGGATGATTTTTCGTACGGATGGTCCAGAAATTCACGGCACCCGATCCCACGAACGCGTCTGTGAAATAAACCTGTTCCCGTCCAACTTCCGTCAACGAGCTTTCCCTCTGATGCCTCACTACGCCGGCAACCTGTACCCACTCCGCTTCAGGCGTCCGTACGCGGACCAGTATCCGGCGCCCTACTGCCGATTGCCCGTGGAACGCCTTCTTCGCAAGAAGGTCATCGATCACGACAAAGTCGCGTTTGGGCAGGTTGTCATCATCCGTGAAGGTTCTGCCCTCAAGCAACGGAATGCGCATCGTCTCGAAGTACCCCGGCAGCACAACTTCGGCATCGGTTGCCTGAAACTTGCCGGCATCCGCAAGCGCTTCCTCGGTTCCCCAACGGATCGGAAAGAATCCGGCTTCAAACGGATACCTGCTCGCGGCCGTCAGGCTCTCAATGCCTGGGATCGTGTGCAGCCGATCGCTCACGGCGCGCTCGAACACAGCCAGCTTTTCCGGCGTGTCCGCGTTTCGCGGTGTGCCTGCGATCTGGAAGATCAATAACCGGTGCGGATCGAATCCCGGGTCAATGTGTTGCAGCTCGAAAAAGCTGCGGAACATCAATCCCGATCCGACCAGCAGCACGAAAGAGAGCGCCACTTCCACCATCACCACGACGCTCCGAAGCGCATTGCCTCCAACGAGTCCGGCATTCCGTCCCGCACCACGGAGCACACTCGCGACACCAGGCCGCGACGCGCGCCATGCCGGGAGCATGCCGAAGATTCCAATCGCTGCAATACACGCCAGCGCCGTGAACCCAAGCACCTGCAGGTTGATCTGAATCGTTTCGAGGCGTGGCAAATCTTCCGGAGCCAGTTTTTGCAGGACGCGAATGCCGACCCATGCAAGGGTCAACCCTCCCAACGCACCGATCACAGCCAGCATTGCGGCTTCCGTCAAAAGTGGAATCACCAACTTCCAGCGATTGCCGCCCAACGCCGCGCGTACCGCAAGTTCGCGCTCTCGCAGCGATGCCCGTACCAGCAGAAGGTTGGCCACGTTGGCGCAGGCGATCAGCAACAAAAAGATCGCGGCTCCCATCAGTGCCGTGATTGCCGGCTTTACCTTGGCAACCATGTGCTGGCGCAGTGGCTCCAGCCCGATGTGATATCCAGCCGTTCCCGAGATCACAAATTGCTTGCGATTTTCCGCGGCGACTTTCTCGGCTGCATCCAGTGCTTGGTTGAGACTTACGCCCGCCTTAAGCTTTCCGATCGTGCGAATGCCAAACTGATTCCGGTTGGCCGCATCGTAGTCAAGTCGATTTGCCAACCATACATCCGGGGCAGGCTCTTCTTCGGCCTCGGGAGGAAAGTAGAGGCGAAAATTCGGAGCCAAGACTCCCACTACGATCGGGCTCGGCCCGCCTGCCACAGTGCCAATCGTGCGTCCCAGGATCGACGCGTTGGCTGCATACCGGCGCTGAAAGTATTCATAGCTCAGGATCGCCATGATGGGTTTTTGTGGCGGCCTTGGCGCGCCGGGAGCGGCGGCCGGGGGTTGAGGTGCGCCATCATCATCTTGGAAATCACGGCCCGTCACCACGCTTCCGCCGAGCATACGGAAAAAATTGGTGGTGACGGCAGCCATCTTGACCTCTTCGGGACTGCCATCATCGTGAACAACTACCTGCCGGAAAGTGGTCGCCCCCGCATAATCTTCAAACGTGTCCTTCGTCCCGTCGCGCAGGTCGATGTAATCGGCGTTCGAAAACGGCAGGG
>AP72_2010_repI_A100DRAFT_1000182_pt1 | contig 11498 bp, 9 predicted proteins | sample AmaPasrepliIA100_FD_9193 | JGI IMG/M metagenome (IMG submission 9193)
AATCGCGGATCGCTTTATCTCGCAAGGGCAGGTGGTCTACCGCGCGCCATTCGCGCGGACGAGTCTCGACCTGAGCGACTCGCCGAGCCGTCACAATTACTTTCTTGCGCTCTGGCAGATACACATCGAGCGCATCCTGTCTGACTGGGTAGGCGAAACGAAGATGCCCATTTTTCGCGGACGTGACGTGACGGGTTTCGCGCAGGACGACGGCGGAGTGGATGTCGAATTGTCCGACGGCCGATCGTTGCGGGCGAAATATCTCGTCGGATGCGACGGGGGACGCAGCGTGATTCGCAAAAAAGCAGGCATCGACTTCCCAGGATGGGATCCGTCAACCAGCTACTTGATTGCCGAGGTCGAGACTGCGGAAGAGCCGGAGTGGGGCATCCGCCGCGGTGCAAAGGGCATTAGCGCTTTTGGCAAACTCGATGACGGCAAGCGCGCGCGCGTGGTGCTGAACGAAGGGCAAGTCGTTGAGCGTGGCGAGCCGACTCTGGAAGATGTCCGTGAAGCGCTCGTCGGCGCTTACGGGAGGGATTATGGTCTTCGCAGCGCGACTTATATCTCGAGGTTTAGCGACATGGCCCGCCAGGCAGCGACCTACAGGGATAGACGCGTGCTCCTGGCCGGCGACGCGGCGCATGTACACTCCCCGATGGGCGGACAGGGACTCAACATCGGTGTGCAGGATGCGGTTAATCTCGGTTGGAAGCTGGCCCAAGTGGTCCATGGACATCGCCAGAGAGCCTCCTGGATACTTACCATGCCGAGCGGCATCCAGTGGGCGCACGCCTGTTGCGCAACACCATGGCGCTCACCGCGATCGATCGTAGTGACGATCGCATCGGGGCACTGCGGGAGATGATGTGCGAAATGATGCGGAACGATTCGACTCGCAGGCAATATGTCGCGATGATGTCTGGTCTGGACGTTCATTACGACCTCGGCGAGGGACACCCGCTCGTCGGACGCCGCATGCCCGATCTTGACCTCGTCACCGCCAAGGGCCCACTGCGGCTCTTTTCCCTGCTGCACGATGCTCGGCCGGTGCTTCTCAAGTTGGGGGAGTCCNGCGCATTTGACATCGCTCGATGGGCGGATCGGGTTCAGGTGGTCGATGCTGTGTTTGATGGTACCTGGGAGCTCCCGGGAATCGGGATGGTGAGTGCTCCTAAGGCGGTGTTGATCCGTCCCGACGGGTATGTGGCCTGGGTGGGAGAACTAACACAGTCGGGGCTCGCTGACGCGCTGACGACATGGTTCGGATCGGCTAGCGCGGCATAGCGTGCGCCGACTGGTTCTCAGCTCTGTTACGGTCTCGCCGGTTGCGGCATCCGGAGTTGATCCAGGGCCGCGAGGACTTCGGGGCTGTGGCTCAACGGGTTCACGCTGGTAATGATCTTTGCAATCTTTCCCTGAGGATCGATCAGGAATGTATTTCTGGCCGCGAATTTCACTAGTCCGAAATTGTGCAGCGATCCATAGGCTTGGGCGACTTTGTGCTCGGTATCGGCGAGCAGCTTGAAATTCAGGCCCTCTTTTGTGCAGAACTCTTTGTGAGAAGCGACGCTGTCGAGGCTGACTCCTAGAACAACCGCATTGCGCTCCGTGTACTTCGGTTGATCCACCTGAAACTGGTGGGCTTCGCGGGTTCAACCCGGAGTCTGATCTTTCGGATAGAAGTAGAGGACAACCCATTTGCCACGGTAATCCGCGAGACGGACCGTGCCATCTTGCGAGGGCAAGGTGAAATCGGGGGCTGTGCTTCCCTCCGCGGGCTTCGCCGAGCGCGACAGTACACGCGGAACCAGGAGTATGGCAGCTAACAGCACCAAAACCAGCAGGATTATCCGCAACATGCCGCCTCCATGCAAAAGCATAAACCACAAACGCCACCAAGGTTCACGAAGGTCTAGCGGAACGCGCTCAAGAGCATTCCTTTGCCTAGGGTGTCGCTCTGGTAGAGGTCCCTTCGCTCCGCCTGAAAAGCGGCTCCGCTCGGGATGACGCCGGCAATCGGGCAGCTTATACCAGCAAGAATTGATGCGATTGAATTATGATGGAGTATTCGCCAATCCTTGGGGGAGAAATCAGAAGTGGCTCAGACCGAAACTGACGGCCTAGAAGTGTTGGAAACGCGAGAGTGGGTGGATTCTCTCGATTATGTTCTGTCACACGGAGGTCCGAACCGGGCCGGCCGTTTGCTGCAACAATTGGCTTTACATGCGCGCCGCGAGGCCGGTGTCAACCTTCCGTTCACCGCGACCACGCCCTATCAGAATACAATCCCTGTCCGCCAGCAGCCTCCGTTCCCCGGTAGTCAGGAAATGGAACGCCGCATCAAGAGCCTGGTCCGCTGGAACGCGCTCGCCATGGTCGTGCGGGCCAATAAAAAGCAGGAAGGAATCGGCGGGCACATCTCGACGTTCGCTTCAGCAGCCACGTTGTATGAAGTTGCTTTTAACCACTTCTTCCGGGCGCAGACGGAGAGTGGTGACCGCGATATCGTCTACTTCCAGGGACACGCGGCTCCTGGAATTTACTCACGGGCATTTCTCGAAGGGCGACTGTCGAGCGAGAAACTGCAGAACTTCCGCCGCGAATTGAAGCAAGGCGGAGGCCTCTCTTCCTATCCGCACCCGTGGTTGATGCCGGATTTCTGGGAGTTCCCCACTGTTTCCATGGGCCTGGGACCAATCCAGGCGATCTATCATGCGCGGTTCATCAAGTACCTGGAGAATCGAGGACTTAAGCAGTCGACCGGCGGCAAGGTTTGGGCCTTTCTCGGCGACGGCGAAATGGATGAACCAGAGTCGCTCGGTTCGATCACGCTGGCATCGCGCGAGAAGCTCGATAACCTGATTTTCGTCGTCAACTGCAACCTGCAGCGTCTCGACGGGCCTGTGCGTGGCAACGGAAAGATCATTCAGGAGCTGGAAGCGATCTTCCGCGGTGCGGGATGGAACGTAATCAAAGTCATTTGGGGCTCCGATTGGGACAACCTCATCGTGAACGACCGCGACGGACTGCTGGTCAGGCGTCTGGGCGAAGTGAGTGATGGCCAGTATCAAAAGTACTTCGTCGAGAGCGGCGCCTACTTCCGGCAGAACCTGTTTGGCACAGATCCTCGCTTGCTCAAGATGGTCGAGCATCTGTCGGACGATCAACTGGCGCGCATGCGGTTGGGCGGGCACGATCCTATCAAGGTGCACGCTGCGTATCGCGCGGCCGTGGATCACACGGGAGCGCCGACGATCATCCTGGCAAAGACCATCAAAGGCTATGGACTGGGCGAAGCGGGCGAAGGCAAGAACATCACCCATCAGCAGAAGAAGCTGAACGAAGAAGAACTGGAGATGTTCCGCTCACGCTTTGGAATTCCGATTCCCGACGATGAACTGCACGAGGCGCCTTTCTATCGTCCTGCGGATGACAGCGCTGAGATCAAGTACATGCAGGCGCGGCGGCAGCAACTGGGCGGATACATGCCGCAGCGGAAAGTTCGCGCGACGCCACTGAACCCGTTCCCAGAGTCTCATTTCGAGGAATTTTATAAGGGCACAGAGGGGCGCGAAGTTTCGACGACGATGGTGTTCGTGCGGCTGCTGGCAAAATTGCTTCGCGATCCTGAGCAGGGCAAATACATTGTTCCGATTGTTCCGGACGAAGCACGCACGTTCGGTATGGAGGCGTTATTCCGGCAAGTCGGAATTTACTCCAGTGTCGGCCAAAACTATGAACCGGTCGATATGGATACGCTGCTCTACTACAAGGAAGCGAAGAACGGGCAGATTCTTGAGGAAGGAATTACCGAGTCGGGCTCGATGTGTTCGCTGATCGCGGCTGGTTGCGCCTATGCGAACCACGGCATCAATACGATTCCCTTCTTCATTTACTACTCGATGTTTGGATTCCAGCGAATCGGGGACTTGATCTGGGCGGCTGCCGATATGCGGTGCCGCGGATTCCTTGTTGGGGGCACTGCCGGACGGACGACTCTGGCCGGCGAAGGATTGCAGCATCAGGACGGCCACAGCCATGTCCTCGCGCTTCCGGTGCCGAACCTCCTGGCGTACGATCCCGCGTTCGCGTATGAGATTGCGGTCATCATCCAGGACGGCATCAAGCGCATGTATATCGATCAGGAGTCTATCTTCTATTACCTGACCGTCACGAACGAACCGCTCCCGATGCCGGAGATGCCTGCCGGTGATCAGATTCGCAAAGGCATTCTGAAAGGCTTGTACCGCTTCAAGACCTCCGCGAAGAGTGACGCGAAACTTCGCGCGCAACTGCTCGGCAGTGGCACGATCATGTTCGAGGTGCTTAAGGCCCAGCAGATTCTGGAAGAGAAATATGGAGTCGCAGCTGACGTCTGGAGCGTCACTAGCTATAAGGAACTCTATCGGGACGCGAATGATTGCGAACGCTGGAACATGCTGCATCCCGGAGAGTCGGCCAAGGTACCTTACGTGACTGAGACCTTGAAAGATGCGCAAGGACCGTTCATAGCGGCGTCGGACTACATGAAGGTACTGCCGGAGAGCCTTGGGAAGTGGGTGCCCGGACAACTGGTTTCGCTCGGCACGGATGGGTTCGGACGCAGCGAGAATCGTGCATCGCTGCGGGACTTCTTCGAAGTCGATGCGAAGCATATCGTGCTGGCAACGTTGGGCGCTTTGGCACGAGAGAAGAAAGTAGGAACTGACGTAGTGAAGCGGGCTGTTGGAGAGTTGGGCATTAATCCGGAGAAGGTGAATCCGGCGATCAGCTAGGACAATTTTTCGATTGGCGATTGGCTATTTGCGATTGCCGATTTTCTGGGTGGCGCGTTCTTAGAAATCGGCAATTGGCGAAATCGACAATTTTGAGAGGGAACGATACGCAGTGATTGAATTCAAACTTCCGGAGTTGGGAGAAAACATCGAGCAAGGCGATCTGGTGCGCCTGATGGTTGAGCCGGGCGCGGCAGTGAGTGCTGGGCAGTCGGTCATGGAGCTCGAGACTGACAAGGCCGTCGTGGAAGTACCGTCGTCGGTGAGCGGGACGATCCAGGAGATTCGGGTTAAGGAAGGCGACAAGATCAAGGTCGGGCAAGTGATCTTCACTGTTGATGGCGCGGAGGGCAAATCTACCGGAGCACCCCCCGTTCCCGCTGCAAAAACGGCAGAACCTGCTCCAGCTCCGCAGGAGAAAGCCCCAGCTCCGCCGCCTACCAATGAGGAGGCTCCCCGGACTCCAGCGCCAAAATCCGCACCTGCTCCGAGGGAAGGGAGTGCCAGCGAGTTCACGCTTCCGGAACTCGGCGAGAACATTTCGCAAGGCGACCTGGTGCGCTTGATGATTGCACCGGGAGCCAAAGTTGCGGAAGGTCAGCCGGTCATGGAACTGGAGACCGACAAGGCGGTAGTCGAAGTTCCGTCTTCGGTCAGCGGTGTCGTGAAGGAGATCAAGGTAAAGGAAGGCGAGAAGATCAAAGTAGGGCAAGTGATCTTCACACTCGAAGGCGGAGCAAAGACGCCTCAACCTGCTCGTCCCCGAACTGCGCCGGTTGAACACGTCTCAGGGCAGCATGGGGCCCGGTTGGCATTTCAGGCGGCAATCCGCGCCGAGGGAAAGACTGAAGAACAAGCTCTGCCTCCGGACCAACCACAGCAGGCTACGGCTGCGTTCAGCATGCCGGCGCAGCTGGGTAAAGTTGCCGGGACTGAGCATCGGCAGCCAGTGCCTGCGGCACCGAGTGTGCGGCGACTGGCGCGTGAAGTTGGCATCGACATCTACGAAGTGAAAGGCAGCGGGCCGGGTGGACGAATCAGCGAAGATGACGTGAAGGCATTCGCCAAGGGAGTCATCTCCGCAGCCGGCACGGCAAAGGCTGCGCCTCGCGCCGGACATTTCGCGCAACCGCAGCTTCCTGATTTTGCGAAGTGGGGGAAGATCGAGCGCGTTTCAATGCGCGGGGTGCGCCGCAAGACTGCTGAGCATCTTGCTGAAGCATGGAACACGATTCCGCATGTCACGCAGCATGATCGGGCCGACATTACGGAACTCGAGCAGTTGCGTGCGCGGTTTGCGCCGAAGGCGGAGGAGGCCGGCGGCAAGATGACAGTAACAGCGATTGCGCTGAAAGTTTGCGCTGCGGCGCTCAAGGTATTCCCGCAGTTCAATGCCAGCATCGACATCGAGAAGGAAGAGATCGTCTACAAACAGTACATCAACGTTGGTGTGGCGGCGGATACGGACCGTGGCTTGCTTGTTCCCGTGATTCGAGATGTGGACAAAAAGAACATCGTGGAACTTGCGGTTGAGCTGTCGCAACTTTCGAAGAAGGCGCGCGAAAAGAAACTTGCACCGGGCGACATGGAAGGCGGCACCTTCACCATTACGAATCTCGGCGGGATTGGCGGCGTTGGATTCACTCCCATCGTGAATTTTCCGGAGGTGGCGATTCTTGGCCTTTCACGGTCGCGCACGGAACCAGAGTGGATCAATGGAAAATTCGAGCCGCGACTGATTCTGCCGCTCTCGTTGTCTTATGACCATCGTTTAATCGATGGCGCCGATGCGGCGCGCTTCCTTCGCTGGATTTCGGAGGCGTTCGAACAGCCTTTCCTGCTGTCAGTCCAGGGATGAAAATCAAAATCTTGAACCACGAAGGACACGAAGGAACACAAAGGACATCCACAGTGAGCAGGCTTTCCTTCGTGCACCTTCGTGGTTGAAAGCCTTTCATGTCCGAAAATTCTAATCTGAAAATTGCAGTAATCGGTGGTGGTCCTGGAGGATATGCCGCCGCATTTCTGGCCGCTGATCTTGGCATGAGCGTCACGCTCATTGACCCGGAAGTGAATCCGGGTGGCGTTTGTCTCTATCGCGGATGCATCCCTTCGAAGGCGCTGCTGCATGTCGCGAAACTGGTGGAAGAAGCGCACCAGGCGAAGGATTGGGGAATCGAATTTTCAGCACCGAAGATTGATCTCGCCCGGCTTCGTTCATTCAAAGAAAACGTCGTCCAGAAGCTCACGGGAGGGTTGGGAGTTCTTTCGAAGCAGCGCAAGGTGAAATACGTTCAGGGGCGAGCTGCGTTCGAGAATTCCAACACTTTGCGGGTGACGAAGAACGACGGAGGTGAGGAAAGCCTGACTTTTGACCGCATCATTATTGCGACCGGGTCGCGCCCAGCTGTCGTTCCGACATTGAAGCTCGACACGCCGCGTATGATGGATTCGACTGGCGGTCTGAACCTTGAAGACATTCCCGGGACCCTGCTGGTAGTGGGTGGCGGATACATCGGGCTCGAGTTGGGCTCGGTCTACGCCGCATTAGGTACGCGTGTCACCGTTGTCGAAATGCTTCCAGGACTTTTGCCAGGCGCAGATCGCGACCTGGTGCTCCCGCTTCACAAACGGCTGGAGAAGATGTTTGAAGCAATTCTTTTGAATACGACTGTAGCGGCGGTCAAAGATGAAGGAAACGGGATTCGCGCCACGCTGAAAGGACAGGACGGAAAGGAAGAAGAAAAGGTATTCGACCGCGTACTGGTCTCGGTCGGGCGGAAACCGAATTCCGAAATCGCGGGGCTGGAGAAAACCCGGGTGCAGGTTGGCGAGCGCGGATTTATCCAGGTTAACAATCAATTGCAGACGGACGATCCTTCGATCTACGCGATCGGTGACGTGGTGGGCGAACCGATGCTGGCGCACAAAGCCGCACACGAGGGGCGGACTGCCGTGGAAGCCATCGCGGGTCACAAAGTCGCGTTTGAGCCGAGTGCGATTCCGGCGGTCGTATTCACGGATCCGGAAGTTGCGTGGGCGGGGCTGACGGAAAATGAGGCGCAAAAAGAGAATCGCGAAGTGAAGGTAGCAAAGTTTCCATGGGCTGCTTCCGGCCGCGCCATCACTCTGGACCGTCCCGAGGGTATGACGAAGCTACTGATCGATCCGCAGACCGAGCGGGTTCTTGGAGTCGGTATCGTCGGTGTCGGAGCCGGAGAGTTAATTGCCGAAGGCGTCCTTGCCATTGAGATGGCTGCGCGGGCGAGCGATCTCGAGTTGACGATCCATCCACACCCGACGCTTTCTGAGACCGTGATGCAGTCGGCTGAGGTCTTTTTCGGCACGAGCACTGATCTTTACCGTCCGAAGCGGGGATAGACGCACCGGTCGCATCGATTCGCAGGTTACACGGTCCGATACAATAAGTGCCTGCCATCCAGTTTCCAGGACTCCCATCAAGGGTCACGCGAGAGCATCATGTTTTCTTTTCGCCAAAAGCTATTCCTGTTCGTTTTGATCGCGATCATCTGTGCTTTTGTTGCGCAGGCGCAGATCACTCCCCTTCCGTCTTCCGGCACGACTCCGGCGAATGCGCCCAATGATCCGCTGGGACGAAACACACCATCCAATTCCGTCCTGGGGTTTCTCAAAACAGCCACCGATGGCGACTACAGCATCGCTGCGCAATATCTTCAGATGAGTCCAGCGCGCCGGCAATCAGAGGGCGAGCTCATCGCAACCAAGCTGAAATACGCCCTTGATAAATCCTTCACAGGAAATTACGGCCGCTTCAATCAACCGGAGGGGACTCCGCAAGAAGGTGTACCGCTCGGACGTCAGAAGATGGGGACGATGTCGGCGGGTGATGTAGAAATCGATTTTGACCTGGTGCGGGTATCCGATCCGAACGCCGGCAAAATCTGGCTGATTTCAGCCGACACTTTGGTGAAGCTTCCCGAACTCTCGGACCAGGTCGCAGCGCGGCAGATCGAGGGCAAACTCCCGAATTTTCTGGTCAAGAATCAGTTTGGCGGGATGCCTCTCTGGCAGTGGGTTGCATTGTTGCTCGGCACCCCAATCGCAGCTGGACTGGGCTGGCTGATCCTGGCAATCCTCGAAATCCCCGTGCGCTGGTGGGCGCGGCGTCGCGGACAAATGGATGTCGCGAACTGGAAAACTGTTTCGGGTCCAGCATGGCTGCTGACAGGAACCCTCATCCATCAAGTATTTGTCGTTTATCTGCGGATGCCGCTTTTGCTCCGCCACTACTACTTTCAGATCACTTCGATCGCCCTGATTCTCAGCGCGACCTGGATTTTCTGGCGGATCGTTCGCTGGGGCCTCTATCGCGTGCGGCTTCGGGCGTTGGCACACGGACATGTCGGCACCGGCTCGGTGATGGTCCTGGGAGAGCGAGTTCTGAAAGCTGTCATTTTCGTACTCGGCATTCTGGCGATCCTGGGGAACCTGGGCTTCAACATGAGCACAGCGCTCGCGGGGCTTGGTATTGGCGGACTCGCGATCGGCTTCGGCGCACAAAAGACGATCGAGAATCTATTTGGCGGAGTCTCCGTCCTCGGCGACGAAGTGTTCCGAGTTGGAGACACGTGCCGATTCGGCGATCGCACCGGCGTTATCGAAGACATCGGCCTTCGCTCCACCCGCATCCGCACGGACGAGCGTACTCTGGTTGCGATTCCCAACGGCACCGTCGCCACTATTAACCTCGAGAACCTGAGTCGCCGCGACAAGATTCTCTTCAAGACAAATCTAAACCTGCGCTCGGAAACCAAAGCGGATCACTTACGTTTCATTCTGGCCGAGGTACGCCGCCTGCTTTACAGCCATCCGAAAGTCGAGAGCAGCACGGTCCGAGTTCGACTCGTTGACATTGCGGGTGCTGCACCGAATGTCGAAGTCATGTCCTACATCCTGACGCAGGACTTCAATGAGTTTGCCGCAGTTCGCGAGGATGTTCTCTTGCGAATGATGGATGTGGTCGAGAGTTCAGGCAGTGGCCTCGCTCTCCCGTCGCAGACACTCTATCTCGGGCGCGACGGAGGGTTGGCGCAGGACAAGGCGGCAAGCGCCGTGCAGAAGCTCGCGGAACTCCGCGATGGCAAGAAGCTGCCGTTCCCGGATTTTCATAAGGACGAAATCTCGTCCTTCAAAGGATCAATCGACTATCCGCCGAAGGAATCGACACTGCGAAAAAATGACGATGGGTCAGGCAAGACTCGCTGAGCGGCTGTGCTCCCATTTCGCAGTAAGCCAATTCAGAAAAACGTGTGTTGGAAGATAGATGCACAGCGGCACCACGATTAAGTAGCCCAGTAAGTACGTCCAGCCTGGTATCAGATGCTGCTCATGGAAGAACGGCCCGCGCGCCCAGTTCACATCTTGCTCCGGGCGCCAGAGATAATTGATTGGTACAACAATCCACGCCATAACTGTCTGCAGTCTCCATCCGCGCCCGTCATATCCCAAACGCCAGAGCGCCCACAAAAGCAACGGAGGAGTTACCACGTGAAACAGACTGAGTAGACGAATCCAGAGCGACAAATGCGGATCGAACATGTACTCCGTTCCGCCAAAGATGTGACGCCCCATCAGCAGCGCCCCGGCCAGATCGATCGTGTACAGCGACTGAAACAATAACAATCCGCAGGCGACCCAGGAGAAGATCAGCGAGCTTTCCAGCCACAATGCGATCCCGATCAGGATGTTCCCGATATCGCAGAAAAACATGAAATTTTGCGCACCATATTGTCGCCAATAGAGGGGCGCCCAGACGATCAGCCACAGGGTCCATCCGATTTTCAGCCAGAGCGGCAACTTGTTCACGGCGGCCATTTTATGCGAATTACCTGCGTAACTTGATGGTCCTTACAGGCGTACCTACATTACCTATATGGGTTACCAAGCTCTTCTCTTCTGTCCCGATGACAAAACCGCTCGCACCGTCACGCAGGTTCTAAGCGAGCTGGAGTTCACCGTCGAGGCCTGCATCGAACCATTCGCTGCAGTTAAGAAGCTGATGGGCCAACACTTCGACGCTGTTGTGGTGGACTGCGATAACGAGCAGAATGCCACCCTTTTGTTCAAGAGCGCGCGCAATTCGACGTCCAACCAGACTTCGCTTGCCGTTGCCGTCGTGGAGGGTCAGGCTGGGGTCGCCAAAGCCTTTCGCATCGGCGCAAACCTGGTCCTGACCAAACCCATAAACATCGAACAAGCCAAGGGAACGCTGAGAGTTGCGCGAGGACTGTTGCGCAAAAGTGATCCGACGAAACCGGGTAGCCCGACCGCGACCGGGACGTTCGCGGTGCCGACTGCGCCAAGCGCGCCAGCACCGGCGACAACTGCTGCTCCGGCACCTCCTAAGCCAGCGCCCAAGCCCACTGTGGCTGTGAAGCCCGCTGCACCTGCGGCACCAAAGCCAGTTGCTCCTGCTGCCACCGCGGCGTTCAAGACACCACAAGCTCCTACAGCAAAACCAGCGACACCGCCGGCATGGCCCGCGGCAGCGTCGGCAAAGGCAACTCCAACGATTCAGGATGCGCCCCCGGCAGTGGAGAAACCAGTTGCACCAGCCACGCCGGCGCCTTTGTATAACGCGGTGTTGGCGACGCCTGCACCGGCCAAGCCAGTTCCTCCGACTCCTGCTTACGAACCAAAACCAGCAATCACTAGTTCGCCCATCTCCAGCGGAGCGGC
>AP72_2010_repI_A100DRAFT_1000183_pt1 | contig 11395 bp, 11 predicted proteins | sample AmaPasrepliIA100_FD_9193 | JGI IMG/M metagenome (IMG submission 9193)
CGCTTCGCGGCTGGCTTTCCTCCCCTCCGATTTCGGCCGGCGGCGAGATGCGGGCCGCGACAGCGGCTGGGAGTCGGGCTACTATGGCCTGAGGTTTCGTTGCAGGGTAGGGATCCTTCGACTCCGCCGCGACTTCGCTGCGCTGCGTCGTGGCTGCGCTCAGGATGACAGGGTCCTTTTAGGGTGTCGTAAGAAGCAACGTCGTCTATTCTTCGCGCAGCGCTACCATCGGTTGGAGCTTGGCGGCGCGCCGGGCTGGGACGGTGCTTGCCAGGACCGCCACGATCGCCAGGCCGACACATGCCATGCCCATAATGGCGGGATCGTAAGGCTTCAGGGCGAAAAGGAGGGAGGCCGCCCATCTGCCGACGGATAACGCCAGAATGATTCCCGCAACGACTCCAATGCAGAGCAGCCTTCCCGCTTCTCCCAACACCATGGCTAGCATTTGGGAAGGGGCTGCCCCCAATGCCATCCGGATGCCGATCTCATTTGTTCGCCTCGCCACCATGTAGGCCATGACGCCATACAGTCCGACCGCGGCGAGGACCGCGGCGAGGAGGCCGAAGAATCCGCTCAGCATGGCCAACAGACGTTCTTTGAGCAGTCCATTCCTGATCTCCTCATCGAGAGAACGAAAATTGATCGTGATGTCGGGATTCATCTCTGCCATTGTACGTCGGAGGGCGCCTACCACAGGCTCCAGCGACCCGCCGGCGCGAACGATGATTTGACCGTAATTGTCGGGACGGTCATCTTGCGTCTGGGGATAAAATGCGACGGGATCAAACTCCTGACGCAGGTCGTAATATTTCGCATTCGCCATCAGGCCAACGATTTCGTACTCGTGCTGTGGTTGGCCCTGGTAGACCTGAATCTTGAACGTCCTGCCGACGGGATTTTCGGTTCCAAGGATTTTGCGGGCGAACTCCTGGTTGACGACGGCGACCTTTTGCGACGCAGCTGTGTCATGCTGGTTGAACTCGCGCCCGGCGAGCAAGGGCGTGCCAATGGTTTTGAAATAGCCCGGCGTGATGTGCCCCATGTCGACCAGGGCTTTGTTCACCTCGCCATTTACCACGACCTGATCGTTCCAGTAGCTTCCGCCCAAGGGAACAGCGTCAGTTTCGGCGGCTGCCTCCACTTCCGGCAGGGCGCGCACGCGCTCGACGACCGTTTGCCGGAAAATGGCGCGCTGCGCCGGCGGGATCGTGAGGCGTGTGAAGTCGATGTCCATGATCAGGACGCCTTCACGCTGAAATCCCGCATCGAGAGTGAGGAGCTTGCGCAGGCTCCCACTGAATAACAACGCACTGACCACTAGGACGAGTGACAACGCGACTTGAGCCACAACCAGAATTCTGCGAAGGCCGAAGCGCTCGCGCGTCGCGGTCATTCCGCGAGCCGCCAGGCTCATGACGCGCGCGGGAGCGGTGCCGGTTGCTTTGATGGCGGGGGCGAGCCCGACGAGCACGCAGGTGAGGATTGCCAGTGCGGCGGTAAAGCCGAGAACGCGCCAATCCATGACGAGACCAACGAAAATGTGGCGGACGTCACCTTCGCCGCTTAGATAGCGCACGAGGAAGGAACTCAGCATGCGCGCTAACAGGGTTCCGAGAGCCGCACCTAGAAGGGCGATCAGCAGACTCTCCGTGAACAACTGGCGCAGGATGCGACCTCTTGCCGCACCGAGCGCGATGCGCACGGCGATTTCTTTTTCGCGCGCGCTCGCGCGAACCAGCATGAGATTGGCCAGGTTGGCGCACGCGATGAGCAGGACCAGACCTGTGACCGCAAGCAGCAACCAGAGCGGTGACTCATATTCGCGGCGCAGGTTCGACAATCCCGTNCTGCCAGGATACGCTGCCAGCTTTTTCTGCAGGTATTGTTTTCGTGCCTCTGCCTGGTACACCGGGGGCAACGTCTCGGCCATGATTCCCGGCGAAATGGAATCGAGTTGTGCTGTTGCTATCTCGAGAGTCCATCCTGGTTGCAAGCGGCCCATTACCGCGAGCCACCAGCCATGCGGCATCGAGTAAATACTGTCCTCGCCTGCGATGACTGGCTCGGAGCAGATAAGCGTGGCGACATCGAAGCTGTGACCCACATCGACTCCGTGAAAACTTGCGGGCGTCACCCCGAGTACGGGAAATGAATGTCCTTCGAGCGAGACGGACTTTCCGATCGCGCCGGCGTCCCCGCTGAATTCGGTTTGCCAAAAGCGATAGCTGATGACAGCACCGGGCGCTCCGCAGCCCGGGTGATCGTCGGAGGCGTGAAACACCCGCCCGAGCACTGGCTGGATGCCAAGCACGTCGAACATTTCGCCACTGACCCACAGGCCCTGAGCGTTGCGCACCTCTCCGCGAGTGGCGAGATTGAAAGACTGATTGCCGAATGCGAAGACGTCGCTGAATCCGCGCTGCCGGGCACGAATCCGTTCCCAGATCGCGTTAGTGAGGTAGCCGTAACGACCCGTTTGACGGCCGGTGGTTGAGAGATTGGAAGGGCGGATCACCGCCAGATCCTGGGGATGTGGGACAGGAAGCGTGCGCATTCTCACGGCATCGATGAGCTGAAAAATGGCGGTGTTCGCACCTATGCCCAAGGCGAGGGAAAGTACGCATACGGTCGTGAACACCGGGTCGAGGCGCAGCTTGCGCACTGCGTAACGCAAGTCTTGCCAGAGGGCTGGCCAGAATTCAGGACGCTGATTGGAGCCAAGAGCGACGGGCTCTTTCCAGCGGCCTTCGATATCGCGCAATTCGGCAGCTAGATCCCGGCTGTCGAGCTCGGCGATTATGGCGCGCTCGGCTTCTGTTTCATTCATCCCGCTGGAGAGTTGTGATTCGTAACGGTCGCGGAGATGTTGGGAGAGCTCGTCGACGATTTCGGATTCGCGGGTGGGTTCGAGGTTAGCGCGGCCGAGGCGACCGCGGACGATGCGTTGAAAATCAGGCATGACTCACTCCGGTGATGCGTTGCATGGCGGTGACAAACTCGGCCCAGGTGCGGCGGTGCTCTTTCAGCATCGTCTTTCCGGCGGGCGTCAGTTTGTAATAGCGGCGGCGGCGCTGTCCGGCCTTCTCGACCCATTGGCCGGAAATCCATCCGCGCTTCTCCAGGCGGTAGAGGAGGGGATAGAGGGATGCGACGTTGAATTTCAGCGTGCCGGCGGACCGCTGCTCGATTTGCTGGCTGATCTCGTATCCATGGCGAGGGCGGCTTTCGAGTAAGGAGAGGATTAGGAGTTCGGCGCTTCCCTTCTTCAGTTCGCGGTCGAGGATTGCGTTTGCTTTAGCCATATATAGTTTAGACATATATGACTGTGGCAGAGGTTTTGTCAAGGGGCCTTACGAAATGATACTGGTTCGATATGAGAACTCCCCGTTGCGCTTCAGGTTGGGTTGAGCTAGTAGGGATCCTTCGTCGAGCACAAATCGCGCTCCTCAGGATGACAGTTCTTCTGGAGATCTGGCGTTCGGAGCGCCCTGCTTACTTTCCTTGCAGAACCTCGTTCGGGTCGTAGGCGTAGATGCCGCAAATTACGGCTGTAGGGGGCTTCTTGCGGAGTTGGTAGACGAATGGACGCGGGCTGAGGCCTTCTGTTCTTGTACTAATTCGTAGAGCTGGTCATCGTGAGAAATGGTGGTGAGCTGGTTCCATTCCTTGGGACGGCAGCTGGCGATGCGTAGGGATTGACCGCCGGGATCCATAGTGACTTCATCGCGGATGCGCGCTCCCATGCTGTGCTCTTTTTGCTGGGCGCTGAGTTGACCCTGGACATATTCGAGGATCTTAGCCATCGCCGGACGCGAGACTGTCCCAACACTCCCTCTGAAACCTCGGTGGTCTCGCGCTGCAACAAGCGAGTTATGCTATGGCGGAGAAGCATTTCTCTCGGGCATATGAGATCAATGTAAAATTTTGGCGAGAACAGTTTTCCGGCGTCAGAAGCCCTGCGGAAGATGGCGGATGTCTACGAAGCGCAAACAATGTATGACAAGGCAGAGCCATATTTGCTGAGGGCAGTGAAAGCGAGCGAGATCGCGGGGGGTCCGGATAACGATATGACGGGAGTTGCCGTATGGGCGCTGTGTAATTTTTATGATCGGTGGAGCAAACCGGAGAAGTCGCAGCCGTGCTGGCATCGAGCGACTGGAATTTTGGAGAAGATGGAGGGGGTGAACAGCCCCGTTCTGAAAGATTCGCTGACGTTTGAGGCGAATGCGCTGCGCAAAATGGGGCGCACGGCAGAGGCGCTGGCGCTGGAAGAGCGCGTGGTGAATATTCAGAAGACGGCAGCGACTCAGTAATCTCTAGTAGTTTTGCTAGTAATCGAATGGATGTTGGGTTGTCAAGAGGCTCTACAAGATTTTACGAAAATAAACCAAAATAATCCGGGAGTCCTTCGACATGGATTCTGCATCCCAATTCGATATGAACGCGGAGAATCAGAACATCTTTGACGAAGAGTATCGGGTGGTGGCAGTTGAGAGTCAAAGACTGACCATCCAAGGGGTGCGCAGCGGAGAAGTGCTGACCATCGTTACGCAAAACCCGGAGGCTCCGCTGACGGCGGCAGAGTATCCGCCGGGGCGGTTAATAGCGTTGCGGGATCCGAGCAGCGCGTTACCGAATTGAAAGTTGGCTTTCGGTTGTCGGCTTTCCGCTGGGCGTTTTGGCCAGAGTTTTCGTCTCTAACTCTGGAAGGGTTTCTTTTGCCCTTTGCGGGCTGAATCCATTCACATTTTTGCGACCTGCTTTTGCGGTATGGGGCTCGGCACTCTCTGCTTTGCGGCTGGGCCGCGACCCGTTTGACCTAATCCCTTGAGCGGATCGAGGAGAGGGTGGTAATATCCGCCGTCTCAGGCGGGTGCGATGTCGACGCTGCTTCGTCCTCTGTCAACCGGAGAACTCCTGGACCGGACGTTCTTCCTGTATCGAAATCATTTTCTAGTGTTCGCCGGAATCGCTGCCGTCGCCGAGCTGCCGATAATGGCGTTGCGCTTCGGGAATATCTCGCTCGTCTACCATGGAGTACCGATATCGAGAGTAACGGGAACTATCGCGACTCTTTGTGGGGTTTTCGTAACGCTCTCGACTGCGCAGGCAGCTACTGTTATCGCAGTCTCCAATTTGCATCTCGAGCGGAGATCGACGATCTGGTCGGCCTACGCCATGGCTGGGCGCGCCATCGTCCGTGTCATCTGGATCTCTTTCGTGGCGGGAATCGCGATCCCATGTGTAATTGGATTTGCCGTCGGTTTTCTACTGGCCATGGCGCTATTCATGATCGGACTAGGTAGCGTATTGGCCGGTGCTTTTGTCGGCCCGGGCGCATTGCTCGTGATGGCGGCCATTGCCGCTCGTGTGTGGCTCACGTGGGCGTTGGTGGTACCTGTCACTGTCCTGGAGCAAACCGGGCTGAAAGACAGCATGCGACGGAGCCGATTTCTGACCAGAGATACGCTAGGCCGCATCTTCGTGGTCTGCATATTGGTCCTCGTCCTTACTTGGACCGTACGCGTAATGTTCCAGCTGCCTGTATTCGCGGCGGAACGCTGGACCTCGATTAGCCGAGGTTGGGTGGCGCACCAGGGATCGTTGGTGTTCCTTGCGTTTGGCGCATCCGCCGGAGCGATCCTGGCGGGGCCACTGCTGACAATTGCTCTTACGCTTCAGTACTACGATTCCAGAGTGCGCAAAGAAGCGTTCGATCTTGAGCTGATGATGGCGAATCTGGGCTCCGAGCCTGACCTCGCCCCCGTATCCAATACGGTTTAAAAGAAAATAAATCGATTGCCAGAGGGCATGTTTTTCTGTATATTCAGTCTTTACTGAAATAACCGATATGCCGGAACTCACAGGACTGCAGAAGCAATACATTCTCCACTGGGGGGAGATGGGGACGAAGTGGGGGATCAACCGGACGGTGGCGCAGATCCACGCGCTGCTGTACCTATCGCCGAAGCCGGTGCCGGCCGAGGAGATCGCCGAGACGCTCAGCGTCGCGCGATCGAACGTGAGCACGTCGATCCGTGAACTGGAAACGTGGGGAATCGTGCGCGCGGTGCATGTGTTGGGAGACCGTCGCGAGCATTACGAGTCGATGAAGGATGTATGGGAGATGTTCCGGCTGGTGATCGAGCAGAGGAAGAGGAGGGAAATCGATCCGACGCGGGAGATGCTGCGGCGTTGCCTGGCGGAGATCGATCCCAAGGAACCGGGAGCGGATTACACGCGGGAACGGCTGGAGGCCATGGCGGGGTTCTTCGAGGCGGTGACGGAGCTGCATGATCAGATGAAGAGTCTGCCTACGGGAACCGTGCGAAAGCTGCTGCGGATGGGGACCAAGATGCGGAGGAAGGCGGGGTAAATTTTTTTGGGTTCTTATTTCTGTTTATACAGAATGTTCTGATTGTGCGAGCTCATAATGCTATTAGAAAGGCTGCTCACCGCAAGGATCACAGAGCACCACGGGGAGGTCGGGATGAATGCTGAATGGATGGTTCGGGCAATTTGGGGAGCGGGGCTCGTGCATTCGGGGATTGTGGTGGCGAATTTCCCTTTACCCGGAAGGCTTCGGGTGCGGGAGAGACTGGCCGGCGTGCCATTGTTCATCCGGCAGATCTTTTATGTGCACTGGCTTTACATCGTGATTGTCGTAGGGATGTTTGCCGCGTTGTGTTTTGGATTCGCGCGCGAATTGGCTGGAGGATCGGGCCTGGGACGCTTTCTTAGCGGATTCTTGTGTGGCTTCTGGGCATTGCGGATCGTTTTGCAGGTCTTCTATTACGACCGGATGGTTCGGCGGGAGAACCGCATTTTGGATTGGCTGTATCTGGGATCGTTGGTCGTGTTGGTGGCGGTGTTTGGAGCGGCGGCGTGGAGATAAATATGGGTAGGGATCGTTCGACTCCCCCGACCTGGTTCACTGCGTCGTGGCTCCTCTCAGGATGGCAAGTTCGCATATACATCGGAATCTCGGTTGCGTTTCAGTGAGGTGAGTTTATGAACACGCTTAAGGATCGAACTTGGTTTCGAACGGATGAGGGTGCCCAAGAAGGGTCCTGGGCGCGGACTTGCGTGGGAGTGGGAGCGGTTGCGTGGGCTGCGATGGCAGTACTCGCTCGCATGGGCCTGGCGCCGATTGGTGCTATCGAATTGATCTTTCTGTTTGCACCACTGGTCATCGTTCCGTTGGGGGTGGAGCTGGCGAGGCTCAGGGCAGGTGCTGGGTGCATCGATCTCGTCGCACGAAGGTTCCAGCCGATCGGGGCGGGTCTCACGGTTGTTGCTTTGTGGCTTCCGCCCGGACCATACGCGGGTGTGCTTGCGACTGGATGGATGATCGTTTGCGCGATGATGGGAGTGAGTGGGTTACTGAAAATCTTCTCCGCAGAAATATCAACGTTGCCTCTGGCTTACGAAATCCCCACTTCTGGCAACACCGGCCAGAAATGGGGCACCCGATTCAGTGGTGGTTCCAGACTCTCGATGGGTGGGATCGCGTTGGCGATCGCGAAGATCGATCTCGCGGTGGGTGGGATGTGGTTCGTGGCTTCGCGGCTGGGACTGCGTCCGATGGGGATCCAGGAGCCAATCGGGCTGCTGACGGCGGTGCATTTTCATTTTGCGGGATTCGCTACTGCTCTGATTGCCTCGGCGACGTTGCACTTCGCCCGAAGGCACGCGGCAGATCGATGGCTACGATGGGTTGCACTCGCCGTTGTCGGTATGCCGTATGTAGTCGCGGTTGGCTTTGTCGCTTCTCCGTTGCTGAAGATGGTGGCAGGCGCTGCGTTTTCCGTCTCCGTGGCGGTACTTGCAATATTTGTGCGTTCTTCGGCGAAAGCGGCCCGGGATTCGACAGCCCGGGTCTTGCTACAGGTTGCGCCAGCTTGCGTGTTTGCGGGGATGGTGCTGAGTGGAATCTATGCGATCGCAGATTTTCGGGGTAGTGATGTGCTGCCGATTCCCCAGATGGCGCGTACCCATGGGGTGTTGAATGCCGTCGGATTCTGTATGTGCGGACTTCTGGGATGGTTGATTGAGTTCAATCGCCGACCGTCTGAAAACCGATTCACCACAGGGATCACAGAGGACCACAGAAACCACAGAACGAATAATCCGTAGCCGCTTCTACCTTAATCGAAACTCCTGCAGTGATCAGGCTCACGGACATTTGCGGCTATCGACTTGATCATCAAAAAGGCTAGCGAAGACCTCAGTATTCTCTCTTGCGCAGACAAAATCTGCGGCGAAAGTTGCACCGCTTGCGCGGCATTAACTTGCGCGGTACTTGACAGAGTGACGCGTGAGAGTTCTGAATAGAGCTTCGCAACAAAATCCAGCCGAAAGATTTCCACACGACAAAAAATTTTGTGCTAGTATCCACGACTGGTCCTGCTTTTGAGCTCGCGAAATTTTTTGCCGCAACGGAAAAAACAGGCGCATTCCGCAGTAAAATTAACGGTTTCAGCTAATCCATAACGGCAGTTTTGAACAGGCGCTCTCACCCAGCCGCCGGGGCGCCGCAGTGGTGAAAACTTCATATATGTCAGCAACAGGCACAACGACCCTCTCTCCGAACCCGTGGGCGCGCATTCTCGATGCGCTGGAAAAGAAAATTAACCGGCACTCGTATGACACCTGGCTTAAGCCCACACGCTACAGCCACTCGAGCGGGGGCGTGTTGTTCGTGCGTGTCCCGACCGTAGAGTTCCGTCATGCCGGCGACAAGTACGCGGACCTGATTCAGGAGGCGATCGACGTCCTGGGGCTGGGATTCAACGACGTGAAGTTTGTGACGCCGGAGGATGATCCGGCTTCGACTCCGATCCGGCATGATGGCGGGCTCTCCGCCTCGGCGATGACAGCTGGTCCCTCGCAGTCACGCTTCGATTGGGATGGCGCCGCCCAGCTGAATCCGCGCTACACCTTTGACGCGTTCGTGATCGGCAGCGGGAATCAGTTTGCGCACGCAGCCTGCCAAGCTGTAGCAGAGCGTCCCTCGAAGGCATACAACCCGCTCTTCCTCTACGGCGGCGTCGGGATGGGAAAGACGCACCTGATGCAGGCGATCGGTCATGAGATCAAGCGGCGCATGCCGCACGCGGCGATCTGCTATGTGTCGAGCGAGAAGTTCACCAACGACATGATTAACTCGTTGCGCTACGACAAGATGACGTCGTTCCGCGACAAGTTCCGCAATGTGGATGTGCTGCTGATCGATGACATCCAGTTCCTGGCGCAGAAGGAACGGACGCAGGAAGAGTTCTTCCATACTTTCAATGCCCTGCACGAGTCGATGAAGCAGATTGTGATTGCGAGCGATCGTTCGCCGAAGGAGCTGGCGGAGATTGAGGACCGGCTTCGCAGCAGGTTTGAATGGGGATTGATTGCGGACATCCAGCCGCCCGATCTTGAGACCAAGGTTGCGATTCTGCAAAAGAAGGCGGAGCAGGAGAAAGTCACACTCCCGACCGATGTCGCCTTGTATGTGGCATCGAACATCCGGTCGAACGTGCGGGAGTTGGAAGGGGCGCTGATCCGGCTGGTGGCGCATTCGTCGTTAATCGGGGCTGAGATCACGCTTCCCTACGCGCAGCAAGTTTTGAAGAACTTTATTGATTCACAGGCGCGGAAGGTCACGATTGAGTCTATCCAGAAGATGGTTGCCGAGCAGTTCGGGCTCCGGCTAGTCGAGATCAAGGCTAAGAATAATTCGCGCGCGATTGTCTATCCGCGGCAGATTGCGATGTACCTGGCGAAGCACCTGACGGAAGCTTCGCTGCCAGAAATTGGCAGACAGTTTGGCGGGAAGCATCACACTACTGTTCTGCATTCGGTGGAGAAAATTGAAGAGGTCCGAAAGAACGATAAAGATTTAAACAGGCTCATTAATAAATTGACCGAGCAATTAGGCGGATAAACGGCGGGGCTGCGAACGATTTCCACTTTATCGTGCGGTCTTCCTAGCAAGCGGTTGTGAATAGGGTGTGGAAGTTGTGAATGGGTGGGGAGAAATCAGCAAGCGGGGCTAGGTACAGTAGGGGCTCCGAAGAGGAATTCGAAGATTTCTCACATCAAGGATTAGACGGGAAGTTGCTGGAAACGGGCCAGTTGAAGAAGTTTTCCACGTTTCCGCAGGGCCTACTGTTACTGCTGGTTTTATAGGTTTTGCATTTGATATAAGGAAGTAACAGAAGTAGCCAGAGTTCTGGCGATTTTTCGGGGAGACGAACTTTATGCCGGTGGAGGCCGCAGTTGCCGCGGGAACCATGGAGATTACGGTCAGCAAGTTCGAGTTGCTGCGGGAATTGACCGCCACGCAGGGCGTGGTCGAACGCAAGACCACGATTCCAATCCTTTCTAATTATCTGTTTGAGGCCTCTGGTGACCGCCTGTCGTTGACGGCGACCGATCTCGACCTGAGCCTGCGAACTTCCTGCAATGCTAAAGTGAAGAAGGAAGGGTCGTGCACAATTCCGGCCCGCAAGCTGCACGATTATGTGAAGCTGCTGCCGGATGCCGATATCACGATCAAGCTGTTGGAGAATCATTGGGTCAGCATTCGATGCGGTCGGTCGAATACGAAGATGGTCGGCATGGCGAAGTCGAATTTCCCAAGCCTGCCGGTGTTTCCGACGTCGGGNGCGATTTCGATTCCCGCGCAGGTGCTGCGTGGATTGATTGCCCGGACTGGATTTGCGATTTCGAATGAAGAATCGCGCTACACGCTCAACGGTGCGCTGATGCTGCTGAAGCCGGAGTCGATCACGATGGTGGCGACGGACGGGCATCGGTTGGCGCATTGCGAGCGGCCGGGTGGAAAGTTCGAAGGCGTGTCGGGCGAGATGAAGACGCTGGTGCCGAAAAAGGCGATGGACGAGTTGAAGTCTTTGCTCGATTCGACGGACGTGGAGACGATCGGGTTTGCCAAGGATGAGTCGACACTGTTCTTCCGGATCGGGTCCCGGCTGCTGACTTCGCGGCAACTGACAGGACAGTTCCCCAACTTTGAAGCGGTGCTGCCAAAGGACAATAGCAAGGTCGTTCCGCTGAATGCGGATGAGTTGAATGCGGCAATCCTGCGCGTGGCGCAGTTTGCGGACGAGCGGTCGCGCGCGGTGCGGATGCGCCTGGAGAAGGGCGAGGTGAAGATCTCGGCGTCGTCGACCGAGGCAGGCGAGTCGGAGGATTCGCTGGAAGCGCCTTATACGGGAGATACGCTGACGATCGGCTTCAACGCGGCGTATCTTGTGGACTTCTTGAAGGCTGCGGGGACTGCCGAGGTGCGGCTGGAGTTGAAGGATCCGCAATCGGCGGGGCAGTTAAGGCCGGCCGAGGGAGATGATTACAAGTATCGCTATATTGTCATGCCGATGAG
>AP72_2010_repI_A100DRAFT_1000184_pt1 | contig 11304 bp, 7 predicted proteins | sample AmaPasrepliIA100_FD_9193 | JGI IMG/M metagenome (IMG submission 9193)
TTTGTGTCTATCGGGTCGTTCAGGTGCCTGGTCCCAGGAGGACCGCCTCTTTTTGGAGACGATGGCGGGACATGCGGCCATGGCGCTGGAGAATGCGAGGCTGTTCACCAAGATTGAGCAGGCGAACCGACACTGGGTTGAGATTTTCGATGCGATTTCTGACTTCATCGTGGTGCACGACCAGAACGATAGAGTGCTGCGGGTGAATCGGTCGCTGGCCACCATGATCGGGGTGGCGCCGGCGGAGTTGGTCGGAGTGAATATCCGGGCGTTGATGGCGCTGACAAGTGATTCGGCGTCGTACTCGTGTCCGTTCTGCCGTTCCGTGGGGGATGAGTCCGGGGAGTTTGCGCATCCGGTGTTCGATCGGACTTATCTGGTGTCGACTTCGCGGGTGCATGGGGCATCGGGAGAAGGCCTGCAGACGATCCATGTGCTGAAAGATATTTCGGACCGGAGCGAGGCGGAGCGGCGATATCGTGAGCTGTTCGACAACATTCAGGAAGGATTGTTCTTCAGCACCCCGGGCGGACGTTTCGTGGAAGTGAACGACGCCATGGTACGGATGCTGGGATACTCCAGCCGGGAAGAGCTTCTACAGATCGACATACCGACGCAGCTATATCTGTCGCCGGAGCAGCGCCAGCGACATGCGCGCCTGATGGAGGAGCAGGGCCATCTCCGGAATTTCGAAGCGACGCTGAAACGCAAAGACGGCTCGCCGATCCATGTGCTGATTAATGCGTTCGGTATGTACGACCACAGGGAACGGTTGTTACAGATCCGCGGCCTGATGCTCGATGTTACGGGACTGCGCACTTACCAATCGGAACTGCACCGCGAGCGAGATTTTTCGGGCAAGATTCTCAGCAACACGCAGAGTCTGATCCTGGTGGCGGATACAGCGGGATTGATCAGCTACGCCAACCGCCGCTGGTACGACGCCGGCTTTGAACAGCGCGAACTGCTTGGACGTCCGCTGTTGGAGTTGGCAGCCCACGACTTTGCGCGCTCTCTCGGCGATGCCGTGCAGAGCACGCTGAACGGGCAGCAGGTCGATAATCTGGAGCTCGAGATCGAGCGTCGTAGCGGCGGGGTAGGGAAGTTCTCCGCGAATCTGAGCCCCATGCGCGACGAGCAGGGAACGGTGACCAGCATCGTGCTGGTGCTCACCGATATTACGGATTCCGCTGTGTTGCGCGACAAACTGGTGCACGCCGAGAAGATGGCGGCGGTGGGACAGTTGGTGTCCGGGGTTGCCCATGAGGTGAATAATCCTCTGACAGCCATTCTTGGGTTTGCCGATCTGCTGATGGACAATCCCGATGTGCCGGAAAACGCGCGGAAAGACCTCCGAGTGATTTTGCAGGAGGCGCAGCGGACCAAGCAGATCGTGCAGAACCTGCTTAGCTTCGCGCGGCAGATGCCCCCGCAGCGCAATCCGGTCCAACTCAACACCATTTTGCGCCGCACGATTCAGCTGCGCTCCTACGACTTCCACAGTCACGGGGTGGATGTCATCGAGCACCTGGACGAAGGTCTGCCCGATGTGATGGGAGACGCGCACCAATTGCAGCAGGTATTTCTGAATATCCTGAACAATGCCTATGACGCGGTGCGGGAGGTGGGACGTCCGGCACGCATCGAGATCATGTCAACGAAGTCGGGCGATTCCGTCGAAGTTTCGTTTGCGGACAACGGCAATGGGATCTCTCATCCCGACAAAATCTTCGACCCATTCTTCACGACCAAGGAGGTTGGCAAGGGGACGGGCTTGGGTCTGAGCATCTGTTATGGGATTGTGAAGGAGCATGGCGGAGATATTCTTTGCCACAACAATATCGGGGGCAAGGGCGCGACATTTATTGTGCGCCTGCCCGTAACCTCCCACAGTGCTTCCGTGGGGATGGCAGCAGGAGGGACGCAATGAGCCTGCCAGCTTTGAGACCTCAAATCCTTCCGGTTTTACTTATTGAAGATGAGCCTGCAGTCATGGCGTGTGTGCAAGCCGCGCTTGAACGCAGCGGTTATCCGGTGGTGTGTTGTGAATCTGGTGTAGATGCGCTCCGGATCCTGGAGAAGGGGTCTTTCTTAGGAGTAGTTTCCGACATGCGCACGCCGGGCGGGGTCGACGGCGGACAGGTGCATGCATGGATCACGAAGAACCGTCCGGATTTGGCGAATCGTCTGGTTTTCATCACCGGCGACATTGCCAATGAGGAGACCATTGCCACACTGCGCGAGACCGGAGCACCGTGTGTGGAAAAGCCTTTTCGTGTCCAGCAATTTATCGATGTGATTTCAAGAACGTTTGGGAAGGCAGAGTAGTGAATAACGCAAGCAAGGAAGATCTTCGAATTCGCCTGCTGATCGTCGATGATGAGCAGACGATTCGCAAACTGTGCTCCACCGTGGGAGAGGCACTGGGATTCGTGTGCCTGGAAGCGGAGAGCGGCGAGTCGGCATTGGCGCTGCTGGAAGAGCAATCGGTCCACATGATCCTCACCGACATGGTGATGCCGCACATGTCGGGACTGGAGTTTCTGGAGAGAGTGAAGAAGTTGCTGCCGCGAACTGAAGTGGCGCTGATGACGGGGCATGGATCGATTGAGACCGCCGTTCAGGCAATGAAGCTGGGCGCGTACGACTACATTACGAAACCCTTTTCGCCGTTGGAGGAGTTGCGGTTGTTTTTGCGGCGGATGGCGGAGAAAGTCCGCCTGGTGGAAGAGAACGAGTTCCTGCGGCAGCGCACCGATTCGGAAACCGCAGTACACGGAATTGTGGGGTCGTCGAACCGCATTCAGGAAGTGCTGCGCATGGTCGCCCGCCTGAAAGACACGCGGACACCGGTGCTCATCTATGGCGAGAGCGGCACAGGCAAGGAGTTAGTGGCGCGCGCCATGCATTTCCGCGGCGCGTTTTCGGGACGGCCATTTGTAGCGGTGGATTGCGGGTCGCTGGTGCCGACGCTGATCGAAAGTGAACTTTTCGGCTACGAGAAGGGCGCATTTACGGGTGCGCTCAAGTCAAAGCAGGGATTATTCCAGGCGGCCGACGGCGGAACCATTTTCCTTGATGAAGTGGGCGAACTGCCTTTGGAGTTACAGGCGAAGTTGCTGCGCGTGCTGCAGGAGAAAGAAGTTCGTCCGGTGGGCAGCAACCAGCGGGTGAAGGTGGACGTGCGTGTGATTGCCGCAACGAATCGCGATCTGGAGGCGGCGTACAAGAACGGTACATTCCGCAAGGATCTTTATTTCCGGTTAAACGTGGTGACATTGTTTGTGCCTGCGCTGCGCGAGCGGCGCAGTGACATTCCTCTGCTGGTGCACTGGTTCCTGGAACGCTACGCCGCGGGACAAGAATTGCACGTGGCTAGCGCAGCGATGAAGGCTCTGATGCAGTACGAGTGGCCGGGCAACGTGAGGGAATTGGAGAACTGCGTGGAGCGCGCGGTGGCGCTGGGGAATGGACAAGTGATCGAGTTAGGAGATCTTCCGCCGGCGATCGCTTCGGGAGCGGGAACGGTTTCGATGCCTGTGGTTCATGCCGCGACCAAGTCAGCGGTGCTGGATCCGGATCTCGCGGTAGAGGCAGTGTTGCCGGAATCGCCGAGGTCGCCGCTTTCGACTACCGACCTGGAAGACATCGAACGCGCGACGATCCAACGTGTCTTCGAGCAGGTGAAGGGCGACAAGGCGCTGGCCGGGCGCATGCTCGGGATTAGCCGAGCTACGCTGTATCGCAAGCTGAAGCGATACAACATCGGGATGGGCGCGGTGCGGGAATCGAGTCACACGCTGCAGTGAAGTCCGGAATCATTCTGAGTTTGCCAAACTGTGTTTCCACCAATCCACATGCGGCTCAGAAGGGCTGAGTCTGTGTGGAGTGCGGGAAGCAAGATGCCCCGAAAAAATTAGCGTGGCCAGGAAGCCGTGGCCCAACTGCGGCTGGTGGCAATAGCGCTGTCATGACGGTGTGCACGTGTCTCGCACGGCGGATGTTCAATGCTCTTGAGGCCGGAGATTTCTACGGTTGGCAAAGCAAAAACCATCAGCGAGAGCGAAATGGCGCTCCTATAAGTTGGTCCGCTGCTCGTAGCGCAGCTGTGAGCTTACGGCAGAGAGACTGCGCCGCCGATCACCGGTAGCGGCGCACAGATTAGCAGGCACAAAACGGGCGCGAACCTTACTTGTTTAGCAGAATGGCAACCGTCCTTTCTGAGGTTACGACTGCCAAGTCTTGAGTTCCATTTCCATCAAAATCGCCGGCCGCCAACGGCCCATTTCCGCCATAATAGAACGTTGGCGATTGAAATCGCCCGGTACCGTCCCCCAGCAACAGTGCTACGTCAGAGAAACCTAGACTCACCGCGAGGTCGACTTTGCCATCCCCGTTGAAGTCAGCCGCCACGACGTCGGCCGGAGACACGGAGCCCCGAACCCAAGTGTTTTTGGCTGGTTTGAGAGTGCCATCACCATTTCCTAGATAAACACTAGCTACCGTATTTCCGGCAACGGTAGTGCCCACTGCGGCAAGGTCAAGACGACCGTCCGAATTGAAATCTGCTGCCAATAGTTTTTGGGTCTGCCCGGTTCGCACCGGAGAAGGTGGCTTGAAGGTCCCATCTCCGTTACCTAACAGGATTTCAACGCTGCCCAAAAATGTAGCGCCCAAGTCCTGTTTTCCATCGCCATTGAAGTCGCCCGCGACCAGAAACTCGAATTGCGCGGGTAGGCTACCACCAGTTCGGAACGTTCCGTCACCATTGCCGAGAAGAATGACTCGGGCGCTGGCGTTCAAAGCTACATCAGGTATGCCATCCCCGTTAAAATCAGCAACAGCGGCACGGGTCGGGTACTGGAGTGAGGTGCCAATCGGACTTTGAAATTTCCCATCCCCCAAACCGAGATGAACATTCACAGCGCCCCCGCCGACCACCAGCGCATCGAGTCTGCCATCTAGGTTCATGTCTTGTAGCACAAAGCCAGAACTGTCCACGCTCCCGCTGAGCAGATCAGGCAAAACCGTGAATGACCCATCGCCATTGCCCAGCAGGCGATTCAGGTGCCCACTTCCCCACGAAATGCTTCGCCAATTCAGCTCGACCAGGTCGACTGTGCCGTCTGAGTTGAGGTCGCCGGGAACAATCGCCATTGCGTAGTTGCCACCTGGCAGGAAGTAACTTCGAGAAAGAGGAAACGTGCCGTCTGGTCCAGCAAGTACAGGTATGGCGGCACTCCTATCAGGTGCGGTGCTGCGCAGCAGTATCAGATCCGTCTTGTGATCTCCGTTAAGATCAGCCAAGATTCCGGGCCAACCTATGGCCAAGTACCCAACGGCCGCCGACAGCTTCCCACCACCCCTATTCAACACGATATCAAACTGGCCGCCTCTAACAATTAGTAAATCCGGGTTACCATCTCCATTGAAGTCGCCGGACATAAATGAAAAACCGGACTGCCCAGTTCCCCCGATCCAGTGAAAAACGGGAGGCCGAAAAGTTCCGTCTCCGTTACCGAAATAGAGGTTCACGCCATTTTGACCGTAATAGGAGGGAGACTCACCATTTCGAGACTGCTCGGCAACATCCAGATTTCCATCTCCATTGAAATCCGCGACGACTGGGCAATTGCTAATCCCAGATATTGGTTGGGGGGGCTGGAATGTGCCATCTCCGTTTCCCAATTGAAGGGAATCACCAATCAGGTCTAACTTGCTGTCGTGGTTTACATCCGCGAGAACACATTCCCCATAAGCTCCCGGCCCATCCAATAAGGCCTGAAAAGTACGATCGCCTCTGCCGAGAAATACTCTCACCTGCCATTGTTCGGCAAACATAATTAAGTCCAGGTTGTGATCATTGTTGACATCACCCACGAGCAAGCCGGTCAAAAACATCGATGTTGTCGGAAATACCGCGGCGGCGCCAAATGTTCCGTCACCATTTCCGGGCACAATCGCCACTGCGGAAGGCTGAGACCCGGAATCCATCAGGGTTGTAATCACTACATCCAGCATTTGGTCATTGTTGAAGTCACCAACCGCAACATCTTCCACTTGGAAGCCCACATCCGAAATCGTAGAAACGATTGCCCGCTGAAATCGTCCGTTTCCACTACCCAAAAAGACTGAGAATATAAAGTTTGAACAGGGCTCGGGGCTGCATTTCGATATCGCAAGAAGATCGAGTTTTCCATCCCGGTTGAAGTCTCCTCCTGTAGTTCCACCGGGGGAATATTGCATCATCTTTGGAGGAAGGCCAGATGCCCACAGCGCACCTGACATTACGAAGCAAATTGTGGCCACGAGCAAGCACAATCGAGGCGCGTTCCCAGACATACAACCTCCTCTAACAAATCACCGACACGTTGTCGGTATCAAGGGTACAAAGAAGCGCTTCCTAACTGCAACAGCTCTTATGAATGTGTTTTGAAGGCGCTGGACCCCCGGGAAAAACGACATAGTCGAGGTTCTGAGGAATCGTCAGGAAATCTGTCTAGCGACGCTTTCTAGGCCGGGAGAGCCTGCTGAAAATTCCACCGTGGTTGAGCCGGTCACGTTGGACTGTACGTGCAAAAAATCGGCCTTGTCAGTGAGCGGGGTCAGGAAAGTTCAGAGAAGATTACAGCTCGAAAATTGTTTGGCTTGACTGAGTGAGGGACAGGGCGCCCGCAGAGCACTTATTCTGGAAGGAAACAGCAGCCGCAACCTCTAAACTGTGTTGAGCCAAGTCGTCAGAGATGCCGACGGTTGACGTAAAATCTTGATCGCTCATCTCTGCTCAATAACCCTAGAAACTTCAGAAACTTCCAACTTCTTGAAGCCGTGGCCCCACCGCTGCAAAATGGTCAAGGATGGGGCCTCCGGCTGGAGCCCTCAGTGGCAGGCCGCATCGTGGTTCCCAAACGACGAGAACGGATACGACCAGCTGATGGGCACGCTGAAGCTGGAGCCATACGACGTTTCTACTGTAATGCCGTCGTGGTTAAGTTTAATCACGTCCACAGTGTTAGGGTGGTTCGGATCATTGTCGAGGGACGCATACGCAGTACCATAATCCCCATAAAAAGCTGATGATGACCATGCAGGGTTCTTGCTGAAGTTGAAGCTACTGGCATACGAGGGCCCAACCCACAGTCCCGAACCGCCAAGGTTCATCACTTCATCGGCTGCGCCGTCTCCTGTGATATCAACAAACGCTGTCGGATAATAACCAAGCGCTGGCCAACTTTGGCTTGCCGAGAAGCTGGAACCATTGGACGGACGCACCGAAATCGCCGCACCTCCGAGCCTATTCCTGTTTACGGCGATTGCATCTGCGGATCCATCCCCAGTTACATCGGCGAAGAATGTGCCATTGGTGCCGTAGAAGGGACTACCGGTCCAGTTCGTGGCTGTTAGGAAAGAGTGGTGAACCTTGTCGGCCAACTGAACCCAGACTCCGCTGTCATCGACACTGACGGCGTCTGCTAATCCGTCATGGTTCACATCCACGAAATAGACGTTGGGATGAGAGACACCGCTGATGTGATAGGAACGCGCAATCAGTCCTGTGGCCCAAGTCTCATTAGACAGAAACTTGTTTCCATCTGAACGACGCACGGTCGTGGCCGTGTCATTGACGACGATGGCATCGGCTTTCCCGTCTCCGTCGACGTCGGCAAAGAACGTGTTTCCTACGGTCAGGCCGTCGATGTGATATGCACCAAAGAATGGTACGCTGGACCAGACTTCTCCGATGGGCCCGAGTGTGTGTGTGATCGTATCAGTGCGCAGCACCACAATGCCGGCGTCGTTCACGATGATCTGGTCGGCAGCCTTGTCTCCCGTCACGTCGGCGAATTGTGTGGCATAGCTGCCCGGCACACAATTGCTGGCGATGCCGGGAAGCAAGACGTAGAGCTGCACATTCCCGTTGGTATCGGTTGCGTAGCCCGCGATTTCTCCCAAGTCGTTGATGGCCCAGGCTGAGTTCAGAGTCCACCCGTTCAGGTTCGGAACCAGAGTATTCAGGTCAATTAGGCTCGTGCCGCTGTAGATGAATGCGTGCTTGGCGAGATTGCCGCTAGTATAGCTCCATCCGACAACCTGACCGAGATTGTTGATCGCAGTCGCCTCGGCGACAGTTCCACCGAGCGAGCCAAGGTCGCGCCAGGATCCGTTGTAGACAAACGGATGAATCGCAGCATTGCCGCTGGTATAGCTATACCCGGCGATCAGTCCTGAATCGTTGATGGCGAGAGCATAACTGCTGTTTCCTCCCATAGTGCCCAAGTCGTACATGACGCCGCCGGAAACCAAGATGGCATGAAAATACTGGTTCGCCGTGCTGCTGTCGCCTACGATCATGCCGGTGTTATTGATGGCGCGGGCCTCGCTGTAACCGCCTGCGAGGGCACCAAGATCTTTAAGTTGACGGCTCGGAGGAAAAAAGGAGAATGCATGCGTTTTTCCGATTGAGGTAACACTTGCTCCTACGACCATGCCTGAATTATTGAGTCCGTAACCCCAGCCAGCGCTGCCTCCCAGGGTGGAAATCGGGAGATAGCCGTTACTGTCCTGATAAAAAGCTANTGTTTGCCCGTTTGTAGTCCCCCAGCCCGTCGTTGCCCTGGAGTTGTTCAGTGCAACGGCCATTCCGAAGGCAAAGAAGCCGTCATCTGTAGGTGGGACGATGACATTTGAGTTTCCGGGGGCAGCCGGTATGTTGGCGAGGGTCATATCCCCTCGATTGTTCAATCCGACCGGAAAGTCGACCCCGCCACCAATCAAACCCGTAGTGTAGAACTGATAGGTAGTGGCTTGTCCGAAGCCCAAAACCCCCAGGGCCACAAACAGACCTCCTGGTAGCAACACTTTCTGTAACCCTGTAAACCAAGTCCGTGCACGAAGCATAAACGCCTCCCTCGCGGGTTCCGGCGATTGCGCGACAAATTCTCTGGTTTGGCGCTCGCGGCTGAATTCCCCGCTACTAACAGAGGCGAAAATAAATGGGCGATGGGGGTCATGAAGATCAGAAAAATTCTCAGATCAGAGAAGGACCTGTTGGGGAAGAATTTGTGGATTCTTACCGCGTGAGAGACCACAGCTAGCGGCATCCAAAACCACCTCAATCCGCAACGTCTTCTTCCGCTACGGAAAAAAGGGATTCGGACTTCTGGGCCAAGGTGCGTACCTTCGTTGGAGAGCGAGGCTATGCGTGCTGGGAGTTGAGGGCGTCGACCGCGACTATCAGAAACCGATCGACTGAGACCTTGAAGCAGAGTTGCTCTGGGAAAGCGGACTCGAGCCGACGGTGAAAGCTGTGGCAGAAGGCGCACCAGAGAACAAACCCGGAACGAGTCAGGGGCAGATAATCCTATCGAGTGGCCTTTCAATACTGAATTTTTGGCCGCTTAACGTTGCACAAATGCCAGTTCCAGCTCATTCCCCTTGGGCTAATCTTTCAAATGACACCACAACCGGGGATGCTCTCGCGACACCTCACCTCATCGTGCACCGAGATCGATGCTTGGGATCTCGATCTGGTGACGGCATCCCCTCTTTGTCAAGTGCGCACTAGTAAAATCTGACAGTTCCCAGGCTTTTCCCGGGGGGCGTAGGGTCGCTTGCAAGGAAAGTGCTGGGCGCTCTACCCGAAGGCAGGCTCCTGAACCCTCTCTCTTTGGGAGAGCGTCCATCTTCAATCCCCCGTGGAACTCTCTGCCCAGATCGTTCTTCTGCGAGTCGGCCACCAAGAATCACTTCGCCAGGTTGTGCGTGCTCTGCGATGTCCCGAGTATGGGAGGCCGATTACGAGGGGAGCGAGAGACCCTGGCTATCGGGCAGAGAGGCTGGCCACCGCGGCCTGAGCTGCATGAGTATCCGGATGATCTGGGCCAACAGTCTTCTCCAGTTGATCCACTGCCGAGCGGAAAGCAACGAGTGCTTCGGGGAATTTCCCCTCGGCCTGCAGCGCAGTACCCAGTTTCAGATATGCACCGCCCGCATAGCTGGATGACGTGCCGGGCTCTGCCGCCGCATGAAGCAGTTCGAGTGCCCGAGTCGCATCCGCTTCGGCTTCGGCGGGATGGGATGCGGCAAGTCGAACCGTCGCGCGTCGCAACAGCATGACCGGAAGGGCATCGGCTCCCTGTCCCTTGGTCTTGATTGAGTTTTCAACAGTCGTCACGGCTTGGTCTGCCAACGACAGAGCTCTCGTGGAGTCTCCCTTTGCTGATGCCAACAAAGCCTGTCCCACGGCCAAAGATGCGAAAATTACATGATCTGGTGAAAATTTCCGCCGCAGGATCGGTTCCAGTTCCGCCAGCGTCGTATCAGCTCCTTTGAAGTCGTGCTGATCGAGTTTGATTCCTAACCGCACGAGTAGAGAACGCCACACGGTAAACTCGTCGCCCCGTTGCCGCGCTATACGATAAGCCTTCTCAGAATACTCGCTGGCCTCTTTCCAACGACCTAACGTCCGCAGCGTCATCGAATAGTTGTTGAGGAGGACTGGATCATCCGCAGTGATGCTCAACGACTGGCGATAGAGCCTTTCGGCGTCGCGAGGTCTTCCCACTCTCTCCAGCGCCAACGCCCAATCATTGAACAATACTTGCGCGAAGCCGGTCTGGTCCCGTCCCATCGATGATAGAAGCGGATTTATTTTTTCGAATACGGCAATTGCTTTTTGACTCTGTCCGGCGGCGCGGTACGCCTCGCCCAACTCCGTCAGAATCTCGACTTCCAGCCAGTCGGATTCCAACGCCGACCGTTGCAGAATCTGATAGGCGGCCTCGATGCGAGCGATTCCCTGACGCCCGTCAGCACGCTCCTGCGCTACTTGACTGCCGCGGCTGAGGCATTCCACGCGAGCGATCGCGAATTGTGGTTCGTCGGGAAGTTCACTCATCCCTTGCTGAAACAGTGACTCAGCGCGCGCCAAGTCTCCGTTTCGTACCAGCACGCCAGCCAGGTAACAAGAAGCCGTGGCCCTGACCACGGGCTCGGGCACGTTGCGGGATAGCTTGTATGCGTTTTCCAGAATGCGATGAGCCTCCGAGTCCTCTGCAAGCAGGCTGTACTGCGCACCCAAACTGGCCAGCAACTCGACTCGATTTCCATTCGCGGAACTCTGTTTCTCGAGGGTTCGTTCGGCACGATCCAGCAGATCTTTGGCGGTGAACGGCTTACCGGAAACCGAAGCATCCGAGAGTATGAATTGATTAAATTCATTGATGGCCTCAGCTCGGTTCAACTGCCGCAACGCAAAATCGCGCTGCTGACGAGCCGTTCTGGCTTGCATCATCGTTCCTGCCA
>AP72_2010_repI_A100DRAFT_1000186_pt1 | contig 11289 bp, 10 predicted proteins | sample AmaPasrepliIA100_FD_9193 | JGI IMG/M metagenome (IMG submission 9193)
CAGCGGGATACTGTTCGGATTGGCTCCCGCCATTGAAGCATCGCGACCATCACTGACTGAGCCCTTGAAAGACACGAATCGCGGATCGTCGTCGGCTTCTGCTCATCGAACCCACCGCGCGCTGCTGGTTTTCGAAGTTGCTCTGGCTTTGCTCCTGATGATCGGTTCCGGTCTGTTGATTCGGAGCTTTGTCCGACTAAGCGCAGTGAATCCCGGTGTTCAACCGGATCACGTAATCACCGCGGCGATTTCTCTGCCCAACAAATATCTCGATCCACCGCAACAGCAGCAATTTTGGCACCAGTTCCTGGAAAAGGTGCAATCGGTGCAGGGGGTGAAAGCCACGGGTATCAGCATGAGCCTGCCTCCTAATCTGTTGGCGATCACCAATCCTTTTACTGTCGAAGGGCAGGGCTACGATCGCCACCGTCAACAACAGCTAGCGGAGGAGATGACGGTGAGTCCGGATTATTTTCGTGCAATGGGGATCCCTTTATTGAAGGGACGTTTTTTCTCTCCGTCTGACCGAGTGGAGGGAGAGAAGGATCCCATGATCGTCATCATCAACGAGGCGATGGCCAGACAGTATTTCAATGGCAAAGACCCGATTGGCGGCCGGATTCAGACGGGAGATCCTAATCCAGCCTCTCCGTGGGAAACGATTGTGGGAGTGGTCGGAGACGTTAAGTACTCCGGACTGGATTCCGCACCCGGACCTACGATTTACGTTCCCTACAACGAAAATGCCTGGGGAGGTTGGTCACGCGAAATGTATCTGGTCGTCCGTGGCAGTGGAAAACCGACGGACCTTGTGCCCGCCATCCGCACGCAGCTTGAAAGCCTGGACAGTACTATCCCGCTGGCGCAGATACGGACGGTGGCAGAGCTGCTGGATGAATCCTTGGTCCAACAGAGCTTTCGGACGTGGCTCATCAGCGGATTCGCAGCACTCGCCCTGTTGTTGTCGGCGATCGGGCTCTATGCACTCATTTCCTATTCTGTCAGCCAACGCACTCGCGAGATCGGAGTTCGGGTTGCCCTCGGTGCGCAGCGCGGCACCATATTGGGGATGGTGCTAAGAGAAGGTATGCAGTTGCTGGTATTCGGTTTGCTCTTGGGATTGATTGGAGCATTTTCGGCCACGCGGATCCTGCGGTCTCTGCTGTACTCGACGAGTTCCACCGATGCGCTTAGCTTCATAACGACTTCTCTTACTCTCATCGCGGTAGCCCTGCTGGCGTGTTATATTCCGGCGCGCCGTGCCACCAAAGTGGATCCGATGGTCGCACTGCGATATGAGTAAATTGCGGCTTCTCGTCAAGTCGTGCTTGGTTCACTCAGTGCGTAGGATCTCAGTCGGATCGGTGCGCAGCGCGCGAAGCACGGCTGGGAGTGTGGCAACGAGCGCAGTGATCAGAATGGCACAGGTTGGCGAAGCGATCATATCCGCGTCGGTTGCTTTGACCTGGTAAAAGAACGACTCGACATAACGCGCCGCGCCGAATCCTAACGCGACGCCCGCGCAGCCCCCGAGCGCGATCATCCGGAAGACATCCTCAGTCACAATGCGCACGATCCCGGCACGTGTCGATCCAATTGCCATGCGGATACCGATCTCGCGTCGACGCTGGAGAACGGAGTAGTTGAGGACAGCGTAGAGTCCGATGCCGGCGAGGAGCAGCGCGACGACGGCAAAGAAGGCGGCGAGCATGGCGATCAGGCGCTCGCGAATGGTCTGGTCGCGGAGCAAATCGAGCTGCGTGGTGATGTTCGAGACGCGAAGGCCGTTGTGCCGCTGGGCAATCAGCTGGCGGAGCGAGTTGGCGAGTGCGAGCGGATTCTGGGCATTGGTGTGAATGGCGAAGGTAGCGAAGTCGACGACTTTGGGGACGGATTTGTCGTCGATTTCGTCGAAGGGGACGTAGAAGACGGCGGGGCTTGGCTCACGCAGGTCGTCGTAAGGCACGTCGGCGGTGACTCCGACAATCTTGTTAATGGGCTGACTGGTACCGCGTTCAAAGGTGCGGCCAATGGGATCCTGGCCGGGGAAGAACGTTTTGACGAACGTTTGGTTGACGATGGCGGCACCCGGCGAGGCGTCATCTGCGCGAAAGTCGCGGCCGGAAACGATGGGGATCTTCATGGTCGACATCCAGCCCGGCGAAACGTTCAGCCACCAGCCGGGAGTCGGACTGGGAGGTGCGCCATGGATGGAGATGTCGCTGTTTATGCGGATGCGTCCGAGAAGGGGCCAACCCGAGATGGCGACTGAGTCGACGCCGGGAATTGCCCGCAGCGCCTCGGCGGTTTGATTCCAGACCACGGGAAGTTGGCCTTTTCCGGCAACGGTTTCAAGCAGAAGCAGACGGTCTGTGGAGAAACCGAGGGGGCGGTTCTGCAGACGCTCGAAGGATGCGACAAAGAGCGAAGACAGAAAGAGCAGAAGGAAACAGAAAGCGACTTGGAGACCGATGGCTCCACGCATGAGCCGGCGTGGCGAATGTGGATCTTCCCCTCCTTTGAGGGCAGCGACTGGGCGGACGGCAGAGGCGCGGAGGGCCGGAACTAAACCAAGCAATACAAAAACAGAAATAATGAGCCCAAAACCAAAGAGAAGCACCCGCCAGTCAGCCGGAAGGGCGAGGCGCGCAGGGTTGTCGGGCGGGTTGATGAGGCTGAGCACAAAGGGCGCAGACCAGGCCGCAAAGAATGCGCCCAGGACGGAAGACAGAAGGGCGAGCAGCGCGCTTTGGGCCAGGATGAGTTGGACGAGACGACGACGGCCGGCGCCGATCGAGATTCGTAGAGCCATCTCATGGGCGCGGGCGGCGGCTTGGGCGGTCAACATGTTCGCGACGTTAACGCAGGCGATGAGCAGGACGAGAGCGACCAGGAGACCGAGCATGCCAAGTAACCGGCGATAGTCCTTCTGGAGTTCCGAGATGCCGGCACCGGCGGGATGGAGGATAAGGTTTTGATTCAGAAAGCGGTCGATGTCCGTCTGGGGCATGCCCCGGAAGCACGCGGAGCACTCGACCTTGAAGGCGCGGCTGACGGCGGAGAGATGCTGGCGGAGCGGCTCGAGGTCCGCGGCCGGGTTTACGTCGGGCTTCAACATCACGAACGTGCGGTGCCAGTTCCAACTGTCTTGACTGGCGAAGCGGTTCATGCTGACGGGCACAAAGATGTCGGTGACCGTTCCCTTTTCCGTTCCCGTGAAATCGCGAGGACCGATCCCGATGATTTCGTAGGTCTGCTCGCCAATGTGGAGCGAGCGGCCGACAACGTGCGCATCGCGGCCGAAGCGGTGATTCCAGTAGTCCCAGGAGAGGACTGCATAGGGATCGAGACCGGGACCGCGATCATCAGCGGGGGTAAGCAGTCGGCCGAGCACGGGTTCAAGGCCGAAGAGCGGAAACATGTTGCCGGACACATAAGCGACGTGGGCCTTCTCCATTTCGTCGTCGCTAGACCATGTGATGTCGGTGCGATCGGCGTCGCTGATGGCGATTAGGTCGGCCTGCTCCTTGACAGCATCGCGCATTACCATGAACTCCGGCGTGGACCAGTGGCCGTCCTCGAGAGGCTTGCCGTCGAAGCCGGTCATCTTGAAGGAGAGGACGTAGAGGTTGCTGGAGCCGGAGATGGGCAGCGGCCGCCAGAGCAGGGCGTCGATAAGACGGAAGGCGGCGACACAGGAGCCGATGCCGAGAGCGAGGGAAAGCACAGCAGCCACGGAAGCGAGCTTGTTACGGCAGAGCTGTCGCCAGCCGAAACTTACATCGGAGAGCAGCGACTCAAGCCATCCGGCAGCACGTATGCGGTAGCTGGCCTCGCGGACACGTAGCGCGGAACCAAGTGCACGGCGCGCTTCGTTGGGATCACGCCCAGAGGCAATGGCTTCTTCAATGTGGGACTGCAACTCTTCATCGATCTCGCGGTTCAAGCGCTCGCCGAACACGGCATTCGAGATACGCGACCACAACGACATGTCATGCCTCCCGGAGTACCCGGTTGATTGCCAGGCTGACTGACTGCCAGCGCGACTCTTCTGCGCCCAGCTGTTTCTTACCGGCGGGGGTCAGTTCGTACACGCGGGCACGGCGACCGGTGTCTTTCTTGATCCACTCGGCGCGAATCCAGCCTGCCTCCTCCATGCGATACAACGCGGGATAGAGTGAACCCTCCTCGGCACGCAGCACTTCGCCAGATGCGTCTGCGATCGCAACCATGATGGCGTAGCCGTGGAGCCGCGGACGCCGCGACAATATCTTAAGCACAAGCAAATCGAGTGAACCTTGGAGAGCATCGGTCTTCGCCATATTTAGATGTCTTTATATAGATATCTTAGTATAGAAGTCAAGGAGATAAATCGGAGCACCGGGCTCTGAGTGGATAGCCTCAAAGCAATTTTTTTAATTGGCGACTATTCACTAACCGGCTTGAATTGCCAACTTCTTCTGAAAACCTTGTGTGTCTGCTCGTTTCTCTGACAGAAATGACAGTTGGATTCCTGGAGCCAATCCCGCACCCTAAGCCAGAACCGAGCTGAAGAACGCCCACCAAGTCAGCGCCTAAAGATTCTTTCCGTCTGGGGAGTGCCGGTAAGACGCGGAGTCGGCGCCAGACAGGAACTTTTTATTTTAAGGAGACGAGATGGCAACCTCAACGCTGCCCAAGAGTGAATCTTTGAAACCGCAACCCGTCGAAGCACCGACCAAGGCCGATTGGACCCAGCCACGTGCGATGGCAATTCCGAAAGAGGGGTATTTCCAGCTACAAAACGGAAGGTATGGACCCCTGTATCCGCGAACCCCAGCGTGTCATGGTTTCACGATTATCGCGAAGATCAAGCCTGGGCGGGAGGAAATGATCCGCGCTTATGGCAAGACCATAGAAAATGCAATTGGTGAGCTGCCCGATGCGCTGGCCACGCTGAAGCTGCACTATCTGCGCTGGGTTCTCTTCGACATCGGAAAAGACACCTACTTTATGTATCAGGGCATTTTCGACACAGATTTCGATAAGTACACCGAGGACGCCGTCGCTCTGTTCAAACAAGTGGGGGTGAACACAGTTTTTGAGAATCTGGAAGGGTTCCCCGAAGACTGGAAAACCAACGTACCAGCATTCGTCAAGTTTGTGCGGGAACACCAGTGTCCGAGCTTCCTGGAATACGGTGAATATCCTTACGTTACCGCTGATGAAATCAAGAAGGCGCTGAAACTCAAAGCAGCGTTCAGCGACATGCTCGACCTCATGCAGTAAGGACGGAGGAAGGCCGTGGGCATTCTAGAGCAATTACCGGGCATTCCAGGTGTCCTGATCGAACCCGCCGATGGACGATCGTCGTTGGAGCTCGATGACATACAGCACTTCCTCATGTCGAGGCCGCCGGCGCGAGCGGCGCGATACGAGTTCCTGACCTTTAGCTCCGCGGCAGGCGGAAGAGCGTGGTTAACGGGCCTGATCGACAAGGTGGGCACCGCGAAAACTGTTGGGGCAAACGTTGCAGACGCCAGATGGGTAACGGTTGGATTCACATGGAACGGACTGCGGGCGCTCGGTCTGTCCGACGCCTCACTCGCTACCTTTCCGGAAGAGTTTCGGCAGGGGATGGCCGCACGGGCGGACATACTCGGTGTTACAGGCAAGAATCATCCGGACCATTGGGTTGGCGGGCTAGCTAATCGGAATCTGCATGCGATTGTCATCTTGTTCGCCCGCGATGTAACCGAACGCGAGCGCTGCCGGCTGGAACACGAAAAGTATTTACAGCAGTGCAAAGGTGTCGAGTTGCTTTCAGCTCTGGATCTGGAAGCGATCCCGCCATTTGATTACGCTCATGAACACTTTGGCTACCGCGACCGTCTGTCGCAGCCCGTCATCGAAGGAACGGGAGCGGAGCCCACTCCTGGCTCGGGGCCGCCGATCAAAGCAGGGGAATTCTTTCTCGGATATCCCGATGAAGAAGGATCTCCTGGCGGTCTACCTCAGCCTGAGACTCTTTCCCGGAACGGTAGCTACGTGGCGTACCTCAGGATGGAAGAGCACGTCGGCGCGTTTCGGGATTTTCTCCAGGAACATGGCAAGACACCTGAAGGGCAGGAATGGGTCGCTGCAAAACTGATGGGACGTTGGCGAAGCGGAGCTCCGCTTGTCCTTACGCCGGAACAAGATGACCCCGAGTTGGGAGCTGATTACAGCCGCAACAATGATTTCAATTTCGCAACCATGGACCCGCATGGCTATGGCTGCCCGCTGGGTTCGCACATCCGACGGATGAATCCGCGAGACACCGCCGCAAACATGAACCGACGAAAGATGATTCGTCGCGGCGGCACTTATGGGCCCGAGTTGCCCGAGGGTGCTCCCGACGACGGCGTGGAGCGGGGAATTGCCGCCTTCGTGGGCTGTGCGAGCCTGGTCCGTCAATTCGAGTTTGCCATGAACGTATGGGCTAACGATCCGAATTTTCACGAATTGGGAAATGAGCGCGATCCGGTCTTGGGTACTCAGGATGGTTCTTACGATCTGACGATTCCGAAGCGGCCCATCAGGAAAAAGATACGAGGGATACCCGCGTTTACGACGATTCGAGGCGGCGCCTATTTCTTCCTGCCCGGAATCAAGGCACTTCACTACCTCGTCAACGAAGGAAAGGGTGGTTGAGGCTTTGCGATCTTTTTTTCTGAATCGCGAAGTCCGCCCAAATGGAGAAACGTTAGGAGCAGCGTAGGTGGTATGGGCACTCAGGAAGCAATCGCGGTTGACCCGTTGTCTACGGTACATCGTTACATAGACGCCTTTAACGAAGGGGATGTGACTGGCATGGCAGCGGCTTTCGCCGTTCCTGGCTCAATTCTGGACGGGATGCCACCACACGTGTGGGGCGGCCCAACCGCCGCTGAGGACTGGTATCGCGATGTCTTGATCAACACTAAGAAGGAAGGCGCATCGGATTTTTTCGTAACCGTGGGCGCGCCGCAACACCTGGAGGTTTCAGGCGATGCTGCCTATGTGGTGATCCCGGCGACCATGCGGTTCAACGTCCACGGCAAACAGATAATCCAGTCGGGTGCAGTCTTTACCATGGCACTGAGAAAGGTGAGCGATGGCTGGCGCATCGCAGCGTGGGCGTGGGCGAAAGGTACTCCCCAGCAATCGATCTGACCAACATTTGTGCACAAAGGGAAAAGGTAGGCTCTTATGGCCAACACGCTTTCATTGCCGCGTACTTACAACCAGAACCACGTTCCGCGCAAGTACACGCCGGGTGCCCGGCGAATCTCCATCTACTGGACCTGGAGTTATCCGTGGGAGTCCAACCGCGACATCACACAAATGGACAATCGTTTCTCGACCATGACGGAGGTTCGCAGAGTAGCCTGGCCAGCGTATGAGGGTACGGAATGGGATGAAAAACACTTCCTGCAAGGAATTGCTGGCACTCTGGAACTTTTTCATCGCTCTACGCTCGCGTTTCAGAAGGTTGCAGGTGAGGTCTCCGGACATCCGGTTGCAGTTTTCCAACGCATTGACCAGGCAGGATACAAACTTCCCATAGACGAACGGATCCTGGCGGATACGGACACGCTGATGGTCTTCGGACTCGACCACCTGGTTTCTGAACAGGGGGCGTCGCCGGAAGAACTTGCGGCAGTTCGCGAATGGTTGAAGCGAGAGGGCACGTGTCTCTTGCTCGGACCTCACCATGATGTGGGATTCAGCGAAGATCTGAAGCAGCGGCAACAGGAGTATTTGCACCATGGGGACGCACTGGTCCCACGCCAGCAGCGCTTCGGCCAGTACACACGTTCGATGATGAAGGGACTTGGTGTGCCGGTGATCAACCAGTATGGACTGCGCCCCGCGCTGGTCAAAGGCACAAAGCAGATCGCACCGCTCACCATTAACCGGGATCTGGATGAGCTCGAACTGCTGAACGGCGTTACCACCTTCAACTTCCATCCCCACTTGCCGCATTACGCATTGACCGGCGGCGAGACAAAATCGGTGCACGTCCTGACGCGCCAACCCATTGACCTGGAACGGCCGCATCCTTTCATCGAAGCTGGCAACACGGAATTCAACTCGTTTATCTGGATGCCGCCTGATGCCCAACGCGCGGGACACATCCTGCTGGCTGACTCAACCATCTTCACCACGTTGTTTGGTGGCGTTGAGTCGCTGGAGACGTTCTGGAAGAATCTTGCGATGATGCCCCTGGCAAGCAAGCTGGGCGCTAAACAACCTCAGGCTGTTGCCTGATTCGAGGCCGAGCAAAGGACGCCGTGCTGGAGAGGTCAAATGGAAATCCTTCGCAAGATAGTCCCGATCGCGATGCTGACCTTCGTGCTGTCAAGCATGTTGTCGATGGGACTAAGTCTCACCGTGGGCCAGATTCTTGCCCCCTTGCGAAACTACCGGTTAATCGTTCTTGCACTCCTGGCGAATTTTGTATTGATGCCGTTTGCAGCTTTTGGCATCGCCAAGGTGCTCCAGCTGGACGAACCACTCGGCATTGCTCTGCTCCTGCTCGGCACCGCTTCTGGTGCGCCGTTTTTGCCGCTGCTGGCTCGAATCAGCAAAGGGAATCTGGCGTTCTCCGTGGGCTTGATGGTGTTGCTCATGGTTGTGACGGTTGCATACATGCCGCTGGTGCTGCCCTTATTCCTGGAAGGTGTTTCCGTCGATCCTTTGAAAATAGGGCGGTCGCTGGTCTTCCTCATGATGTTCCCGCTTGCGATAGGACTTCTGGTGAAAGCGCGCCTCAGTGGGTTCGCGGCAAAAGTACAACCTTTCCTGGGCCGAGTTTCTATCCTGAGCCTGGCCTTGGTGATCGTACTTTTGTTGATCACGAATTTTCAGAACGTATTGAGCTTGCACGGTACGCGTGGCGTTCTGGCGAGCATCTTGTTCATCATTGCGGGCTCCGGCATCGGATGGCTCCTGGGTGGCCCTCAATCAGACACTCGAGGAGTGATGGCTCTCGGCACCGCACAACGCAACATCGCGGCTGCGCTGGTGGTGGGCGGGCAGAACTTCAGCGATCCGAACGTCATCGTCATGGTCGTTGTAGTTGCGATTGTGGGATTGCTGATGCTTATGCCTCTTGCGAAATATATGGCCAAGTTCTCCCAAGTGACAAGCGCACAGCTCGATACTTCCCAGAAACTTCAGCGCGTAGAACAATCCCGCGCTGACCGAGCTCGGCGCGCCTCGTGAAGCGGGGTACTCTCAGTGCGAGTACCGCGCCACTTCGTCTTTTCGCTGTAGTCTGCATGATATCGCTCCCCGTTGTGGCCCAAGTCAGAGGCGTATACCCACTGGGAATGAGCGCCACTAACTCGGGGGTCACGCCCCAGCCGGGGTTCTCTTATGTCAACCAATTTCTGTTCTACTCCCGTGATCAGGCGAAGGGGCCGAGTGGGGAAGTCCTCGCCACAGGTCAGAACTCGGTGATGATGGACATGAACAGTCTGGTCTGGGTTAGCAAACTAAAAATCAGCTTTATCGGTGGTGCACTGTTTTCAATGTCGGCCACAATCCCGATCGCCAACAACTCGCTCACGTCGGACGTTAACGGGGGAATCAGCGGCGGTGGCGGGCTGGCCGACTCGTATTACCAGCCGTTCATCCTCGGTTGGCTCACAAAGAGGGCAGACATTCGGGCGATTTACGGATTCCTCGCTCCTTCGGGGAAATTTAGTGTCGGTGCAAGCAACAATGTCGGCTCTGGCTATTGGACGCATGCCTTCGCATCTGGCCAGACTTTCTACCTAAGCGAGAACAAAAGAACTGCGTGCTCTGCATTCCAGATGTACGAGATCCACACAACGCAGCAAGGAACGCAAACCCATCCCGGCGACACTCTCAATCTCGATTATTCGGTGACACGTGTATTGCCATTGCAACGCGATCTCAGCCTTCAAGTGGGACTGGTAGGTTACGAACAGTGGCAACTTACGGATAAGACCGGGCCGGGCGTCACTCCTGTCCAATCCTCTGCGCACTATAGGATCAACGCCCTCGGATTCGGATCAAGTTTGATCTTGCCGGCGCGGAATGTGAGTGTCGGCATCAAGTACTTCAAGGAATTCAAAGACCGGTCCACATATCAGGGTTATTCCTTCCAAATCACCGGCAGCATAAAGTTCTAATGAGAGGACTTGCGACTAAGACGCGGTCTGAGTTGTCTGGCCGGCGCACCTTTGTATTCATGCGCCTTCATGTCGACTTTCCTTCCGCGGAAGCGCACGCCCTCGGATTCCAGTCTCAGCCGTTGCTCGATCGCGGAATCCCCCGTAAGCTTGATCGCGCCGCCAGCTCCCAGAACTCGCTGCCACGGAAGCCCAAATCCCCGGCGCAATACCCTTGCAACCACCCGCGCCGCGCCCGGAAGGCCCGCCGCCCGCGCCACTGCTCCGTAGGTCGACACCTTCCCGCGCGGGATCGCGCGAATCGCTCGCTCGATTCGCAACACGATCATCCCGGAGTTCGCAGCTTTCTTGCTCGACTTTTTCATAAGTGCACAAAAGGCCGGCTCTTTGAGAGCCGGCCCGCAAAGTTGGAATTGCCAACGGTGACTTTACGCCGCAGTCCGGAATGCTTCCAACGCATCGTATTCCGAATCGTGAACTTCGAATACGGTCAGCAGTTTGGTGACCTGCAGTAAGTCTCCAACCCGCCTGGTCAGGTTCGCCAGTTTGATCGTCCCGCCTGAATTGTGGGCTGTCGTGTGCAGAGCAACCAGAGTCCCGAGCCCGCCTGAATCTATGTAGCTGATTTCGCCAAGGTTCAGCACGATTCGCTTATTTCCATCCGCAATGGCTTTTTTCAGTTCGTCCCGCAGCAACGAAGATTCTTCTCCGAATACGATCCGTCCGTTACAGCTGATCGCGAGTATGCCATCCACGGTTCGTTTGCTAAGTTTCAATTGCATCAAACCCTCCTTGCGGCCTGCAAGCGCTACCAAAGCCGCTTTTCCCCATAAAATTGTCGAACCAGCGTATCGCGTGCGGAGCACGGTTCGCAAGCCCCGAACTTGCCAAATCTACTCTTTCCGCTGGCTCCGGTTTTGGTCCGGGGTCACGTATAATCGTCTCTTCGCCTCATGAGTTACACCGTCCTGGCTCGAAAATACCGCCCCCAGAAGTTCTCCGAAGTGATCGGGCAGGAACATGTCACCCGTACGCTCCAGAACGCCATCGAGCAGGGAAGGACCGCTCACGGATACATCTTCAGCGGACACCGGGGTATCGGCAAAACCACCGTGGCTCGCATTCT
>AP72_2010_repI_A100DRAFT_1000187_pt1 | contig 11261 bp, 9 predicted proteins | sample AmaPasrepliIA100_FD_9193 | JGI IMG/M metagenome (IMG submission 9193)
CGAGCCGCGCCATCTGTCGTGGCTCGTTTACTTTATGGAGTTTTTCACCTAGGAACTTTTTTCGGGAGTGAGCAGGAAATGCTCAGATCCCTCTTCGTCCGTGCGAGCCCCAGAACTCGAACCCTCTACTGCATTCGACGTAGACTCAGCAGAAACTTCGCTCATCTCTCTCTGCGATTGTTCCTGACCCCTCCGGTTAAACCTCGCAGATACAACAAGCACCAGCCACGAAACTTCGACGCCCTCCTTTCATGGCCCCATGCTTGCATCCATCTCCCCCCAAGAGCCGCACTGGCTTCTGGAGGATTTGTGAAAACACGCATTCAGTCTCTTTCGTTTCTTGCCACTCTGGCGATCGCACTCGGGATGATCACCATGGGCGGCACGCTGTACGCGCAGAACTCGCCTTCGAGCTCGCCGGATAGCCAGGCGCAGCAACCGTCTTCCTCACCCGATACAACTCAGACTCCGCCGCCGCAGAGCCAGGAGCCGTCATCTTCGCAGTCTCCGTCTTCGCAAACGCAGCCGCAGACTCCTGACACGAACCGCACTCCCGACACCACGGCTCCCTCGCAATCGCCCAGCAGCGCCACTGGCGCGGGAACCGATAGCCAGGTTTTCTCCGGAACCGTTGTGAAGTCGGGTGACAAGTATGTTCTGAAAGAAGACTCCGGCCACACCTACGACATCGATCACCAGGATGAAGTGAAGAAGTTCGAAGGCAAGCGGGTCCGCGTACAGGGCACGCTCGATCCCTCCGGCAACAAGATTATGGTGAAGTAAGTTTTCTCACCGGTCCTGCTTCGAGTATTCCTCGACGAAGGACGAGCTAAAGAAGCCCCAGAGTGTCGCCCGCTCCGACTCTCTGGGCTTTTTCTTTCTTACCCATGATCTCGAGAAAGATCAGAATGGGTGAGGGATCAGAATGGGTGGGATTTTTTCGCGGTCCCAACCCTCACGCCTCCACTCCCTACGGTGATTCCGATCATTGATCCCCAAACCAATCGTCGCGTACTCTCGTCTGCCGAACCAAACCCGGCATTGAAATCCGACGTCACCCACGCAGCACATCGTGAGCGATCGCGCTGTTCCGAATCCCGTAACTGAATCCTCTATCGGGCCTCATTTTCCAGAACTCTTCGTCAAAACCGCTGTCGCCCACACCCTTACGTACATGTTCATGGGCATCATTGCGATGACCACGCTGCATTATCGTGGGCCATTCGCCAAACCTGAAGTTGCGTGTTTCATGCGCCAATTCGACGATCCGTGGCTCAAGGCGGGCCCGCGGTTTCAGCCCCTGCGCGGACTGATCTTCGCCCTCGCCTTTTATCCCATTCCTTCCGCACTGTTCGGACGAAAATTCGGGTGGGCTGTGATGTGGTGGCTCCTGGTCGCGCTCGGCATTCTCGGCACCTTCGGTCCGGCAGGAGGCTCGCTCGAAGGGATGATCTACACGACCACGCCGCCTCTGAAACAAACCTTGGGCTACGTGGAAATGGTTCCGCAGGCACTGCTGTTATCGCTGCTTCTCTGCTACTGGGTGAACCATCCGAAGAAATGGCTAAACTGGATTTTGGGCATCCTGTTCTTCCTGTCGATGGCGCTTCCGGTACTCGGCTTTTTTGCGCAGAGATAAACCAAGCAGTGGGCTTGCTTTGCAAGCAACGGATATCCAAAAACACGACTGCCAGCCCAAAACAAAGGGCTGGCAGCACCAAGACTCAATTCATTAGCGACCTCAACCCGCAAGAGAAAAGGCCGCAAGCATGATGCCTGCGGCCCCATTTACCTCTCTATTTCCAGAATGACAAGCCGCACCAGCTAAACCGGCCAACTTTTGAACTTATTTTTCCCAGTGAATCAGCGACATAGCCTCAAAAATCCTCTCGCACCCTCTTGACAACTTTTCGCCTTTTCCGCGAAAACAGCAATGAAACCTCCACTGTCATCGATTGCGATAACCTCATCCAGTGACCAAGCACGCCCGAAATCCTCAGTACTGGATCGATAAACTTCAACTCACTCCTCATCCCGAGGGCGGTTATTACCGTCAGACTTACCTTTCCGCTCTCACCCTCCCGCGTGAAGCCCTCCCGTCAGGCTTCACCGGACCTCGCGCCGCGTCGACCGCCATCTATTTCCTCCTCGAAGGCGAGAACTTCTCCGCCTTTCACCGCCTCCGCTCGGACGAGATATGGCATTTCTACGCCGGATCTCCGCTGCTTGTTCATAGCATCGATCCTGAAGGTGACTATTCGAAATTCCTGCTGGGAAGCAATCCAGATCAGCAAGAGACCTTGCAAGCATCGGTTCCCGCCGGAACGTGGTTCGCCTCCCACGTTGCCGACTGGAAATCGTGGGCTCTGCTCGGATGCACAGTAGCTCCGGGGTTCGATTTCGCCGACTTCGAACTGGCAGATCGCGAGAACCTGTGGAAAAGCTATCCTCAGCACCATGAGATCATCGATCGCCTGACGCGATAGTGCCTCTAGCCCAAACCAAGTGATAGGTCCGCATATGGCCGCCGATTCATCGGGAGGGAACTGGGAATGTCGCACCTCAATGCGTCACGTCGGTACAGTCTCAGCCGAGCATGTACTTTCGATTAGCACCTGTTTAGAGTGTTGGAACCTCAAAATCGCAATCTTCGACGTATGCTGTTGTGATGCAGCCGCTTCGCATCGGATTAGCCCTGACGCTGTTCCTGATGGTGGGAACATCGCGCCTCAGCTTGGAACAGGCACATGCTGGCTCGAGCCTGCCTGCGCACAGCGAAGATAGCGACTGGGTCCGTACGACTCTCAGCACTCTTTCTCTCGAAGAGAAAGTGGGCCAGCTCTTCATGGTTCGGCTGCGGGTTGAATTGTTGCGCGATAAAGCCGAATACCTGCGGCTCCGCGACACGATTCACAAATACCATGTGGGCGCGCTGGCAATGTCGGCGCCCAAGGGACGGTTTCTCCGTCGCGACCGCGATTACGAGACTGTAACCATCCTCAACCAGTTGCAGCGTGAATCCCAGCTGCCACTTCTTGTCGCAGGAGACTTCGAACAGGGTGTCCTGCCTGCCCGTCTATTTGGCACTACCGTTTTTCCGCACGCCATGGCGTTCGGTGCCGCAGCCAAGGCCGAGTACGCGGAAGAATTCGGGCGAATCACCGCGCAGGAAAGCCGCGCCATCGGTGTCCACTGGAATCTGTTCCCGGTGGCCGACGTCAATTCGAATCCCGCCAATCCAATTATCGGCACGCGCGCCTTCGGCGCAGATCCGAAGCAGGTTGGGGAACTGGTCGCCGCGTATATCAAGAGCGCTCGCGCCAACGGCATGTTGACCACCGCCAAGCATTTTCCCGGGCACGGCAACACGGCCACCGATTCCCACCTGGCGGTCGCGCGCGTGGACGATGACCTGAAGACCTTGTGGGCCGTGGACTTGCCTCCGTTTCGCAAAGCGATCGATGCTGGCGTCGACGCCGTCATGACAGCGCACGTTCGAGTGCCCGCGCTAGATCCCGATCCTGATCACGTGGCCACGATTTCGCCCAAGGTCGTCACCGAGTTGCTCAAGCACCAGCTCGGTTTCAAGGGCCTCATTGTTGCCGATGCGCTCGACATGGCCGGCGTTGGCCGCCTTTACCGCGGCAATCCAGGCCGTGCGGCGGTCGATGCCTTCAAGGCGGGGAACGATGTACTCACCATGCCGAACGACCTCGACGCCAGCTATCAAGCTGTTTTCCAGGCGGTCGGCAGCGGAGAGATTTCCGAGTCGCGGCTCAACGAATCGGTGTTCAAGATCCTGCGCGCAAAAGCTTCGCTAGGGCTTCCGAAGAATCGTTTTGTGGATGTGCAGGCAATTCCGCAGCGCGTCGGTATTGCGCAGAATGCGGCCATCGGGCAACGAATCTCCGACGATGCCGTCACCCTCGTCCGCGATAACAGTAAGCTGCTACCCCTGACTCCGTGGGCTTCAACCAAACCCGTTGCGATTCGGCGAAGCAAGTCTTTCCGCCAAAAGCTGCTCGTGATCGTTCTCTGTGACAACGCACGAACTGAGGACGGGCGCGTGCTCGAGCACGAAATTCTTCAGCGGCGGCCCGATGCCAACGTCGTCTATGTCGACCCGACAATTGCGTTGCAGAGTTCTGACGACGTGTTGAAGGCTGTAGGACAGGCTCAGGCCGTTGTTGCTGCTGTGTACATCGTGCCCTCTGCGGCGCGATCCATGCGCATTGGCCGCAAGTCGAAGCATCCCGCCTCACTTCCGGATTCGACCAGCGCGCTGCTCACGAATATTCTTGCCAAAGCCCCCGAGCGCACCGTAGTGCTCGCGATGGGAAGTCCGTACCTGTCCGATGATTTCCCGGCAATCCAGAACTATATCTGCACGTTCTCCAATGCGACGGTCTCCGAGGTCAGCTCGGCGAAAGCATTGTTTGGAGAAATTCCGATTCATGGACACATGCCGGTCAATCTTGCCAGTGAACGTCCGCACCCCCCCGCAACTGCCCGCCCCGCCCAAGTCGTGAACGTGACTTCTCACCAATGATCCCGGATTGAACCGGTAAGAATGGCTCCAATGCCGCTGCTAGCCGGTCGCGCAGCGTTTTAGGCGGCGCTATACCCACCAGCACTGTTTACACCCTGGAGTGCAGGCGCTTGCGAAATTGCTCTATCGTCCCGTATAGCCCGTACCAGAAGTTTTTCGTTCGAACGATGGAATGTGATTGAGGTAAAGCCTGCCCGCCGCATCGCGGTTCTCATTCCGGATTCCGTCTGACAGCTCTCCGCTTTACCCCCGACCGAGATCACGTTTCCGGCGAAGTGCAGAATCATTCCGTTGAGCAGCACGAAAACGCGAAAGAGACAAGGTTTAAGCCGCGGAAAGGCATGTCTGAACTCGCTCCAGGTAAATGAAGGGGTATGAAGAGTAGCGACAAACCAACCACCCGGTGCCAACACTCGATGGATCTCTGCCAGGGCTTTCGGAATATGCATATAAGGCAGCGATAACCAAGACATGACCCCCGCGAAGCAAGCTGTAGCGAGTGGCAGATTCTCGCCTCGCGCGCACACATAGCTCCAGCCTCGAGCGCCATTTTTCTCGCTGGCTAATCTCAAACGGTCGGGAGCGATGTCTACGCCGACCAATTGCCAGTCATCAGCTTCCTGTCCCAACTTGCGCCAGGAATCGCCGACACCACATCCAAGATCAAGAATCCGCGGCATGCTAAAAGAGCGACTCGGGGCAGGTTATGCCAAAGAACTTGATTCCGGCAAGTGGATCCAGGTTAATCCGGGCACGAATGATTAGTGGGGGATTAAACCGAAGTGAAGTCTGGACTTTTAGCCGCAGGTGCACCTTCCCCAACTGAGGTCTCTGAAAACAATTTGCTTGAGCACCGCTACTGGCCCGCTGCGCGACCAAACCAGTCCCGCAACAAGCTTCGCTTCGGTTGTATCGACTCAAACATGTTTTCATCGGATTCGGGAGAACGTTCATTCAACTGCGCACCTTCCGGGAGACTCTCGACCGCGTGCGGCTCTTCGAGGGGGGGAAACGCCGCTTGAGAATCAGCATAAGGTTCTAATTCCGGAGCGTCCGCGGAGTCCGACAGCAGGGGTGCCACCAGGTGCAGCGCATCGATCTCTTTTCGCACACGATCAATTTCGTTCTCTTTCATTCGTAAGAGTTCGTGAACATCAATCATTAAGAAACGGCCTCCAAATTATTGGCGATCGACGATGCTGCGCGCATTGCTACCGGCTCTTCTTATTCGGGCGTGTCACATCCGGAAAAAACCAGCGAGTTACTCGTTTCCAGGGCCGAGGTCTATTCAGGGGAGTTTCCCTCAGCTTATTGAGGTGAGTGAGCGCTGTCAAGCGCCGGAGCATGCCTCATTTTTCGAATTTGACTGTGCTCTAATCAGCCTGTCGTTCCCGCCCTTGAACCACCAGATGGGGAGAGCGATGCAGGTTCATCGGGACCACCCCCGGAGACCCAAGTCCCGCTAAGATGTTGATTCTTCAATACGTAATTTCTCGCGTTGACCAGCGCCCTTTTTAATGGCACATTCTTTAAAAGCTCACCCCCCCTTTCGCTCGGAATTGTCATGAGGTGCCCGGGCGACTGTGATTTTGTTATCACCCTCGATATGGCACGACCATAGTTCGTTTCCCAGCGCGCTTATTTATCTCAGGGTTCTGTTTTGCAGAGTACGACAGCAAGCAGCAAATTGGCCCCGGAGCGCGAGAATGGAGTTTCTGTGGATTCTTCGTCTTGTAAAGCCCCTGTAGCCCGTCTAACTCTTTCCTCCCTCATCCTCTCAATTGTATGCGCTGTTTTCGGAGTTGGTTTGGCTCCCGCACGCCTCCTGGCCCAGACACCTGTCCTTACCTGGCACTACGACAATCTACGGACGGGGGCGAACACTACCGAAACTGTGCTCACGCCGGCGAACGTGAGTTACAAGACCTTCGGAAAGCTGTCGACGAAGCCGGTCGACGGAATCGTCGTGGGACAACCACTTTATGTTCCGAACGTTAACGTCGCGGATCAAGGCGTGCACAACGTGGTGTACGTGGCAACGATGCACGACAGCGTTTATGCTTTTGATGCCGACGATGCCAACAGCACGCCGCTCTGGTCGACAAGCATTCTCGCGTACAGTCCGGCTGGAGCCACTACCATGCTGGCCACTTTGAAGAAGGACGCGGGCACGACCGCGTGGACGGAACTGGGCATCGTATCCACACCGGTGATCGATCTGGTAAGCGGCACGCTCTACCTGGTCGCAGAGACCTACGAAAACTCCCGTGTCGTCCACCGTTTGCATGCGCTCGATATTTCCAGCGGGTTCGAGAAGCTTGGCGGCCCGACAACTATTTCCGCGACGTACACGCTGAACGGTGTGACCACCACTTTCAAGGATCTCTACCAGATGAACCGTCCTGGCCTGTTGCTGGCGAATGGGCAAATTTTCATCGCGTGGGGATCGAATGGCAATAATGCCCCGAGTCAAGGCTGGGTGATGTCGTATGACGCAAGTACGCTTCAGCCCACAGGTGCGGTGACGGTCGAGCCCGGGAAGAACCTGGCATCGATCTGGCAGAAAGGTGCGGGCATCGGAGCGGATTCAGTCGGCAACGTCTATGCAGTCACAGGTGAGGGACCCTATGTGGCCCCTACGAATCTTCCGGAAAGCATCGTGAAGTTCAATTCGGTGAATGGCCTTCAGTTGGCGGACTTCTTCAGTCCATACAACCATTCTGTACTGGGTAACGCCGATATGGATATGACCGGCTTGCTATTGCTTCCGCCTCAGCCCGGACCGTTTCCGGAAGAAATGATCGCCATCGGAAAAGAAGGCACGATTTACCTGGTGAATCGCAATCAAATGGGAACCATCTGCCAGACTTGCACCGGCAACGACGCGCAGATCCTTCAAGAGATCCCGCAGGGAGCGGGCCTTGAGGGTGGCAATCCCAGCTACTGGAACAACACTGTGTACTTCACCGGAATCCACATTCCCGTCCAGGCCTACACGCTGCAGAATGGGATGTTAGTTGTCCCCTCGGCCAAGACAACCCAGCAGATGGCCGGAGGGGGGCATTCATTCATCACGTCGAACGGAACCAGCAACGGCCTGCTGTGGATCATGAACGGCGTGAATCTTTACGCGCTCGATGCCGTAACCTTGAAAACCCGCTATAACACCACGCAGGCGCCGAACCACCGGGATGCCACGGGTCCGCTAGCGCACTTTCCGGAGCCCATCGCGGCAGATGGAAAGATCTTTATCGGCACGAAGAATAGCTTGGTGACGTACGGATTGCTTCCGCAGCCCTAAGAAAATCCGGCGACTCTCTGCAGTAGGCGGATACAACGATAGACGAGAGGCCTCGCACGCGACTAGCGAGGCCTTTACTTCGCGGCGGTAGCTTTTTTCGGAAACATCTCGCCAATACGGCGGATCTGCGCGCCCACGCCCTTGAGCTTCTCTTCGATGTGTTCGTAGCCACGATCGATGTGATAGACGCGGTCGATGATGGTCTCGCCATCTGCTACCAGCGCAGCCAGCACCAGCGAGGCCGAAGCGCGAAGATCGCTGGCTAATACCGCGGCCGCGCTCAGCGGACTCTTGCCGCGCACTACGGCGCGACGGCCTTCAATCTTTATGTTTGCGCCCATGCGAACCAGTTCCTGCGCGTGCATGAATCGGTTCTCGAAAATGTTTTCGGTAATGACCGACGTCCCCTCGGCTTGAGTGACCAGCGCCATGTACTGCGCCTGACAATCTGTAGGAAAGCCAGGATGTTCTTCAGTGGTCATATCGGCCCCTTTTAGCGGATTGTCGCCCATCACGCGGACCGAATCAGCAGCGGCTTTCGTCTTGACGCCCACCTCGTGCAACTTATCGAGCAATGCGTCGAGATGCGAAGGGTCGCATCCGGCGATGTTCAGATCTCCTCCGGTCAGCGCGGCGGCGATGATGAACGTTCCTGCTTCGATGCGATCGGGAATGATGCGGTGCTTGGCGCCTTTCAGCTTGCTCACGCCTTTTACACGTATCGTGGCCGTGCCGGCTCCTTCGATCTGGGCCCCCATCTTATTGAGGAGGTCAGCGAGATCGGCGACTTCTGGCTCCCGTGCGCAATTCTGCAGAACGCTTTCACCTTCGGCCAGCGTCGCTGCCATCAGCAGGTCTTCCGTCCCCGTGACGGTGATCTTATCGAAGACAATTTCCGCGCCCTTCAATCGATCCGCTTTGGCTTCGATGTAACCGTGTTCCTGGGTTATTTTCGCGCCGAGGCGTTCCAGTCCTTTGATGTGAAGATCGATGGGGCGGGCTCCGATGGCACACCCGCCGGGTAGCGAAACGTGGGCGCGCCCGCAGCGCGCGACCAGAGGGCCCAACACCAGAGTTGAGGCACGCATGGTCTTAACCAGTTCATAGGACGCCTCGGGCGTCGCCAATTTCGCGCACTGGATCGTCGTTCGGTGGTGCGCGCGCCCGTAGCCGAGTTCGACGTCGGCGCCCATGGCAGCGAGTAGGTTGCGGGTGGTCTGGATGTCGCGTACCTGCGGAATATTTTCGAGGATAACTGGCTGATCAGTAAGCAGAGCAGCTGCCATGCAGGGAAGGGCGGCATTTTTAGCGCCGCTGACGCGAACCGTGCCCAGCAGCGCCTCTCCGCCACGAATTACAAACTTATCCATGAATGAGTCCTTGCAGTGATTGTAGCGGGATTTGCAGTTTGTTTGATTGACTTGGATGGAACGGGAGTGCTGGTACGAAAGTCAAAATCCCCACCCTGTCACTCAGAGCGCGACAAGGATGGGGTACCCCAAACCGTGATACGATCCGTTCAGCGCAGAAGGGCGCACCCGGTCCGCGGAAAGGACAGAAGTCCACCTTGCTTCGACAATTTCGAGTACGAACTGACTTTCTGCCCATAACTAGCGGACCTCGGGCAAACGAAAGGAAGTTCGTTCATGCCAGTCCGACCTCTTCCACCAAATCCCAGTCTCGAACACCTGAAATATCAAGCCAAAGATCTGCTGAAGGGGATTGCCACGCAGGATCCTGCGGCGGCGCAGCGGATTCGCGAATTTCATCCCAGATGGGCAAATGCGCCGGATGGGGAAATCTTCACCGCGCCTTTTCGATTGGCCGATGCGCAACTGGCCATTGCGCGTGAGTACGGATTTGCCAGCTGGGCGCGACTGAAACGGCGCGTGGAGCGGCCGAAGCGGAACCATGAGGTCAGCCTTCCGCATCATGAACGAATTGGAGACCCCGTCTTCCGCCGTGGAGTCGAGTTGATAGATTCCGGCGACGTCGAAGGATTACGAGAACACTTACGAGAGCATCCCGGACTGGTTCAGCAGAGGGTCGAGTATGAGGGAGGAAACTACTTCCGGAATCCGACCTTGCTGGAATTCATCGCCGAGAATCCAATTCGTCACGGAAAGATGCCGGACAATGTCATCGAGGTCACGAAAGTGATCCTGGATGCTGGATCCGAGCGCTCTGCGATGGACGAGACGTTGATGCTGGTAGCCACGGGATCGGTGCCCAGGGAATGTGGTGAGCAAATTCGGCTGATCCGTCTGCTCTGTGATCGTGGAGCCGATCCGAATCGCGCGGCTGAGTCGGCGGCTGTCCTCTTTGAAAAACAGGCGGTGGTTGCGCTGATGACCTGCGGAGCCAGGATGACGTTGCCACTCGCTGCTGCTCTGGGGGAGTACGAGCAGATACGTTCGCTGCTGCCGAAAGCTGAATCGCACGAACGCCATCTGGCTCTGGCATTGGCCGCCCAATATGGATACGCCCTTACCGTGGAGATGCTCTTGGACGCCGGAGAAGATCCGAATCGCTTCAATCCGATCGGTGGACATTCGCACTCGACGCCGTTACATCAGGCGGCAGGCAACGGACACCTTGATGTAGTGAAGCTGCTGGTAGCGCGAGGCACGAAAACCGACGTGAAAGACATTCTTTTTGGTGGCACTCCCGCGGACTGGGCAAGCCACGCGGGAAAGGAAGACGTTGAAGCCTACCTGCGCGGGCTGGACGTCAAACCGCCGACGAAGTAGCAGTCTCAGATCCTGAAGCTCTCAATCGCGTGGCGGACGTGGCCTTTGGACTGTTTCAGCGCCGCCACTGCCTTGGAGCGGCTCACTCCTGCGGCAAGCATCACGACCGCTACCGGCGTACGATTCCCGCTATCCTTGAGCGCTCGTGCAGCCGAATCATGATCGGATCCGGTGGCCTGCTCGATAATGCGAGTCGCGCGCTGCACCAATTTCTCGTTCTTCGTCCACACGTTGACCATCAGGTTGCCGTAGACGTATCCCAGCCGCGTCATGGCTCCGGTCGAGATCATGTTGATGACCATCTTGTGCGCCGTGCCTGCTTTCATGCGCGAGGACCCGGCGAGCACCTCAGGGCCCACTTCAGTCACGATTGCGAAGTCAGAAACTCGTTCGAGCGGAGAATTGCGGTTGCAGGTCAGCGCAATGGTGCTCGATCCGCGTGAGCGTGCATATTCGAGGGCGGCAATCGTGAAGGGGGTGCGTCCACTTGTCGCGATGCCCAAAACGACGTCGTGCTTGCCGGGTTTACGCCTCTTAATCTCCTGTACCGCCAGCGCCGTATCGTCTTCGCTTGCCTCCGTCGAGGCTCCCAGTGCTCTGGGTCCCCCCGCCATGATGTATTGCACCGTACGCGGGCTGACATTGAAGGTCGGGGGAATCT
>AP72_2010_repI_A100DRAFT_1000188_pt1 | contig 11191 bp, 7 predicted proteins | sample AmaPasrepliIA100_FD_9193 | JGI IMG/M metagenome (IMG submission 9193)
CTGATCCGACCTCAAGCCAGCCGCTGAAGATGGAGCAGATTCGGCACACCTACCTGCACTACCTGCTCGATCCCATGGCGGAGAAGCATTTCGCCCATGTAAAGCGCCTGGACCCTTTGCTGCAATCCGTGAAGCGCGCCCCCCTCGATGAGAACTTCAAGGCTGATATTGGCCTACTCGTAACGGAATGCCTGGTGCGGGCCATTGAGATTCGGACTTCCGGGACCAAGCAGACAGCCGAGGNCATGCGGCTACAGGCCGTCGATGACGCCCAAAAGCAAGGCTATATTCTGACGAAGTACTTCTACTCGGCGATTGTGGCCTTCGAGAAAGATCCAGCCGGTTTGCGAACCGCATACTCCGAAATTCTGGACGCAATCGAACTGAAGCAACAACAGAAGGCTGCGAACGAGTTGACGTTTGCAAGTAATCCGTCACACGAGCTGGTACAGTCGTCGACTCTCGAGGACCGGCGCATGCTGGCAACAGCGCAAAAGAGGCTCGAGGCGGGCGATCCGAAGGGCGCACAGGATCTGGCGCAGCAGGCCTTGGACAAGAAGGTTGGGGACGAAGGTCGGGCGCTGTTCATCCTGGCGCAGGTCGCGGTGATGAACAAAAATCCGGATGGCGCGGCTAACAATTTCCGGAAGGCAATCGACGCGAGCAAGGATCAGAAGGTCGTGGCATGGTCCCATGTGTATCTGGGGCGCATGCTGGACATGAAAGATCCGCCGGACCGCGAGGGTGCTTTGAATGAATATCGGGCGGCGTTGACCGCTGGGGCGGATCTACCCGAAGCAAAAGCTGCGGCTCAACGAGGGCTGGATAATCCATATGAGCCACCTGCGAAGCCGAAGGCACAAGAGTCGGCAAAGTGATGCAATCCAGCTTCGAGGTTCTGCTTCTCGCAAGTCGCTAGCGAGAAGTGGGGCGTCCCTAGTGGGATAAAATGCACGGTTACGGATTCTAGTGAAATCTGAGGAGTTTTGAGTCGAGGAGAACTCATGAAGCGCGTAGCGATCATCATGGCGGTGATGGGGATGTGTATCGGGGGGTGGACGCAGGATAAGCCTGCGGCGCAGAGCCCAGCGGGACAAGCAAGCGGACAAACTGCGGGGCAAGCGGCCGCAACGCAGGGAAAGCGCGCGCCGAAAATCAACAGCCAGGAAGAGTACAAAGCATACCAGGCTGCCGTCGCTATCACTGACCCCCCAGAATCCGAAAAAGCAGCCAACGACTTCGCCACGAAATATCCCTCCAGCGAAGTGCGGGCGCTGGTCTATAAGGCGACGATGGCGCGCTATCAGCAGGCCAACAATGGCGAGAAGATGGTTGAAATCGCAAAAAAGGTACTTTCTATCGATCCCGACGATCCCGAGGCCCTCGTAGGTGTTGCTCAGGTGGAAGCAGAAAAGGTGAAGGACGATAGTCTCGATAAAGATGAGCGTCTGGCGCAGGCTAAAAAGGATGCAGAGCGCGCCCTGGTTACGCTTGATACCGACGTGCCAACTTCGGGCTACACTCCTGAACAAATCAATCAGTACAAGAGCTTTATCCGATCGCAGGCTTACTTCGTTCTGGGGACCGCCGCCTATAAAGCGAGCAATTGGCCGGAGGCGGAAACAAATCTGAAGAAGTCGATTGAGGCATACCCTCAACCGGATGTCATTGCTGTTTACCGATTGGCTTTGGCGCTGGATTTCCAGAACAAAATTCCAGAAGCGATTAAAGCCGCGCAGCAGGCCGTCGACCTCACGAAAGACAGTCCTGACTCGGCGGCGGGCAAGGCAGCGCGACAAGAGTTGGATCGACTGAACAAATACGCTCCGGGCACGTCCGGACAATCAACGCCCCCGAAGAATTAACCGGTGCCGGCTAGTAAGAAGGGATTTGGAAAGCTCGCCGGACCAGTCCGCGGGAGCAACGTTTCTACGATATGAAGGAACGGGAAATCACGGCCCTGGAACAGGGGCTTGGCTACCATTTCCGGCGCCGGGCCGTGATTGAGCAGGCAGTCACGCACAGCTCGCAAGCCCGCGAGATGGAAGCGCAGCAGGCGGGCGAGAGCAAGTACAAGGTCAGCGACAACGAACAGTTGGAGTTCCTGGGCGATGCCGTATTGGCCCTGGTCACCAGTGAAGAACTGTTCCAGCGCTTCCCCCACTTTCGAGAAGGGGAACTCTCCAAACTCAGAGCACACCTTGTCAGCGAACGGCATCTGATTCAGGTAGCCCAACAACTGGAATTGGGGCACTATCTCCGGCTGGGTCGGGGCGAAGAAAAGAGTGGTGGCCGGGGCAAAACGGCGCTTTTGGTGGACGCGCTCGAGGCGATTCTGGCGGCGATCTACCTGGACGGCGGCCTGGAAGTGGCAAGGGAATTTGTGCTGCGCAACGTGATTTCCCCGGAACTGGAACGCATGGAGCGGGGCGGCGGTACCCTGCCCATCACCGATTTCAAATCTGCCCTGCAGGAAGCCGTGCAGAGCCTCGGTTTTCCGCAACCGTTGTACGTTCTGGTAGAGGAAAGCGGACCCGAGCACAGTAAGACATTCACAGTCGAGGCAAGGCTACAATCGAGGGAAAGCCGCAACTCGGAGTTCGTAGGACGCGCGCAAGGCTCGACCAAGAAGACCGCCGAGCAGGATGCTGCGCGGCAGCTACTGACTTATTTGGCCTCACGGCCGAAGGAAGCGGAGGCAAAAGCTGTCCGGTCCCCGATGGCGGTGGATAAGTAGATTTCATGGATTCTTTAAACCAGCCCACCGTCTCGCAGTCCGAGCCTTCCGCTATGCCGGTTGAGCCCATCCCATCTCCGGTTGTAGCGCCGCCGACTGCGCCCACGGTCTCGACGGTTCCAATCGTCGGGCAGCGCCGCGTGACCGCGAGCAGCTTTACCGGCGATCTCATCAGTTCGATCCAGTCGCTGATGGGGACCGTGGTAATTGCGATCTTCGTCATCACGTTTATCGTGCAGGCCTTTCAGATTCCTTCGGAATCCATGCAGAACACCCTATTAGTAGGCGATTACCTGTTGGTCAATAAGCTCTGCTATGGCGGGTCCGGACCCAGCGATTATGTGATGCCGTACCAGAAGATTGCCCGCAAAGACATCATCGTGTTTCATTATCCAGTCGATCCTCAACAGCACTTTGTGAAGAGGGTGATAGGTCTGCCTGGCGACCGGCTCAAGATGGTGAACAAGAAGGTCTTTATCAATGGCAAGCCGTTGGATGAACCCTATGTCCGGTTCATCGAGCCACCTAACAATGTGTTTCGCGATGATTTTCCCAGGGTCGACGTGCCGGTGTTCAATATGGAGGGCAAGTGGTGGCTGCAGATGAGGAAGCTTGTGGAGGACGGCGAACTCATCGTTCCCGAAGGTCACTATTTCGTGATGGGCGATAACCGCGACGATAGTCAGGACAGCCGGTATTGGGGATTCGTGCCTCAAGAAAACATTATTGGGCGGCCGCTGGTGATCTACTGGTCGGTCCAGGACTGGGATCGAAATCCTCCAACATCTTTAAGTGGACGTTTGCAGCATCTGGCGTACGCAGTGACTCACATCTTTCAGATCACGCGCTGGAATCGGACATTGCGGCTGGTACACTGAGTAGTCGAGCCGGCAGGGGCTTATACCCTGATTCGGTCCTGCTGAACCGCTTTCCACGAATAACGGACGCACCTTCAACAAAGGATTAATCGAAGACTAAGAAAGCGCAAACGGTGGCGAAGAAAGAAGAGAAGATCGAGAAAAACGGGGTGGAGGAGAAGCCGAAAGAGACTACAGTCGAGTTTCTTTCATCGCTGGCCGCGGTTCTTGTGACCGGCCTGTTCATAATCACATTCGTCGTGCAGGCGTTTGAGATTCCCTCCAGTTCGATGGAGAAGACCCTGCTAATCGGCGATCACGTCTTCGTGAATCGCGTTCAGTTTGCCCCCAAAACCAACTGGGTTGGGCCGCTGGTTCCCTATCGGGATGTGCACTTCAAGGATATCGTGGTGTTCCTGTCGCCGCAGACGCCTGGGCTTTATGTCGTGAAGCGAATCATTGGAGTTCCAGGAGATAGGATCCACCTGCGAAACGGCGTCGTATATCGCAATGGACAAGCGCTGGAGGAACCCTACGTAGACCACGACAGGGATTCTCCGGATTCGTATCGCAATGATTTCCCTTCGGTGCCTCCGCCGATCGAGGATCGGAATATCTGGGGCGACTGGGCATCTGTGCTGCCCTCATACATTCAGGGGGACGACATTGTAGTGCCGCCCGATCATTACTTTGCGATGGGCGATCATCGGGGAGTGAGCCTTGACAGTCGCTACTGGGGCTTCATTCCGCAGCAAAATATCATTGGGCGACCAATGTTCATCTACTGGTCATTTGAGACTCCCGAGGACCAGTATGAAAAAACCGGAATTAGCGATCGGCTGTCCTTTCTGGGCCACATCATCCTGCACTTCTTTGACAAGACAGAATGGAAACGCACGCTCCGCTCTGTAAAATGAGGCCCCTCGAACCTCGAGTGAGGGCGCAGTGAAGATTTTCTCCTCCAAAAGACGGGTCGCTGTTGTGGCCGTGTTGGTGGTGATGTTGCTCTTCCTTGTGCGGCCTGGCGCGTCACGGCTCAAGTCTAGGGTCATTCTTTCGCTCAGCGCGGCAGTACGACGGCCCGTGGACATAGGTTCCGTGCACATGCGCCTGCTTCCACGTCCGGGATTCGATCTTGAGGGTCTGGTGGTGTACGACGATCCATCGTTCGGTTCTGAGCCGATCTTGCGCGCTAGTGAGGTTACGGCAGATCTGCGATTGACCTCGCTGCTACGTGGAAGGCTTGAGGTCGCTCGACTCGACCTGACGGAACCAAGTTTGAATCTTGTACACCGGATCGGTGGAGGCTGGAACCTGGAGAGCTTGTTGGAGCGCACTGCGAAGACACCGCTGGCGCCGACCGGCAAGGAGAAACGGGAGCCGCGGCCGCAATTTCCGTATATAGAAGGCAGTTCCGGGCGAATCAACTTTAAGAATGGTCCCGAAAAGATGCCCTACGCGCTGACAAGCGCCGATTTTTCGCTGTGGCAGGAGTCGGAGGATGCTTGGGGCGTGCGGTTGCGGGCGCAACCCTTCCGCAGCGACATGAACCTGAACGATACGGGCCTGGTGCGGGTGGATGGCATATGGCAGCGTGCGGCGACGGTGCGGGAGACACCACTGCAGTTCAACGTGGAGTGGACACGCGCACAGTTAGGGCAGCTCACGAAGTTTTTCACCGGGAACGATAAGGGATGGCGCGGTGAGGTCCTGTTTGACGCGACTGTGACGGGAACTCCGGCGTCAGTAAGAATCAGCAGCACGATCTCGACGGATGACTTTCGCCGCTACGACATCACCAGCGGCAGGGCGGTGCGGTTAGCCGCCCGATGCGATGCGGTTTACGAAGCGCCAGCTCATCAGCTCAAAGAAATCTTGTGCAACGCTCCCGTCGGGGCCGGCCTCGTGAAGATTACCGGCACGGCTGGGCTCCCAGGCAGCCATGTTTACAAACTCGCACTGGTCGCAGAGAACGTTCCTGCACGCGCCCTTGGCGCAATCGCTCAGAGAGCCAAGAAGAATCTACCGGACGATTTAACAGTAGAGGGAACGCTGCAGGGCGAGTTCTCAATGGCTGAAAATGCTACCGCGAATTCGAAACCAAGGTTTGAGGGTCATGGCAGGATTACGGACCTACAGGTAAGTTCCACGACGGAGAATGTTGAATTCGGTCCGGAAACGCTGCCGTTTGTCGCGACGAGCCCGGCTCCGGGCTCTCCAGTGCGAGCGAGATCCGGTATGCGCGACGCGGATTATGCTCACGTTGACCTCGGACCGCTTGCTTTGGATCGCCGCAACGGAGGCGTGAGTGTTCGAGGCTGGGTAAGCCATTCAGGCTATGCGTTTGGTGTGACTGGCGATGCCGAGGCCGGGCGCATTCTGCGGGTTGCCCGTGTGCTTGGCGTTCCTGCCCCATCCGCGAACGCCCAGGGCAGCGCGCAACTCAATCTGAAAATCACCGGTTATTGGGCGGGATTCTCGGGGCCACAGATCGATGGAACTGCCAAGCTGCGCGACGTTCATTTCGGGTTTCGGGCGGCAAGCGAGCCAGTGGACGTCAATTCGGCGGAGATCCAGTTCACACCCGAAGCTTTGAGGGTCACCAAGTTAAACGCATCGGCTGCGGGGGCGAATTGGAAAGGTTCGATAGAGATCCCAAGAAGCTGTGCGAAATCGGAAACTTGCCCTATCCATTTTGCTCTGGGTGCGGACCAGATTGCTCTAGCGCAATTGAGCGAATGGGAAAAGGCGCGCCCGAAAAAGCGCCCCTGGTATCGCGTCTTGGAGAATGGCCCGAACGCAGCGTCTTCGTTGGCGCGGATACATGCGACAGGACGGGTGACCGCAGAGCGCCTTCTCCTACACAATTTTTCAGCGACCAAGGTCTCCACGGACGTCGCTCTCGATGAAGGCCGCGTGCAGTTGTCTTCGCTCGAGGCCGATTTATTCGACGGAAAACATCGCGGTACATGGGCAGCAGATTTCAGCGTGAAACCAGCAATGTGCAGCGGGAGCGGGAACCTCACAGCAGTCTCCCTGCGGAGTGTTTCCGAGGCGATGAAAGAGAGTTGGATTGAAGGCGCCGCCAGTGCAGGCTACGAAGTCAAGGGTGCGTGTTCCGCTGACTTTTGGCAGGGTTCCGAAGGTTCCTTATCGCCAGTGAGCGTCACGAACGGGAGCTTTCCGCGCGTCTTTTTGGCGGGTCATGCACCTGCGTTGAAGATCCAGAAGTTCACCGGCGCAATACGCTTGCATGCCGGCACGTTTGAGATCACAGAGGGGCAACTGAATTCGACGGACGCTCGGTATGAAGTTACAGGGACTGCCACGTTGAACCGGGAGATTGACTTCAAGCTCGTTCGGGATGCACCCGCGAGCGGAACGTATTCGGTCACGGGAACACTGGCCCAGCCTCGGGTGGCGCAGGTCGCCGGTACGGAACAGGCGCGGTTGAAAGATCCGCCTCCGAAATAGCGCGCTACTGCTCGTATCCGGGTCCGTGCAAAACTTTGCCCGGAAGTTTCCCCGTCATTTTTCCTTGCTCGATTACCGGCACGCCGTTCACAAGCACGTATTCCATTCCTTCGGAAAGCTGGTTGGGGTTGTCGAACGTTGCGCGGTCGCGCACAGTTGCTGGATCAAAGATCACAACGTCGGCCCACATTCCCTGTTTTAGTACGCCGCGGTCGGTGAAGCGCATGCGCTGCGCAGGCAGCGCTGAACACTTCCGAACCGCGTCCTCCAGAGTGAGTACTTTTTCTTCGCGGACATATTTGCTCAGGATGCGAGGAAATGTTCCATACGCGCGGGGATGAGGATGCGCCTGTCCGAGTAACCCCTCGGGTGAGGTGCCTTCGGAATCGTTATCGATGGAGACCCAGGGCTGCTGCAATGCCAGCGTGACGTCGGGTTGCGACATGCCGAAGACGGCGACGCTCGTGTTGGGATCTTCGATCAGGAAATCAAAAAGCGCGTCCATCGGATCTTTGTTCCAGAGCTTGGCAATCTCGGAGAGACGCTTTCCCTGCAATGGAAGCAGTTTGGAATTCTGGACCGCACCGATCATGATGGCGTCGGGTCCGGGAATTTCCTGCCACTCGTTATCCCAATCCTGCGAAGGCGAGAGCATGTCTTTTCCGATGCGTTCGCGCGTTGCAGGGTCTTTCAAACGTTCGACGAGTTTGGCGTTGCCGCCATCGTGAGCCCACGGCGGGATAAACGCCGAGAAGTCGTTGAACCACGCAGCGTACGCGTAGGTATCGGCGGCAACGTCGGCGCCTGAAGCGCGTGCGGCGTTGATCTTGGCGACGACGGCCGGCATGCGCCCCCAGTTGTTTTTACCTGCCACCTTGATGTGCCAGATCTCAACAGGAAGATGAGCCTCGCGGCCGATCCGCAGGGCTTCGTCAATCGCCTCGAGCACGGAGTCGCTTTCGTTGCGCATGTGCGTCGCATAGATGCCGCCGGACCTTCCGGCCTCCGTTGCGAGAGCGATCAGCTCCTCTGTTTTCGCGTACGGGGCAGGCGCGTACTCGAGTGATGTTGAAACTCCGACGGCGCCGTCTTTCATTGCATCGCGGACCAGCGATTTCATCTGTTCGAGCTGTTCGGGCGTGGGCTGCTTGTCGTCGTCCCCGAGAACCATGCGACGAACCTGGGTGGCCCCAACATAAGTGGCGAGGTTAATTCCCATGCCCTGCGTTTCAAGGCGTGCGAAGTATTGGCGAAGGGCTCTCCAATCGGGATTGATTTTGAGGTGGTCGTAACTGGAACGGTCGGAGGAGATCATCNCATCATTCAGGGGAGCGATCGAATTGCCTTCCCCTGTAATCTCAGTGGTAATGCCTTGAAAGATCTTTGAGGGCAGGCGCGGATCGACGAGAATCGTCATCTCCGATTGCCCCAGCATGTCGATGAATCCGGGAGCGACAACCTTGCCGGCGGCATCAATGGTGCGCTGGCGCGGCGCTGCGGAGAGATTTCCAATGGCGGCGATCTTGCCGTCGCGGATGCCGAGATCGCCGGAGTACCAAGGCGAACCGGTCCCATCAATGATGTGGCCATTGGTGATGACGAGATCGAACGAGCGCTGTGTCTGGGACAACGCCGCCATCGATGAGAAAACAACGAACGCTACGATTGCTTGAGTGATTCTCTTTGCGAGCATGGGGTCAATCCTTCATCTTTCTTTCTGGGTACGGCGATAAAAGCTGGAACCACGAAGGACACGAAGGTCCACGAAAGCCTTAGTGATCCTTCGTGTCCTTTGTGGTCAAGGTTTTTACACTGCGATTGCTTACTGTTACTTCGCGAACGCCGCAACTCCGCCCAAGGCACACCAGATAGCCAAAGCGAGCCATTCGTAAAGTGTGAAGTGGCCGGGAACGATCGGGATCACTTTCATGAGCGCCAGCCCAACCGCCACGACCAAGCCCAAAGCTGCGATTGCGCTCTGGAACATCGAGAGCTTCACCAACTCCCGATTCCTGCGGGCTATAGCCAGGCACGATGCACAGGCAGCAGCCCAGCCAATCGCGCAGGCGACCGAACCCACTTCGGTGACGGGGACCAGGATCGCATCGCCCATCAAGGTACAAGCTGCAGTAGCGACCCCGACCGCCAGAACGGCAGATGACGGCGTTTGAAAGCGATCGTGAATCTGTCCGGCGCCGCGAAAGATCATGTCTCGGCGGCCCATTGCGAAGAACAGGCGGCTCGCAGCCACAAAATTTCCGTTGAAGCACTTGAACAGCGAGAGCAAAGCCCCGGCCAGAATAACGTTAACGATCCAGCGCGAACCAACAGCTTGCTGAAACGCGACTGCCGTCATGAACCGCTCGCCGGCAAGGCGTCGCCAGGGCGCAACAAACGCAACGGCCGCGACAATCGTAGCGTAGAAAAGCAGACCGATCACCACCGCCATAAGAATCGCTTGGAAGAATCCGCGCGCGAGAAACTCGGGGTGAGATTCCTCTGCAGCTTTCCCGATCGATTCAAAACCGGTCATGAAGTAGGGAACGATTTGAATCACCAGGAGAGTCGATATCAAGGGCGTGTGAGTGAAGAGCGGAGGGATATTTGCCGGTGAACCCCGGCTTACGCCGACAGCGACAAAGATCATGAAAAGGGCGAGCGTGCCAAAGCTGGTCCAGTTCTGAAAGGTTGCGCTGAGGCGGACGCCCCGATAGTTGAGGATCGTGAGAAGAACGGTGAGCCCAAGTCCAACCACAAGATGTGGGAGGTACACGGGGTGGCCGCCTATTCGGTAGAGTTCGATGGAATCGACTGCCGGGAAGATATACGCGGCGACGCGACCTACGGCAACGGCTTCCCACGGACAAACTATGAAATAGGCCAATGTCATCATCCATCCGGTTGCGAAGCTCACGGACTCACGGAAGACAACGGAGGTGTATGCGATTTCACCTGCCGCGTCGGGCATGGCGATAACGAGCTTGCCGTAAACCCAGCCAATAGGCAGCAGAACAGCGCCGCCAATCATGAATCCGAGGACTGTACCAAGCGCGCCGCCGCGCAGCAGCCAATCGTCCATGACGACGAGCCAGCCGACACCGACCATGGTGCCCCATCCGAGAGTGAAGTAATCGACGGCGCGCAGCTTCCGGGCGAGTGTAGTCACGAGGCTCTGAGTTGGGGCGGCGCGAATTATAGAACATCTGGCCTCTGGCTTNCGGCTTCCGGCTTTCGGCTTCCGGTTTTCGGCGGCTTGTATTCCGAATTTGACGGCTCAACCGTTCTGAGCCAGATGCCCCTTTCGTGCGCCAAGTGCTGGTTTTGCGTGTTAGTATCGAGATCAGCCCTGCATGACACTTGTACAGTTCAGCAGCTTCAGAATCCCGGCACGGTTCATCGTGTCTGAGAAGGCGGGGCTTCCAGAAAAATGACTACTTCGTCGAAAAGCCGGAAACGTGTGCTCAGCGGCATGCGTCCGACTGGGAAATTGCATCTCGGGAATTTCGTCGGCGCGCTCCAGAACTGGGTCGGCATGCAAGACGAGTATGAATGCTACTTTTGCGTTGTCGACTGGCATGCGCTGACCACGGATTACGCTGATACCTCCAAGGTCAAGGAGAATTCGCTGGAAGTCGTTTATGACTGGCTAGCCGCGGGTCTCGATCCGGACAGATCCGTGCTCTTCATGCAATCCCACGTTCCGGCACATGCCGAGTTGCATCTGCTGCTGTCGATGATCACGCCATTGGGCTGGTTGGAGCGCGTACCGACGTATAAAGAGCAAAGAGAGAATATTGCGGACAAGGACCTCGGAACGTACGGATTCTTGGGATACCCGGTGCTGCAGGCGGCAGACATCCTGGTATACAAGGCGGACGTAGTGCCTGTAGGTGAAGATCAGGCGGCACATATTGAGCTGACGCGCGAAATAACGCGACGTTTTAATAGCTTCTACGGCGCAACGAAGCCGGTGTTTCCTGAGCCGCAGACGCTGCTCACACCGGCTAAAAAGCTGCCCGGTACCGACGGCCGGAAGATGTCGAAATCGTACGGGAATACCATCATGATGGCAGATCCCGAGCCGGTCGTGCGCCAGAAGTTGAAGACGATGGTGACCGATCCG
>AP72_2010_repI_A100DRAFT_1000189_pt1 | contig 11169 bp, 9 predicted proteins | sample AmaPasrepliIA100_FD_9193 | JGI IMG/M metagenome (IMG submission 9193)
ACCGTGCTGGTGCCCCCGGCGGGCCGGTCGACGGAGGAGCCGATAGCAGCTCATTGAGGGATAAGGAGATAGGGAGCTGGGCAGCGTAGGGTAATCGCGAAACCAGCCCCCGTCACTGACCTCCGCCCTATTACGTCCGTGCACAAAAATGGCACTGTTGTGCCCTGTCCTTTCTCCACAGTCGCTGCTATTGTGCCGATAGAGTCGGTGAAGTTCCTCCCCTGAAGGTGAACGAATCAACCGGACTGGGGGCGTTTATGAAAATGATGCATCTGTGCTATGCGGCGATTGGATTTGCGGTGGCCCGCTGGATATTTCGGCGGCAGGCATTGCCGGTAGTCGACCCGGTTACGCGGTTCCGTTCACAGGGCCTTTTGTAGGAACGGTTTGAGTGTTCGGGCGCGCGCACCCGTTGCGCCTTCCATTTCGTCAAACGCGCGCCCTCCGTTTCCCTTCCTCCTGAAGTACTGTTACCAAGGTTTGCCCGTCTTCTCTGCGTTTGTACCTGCCCTTCATACAATTAATTCAGAGACCTCGCGGGGACTTTACGGGAGCAGTCTGTCTGAGCGATTTTCATGCGATCGGCAATCATAATTCGTGTGGTTTTTTATCTCGCGATTCTGGCAGTCATTCCCCCGGCCAAGATCGCTGCGCAGGATGATCCAAACGACATCCCACTCGGAGACGTCGCCCGCCAGATGCGCAAGAAGACGTCTTCGAATGCCAGGCCGATCATCGATGACGACAACCTCCCGCAAGTCATGGAGCAAGCGAACCGTCCGCATGAGTTCGGATCGGGATTGCGATTCCTCATGTCAGGCGAGAGCCCGGGTTTTCAAGTCCAGGTGCCTGACGTGACATGCAGCCTCTCGTTCACGGCGAATGTGAAAACGCTTCTTTCCCCCCAATACAACCAGATGGACCTTCCTTCCGCAGAACTCGCGAAAATAGACGCGAAAGCAGTAATCGAAGGGGATGCGTTAACAGTGCCCCTTTTCAATGGCACGCAGTGGCACCTGAGTGAACTCGTAGTTGCCATAACCGTTTTGAAGAAGGGAGGATCAGTTATCGGGACCCTCGGCGCAAGTGCCGATCCCTTCGAGCAGGTTCGTCCTGAAAAGAAGCCGGACCAGACACTTGTTTACCGTATGCGTGCGGCGGGAGGGCCTTGGCAGAGATCGGTCTTTAGCGCGCCATTGAATCTTGATCTTGGGCTCGATGACGAGTGGCATTGGGCGATTGTTCAAGCCAAGGGATACCCACCCGACATACCGGGCGAAAAAAGTCTAAACGCTCATGCGTCCAAACCGCCCCAAACTCAGATCCTGCCAACCTCATTCGATGTACCCCAAAATGATGAAGCCGATTCTATCCTCAGAACTCCAGAGTAATAGCTTTCACCGTCATCAATTTTCCTCGTCGTGCAGGTGCCACAATCGTCAAAACGCTAGCTTTCCTCGCGTGCTAGACTAGCCTCAATCCTTGCAAATTGAGGCAAATCATGAAATTTGGCGTCATCATTTTTCCCGGTTCCAATTGCGATCACGATGCCTACTGGACGATTCAGCACGTCGCCAAGCAACCGGTGACGTTCCTGTGGCATGAGTCGCATGATCTCGAGAACTGTGACGCCATCATAGTTCCTGGTGGATTTGCGTTCGGAGACTATTTGCGGACCGGCGCCATCGCAAAATTCTCACCCGTCATGGAGTCTGTGAGAAACTTCGCCAAGGGTGGAGGATTGGTGCTCGGCATTTGCAATGGATTCCAAATCCTTTGCGAATCAGGCTTGCTTCCGGGCGCCCTGATGCGGAACATTGGCTTGAAATACGTTTGCAAGCCAGTCCACGTTCGTGTCGAAAACGCAGACACCCCATTTACCAATTCGTGTTCCGCGGGCGAGATTCTGACCATTCCCATCGGGCATATGGAAGGCAACTACTTCTGCGATCCGGGCACTTTGGAAGAACTGAAACGCGACAACCGTATAGTGTTTCGTTACTGTGCTCCGTCCGGCGAGACCAGGGTGACCGCGAACCCGAATGGATCACTCGACAACATCGCCGGGATCTGCAGTCCCGGGCGTAACGTTGTCGGAATGATGCCGCATCCCGAGCGCGCCGCCGAACCCGAACTTGGTTGTATCGACGGAGTAAGAGTCTTCCAGTCGATGGTTGGTTCTCTCGTGACCCGCTGACAAAAAATTCTTCTTGTTGATCAACAGGCTTTCGGTATATCGTCATCGCTTCTTCCCCTGTAGTCGGCCCCCAAATCTTGATTTCGCAATCGTGCACGCAGGGAGGCGTGTCTCCAATGACACCGAAGCAGATTCTCGATTCCTTTTCCGAAACCTTAATGCGGGATGAGCGCATTCTGAGCGCNCAAGAGCGGGCGCTGCTTGTCAGCTTGTTGCAGCACGCGAAAACGGCGGCAGGGACAAACCCTGAAACGCATGAGGCGGTCCGGAATGTGATTGCCTCGGCGATCGGTGAGACCGTTGCCCAGCGCGCGTTTTCAGTGCTCGGCGGCAGTATTGTCGAACGAATCATTGAGAGCAGTTCCTCCACGGTGGGAGAGGCACTCGCTGGGCACACCGAATTCATGGGTACTCCAACGCCACCGGGTCCGCAACCACAACATCCGGGCGTAAAGGCTCCGCCCAAGGGACCGCTACCGCCGTCTCATGCACCGTCTCAGCCGCAGCAGCCTGGGCATACGCCGCATAAGGCGCCCAAACAACCCCAGCCGCCGGGCAAGCCGATGAAAGATGCTCCGCCGCCATCACCCGCGCAGCCGCAACATCCGGGTGGCTCAATCACTCGTGAGGTGGTTAAAGCCAGCAGCGTCACATTTGCGGAACGCCCAGAGTTTCTGAGGGCGAACTGTGTTGTGTTTGACGAATTCCTCGCGCCGCAAGAGTTGGAAGAACTGACGCGCTTTACGCTCGAGCACGAGGCAGACTTTCAGTCGAGTGAGGTCTACTCCCCAAGCGCTCAGATGGGCGTAATCAGCGACGATTACCGGCGCTCTCTAGTCTTGATGGACTTGCCTGAGCAGCAGGAAATGATTCTGGCTCGGATCAAGTCTGTACTGCCGCAGGTCCTCGAAAAACTCGGGATGGAAGAATTCGCCATTGCGGATACAGAAGTGCAGATTACTGCGAGCAACGATGGTGACTTCTTCCTCTGCCACGACGATAACGGAAGCGAAGGAGTAGCCTCGCGGCATCTCACATTTGTGTATTTCTTCCATCGGGAGCCGTGCCCGTTTGAGGGTGGAGAACTCCGCATCCACGATTCCCATCTGCAGAACGGTTTGTACGTCAGCGATGGGAGTTATCAAACGATCATTCCTCAACAGAACCAGATCGTCTTCTTCCCATGCGAACTGATGCATGAGATCACAACGGTGAGGTGTTCGTCAGAAAACTTCGCCGATAGCCGTTTTACGCTTAACGGATGGCTTCGTCGATAAACAACTCGGCCTGGCTTGACTGGATGGCGGGACTCATGGGGGAAGTGTCGCGACAGACCTGCTCCGCGACATTTCCTCCGGAGCTCTATTACTGTCTTCTGGATGAGTTGCCCTTGCATTTACTTCCGCGGCCGCTTGCCGAATCCAGAGAGAGCACAGAGGCAAGTCCCGACCTCGTCTTGAATCCGGATTGCAGGCTTTGCGCACCAAACGAATTACCGGAGGAACTCACAGAAGAACGGGAACACCTTTCAGCCTTTGCCTTGCAATATCCGATTGCATGGGTTCGAAGGGAATATGGCGGTTTTCTGAATCCCTTCTGGGTTGGCCCGAAGCTCGAGTTGCTGATTCGTGAGTTTCGATCGGACCAGCCGATTCCAGAGTCGTTACCCGCGTCAGCACGATCTATTTTGGAAGATGCCGGAATCCTCATCAACACAGCGTCAATTGAGCAACGCCGGATGGAGAGACAACTGGCACTGCACAAAGCTTCCGAGTTGTTCCAAACGCGAGGATACGCTCCGCTTCACGGATTGATTCACCCGTTCCACATTGCCGCATTGCGCCGGTATTATCGTCATCGGATCCGTAGTGGAATGATTCCACTTGGAGATGGCCAGAGTCCGCGCAGGTACGTTGCCTACAACGACCCGGTAGCACGGTTCTTCCATAGTCAGATCGCAACCACTCTCAGCGAGGTTGTGGGCGAGCCGACAAAGCCTTCCTACGTATATCTGGCTTCGTATCTAAGCGGAGCGGAGTTGAAGAAACACGTCGACCGAGAACAGTGCGAGTTCAGCATAACTCTGTGCCTGGATTTTTCGCCTGAGCCGGAATTTGCCACGCCATGGCCGATCTGCCTGGATACACCTCGCGGCAAAGTGACTGTTTACCAAGCGCCAGGTGATGGCCTGGCTTACCGAGGAACGAGACTACCGCATTATCGCTCTCGGCTGGGCGGAGGGCAGACATCCACTTCCATCTTCTTCCATTATGTATCGGCAAACTTTACGGGATCGTTGGATTAGGGCGTTTTCGGTTAGTGCAAACCAGAAATCAGGTAAAGAACTGAAAGCGTCTGATTGTAGCTGTATGCGAAGCTTTTACCGTCGTGGCTTACAACGACGGGTGCAACCATGACAACTCCCGTCGGAGCTCCCGGTTTCAGCTCTTGAAGGATCGTTTCCTTTCCAGTTGCGAGGTTCATCGCGTCCACACTGCTGGGAAAATCTCCCGAGTGATATCCGTAGAGGCGAGTGCCATCCGCAGACCATTGCACCGGAACAAAGTTGGTGTCGTGGTCAACGAGTTTCTTGGGCTCACCGCCATTCATCGGATAAGCAGATATTGGGCCGCTGTATCCTTTTCCCACGATGAAGTTCCCGTCTGGGGAAACAGGCCCGCAGAAAATACCGTCTGGCGTGATCGCTCTTGAATGCCCATTGGAAAGATCAACCACGTAGCACTTCGCCGCCCCCCCGGTTTCGTCCGCGGTGACGACCAGCTTTTGACCATCAGGCAGAAAGCGGGCCCATCCGCCATGCACATGCCGAACCCCCGCGACTTGAATCGTGCGTGGCTGGCCTGCGCCAACTGGAAGCAGTGTTATCTTCGTTGGTTCGCTAATCGATATTGACACTGCCCACTCTCCATCCGGTGATAGGCCACCGGAGCTCCCGTCTCCGAGACGTACGGGCAGACCGCCATCGACGCGCCGCATTACTACCGCATAATTCGGTCCGGCGGCATCGCTGGCGTCTTCGAACAGGACCGACTTGCCGTCGGCAGAGATGTCTCGCGCCGAGTTCCAGTCGTGCCACGAGAGGTCTACGTCTTCCTTGTTGCCAATACGAGTGAAGCCCATCTCCAGGCGGCTGGATGTGAGCGCCACCAGAACCCGGCCATCAGAGGAGATGTCTTGCAGCACAACGCCCATGGGAACATCGAGTAATTGGCGAACTTTTCCTGATAGATCAACCGCCATCAAGTTGAGGGCATTACCCTTCGCAATCGCGGTAAACCAGATTTCCTTTCCGTCGTGTCGCCATGCCAGGCCGCTCTCCGCTTCCCAGCCAGAGCACAGTGTTCGAACATGTCCCGATAAATCCGCTACTGAGACGACTCCCTGAGTGTCCCAGAGTGTGGGGTGATCCATAAAAGCGATCTGGTCTCCGCCAGGAGAGAATCGAATATTGCTGATCCATCCGGAGCTCTGGTAGAGGACATGGCCCATCGGATATTCGAGACGGCTGTGCCCTTCAAAATCGTGAACTACCGCCAAGTCGCCTTTCGCGTCCCAGTCGGCCCAGCGAACGTCAGAAAGCAGATCTTTGGGACCTCCTCCCGCCAGCGGGGCGCTCGCAAGCATGCCATTGGCTACTTCCAATTGCCCAGTATGAGAGCCCCCTACAACCAGCGCCAGATCATTGTTTGGCGATATACCGAGCAGGACGGCGTTGCTAAATTCCAACGGCTGCGAGAGAAGGGAGTTGCCGACAGTCGAGAATAGCTGCACCGGCTTGTTGTTCCATGCAGCTCCGTAAATGATCGACTGTCCGTCGGGAGTGAATCGCGCGGAGTAAATCGTTCCGGATTCAAACGTAAGGCGGCGATAAGTCGGACTCGAGGTGGGCGTACGCAGCAACTGGGTGATAGCCAGCAACCCAGTCGCAATCGCGAGCACCGCCGCCACGACCCAAGGAAGGGCGATGCTCGATCTTTCCTTGTTACTNGGCAGCGGCTTTACTTTTACTGACGTCGAGCCAGAAATTGTCTGTAAAGCGAAGACAAGATCTCTTGCTGACTGAAAACGATTCTCAGCTTCCTTCTCCAGGCAATGCCGCACGACTTCCTGATAAGTATCGGGAATAGCTGCCTGCTCCAGGTTCGTGCTCGGAGGCTCTTCGCGCAGTACGGCGGTCATGGTGTCAACTTCTGTTTCACCCCGGAACGCACGTTTGCCGGACATCATTTCGTAGAGAATCGCTCCGAAACTGAAGATATCGCTGCGATGATCAACCGTCTTGCCGCGTAGCTGCTCGGGAGACATATACGCGACCGTCCCTACGACCGCACCATGTTTCGTGACGGTGGTTATGCTTTCGATGGAGCGGTCTTGATCCGGAGAGGGTTGCAGCTTCGCTACCCCGAAATCAAGAATCTTGATTCGGTCGTCCTGGGTAAGGAAAAGATTCTCGGGCTTTAGGTCGCGATGAACGATGTGACGTTCGTGTGCCGCACTTAGTCCCTGCGCAATCTGGATGGCATAAATTGTCGCCGCTTTTACTGCGACTGGACCTTCGCTGAGCCTCGTACGTAGAGTTTTTCCTTCGAGCAGTTCCGAAACGATATAGGGATTTGTGCCCTCAAATCCGACATCGTAAATGGCAAGAATATTTGGATGATTGAGAGCCGCGGCCGCGCGCGCTTCCTGCTCGAATCGGCGGAGATGCTCTGGATTCTGGCTTGAAGTAGGCCGGATCAGCTTCAGGGCAACATCGCGTCCAAGACGTTCGTCGCGAGCCCGGAATACTTCCCCCATGCCTCCCGCGCCAATCTTTTCGAGGACTCGATAGTGACCAACCAGCTGACCGATCATGCGGACGCCTGAAAAAGGGTAGCTAGGCATGTTAGGGTGCTGCGCCAAGCACGTCAATAGCTTCGATAGCTTCGAAAGCGCGCAAGAAATCACCGCGCAAGTGCTAAACTGATGGCCGCCGTGGGTCAGTTTTCGACACCACCGTCTCCGCCTCCTTCCTGCTCGGATTGCTCCACGAAAACGCAACCGGCGGGAGGAGGAACGCCTACACAGTCGGCCTCCAGAATGTGGAAGTCGAGCGATGGGAAGTTTCGGCTGGATACCCCGACCTCGAGCGTCATCTCCGATCCGGCTCAGCAAAAGACGATCCTGCTGGATCACATCAAGAAAGAAGCAACCATCCTTCCAACTCCGCCCGCCGGCGCTGGGAGTGCCCCGGGAACTGCTCCGCAAGCACCAGCATCCTTCGGTCAGTCGCCGCATATGAAAGTGGAAGACCTTGGCAAGTCGATGATCGATGGGCACGAGGTCGAGGGTAAGCGCTTTACCTTGCCTCCGTTTACCCCACTCCAGATGCCAGGAATGCCGAAAATGCCATCTACTCCGCAGGCGCCAAGCGCTTCGGCTGGGGCCGCCGCTCCGGGTGCTCCCAAGCCGCCGCAAATGCCAAAATTACCTCAAGTGCCGAGCGTCACCGAGGTGTGGTCGAGCGTAAAGCTCAAGACTCCGGTTCTAACGAAAGTGACTACAGCTGCCGGCGAGCAAACCACCTACTGCAAGCCGGTCTCGATGGACGAGCCCCATTTTTCGATCTTTGAGATTCCGCAGGGATATGAGATCAAACCCCCGAAAGTTTAGGAGCGACGGATCCTCGTGCTATAATTAAATTTCGCCTGCATTCAAATCGAGGCTATCCAGTGATCTCCTCCAAGGGCGAATCCTGCGCCATCCAAGATCTTTAAACACGAGGTCGAACCATGTCCGGCCATTCGAAATGGGCCACAATTAAGCATAAGAAGGGCGCGCTCGACGCCAAGCGCGGCAAGATTTTTACCCGTCTCATCAAGGAAATCAGCATTGCCGCCAAGAACGGCGGCGGCGATCCTGATTCCAACCCGCGGCTGCGCACCGCCATTCTGGCAGCCAAGTCGGAGAACATGCCTGCCGACAACATCAAGCGGGCAATTCAACGCGGCACCGGTGAACTCCCCGGTGCTGTCTATGAAGAGTTCTCGCTGGAAGGCTACGGACCGGGCGGCGTCGCGGTTCTGCTCGACATTAATACCGACAATCGCAACCGCACGGTAAGCGAAATCCGTCACGTCTTCGGCAAGAACGGCGGCAACATGGCTTCAGCCGGTGCCGTTGCATATCTGTTCCACAAAAAGGGTGACATCATCATCCCGAAATCAGCCGCCAAAGAAGACGATTTGATGAACATCGTTCTGGAGTCAGGCGGCGAAGACCTCAGTGATGATGGCGACAACTGGGAGATTCTCACCGAACCCTCCGCCTACGAAGGCGTGCTCGAAGCCGTGAAGAGCGCCGGCATCACACCAGCATCCGCCAGCGTGGCATACATACCGCAAAACTACGTCAAGCTGGAAGGCCAGCAGGCTGGAACGATGATTCGCTTGATGGAAGCTCTCGAAGAACACGATGACGTGCAGAACGTTCACGCGAACTTCGACATCGATCAGAAGCTTTTGGAAGAGGTTGCTGGTTAATTGTTTTCGTGAAACTGAAGCCGCCCACATACGGGCGGCTTTTGTTTTGCCGTCGTGCACTTCGCGAACCGAAGTTTTCAACACATTCGTGGAAAATGCTGTGCAAAACGGGCAAAGTAGTAACGTAAGTGATTCGCAGAGTGTTGCTTCAGCATTTTGCACCGTACGGAGTGCTGGCACTTTCGTGCTGCAACCAGCGAGCGATCGTCATTGAAACTGAGACTCGATAAGATCCTGGTCGACCGCGGATTGGCAGCGTCGCGCGAACGTGCGCAAGCGCTCATCCTAGGCGGAAAGGTTCTAGTCGACGAGCAGAAGGTCGAGAAATCTGGCGCACAAGTAGAAGACTCTTGCACGCTGCGGCTTCTAGGCGCAGATCTGAAGTATGTGAGCCGAGGGGGATTGAAGCTCGAACGCGCGCTGAAGCACTGGAATATCTCGGTAGCCGGGCACACTTGTCTTGATGTAGGAGCATCGACCGGCGGGTTCACCGATTGCCTGTTGCAGCATGGAGCGTCGCACGTGATAGCCATTGATACTGGCTATGGCCAATTCGATTTCAAGTTGCGGCAGGATCCGCGTGTGCATTTGAAGGAAAAGACGAATGCCCGGTATCTGACCGCCGATACCTTGGGTGAGATCGTGGACTTCGTCGCAGTGGATGTCTCATTTATCTCCGCGACTTTGGTCTTGCCAGCCGTAGTAAACGCGAGTCTCCCGCCAGCGCGGTCGGGTCGGCAGATCGTGGTCCTGGTGAAACCTCAGTTCGAGGCCGGTCGAGAGTATGTCGGCAAGGGTGGCATTGTGCGCGATGCACAGGCACAACAAGCCGCTGTCGACAAGGTTCGAGGCACACTGGCCGAACTCGGGGCGCAAAAGACGGACGCCATTGACTCCCCGATTCTCGGAGCCGAAGGCAATCGCGAGTTCCTGCTATACGGTGTTTTCTGAAGACTCGTGTAGGCCACTGACGAGTGGCGAAAGCTTCAGCTTTCGGTACAATCACTGTTCACCATGGCACAGGCCAATCCCCAGGCATCTCCCCGGAAAGCGGCAGCGATAATCTCGCGTCCGGATCGCCCCGAAGTCGGCCAACTAGTCCCGGGTTTGCTTTCGTGGCTAGCCGAGAACGGATACACGGTGGTGACTGATCTGGAAACATCCCAATACGCCCCGGGACAGGAAGTCGTCGCTCGGTCCGAGTTGGGAGCACGGCCTCTCGATCTGGTCGTGGTGCTCGGTGGCGACGGCACACTGCTTTCCGCAGCACGTGCAACGGCTGCCATCGACGTGCCTCTGCTGGGCATCAATCTCGGATCGCTGGGATTCTTGACCGAAGTCCCGCCTCATTCGATGTACAAGATGCTCGATGCCATCGCACAGGGCCATGCCGCCGTTGAGCATCGCGCGCTGATGCATTGCGAATTGCGCCGCGGCGACCATGTGCGTGGAAGTTATCTAGTCTTTAACGACGCTGTTGTTAACAAGACAGCTCTGGCCCGCTTGAACACTTATGAGCTCTACATTGATAAGGTTTTTGTATCCAGCTATCGCGCGGACGGAATGATCGTGGCTACGCCAACAGGTTCGACTGCATATTCACTTTCCGCGGGTGGACCGGTGCTGATGCCCACTGTGAAGGCTCTTGTAGTCACACCCGTAGCCCCGCATGCTCTAACCCACCGGCCCTTGGTCGTGCCCGACTCTTCGGAGATCGAGATTTTACTCCGCAGCGAGGAAGAGGTTGCTTACCTTAGCCTGGATGGTCAACCAGGCCTCGATCTGTGCGATGGCGACCGCGTCATTTGCCGGCGCTCACAACATGAGGTCAACTTGTTTCGAACTGGAACCGACTTCTTCCAGGTCTTGCGCAGCAAGTTGAAGTGGGGGGAACGCCAGGCTTAGCGTTCAAGCCGGAGCAGGTCGGCAGCAGTTTCTCGTCGTCGGATCACCTTGGCCGATTTCCTGCTCACCAATATTTCCGCCGGGCGAGGGCGCGTGTTGTAGTTAGAAGACAACACCATCCCATATGCCCCGGTGTCGAGAATGGCTAACAGATCGCCTTCACTTACGACAGGCAATTCGCGGTCCCGGGCAAAGAAGTCGCCGGTTTCACACACGGGACCAACGATATCTGTGGTCTCATTTTTCTCAAAACCACTCGAGTGCATCGTAACCGGAACGATCTGGTGAAACGCGTTATAAAGCGCAGGTCGAATAAGATCGTTCATCGCCGCGTCGACAATCAGAAACCGCTTGCCGTTGTTCGTCTTCTTATAGATGACGGACGTGAGCAAGATACCCGCGGGACCAATAATCGATCGTCCCGGCTCTAGCAAAAGATGAACGCGAAGAGACCGAAGAGGGGAGGAGAGGGCCCGGGCATATGCAGCAACCTGGTCCGAAAAATCGGCGGGCTGCGATTTGTCG
>AP72_2010_repI_A100DRAFT_1000191_pt1 | contig 11152 bp, 16 predicted proteins | sample AmaPasrepliIA100_FD_9193 | JGI IMG/M metagenome (IMG submission 9193)
CCTGTGATTCTCTGTGTCTTCTGTGGTGAACAGATTTTGATGCAGTTGCTTCACCGCCCTGCGGCCAGCCGCGTAGCGAGCCGGGCCGGCAGGTTCGCTTCGAAGATCCGGTCCTGCGCGGCCTTGAGGTTATAAGGGGTGCGATGAAAGTGAACGACCTGCGCTTCGCTGTCGTACAAGGCGAATGCCGCCCGCCAGTCGCCGTCCCGCGGCTGCCCCACGGATCCGGGATTGATCAAATACCGCGCGTTGTTTTTCAGATGTAACGACACGAACTCTGCCTGCCCCACCGTGCGGTACTCCGGCCGGAATCCGTCTGCCGACGATCCGTTTGCAAAGAACCCTCCTTGCAGGTGGGTGTGCCCAAAGAATGTCAGCGGCATCGTGATCGTGATCAATGGCGCGAGTGCATCGCCCAATGACACGACATATTCGTCCTCATCGTTGGGAGAGCCATGAACGAGCTGAATATCAGGCAACTCCGGGACTGAAACCGGTCCGTGTGGCAGCCCCCGAAGCCACTCCAGATTTGGCGGAGTTAACGCATTGCGCGTCCAGATTGCTGCCGCCGCTGCCATGGGGTTGAAATCGTCCAACTCCATCAATCCGGTTGCCGCCTTGTCATGATTTCCCCGGACAAACAGCTTTCCCAACTCACGCGATCGATCCGCTACCTCATTCGGGCTGGCTCCGTAGCCGACGATGTCACCCAAATTCACGATCGAATCAAACGATGGCGCGGCCGCCAGACAGGCGTCGAGAGCTTCCAGGTTGGCATGAATGTCACTGAGCAGCAGTATGCGCACAGATCACCGGACGAATTGCCGATTATAGACTGGATGCTGATTTTGTGGGGATAAGGGCCTTAGGGTAGCCATTCGAGCGCCACCCAATCGATTCGATGCAGGCTATTTAGCTGCTGTGGCATTGACTACCGGACATCGTGCCCAATGCGCATCAGATAGCTGAACGAGCGGTGGCAGCGCAACAGCACATTCCGGAACCCGTGATCCGCATCTCGGTTCAAATGCGCATCCGGCTGGCAACGCCTGAAGTGGCGGGACCGTGCCCTCAATCGTCTTCAGCGAATGGTTCCGGTCGGTCTTCAGATCCGGTACCGCTTGCAGGAGTCCGCGTGTATAGGGATGTGCGGCGGCTTCAAAAATGTCGCGCTTGGGGCCCATCTCAACCAGGCAACCGGCATACATTACGGCGACCCGGTCTGCTACTTGCGAAACGACCGCCAGGTCGTGCGAGATGAACAGCATCGCGAGTCCGAACTTGCTGCGCAACTCCCCAAGCAATTCAAGAATCTGCGCCTGGATAGTGACATCCAGCGCGGTCGTGGGCTCATCCGCAATCAGCAACTTGGGACGATTGACGATCGCCATCGCGATCATGACGCGCTGGCGCATCCCGCCGGATAGTTGATGCGGATAATCGCGCGCGCGCCGCGCCGCGTCAGGAATAGCTACATCATTCATCGCATCGATTGCCCTCTGCCACGCTTCTTTCCTGGAGAAATGGTTGTGCGCCAGCACCGCCTCTGCAATCTGATCGCCTACGCGCATCACGGGGTTCAGTGCTGTCATAGGTTCCTGAAAAATCATCGCGATGCGTGATCCCCGCAGCTGGCGCATCGACTCATCATCGAGCTTCGGAAGATCATGCGCGCTCGCGCCATCGTCGCCAAAGAGGATTTCACCTTCGATACGGGCCTGAGGGGGTAGCAGCCGCATGATCGCTAATGATGTCACCGATTTGCCGGAGCCGGATTCGCCGACCAATCCGAGTACTTCCCCGGCTCCAATGGAGAAACTCAAGTCGCGGACGGCGGGGAGTGAGGAAGAAGACGTGGGGGCGGCCCCAATCGATCGTCCGCGGGTCGGCAGACTCGCATGGGTCTGTACGGAGAATTCAATATTCAGATGCCGAACGTCGAGTAGAGCCGCCACGGTTTCCATGGTAGCAGCCTGCGTTCGCTCTGCGGGCGGGCCAGCCGACGCGGGCTGTCCCACCTGGACTCTGCGGGAAGACTACTGTCCCAATATCAGTGGCAGCCCGTTCTTGTTATTGCCAACCACGACCACTTTGGTGTTCGGACTCTTCGCCAGATTTTCCGTCGCCTCTATGCCCTTCCACTCCAGGAGTGAGGGCGTGATGCCCTGCGCCACGATTTGCTGGAAGTCACGAACACCCGCTGCTTCAATGCGCTTCCGCTCTGCTTCCTGCTTTTCCTTCTGCAGTCGGAAGTTCATTGCCAACGCCTCCTGCTCGGCCTGTTGCTTCGCCTCGATCGAGGACTTCAAAGTTGCCGGCAGCTGGATATCCCGCAGCAGCACGTTCTCGACTGAAATCCCTCGCTTCGAGAGTTCCATCTGCACCTGCTCGAGGATCTGCTTTCCCACGCTTTCGCGCTCTGCACTGTACAGCGCATTCGCGCTGTGGGAGGCTGTAGCTTCGCGAATCGCAGACCGCAGTGTCGGCTCGACCACCACGTTTTCATAATCGGCACCGATCTTCTGGAAGACCTCTGCCGCCCGGTCCGGATTCAAGTGGTAGATGAGCGATGTATCCAGCGCCATCATTAGCCCCTCGCTCGAAGGCACGCTGGCGGATTCCTTGATGCTCTGGGTCTGCACCGACATCTCGTTGTTCGTCTTCAACGGATTGATGAGATGAATGCCCTCGCCGAGTATTTGACTGGTATCCACCTTGCCAAAGAGTGTCAACACGCCGACATGCCCGGTTCCCACGCGAGTGACTGAACTGAGCAGCACGATCACCAAGAAGAAGGCCAGAACTCCAATGCCGACGAGACGCAGAAGGCCGCCCCGCCCGCCCGCGTCGATAACTCTGGGTCGATTAGGATCGAAGATTGTCATTGAATTTTCTCCCTGAGAGATTCTAGGAAGGGAAGAGTCGAAGGATAAGTAGCTTCCGAGGAGCGTGAACGATGGCCGAAATTGTGGAACTAGTTTGCCTTAACAGCAGACTATTCTTAGCCCTTTCGAAGCCGAAAGCCGAAAGCCGAAAGCCGAAAGCCGAAAGCCCGAAGCCCGAAGCCTGAATCTTGCCCCCAACCCGCTGCATCTCTTACAGTAACGATATGAGCAAGATTCACATTCCAACGCCCTTACGGCAATACGTGGGGAAACAGGCCTCGGTCGACGTGCAGGGAGCCACCGTCGGCGAGGCCATGAACGCCCTAGTGGCCCAGCATCCAGAGCTCCGCAAACACCTTTATACCGACGACGGCAAGCTACGGGCTTTTGTTAACCTTTACCTCAACGACGAAGACATCCGTTACCTGCAGAAGGAAGCGACCGCCCTCAAAGACGGTGATAACATCTCTATAGTGCCTTCGATTGCCGGAGGCGCGGCCTGAGTCGCATGAAACCTTCCTTCAAAATGCGCTGTTGCTGCCCTTCCTGTCGCTAGCGCACTCACTCGCGGTTCATCGAATTCCATCAGGTCAATTCAGACGAGGACATCATGGCCACCACCACAGAAATTCCGGTAACACTCAACAAGGACGAAATCCTGCGTTATTCGCGCCACCTGATCATGCCTGAAGTCGGCATGGAGGGTCAGCAGAAGCTTAAGGCGGCGCGCGTGCTCTGCATCGGCACGGGTGGGCTGGGGTCGCCCATGGCGCTGTACCTCGCTGCCGCTGGCGTCGGAACTCTGGGACTCGTGGATTTTGACGTTGTGGACTACACCAATCTGCAGCGCCAGATTATCCACGCCACGGCCGATGTGGGCCGCAAGAAGCTCGATTCGGCTGCCGATAAGCTGAAGGCGATCAATCCGTTCATCAACTTGCGAACGTTCGATACCAGGTTGAGCAGCGCCAATGCTTTGGACCTCTTTCGTGAGTTCGACATCATCGCCGACGGTACCGACAACTTTCCGACCCGTTACCTGGTCAACGATGCATGCGTCCTGACTGGCAAGCCCAATGTATACGGATCAATCTTCCGTTTTGAGGGACAGGCAAGCGTCTTCGCCACAGAGGATGGCCCCTGCTATCGCTGCCTGTACCCCGAGCCGCCACCACCCGGATTAGTCCCCTCCTGCGCCGAAGGTGGAGTGCTGGGAATTCTTCCTGGCCTCGTTGGAGTTATGCAGGCGACCGAAGTGATCAAGCTGATCCTTGGCGTGGGTGAGCCGCTGATTGGCCGCCTGCTGCTCGTGGACGCGCTCGGCATGAAGTTCCGCGAACTCAAGCTGCGCAAGAATCCCGATTGCCCGACTTGCGGCACGCATCCCACGGTCACGAAGCTGATAGACTACAACGAGTTTTGCGGCATTCGTGGAGAGGAGAAGCCCGTGAGCAGTGGAGTTCCCGAGATTCAAGTGGAGGAATTGAAGAAGCGTCTCGATGCCAAGGAAGATCTGTTCGTGCTCGACGTTCGCGAGCCGCACGAATACCAGATTTGCAACCTCGGCGGATATTTGATTCCCCTCAACGATCTTCCGAAGCGTGTGAACGAACTCGATTCCAGCCGCGAGATCGTCGTTCATTGCAAGATGGGTGGCCGGAGCGCCAAGGCAGTCGCATTCCTGCAGCAGGCGGGATTCAATAAAGTGCACAATCTCGCAGGGGGCATTACTGCTTGGTCCGATCGCGTGGACCCTAAAGTGCCGAAATACTGATTGCCGGAAACGCAAGTTCCAAACGGGGAGCACCCAGGTGCTCCCCGCTCTTATTGTGGTCCCAATCATTGCCCTACCTGCCGAGACGGCGCATAATATGCCGTTTCAACTGGCCGATCTCGCTTTTCGGACTCATGCGGGAAATTTCTTGTGAAAGCAACACTACTTGTGTCGTTTTCGATCGCTTGCCTGTCGGTCCTGTCGTTTGCCCAATCAAACGCAGCACAAAGCGCGCCAACTTCAAACGCTCAGCCGGCTACGCAGGAACCGGCGAATAACAACTACACCTCGGCCAAAGGATTCGTGATCGAGGATGGAACACCTGTCAAGATAAGAATCAATCTCACCGTTTCATCTGCGGACGCTCACGTCGGCGACACGGTTGACTTCGAAGTATTGGAAGACATCAGTGTCAACGGAACACTCGTGATTCCGAAGGGTGGATTAGCCTTCGCGACGGTGACGGAAGCGCAAGCCAAGCGAAGAATGGCCCGAGGTGGAAAACTCGACATCAACATCGACTATGTAAAGCTCGTAAGTAGCGAACACGCCGCGTTGCGGGCCGTGAAAGATCTCAAGGGCGGCGGACATACCGGTGCCATGGTCGGTGGCATGGTCGCAACCAGCCTGGTGTTCTTTCCGGCGGCTCCATTTTTCCTGTTTATGCACGGAAAAGACATCAGCATACCGAAAGGTACGGAAGTGACCGCGTACATAAACGGGGACATGAAACTCGATATCGCCAAGTTCCAGGGTAGTGCGGCGGGAGGCCAACAGGCCGCTGGCATATCGGCCGCTCCCAGATCGTCTTCGGCCAAAATTCAATTGGAGTCGGATCCGACCGGAGCGGATATCGAATTGGATGGAAGCTTTGTCGGGAACACTCCCTCCGATGTGCAGGTCCCAGAGGGCGATCACACCCTCACCGTCAAGAAAGCAGGGTTTAAGGATTGGGAGCGGAAAATGAAAGTCAGCGCCGGCAGCAATGTCCACCTCAATGCGATGCTCGAAAAGACAGACTTGCAGTAAATTGCCCGAAAATATGCCGTTTCTGGTGTGATCCCGACGCTTGCAATTTCAGGAAGAACAATGATAATGACGATTCCTCTTCCCCCTCGGAGGGCCTGTGCCACATCTCGTCGCGCTTGTCCTGCGCACTGCGTTTACTGATCGCGGAGTGCGTGCAGTCGTTTTCCAGGTCCTTGGTCTGTTCGTAGTTGCGTCCCTATGGCACAATCCTCTACGCTGGGACCAAATTCTGATCCCACCTATCAGGCTCTACGTAAGATCACGCTCAGGGAGAAGCTGTCAGCGTGAACAATTTCGACTTCAAGCGTGACGCAGCAACGTTCCATCTTCATTCAGGCACAATTTGCTTCGTAACGGCGGTCAACGGCCGTGTGACGGGGGCCGTTTTCATAGGCGACGGTAACCTTGCTCTGTCTCCGCCCGGATTCGAGCGAGACATGCTGAAGTATTTGACAAGGGAAGACGAATTTAGCGAGAACTTCTCCCACTTGGTACTGCGCTTTACAGATGCTTCATACGACGAATTGAAAAAGGCTGGAACACCGGGTGCTACGGGGTGCGATGCTGCTCCCCTGAAAGACAGCCAGCACGATATGCGCCACAAGCTTAAGGACAATCTCGATTCCCGCATTCTCGAGGATGTTCTCAGCCCCTCACTCAGTGGTCTGTTCGTTGCATTCATCCACGGAGAGCGCTACAACAACGAGGAACTGTTTACCATTGATCCACGCAGAGCGCGAGACCAGGTCAGCTTCATTACCTACGACGTGGACAAGCGCGGTGATTGGGCTCTTTTCCCGGCGTCGGGCGAACGCAAACGGGGCACGATCGGCCATGCGATTCACATTGATCATCAGCAATTGGACACGACTCTCGAAAAGAACGGCAATCTGATCGGGCACGCCAAGACTGATTTCGTTGCCCAACTCGACCGACGGAAACGTGCTGTTCCTCGGCAGAATCCGGATGGTGGGAAATGATTCGATTGAACAAAAGCTGCCCATCAAAGGTCTGAAGAATCGCCCCAAAACAGCCATTCTCAACTAACTACGACGATGTGCTGGCCTCGCCGAATTGATCTGACAACGGTCGCATCTGATTTTTACGGCTTGGTCTTCTAAAGACAGAATGCGAAAGGAAAAAGGGGAGCGCCCACCGCTCCCCTTTTTCCTTTTTGGCGTCAGATCTACTTNCTGGATCCCGCCTGCATCCCGTCACCACGCTCGCCCAGTTCCAGCGCATACTTCTTTCCCTGGAAACGCACACCGGCAAGAGTAGAGTCGCCGCCATTCTGTTTCAATACGGCTGCATCGTTGGTCGAGGCCCTGTCGAGATCCACGACCTTCGCCGGAACCTTGGCAACAACTTTCTTGCCCTTCAAAATGCTGAGTTCCACGTTCGGCCCGCTGCCATCCCATTCCAACTTATAATCGCCGGCCTTAAGTTTCGTGCCGTTGACGCTGGCATCACTGTTCAAGGTGAAATTTGCCTTGCTGGCTGCGAATGCACTCGAGGTCAACAGCAGAGCCAACCCCACGACCAAACTCTTCGAAACGTTCGCGAACTTCATAGCTGCTCCTTGTCTTGTCTGGCCCGATTCCACATCGGGACGGTTAGGGGCGGCCCGGTTCACGAACCTCGCGGAGAAAACACTTGTGTTTCGCCGCGAATCGCCTACAATGCTGCCGCCGGGGTTGAGCGTCAGGCTCCGCGCCTGCGCTTCCGCTTTGGGGGTTTTCTCACCTGGGCCGCCAAACCGAGTGTGAGAGAATCCCCAAACCCCGCGTTCAGATTTCTTTTTCGTTTCGGCCGGATCACCCCTACCGGCCTCTACTCGCTCTCAGGATTTACGTGCTGAACACCGCTGTGGTTCCCTTCCACAATCCTTTCTTCGTACTTTTTGTTGGACGATATGAGAGTGCTTCTGGTAGCAAAACTTTCAATGCATTCGATTCGCACAATCGGAACAACGTCGCGATGTTTTGTGAGGAAAACGGCGCGGGTTGCGGAAACTGGCCGACGGTGAATATCGAAACGCGTCGATACACTCAGTCGTTATGCTGCCGTTCAAGCGATCAGACCTTTGCCTGATCCTTTTCAAACGGATAAACATGCACCATCCAGTTGAAGACCACTGGGTGGAATGTTCCTCCTGCTGCATCGCATGCTTCCTGCGTCACAATGGATCCACGCAAGCCAAACTGCGGGTGCGGTTGCAGCATTTCTTTCCTGCGGCCTGCGGGCGGCATGCAGAAATTCACGTGCTCGTGCCATTGCGCCACGCTTAACGGGATGCGCTCGTCCAACTGATCTTCGCTAAAACGTTTCGGCGCCGTGTACATCACGCCGATCAACTTGTAATCGTCCCCGTGCTTTTCATACAGCAGCGATGTCGGATGTTCCGGGTTGAAATAAAATGCCGCTTCCATCGCGTATCCATAGTTGGTGAAGTGATACATCTTCTGAGGAACATTCGGCAGGAAGATCTTAAAGCCTTCAGCGAGCGCGACGTGATAGTCCTCATACTTCTCTGCAGCCTTACGCGCTGCTTCGANGACTTTCTGCGCACGATCGGCGTCGCCCGGATGCGCTTGGCGCAATTCTGTCATCTTCATATGCGGCCCCATGTCCATGTGGCCTTCCATCGCATGCATCACATGCGCGCCGGCCTCGCTGTCGTCTTTGTCCGCACGCTTCGGCGTATCGTTCGTGTTCGACATGTCGTGATGCGACCCAGACATATCCATTCCCGGCATGGACGAATCCGTGCTGCCCGAAGAATTGGACTGTGTCTGTCCCCAAGCGGCACTGCAGACGATTATCGTTGCGAACACAATCAATGAATTTCGCATGATCTCCCCAGGATCTTTCAGACAGGTTAACCCCAACGGCGTGGAGATGTTTCGCGGTAATGCCGAGACACATCAGATTACAGAGGTAACTGAAATTTCGTGATGTGCGTCGCTTATAGTGAATCGGCCAGTTGACTTTCCAAGTTTTGCCCCCATCTTGTGAGGCTTCCCAACTCCAATCCATTTCATCAACGGAGATATTCTTGAACACCATCCGCTGCTGGATCTTTGTGCCCTCGCGGATAGTCTCTCGCTGCAAAATCATCTTACCGTCCTTGAACTGGCCCACGAAATCAAGCTACCCGCCTTCGTTGTCCACCCAGGTTTGCTTCCACATGCCTGATCTCAAATCGAAGGTGGAAACGCTCGTGCCGTGCAGGTGCCCGGATTCGCCTGCGGAGAAATTTTCCTGTACGACGCAACCATCCATGATCCCCTTGATCGAGTTGGTCCCATGCATCACCTCTCCCGGCTTGTCGCCCGGCCAGGTCAGGTCCCACTCCCCAATCCAAAAGTCGAGTTGCTTCTGCTGGGTAGCTGTGCAAGGATTCGCCACGTTCGCCTGTTGCGGGAACATCACAGGCACATGTAGGACGAGAAAGGTAAACAAGGTGAAGATTCGTGACGTTTCGTTGAGACGGAGTAAGCCGATAAACGTTACAAGCCTTGGCCGTCAATCAAACTTTCTGATACACCTAACAACTTGACAATCGAAACAATCGTTCTTCTCTTCATTGCTGGAGCTCTCGGCGGGGCGCTCAACTCGGTCGCCGGGGGTGGCAGCTTCATCGCCTTTCCGGCTCTCCTGTTTTCCGGGGTCCCTCCCATTCCGGCGAATGCCACCAATACCATCGCGCTCTGGACCGGTGCCGCAGCGAGCGGAGGCGCTTATCGTAAGCGACTCGATATCCCCCGCAGTGTGATGATCCCCTTACTAGCTGCTAGCGTGACCGGCGGCATCGTTGGCGCATTTCTTCTGCTGAAGACACCTGCCCACACTTTCATGAGAGTTCTCCCTTGGCTCACACTCGGAGCAACTCTCTTATTCGCTTTCGGCAGGAAGTTGGCAGGCGAACGGCAATTCGTGATGGGACATGAGACTGCGACCGCCGCGCTAGTCGGCGCCACTGCCTTTCAATTCTGCGTCGCGATTTACGGTGGTTATTTCGGAGGTGGTATGGGCATTGTCATGCTCGCCATGCTGGCCACACTCGGCATGACCGACATCCATGCCATGAACGCACTGAAGAGTGTGATGGGATTCGTAATCAACGGTGTTGCGGTCGTGACCTTCATTATCGCGCGCGCCATTTACTGGAAATCAGGAATGGTCATGATCGCCGGAGGCATTGCCGGAGGATATCTCGGGGCACACTACGCCATGAAAATGCCGCAAGTCTGGATTCGCTGGTTCGTGGTGATCGTCGGCGCTGGAATGACCCTGTATTTTTTCTGGAAGTCCTACTGAAAACTGCGCCACGGATCTCACGGATCGTCACGGATAACGCAATGGAGTTTCGTCGATCCGTGAGAATCGTTGTCATCCATGGCCAGTCTTACCCTAATGGCGCGGAAACGTGCTCATGCACGATCAGCCACTTACCATCAACATTCTCGAAAACGACGGTCCAGCGAAAATTGCCCATCTCGACCTTGCCTGCCTTGTTGGTCATTTCTTCTTTGATAGTGGCTGTCGCCCACACGAGGTCACCATGCGAGTGAACGTCGGCGTCTTCGTTCACTGTGAACTTCGCGCTCTTATACCCAGCTAGAACTCCCTTTACGCCCTTTTCGTACTCGTCCCAACTGTTGTACTTGAGTGGCGCGATGTCGAAGTACGTGTGAGGACCAGTGGCATAGAACTTGGCTGTGTTTGCCGGATCCAGCGTTGCCCACCCATTCCAGATGCTCTGCAGGTAGGCTTTGTCGGGCGCCGGCCCCGCGGACGCCTTCTTGGCCGCCGGCTTCTTGGCCTGTGCGGCAGCCGACAGAGTAATCATGAACAAGCAGAGCGAAACGGAAATAAGACGCTTCAGCATTTCAGTCTTCCTCCATTAAATTCGCCGGAATTCTCGCACAAATAAGGCTGTAAGTGTAGCCCCGGACAGCTTCGACCGGGGTGCCCCCGGCGCAAGTTTTTGGCGCGAGGGTACAAGAAAACGAAATACAGAGAGGTACTATCGCGCCAAACGAATTAGCGCCCACGCATCAGACCAAAAATGCGCGACAATGAATGGCCCAATCCTTCGTGTTCGAGAGAAGTAAATGGAAGAAATTAGGAAGACCGCCAGGAGACCGACACATCGCAAAAAACCTTGGTACAGGTGATAGCTCATCTGGACCAGAACGCTGATGAAGATCGCGAGATTCCGGCTTCCTCCAGGCGCCACGACTTCAGACATGGTGTAACCGCGAACAATCAATTCCTCAAAAAACGGATTCACGATCACGAGTACGACTGTCAGAAGGGAGACGCCGCTACTAATGACCCCGTGACCAGATCTAGGCTGCAGGTATTGACCAGTGGAAGTTCGAAAAAACGCCTGGAACACTGCCGTTGCCATACTCGCGGCAAGCCTCGACCCGACGATGAGACCCACACCATGCACAAG
>AP72_2010_repI_A100DRAFT_1000192_pt1 | contig 11039 bp, 16 predicted proteins | sample AmaPasrepliIA100_FD_9193 | JGI IMG/M metagenome (IMG submission 9193)
AACGTCCCCGCTCGCGAGCGTCACGAGGCGCGCGCAGCAGATGGGCACCGCGAAGCCCGCGGCCGGCGCGGTGCTGGTAGACCACATAAAGTTTTGCCCGCCTGCGTACGCCGCATCGCTGAACTGGGACTCGCCGAGTGTGTCCCCGTTGAGGTCGATGGCCGCAGAGACAATCGACTCGTTGTTCGCGGCCGCAATCTCGAGACACGTGTTCAGCTGCACGAGCGCCGGCCGCGTCGGCCCTGCGTACGTCGCGCGCGCCAGCGTGCCGAGCGTGAAGAGCGCTCCAGACTGGTCGATGGTCATCACGCCGGGGTCCGGGGTCGAGCGCACGAAGACGTCCGGGGAAGCGCCCACGGGCACAATGACGTCCGTCGCCGTGGCGATGCGCAGCACCGCAGCGTACGGCGCCAGGATGGTAGAAGAGACCACTGGGTTTGCCGGGTCGCTGCTATCCACGGCGATGCCCGTGCCGGCGACGACCGACTGCACGCCGCCACCGGGCGGCAGGTCCTCCGTCCCCAGGAAGAGCGGCGAGCCCGCGGCGGCGAGCACGTTCGCGCTTATCGCGCCGTCGGGCAACGTGACTACTCGCATGGCCGGTTCACTTCAGCAAGAAGTAGCCGAGCACAATCCAAGGGAGCGCTTTTTTCACTCCGTCGGACGTCAGCTGCTCTTGCACCTGGTCCAGGAAGCTGCCGTCTTTAGTTGCAGCTCCACGGGCCCGCGCGTTGACGACCTTGCGGGTCGCCGCGCGCACGTCCTTCGGTTTCGGCCTCGGCTTCTTTGCGGGCATCCTTGGAATGATACCCCAGAACTTGCGTCACCAGATCTAACCACGCGCGCACCGTCGCCGCCGGACGCTCTGACTTCGCTACATCCTGAACGATTGCCGAAAGGATGCCGTGGTCGAAACGCTGTTCGTACTCACGCACCGCGCGGAGCTCCAGCGAGTCGACGGGCACCACAACGCGCGTTCGTTCCGCCTCGAAACCCGGCTCGTCTGCAAGGTCGCGCGGCGTTTTCGCTAGGCGCTGCGCGCGGTCGTCGAGCTCAATCATGCGGCGGCCCTTGGTTGCGCGACAGAACTCGAGCCACCAGCCGCGCGCTTGCGCATCGCCTTCCGCGGCGAGCTCGGCGAGCTGCCAGGGTGTCATGGATCCACGGCGACCCTGCTTCGGGCCTGCAATCTCGAGCCCGAGTTTCAGCGGGTACGCGATGCGAGCGTCGCGGCTCGCGCTGCACATGTCGATGGGAGTGCTCCAGCGGATTGCGTGCTCCGCGTTCGGAACGCAGGCGGTGCCGAGCTCGCGCTCCACGCAGAGCAGCCATCGCTCTAGCAGCGTTGCGCGGTCCTCTTCGCTGAAACCATCGGTGTGCAAGAGCACGTGGAGATGCGGGTGCCAGCCGTTTTGGCTACGAGTGACTTCGACGGCGCGGATGCTGGCTTTCACATTAGCAGTCCAGATCCGCTGCGTCGCACCGCCCTGTTTGCACCGTCTCCACGCGGCCATGAGACCGCGCAGCAGCGAGCGTAGCGGCATGTCGGCCTGGTGTCGCACGGTCAACGTGACCATCTGCCACACGGAGGCACCGACCTCCGCCGCGCGGTACACTCGTGCGAGGCGTTCGGCGCGCAGCTTCGCGGCGCAAACGGGGCACGTCCAGATGTGGCCGCACGTCAGCACGCCGATCCACCGCGTCTCCCAGGCCCCTGGCTTGCCGCGCGCCTCGATGCCCGGCCCGCCCTCGTGCACGCAGCACACGCCGCAGCGCCTTTCCCGCTCCTCCTCCGTGATTCTCCGGAGCCTGGCACGTAGCTCGAACGCACGACTTGCGTCCGGCGGTGCCGGTGCGTAAGGCTCTCGAGAAGCCGGCGCTGCAACCGCCGAGCTCAAACGCTCCGAGCCTCCCCTGGTTCGGGGCGTTTTTTCTACTGGGGTGCGAAAAAACCCGCGGAGTGTCTACTCCAGTGGTCACCGCAACCCGATCCACGCCCTCGGTAACGCTCTCGCCCCGCAGCGTGTTTTCTGCGTCTTCGTGATCACTGATAACACTCCCTGCGATGCTTCCGAGGCGAGCCGGGCGCCGGCTTCCGACTTTCGGACGTAGGCGGCAGACCCCGAAAACACGTGCGGCCGTGTAGGCGGGTTACCGACACGGCCGCGAAAACGTTGGGCTTGACCTCAGTCGACTTTCATGAGCTCCGCGTGCTCCTTGAAGCGCTCGCACCGCGGTTCGCTGTGCGCCATGTCGCTCCAGCGGATCTGCTTCTGCTGCGGCACGTACACGTCAGCCCCTTCCGTGTACGGCACCGCGACGACGGTGCGCTCCAGCCGCTTGTTCCACGTGACGGTGCCGTCGCACCACGGGCACCGCATCTGCGCGGTGCCCCCATCGTCGTAGCCGGGTGCTCGGCGCTGCGCCTCCTGGACAAGCTCGCGTTGCCACGCTTGCACCTCCGCGCGCGTCGCGTCGCACTTGTGACAACGCCCCTTGCCGGTCGGCAAGAAGATGTGGCTGCACTTCTTTTGCTTCTCGTTCACCGTTTGCCTCCTTTGACAACGCGGAGCCGTTGACCCCGCAGCTCTAGCACTGCTTTCCGAACGTTCTGCTTCAAGAGCGCGAGCTCCGCGGAACGCCGGACTCGCTCCGCGCGCCGCTCGCGAGCTCGCGCTCGCGCATCCGTTTGCTGGTCCTCCAGCGCTCGCCGCACTTGCCATCGCACCACGTCGCGCGCGCTCGTGCGAATGCGGTCGTATACGGTTAGCTGCTTCACCACGGCCACCGTGCACAGAAGAACGCGAGCCCGAGCACGACCAGCACGACATTCACCACATCCCACACCGTCAGCTTCATCGCGGCCACCCGACTGAAAGAACGTAGGCGAGCCCTGCGAGCGCCAGCACGAGCCCTGCGATCGCAAGCGCCATCTCCAGCGCTTTCACGCTTTCGGCCCTCCGGCGAGCGCCATCTGCTCCAGCGTCGCACCGATGCGCGTGAACGCATCGACCGCGTCGCGGCCGAGCTCGCTCACCACGAGATTGCTCGGCAGCATGACCTCCACGACGACCAGATCGCCCGAGCCGGTCGACCCGATGCGCCACTGCTTCACGGTGCCGCGTTTCTTCGCTGCAGCAAGCACCACGATGCCAGCGTGCAGCTTCTCGACTTCCGCCTCGGTCATCGCCCGAGCTCCGCGCGAAAGGTCGGCGTCTCGTTCAGCAGCGCCCGCACGTAGTCGCTCACGCTCACACCCTGCCCGCTCGCCGCGGAACGCAGCGCGCGCCGCTCCTCCTTCGANAGNCGCACCGACTGCACCACGCTACGGACCTTGGAACGGTTCGTTTTNGTTCGCAGCGTCGTTCCTCTTCCCTTCATCGNTNTTTCTCCTCCGCGTTCCTGAACGCGAGCTCGACNTCGCGCCGGCTGACCTCGGCCGGCACGAACATGTTGTTTACGAAGTGCCCATCGCGCGCGTGCTGGACGCGGAGCTCNTGCAGCATCGCAACGGCCGTGTCGGTCTCCTTCTTCATCNTCGCCAGCTGCGCGCGCAGCTGCTCGGTCGCCTCCTTCGCTTTCGCNTGCCCGCGCAGCAGCGCGAGCTCNCCGCGNGTGAGGTCAGCCATGTTCTTCTGCCTCCTCCGCTTGTCGCATGCCACCGATGAGCGTGAGCGCGCCGCGCATCGTCGCGATGTAATCCTCGTGCACGAATTCGACGACGACCAGCTCCTGCAGCGGACCGTCGCTCGTGCGAAACCGCAGCACCATCCGCGCGCCGGAAAGCTCCGGCGTCTCCTCGATGCTGATGTCCGCCGGTGCCGTCGCTTCCGCCGCGCCGTCGTTCCACAGCGCGACCGCGTCCGCTTCGTTCGCGCCTTGCGGTCCGACGCAGCCGCAGTCCGTGCACATGACGGCATTGAACTTCGGAGAGTACCCGACCGATGCCACCACGTGGCACCACGGGCATGGATCCAGGTCGTAGTGCAGCGCCGCCATCAGACTGCCTCGCGTTCGATATCTTCGAGCGAGACGAAGCGCGTGCAGAACTCGACCGGCGGCTCCACTGCGTAAGCGATGGGCGCGTCTGCGTCGGTCGGATCGTCGTGCATCCAAGCCGCGCCGTCGACGACCGCGTCAATGTCGATGCCGAGCTCCAGGGCCAGCACTTGCGTGACCTGCCCGAGCGCATCCCGGAGCGACACACCGCTGCACGCGACGCCCTCCTGACTCGGCAGGCTTTCGGTCTCGACGGTTACACCGGTCGGCGTGAACTGGACAAGGAAGTCGCGCTTTGCGACGTCGAGCACGGCGACGATGCACGACGATTGACGGGAGACGATGCACGGCTGTTTCATTGGGGCCCCTTTTCTGCTGTCTACCTAGACAGCACCTGGAGTGTACTACGTTCGTACTACGTCCGGCCAGCGCAGAATCTTCACCGCGCCGGCCGGCGCGAACGACAGTCCCGGGCACCCCAGCGGACGCCGCATCGCCCGGTGCGGGTCGGAGGGCAGAAAAAAAGCCCCGTCGAACTCAAGCTCCAGGGGGGGGAGGGCGAGAGCCGCGGGGCACTTCAACCGTAGCGCAAAAAAGAGCCCCCTGGTGCGTGGCTGCTCCAGAGGGCCCTTCCCGCGGGGACCGTTCGACGGGCGCCGAGGGGTGCGTCGAGGGGTCGTTACTCCGCCCCGACGCTGGGAACGCTAGCCGCGGCGTTTAACGACCGCAAGGCGGGGTTTTCGACCTCCCCCACCGGCTACCCCTGCATCCCACCCGAAGCGCCTGCCACGGGCAAGCATGCCCTCGCGGTACGTCTTTTCGTCGGCCTCGTAGAACTGGGGTTTCCCCGCCGGCTTGAGGCCGCGCGCGAACGCCGTCACGGAACCACTGTAGGCGGCTCTGTAGGCGTCCGGCCACTGTCGCTTGACCATGTCCACCGCGGCGACGGCGAACTGCAGCGGGTAGGTGAAAACGGTGTACTTGTGCCGCGTGTCCGAGTCCGGGTTCAGGAAGTACATCCCCTTCGCTGTGGTGAGGTTGTCCGCGTTCCAGTGGTACACGCTCTTGCCGTCGTTCGATTCGAACGCCGCTTGCATCGCGAAGACGCGCGCGGGCAGGTCGTACTCCGGATCCGGCTCGGGCGGCTTCGGGAAGTCCGAGAGCGGCACGTCGAGCGTGATGGTGTTCTCCACGACCTGCAGCGCCGCGTTGAACAGGTCGGGGAACCCGTGCGGATCCATCGCCGTCAGCACGCGGTCGACTTGCACGAGGTCGCCTTGGTTCGGGATGCCCGCACCGCTCGGCAGCGACACCGCCGTCGCGCTCTTCCACCGCGACCAGGCCCACAGCGCGAACGCGAGAAGGAGGAGCTGCTCCGTGTCGCGTTTCACGCGGCTACCGTGGGCGGCTCGGGAGCGTGCGCGAGGAGCTTCTGCACGCTCTGCGGCGTCCAGCGCGCCTCGCCCCAATGGTCGACGATGCACCCCTTGTGCAGCTGCATCCGGTAGCCGAGCTTCCTCGCCCGCGTGCAGAACGCGTAGTCCTCGGCTTCGTACACGGCAGCCTCGTTGACGGTGCCGAGCCACAGCGCCGAGAGCGTCGTTTTGCCGGTGACCTTGTCGTGCCCGTGGCGGAGCTCGCCGTACGTCTCGACCATGTGCTCCAGCATCGTCCGACTCATCATCAGAAAGCCCGCCGGCAAGTAGCGCATCTCGGCGTAAACGTCCCCTTGCTGAATGAGCCCCATCGCCGTGAGCTCTGCGTCGTCGCGCTTCTTGAGATACGCGCCGCTGACACAGTGCTCGCCGTCGACGATGACCGAGTGCAGCAGCTGCGCGACGTGGCGCGCGCGAAACCCCATGTCCGAATCAAGCGAGAGGAAGTGAGTCGCCCGCGACTCGAGGAACACCCGCAGCAGCATGTCGCGCACGAGCGGCAGGTGGCCGTGGTTCAGGCAGATGTCCACGCTGCTGCCGAACTGGTCCTGAACGTCGAGGAGCCCTGCGCACGTTTGCGCGTGCAGCCGATGGTCGTGCGTCGGGACTCCAACGAAGAGACGGAAGGTCGGGTTACCGGCGCTGTCAACGAGAGTGGTCATGCTCGCATCCCCTTGTGCTTGTGTTTGCGGTGCGCCGCAGCGGGGCTTGCGCTGCGGTAGATGGCAGGAATCGCCGTCGCCGGCGGGTGCTGCGCGATGGTGGGCTTCCACGCCGTCACGCTCCAGTGTCCGGGCGGTGCGTTCAGCTTGAGGTAGCGAACCTTTCCTTGGCCGGCTGGATCCGGTTCGATGACCTCGTGCGGTGCGCTCGGGTCGCGCAGCAGCTGCTCCGCGCGGGCGATGACTGCTTGGTTCAGCGGCGCGTAGGGCTTCCACGTCTCGGCGAACGTGGGCCCGCTCGGCATCGAGGCCGGCACCAGCGTCGCAGGCGGCAAGGGGAACGCTGCAGGGCCCGTCGACGGATGCGAGCCGTGCGGCGAGGCATGGTGCAGCGTGTACGACGGTTGCCACGCTGCGCCCTTGCGACGCGACGCGAGCAACAGAAACAGCAAGATGACCGGAGCTGCGGACATGGGACTTACTTCCTTGCGCGTTTGCCGTTGCTCTGCTGCTCTGCAGTCGGCGGCTCTTTCTTCGACTCCAGCATGCGGCCCATCACGGCATTGATGAGCACGCCGAGCGGGCCGTTCATTATCTCGGCGACGTCGCCGCCACCGGATGCAATCTCCGCCGCGCGCTCTTCCCACGTGCGCTCGACTGCATTCTCGAGCTGCGCGTTGCGGTTGATGACGCTCTCGGCGAGCGCCGCGTACTTGCCGACAATGGCCTCGAAGAACTCGCGGTTTTGCTTCGCGCCCGACTCGAACGAGTCTTTGATGAGCGCACCGAGCTGTGCGAGCTCGGTGTTCGGGCCAGGGCTCGCACGCTTGTCGCCGTCGGCGGTCGTCGCGTCGTCGCCCTGCTCCTCGAGCTCGGTGACGCGAATGATGTTTCCGTCGCCGTCGAGCGCTTCCAGAATGTGCGGGTGCTGCGTCAGAATGACGTCGACGACGTCGCGCCACTTGTTCTTGCCCTCGCCGACGCGCACGACCTGCTTTCGGTCGAGCCGCACTTTTGCCGGTTGCGGCAACCGGCGGAGCCAGCTGCGAACGTTCATGGTTGTTACCTCGTGTACGGTGCGACGCCGCAAGCGAGCCTGCAGCGGAAAACGCGGTCGGTTGCGAACGCATTCGCGAGCAGCTGCACGGTCCCCGTGATGACTATCTGCTTCGCGGGGAAGGCGTTCAGGAAGCTCGTTTGCGTCACGATGGGGTTCAGCGCGTTCGGTGCGACCGGGAAGGTCATCGCCGCAACGACGTCGAACGTCGTTCGACTCGAGCCCACCATCGCCGTCACGGCAAACGCGCCGATGAGCTGCTCGGTTGCCTGCTGCGCGGATAGCGGGTCACCGAACGAAGAGAACTCGAGCGAGAAGAACGCACCCCATAGGCGCGCGGCTCGAGTGACTTGAAGTATCTGCTGCGGCACCGCAAACGGAGACGTTGCGCCGCCGGACGCGGGCACTTCCAGGATGTAGTCCCGTGAGTCTCCCCACCGGATCTCATCCTGCCCTTCGTAATTGGTGGGTGCCTTCGGAGGAGCACCCACCGACTTGTTCGGGTCGGAGCGTAGTCGGCTGAACCACGCTCCTTCCCGTCCAGCGAAGAAACTCCGCGGCTCGCCGTAGCCTTCGACTTGCTCCGCGCCTTCGGTCGAATACTCGCCGTCGAGCTCGCCGTCTGCTTCGTCTTCTGCCTGGTAACTTCGCCTTGCCATCAGAACGTCAGTGTGAGCGGTCCAGAGGTTCCACCGGGCATGTGGATCGTGACCGGCTGTCGCGCCGCTGCTGCGAGTCCCGGTGCGGCGCCCGGCGGGATGGCACCCGGTGCACCCGTCGGGATGCTGCCGTGTCCTCCTCCGCCGCCGCCATGGTGTAGGAGCGAGCTCGCCAGATCTGCGGCCTGACTCACTCCGGGAATGGGAACGAACTTCGCCGCTTTCAAGGCGAGGTTCGTCACTGGCGATGCAATCGACTTGATGCCCTTGAAGATGCTCCCGAAGAGGCTTCCGACCTCCTCCCCGGAGAGCACCGGAGCAAGCGCCCGCTCCACGTCTTCGATGCTGTGCCCTTGCATCGCCGCGTTGACTGCAATCGCGCGGGCGAGGTCCTCCGGAGTGACCAGGCCGCTTGCCGCTCCGACGAGACACGCTCCGTCAACGGCCCGCTGCATTGCTGCATGCGGGTCCCTGCAGAGCGAGACGCCGACAATCGACATGTCGGCACCATCCACGGGCAGGTCGCATCGCGCGGCCCAGCCGCCACCGTAGGGCTTTACTCCGAGGAGCGAGCCCTCCGTCAGCATCCCGAGGATAGCGCCGCCTTGCACGCCTACAGGACCGCCACCGTTGACGAAGGTATCGCCGTGGCGCTTCTTGTAGTCGTACATGCCGGCTGCTTCCGACGGATCCACGATGGTGCCGTCGGAGAGCTCCGTCACCACATGCCATCGCTTCGGGCCCGAGCGTCGGACGACGCTGCGCGCTCCTTCATCGATGCCCTTGTGACGGAGCTCGGCAGTCAGAGCGGGCGAAAGGTCATCGCAGTCGCCCCAGCCGCGCTTTTGCACGGTGTCGAGGAGGTCGAAGTGTTCGCCGTCCTTGAACGGCTCGGGCTTCCACCGGACCTCCTTGTGTTTGATGAGCTCCGAGACCGGCTCGACCTCTCCGGCTGCGAGCATGCGCTCGTTCGCCATCGAGGTCACCTCCAGCGCTGCGTTCAGCAGCTCGGGAGTGATGTGCCGGTCCGGCACCGCCATGTTGATGCGCATCGGCGCGCACCTATCAGCGAAGGCACTCGCCGAGCAGCAGCAGCTCCACGTTGATGAAGTCGGAACCGCTGATGGTGCCCGTGGGGTTCACGGTCACGCCGATGCTGATGTCGATGCCCGGCTCGGCGGGAATCATGTTGAGCCGGACGCCGAAGGCCTGCTGCGTGAAGAACTCCAGATTGAAGTTTCCGATCTGCAGCTGCTGCAGCGCGGTCCCGACGAATACGCCGGTCGTTTGCGCGCTCACGCCCGCGGTGCTCGTGCCTGAGCGGAGCACCTGCGCGAGCAAGCGCTCGCCGCGGAACGGCCGCTGCGGGCGACCGCGCCACGTGACCAGCGACGTAGTCGAGATGAAGATGCCCGTTCCGTTGTCCGGAGTGATGGGCAACGGCTCGAGACCTTCGCTCGGGCTCTGCACGCCCGGAGCGAGCTGGTGCTGCCGCCACGAGGGCTTATCGATGATGCTCATCGTGTGCCCGTGGTGCCGGTGCTTGCGACGGCGCCCGACCGTGCTCATTCCCATCGTGCTCGTGTCGATGCCGAGCAGCTCTCCCAAAACCTCACCCATTGCTTCTGCGTCCACTGGATACCTCGTTACTTGTTGCTGTGTACTACGAACGTACTACGGGCCCCCTGTGGCTTGTTTCAGTCGTCGTCGCCCGCGGACTCTAGGTCGTCGCCGGCAATCTTTCCGTCGTGGATGAATTGGTACGCGGCTACGACGGACGCCGCGATTGCAAGGTCGCGCAGTATGCCCTTCTTCTTTCCCCCAAAGAAGTACGCGGCCGCAGCGACCGAGCCTGCGCGACCGAGCACGGGCAAGGTCGGGAAGTTCGGCATCTGCTTTTCGATGAGCGCGAACGCAGCGCCGCCGACGGCGACTTTCATCATCACGTCTTTGGTGCTTTGCCCGCCTACGGAGAAACCGCGGCGACGATGCGAGCGGCGCCGGCCTCCGCTGCTGCGGCGCCGGCCTCCAGAGCGCCGACCCGGCGGCACCACGACGATGGGAGCAGCCGCGCGCGGTGCCGGCGCACGGATGATTTTGACACTTGCAGTCCTTGCCATGTGACTCCTTTGGCTGGCCGGTTCGGCCGGATCCGAGGAGTCTACACCATCCGGCCGGTCACTACGAAAAGCGTAGCGTTTACGCCGCGAGGAAGAACAGGACGATGCTCGCGTTGAAGCTCGATTCGGCCACGGTGGGGTTCACGTCGGCCGTGGTGCCGGCTTGCGTCGTCGCCTGCAGTTTGATGGTGTGCGCGCCCTCGGGAATGATGATGAGGCCGCTTAGCGAGTAGCCGAGCGTCGTTCCGTCGGCCGCGATGAGACGTTGCCCGATGCGCACCGGAGTGATGGCCGCGTCGTCTAGCAGGACCTCGAGGTCGATGCTCGCGGTGCCCTCCACCGCGGCGAGCGCGACGGATGCCGTGCACCAGATGTACGCAGCGGCGATGCCGAGCCCCGTCGTGTCCACTGACACCGTCTGCACGGTCGCCGTCGCGCCGTCTCCGACGTGCGTCGGCGCTGCCGTCTGGTCGCCGCCCGTGGTGACGAAAGGCCCTCCTGTCGTCGAAACCTCCTCGGTTCCCAGGAAGAGCGGCGAGCCCGCCGCGGCGAGCACGTTCGCGCTAATCGCGCCGTCGGGCAATGTGACTACTCGCATGGTCGTTTCCTTACAGCAGCAAAATGGACATGGTAATCGACTCGCAGGCAACGTCGGTTGCGCCGCCCTGGAAGTGCACGCAGAACGACGGCGACAGAATGTCCCCGCTCGCGAGCGTCACGAGGCGCGCGCAGCAGATGGGCACCGCGAAGCCCGCGGCCGGCGCGGTGCTGGTGGACCACATAAAGTTTTGCCCGCCTGCGTAGGCCGCGTCGCTGAACTGGGACTCGCCGAGTGTGTCCCCGTTCAGGTCGATGGCCGCAGAGACAATCGACTCATTGTTCGCAGCTGCAATCTCGAGACACGTGTTCAGCTGCACGAGCGCCGGCCGCGTCGGCCCTGCGTACGTCGCGCGCGCGAGCGTGCCGAGCGTGAAGAGCGCGCCGGACTGGTCGATGGTCATCACGCCGGGGTCCGGGGTCGAGCGCACGAAGACGTCCGGGGAAGCGCCCACGGGCACAATGACGTCCGTCGCCGTGGCGATGCGCAGCACCGCAGCGTACGGCGC
>AP72_2010_repI_A100DRAFT_1000193_pt1 | contig 11029 bp, 7 predicted proteins | sample AmaPasrepliIA100_FD_9193 | JGI IMG/M metagenome (IMG submission 9193)
GCCCACGGTCCCGAGGTATCCAGCTTGATATAAGCCTGCCAATGCTTCAGCGCCTTGCGGGGTTCACGCAGCTTCTCATAGGCCAGTGCCACATTGTAGTGTGCGTCAGCGTAAGTGGGGGCCAACTGCAGAGCGGTTTTGTAGGTGGCGACGGCTTCCTGCACCCGGCCGGTTTCATCCAGAACGTTGCCCAAATCGAAATAGGCGAGAGCGTAGCGGGAATCGGCTTCGATGGCCAACCGGTAGTGACGTTCCGCCAGGCTAAACTCCTGGCGGTTGTAATAAAGCGTCCCGAGATTGATATGCGCCGCGGCATGGTTGGGAGCCAGCTCGAGCACACGATGATAAGCGGCGATAGCATCAGCCTGGGTGCTGGGATCCTCTTCCAAAGCAATGCCCCGCGCGAACCACGACGTAACCTCGTTCTCATTCGGCGTCGGTTCCTGTCGGGGAACAGGAGTGCTGGTCAGAACCTTTTCACGCTCTGAGAAGTCCATCAGGAATTGTCCTGCAATCGGCTCCAGCAATTTTCCCTCATGCCGAAACGCGACACGATGCTTGGAGGTGGACCACGCACCAGCCTCGAGCAAAGGCTTCTCCACACCCGCTGCCTGCTTGCGCATGGCGTCGAGGGATTCGCGAATCACGTTCGGACGCACGCTCATAGCGCACAAATCGCGAATTTTCTTGATTTCCAGCAGATCGGAAAATGAGTAGTGCGCGGCGGACACAATCAAGCCGGCGCGTTCCCAGTTGGCCAACTGGCGCGGCGTCACATGCAGAATCCTGAGTAGGTCAGATCGGCTGTACACGGAACAAATACACCATGCCGCCTGTTGCGGAGGCGTTCCGGCTCATTATCTTCAACTTACGCGCTGAACGCAACTCGAAAGCCTGTGAACGGCTGTGGAGAACCCAAGTCGTTCACATGCAACGAAAGTAGTGCAGAGTGACGATTTCAACACGGAGTCACTGAGGCACAGAGAGATACGATTCGTTTGTTCCTCCGTGACTCGGTGTCTCCGTGGTTGAGATCTCCTAAACCGCCACAACGGCCGCCTGATACTCCTCGTACGTGCCCTTGAAATCGGTGATCTTGTGATCGCTCTCGAAGTGCCAGATGCGGGTCGCGACTTCGTCGATCAGGTCGTGGTCGTGCGTGACCAGCAGGACCGTGCCCTGATAGCGCTGTAAGGCAATATTCAGAGCGTTGATCGATTCCAGATCGAGGTGATTGGTAGGTTCATCGAGGATAAGAACATTCGGCTTCTGCAGCATCAGCTTACAGAACAATAGCCGCGCAGCTTCGCCTCCGGAGAGAACGCTGGTCGATTTGGTAGCTTCCTCGCGCGCGAACAACATTTGTCCAAGAATCCCGCGCAGTTCCTCATTCACAGCCGATGGATCCCACTGATGAAGCCATTCGATGGCGGTGGTTCCGTCCTCGATCAGGCTGCGGTGATCCTGGGCAAAGTAGCCAATTGCCGCCTCATGGCCCCAAATTACCTTTCCAGAGTCCACAAAAGCGCCGTCGTAGCCGCTCGTCTTGCGCAGCTCGGACACTGGCGTGGTGGGGGAATTCGCCAGCAACGCACTAAGCAGCGTAGTCTTCCCTGCTCCGTTGCGGCCCATAAGAGCGATCTTCTCGCCGCGGCCGATGCTGGCCGTGAAATCTCGGATGATGTAGTTGTCGCCGTAGCTTTTGTCGAGATGTTCGACCTCAAGAATGTGCTTTCCCGAGGGCCGTTTCTGCTCAAACTTTATGAAAGGGCGTTGGATGTTCGATTTGGCGAGTTCGGTGACCTGCAGGCGTTCAACTTCCTTGCGCCTCGATTGCACCTGGCTCGACCGGGTGCCGGCAGCAAACCGCGCGATGAATTCGTTCAGCTGAGAGATCTTCTTCTCGCGCTGCGCATTCTGCGCCTCGATCTGGGAGCGGATCTGCGTCTTTGCCACAACCATGTCGTCATAGCTCCCGGTATAGGTGATGATCGTCTCGTAATCTATGTCCGCGATGTGTGTGCAGATACTGTTCAGGAAATGCCGGTCGTGCGAGATCGTGATCAGAACACCGTCGTAGATGTTCAGGAATCCTTGCAGCCAATGAATCGAATCCAAGTCCAGGTGGTTCGTGGGCTCGTCGAGCAGCAGGGCTTGAGGATGACCGAATAGCGCTTGCGCCAGGAGCACACGGACCTTCTGGCCACCTTGCAACTCGGCCATCTTTCGGCTGTGCAGCTGTTCGGGAATGTCGAGTCCCTGCAACAGAATCGCCGCGTCGCTCTCGGCGGAGTAACCGTCTTCTTCACCGACAATTCCTTCCAACTCGCCAAGCTTCATGCCGTCTTCGTCGGTCATATCGTGCTTGGCATAGATCGCATCGCGTTCCTGCATGGCCGCCCAAAGGCGCTTGTTTCCCATGATTACGGTGTCGAGCACGCCATAAGCGTCGAAGGCGAACTGGTCCTGGCTCAAGACTCCAAGTTTGCGCGGGCGGACGACCGCCCCCTTCTGCGGTTCCATTTCGCCGCTGAGCAGTTTCATGAAGGTGGATTTACCGGCGCCGTTGGGTCCGGTCAGGCCGTACCGCCTCCCCGGCGTGAACGCCGTGGAAACTTCTTCGAATAGAACCTTGGTGCCAAAGCGCATCGACACGTTACTGACTGAAAGCATAGTGGTGGCTTCTCTCTTGCTGACCTCTGAATTGCTTCAGGAACCGCGGGGAATTTCCGCCAAGACGGTAACGCAGCTGGTATTAGTAGGATAGCACGGGATGGGTGCCCCACTTCTGGCTCCGGCCGAAGCTGCCAGAAGTGGGGATTTCCTAAAGAGGACCGAGCACACTCGACAAGGCCCTACTTGCGAGGCAGATTACCCTCTACCAACTGTTGCACAGGACCTACTACTACCAGCAGCAGTCCCGCGGCCGGCTTTTTCGCCTGCTCGATCACTGCCATTTGTTGCGACTTCCACAGATCGGGCTCCGGAAGTCCCTTGTCGAGATAATCAAGCGCCTGCAAGCCAGCAGCGCCAATCATCGCCAGATTCTGCGAGATCGCGACATTCTCCTCAAGTAACGATGACCGTTGAAGCAATGGATTCAACTTGGCATCATTATCGCGCCAAAGTGTCAATTGAGAGCGAATCTGGGCCGCGAGTGCACGATCTTCGTATCCGCTCTGGGCGAATTGCTGCACTGAATTGCTGAATTCCCGGGCCACGTCGCTNTCCGGATAGACAGCATCGATCATACGAGTCAAGGGGTAATGAAAATCGATGGGACCCTTGGCGTCATCCCACCGGTTGTAGTCCTTGACAGGCTCCACAACGTCAGCAAGCACGCGCAGCGCATCTATGTCAGCTGTGCCCGCCATCCGCTGCAGCATGCGGTCACGCGCCGAATAGTGCGTGAGCCCGAGAAACTCCAGCTTGAGCCCGACCGCGTGCATGCGTGCATACATCGAGTTCACATCGGTAACATCCTGCGGAGACCAGAACCTTTCAGCAATGGCCGCATCGCGCGGCCAGATGTGCGAGTCGATGTTCTCCGGCGTAACCCACTCCGCCCACTGGCACGATTCACCACCAAGAATCAGTTTCTGCTGCTCCGGCGTGAGAGTCGCCGCTCCGCCGCTCATGGGATCGACCGCATAGTGCCGCGAGGCAGGCCACATCAGATCGACATAGTAGCCGTGAGAAAGAATTCCCGCATATCCATTCTTGGCGGCGGCAGCCAGCGACTCTTGGCCGCGCCAGGACTGAACCACGATGGTCTTCGGCAAATCGGGATGAATGATTTCATCCCAGCCAATCATGGTCTTGTGATGCTTAGCTAGAATCTTCTGCAAGCGCTGATTGTAGTAAGCCTGCAGGTCCTGGTTCGTCTTCATCCCATGGGCCTGCTTAAAAGCCTGGATCTTCGGATTGCTGTCCCAGAACTTCCCGTCGACCTCGTCGCCTCCGATGTGGAAGTAGTCGTCCGGAAAAAGCTTTCCCATCTCTTCAACGAACTTGTCGATGAATTTGTAGGTTTCTTCGCGTGTAGGATCAGTCACCGACCCCGGACCGAGCTCGTTCTCGACGGTGAAGGGTCCATCGTTGCTGGCCAAGTCCGGATAGCCCACAAACCATGACCGGCTGTGACCCGGAGTGTCGAACTCGGGGACCACGCGAATACCCCGATCATGAGCATACGAGATGAAATCACGGATCTCTTCTTGCTTGTAGTAGTGCCCTTCTGATCCCATACTCGTAAGCTTGGGAAACACCTTGCTCTCCGGGCGGAATCCCTGATCGTCGGACAGGTGCCAATGGAAGACATTCATCTTTACGAACGCCATTCCGTCGAGGTTTCGCTTGAGCACATCGATGGGGATGAAGTGGCGGCTGACGTCGATCAGTAAGCCGCGCCATGGAAAACGCGGCTGATCCTTAATGGTGACTACAGGCGCGACGAATCCGTTTGGCGTGATCGTGACCAGTTGCAGAAACGTCTGTAGACCGTGAAGTGCGCCGAGCGTATTTGGCGCCGTAAGCTGCGCGCCCGAATCAGTCACCGTCAACTGGTACGACTCGTCTTCGCCGAGTTTCAGGATTGTCGGAATTGGCTTCTCGGCGCGCACCGTCAAGGTGGCGGCTGATCCCGCCTTCGGCTGGAACGGAATGCCAGTCTGCCGAGATAGTTGATGCTCGAAACGATGCACGCCCGCTTCCAGGACAGGATCATGTGCGCCATCAAGTTTCACAGAAAACGTCTGCCCGATCGGCAACACTCCGGTACCCTGTTGCACGTTCGCAGGGACGGGCATGAGGTTGAGTTGGGGTTGCGATTGCGATACCGCAAACCCATTGAGAATGAAGAGACTACCAATCCATAGAAGATAGCGCATATAGTCACCTGAAGTTTCTGACGTATTAAATCGTTTCAGCTCGTCGAGATTCATCAAACATGCTGTTTTCAAAGCTCAAAGTGTTTAATGGCCGCCCAGTTCTTTCACGATTCCGCCGACAAATTGCTTGGCATCCCCAAATAACATGAGCGTCTGATCGAGATAGTAGAGCGGATTGTCGATGCCGGCGAATCCAGGATTCATGCTGCGCTTGATCACCATAACCGTGTGGGCTTTGTCCACATCGAGGATCGGCATGCCGAAGATCGGACTGGATTGATCCGTGCGAGCCGCCGGATTTGTAACGTCATTTGCGCCGATGATCAACGCCACATCGGTCTGCGGGAAATCGCCGTTGATTTCATCCATCTCGATCAGTCGGTCGTATGGAATATCAGCTTCGGCAAGCAACACATTCATGTGACCAGGCATTCGCCCTGCAACCGGGTGGATCGCGAAACGCACGTCGACACCCTTCTTCGTGAGCAGGTCATACAGCTCGCGGACTTTGTGTTGCGCCTGTGCGACGGCCATTCCGTATCCGGGCACGATGACGACTTTGTTTGCCGCCGCCAGGATTGCCGCCGACTCTTCGGGAGTGGCACTGCGCACCGACCGAGCTTCCTGTTCGCCCCCTGCCGACGCCTGCACTTGGCCGAAAGCACCGAACAAGACGTTGGTGAAGGAGCGATTCATCGCCTTGCACATGATCACGGAGAGGATCAAGCCCGAAGACCCGTCGAGCGCCCCGGCGATGATGAGCAGCTTGGAATTGAGCACAAACCCCATAGCAGCCGCAGACAATCCGGCATAGGAGTTCAACAGCGAAATCACGGTCGGCATGTCTGCCCCGCCGATCGGGATCACGAGAAAGACGCCGAACAGTAGAGCGATACCCACGATGAACGGGAAGTATTGCTTCGCCTCAGGATGAAGCACGAGATACACAGCCAATACGATCGCAACGCCGAGCAGCGCGAGATTGACGACGTTCTGTCCCTTGTAAGTGATCGGCCGCTGCGGCAGAACCTCTTGCAGCTTACCCGCGGCAATCAAACTGCCAGTAAAAGTCAGCCCTCCGAGAATGACTTCCATCGCGAGGACTGACATGGTGAACTTGGGAATGGTTGGCGTCTGCAAATAAAATTCGGCGCTACCCACGAGCGTCACGCACAACGCACCGAAGGCGTGGCTCAATGCGGTCCGCTGGGGGACGGCCGTCATCTGTACCATGCCCAAAGGGACGCCGATTCCTGAGCCCAGCACAAGTGCGATGAGGATCCACTTGTAGTCGATCAGGCCGTGATGAAGAAGAGTGCCGCCGATAGCAAGCACCATTCCGACTTCGCCTGCGAGAATGCCGTGGCGCGCGGTGGTCGGGGAACTCATCCACTTCAGCGAAAGAATGAACAGCGCGCTGGCGATGAGGTATATGACTTCGATGACGTACTGACTTCCAGCGAACTCGGGCGTCATATTACGGTTTCGTCACCTGCGATTTATTAGGACGGCTGGTTTTAAACATTTTGAGCATGCGGTCTGTGATGAAGAATCCGCCGACTACATTGCTCGTGGCGGCGATGATCGCGATCACGCCGAGAACCGTCGCGTACGGAGCCTTCTTCTCGCCAACGAGCACTATTGCGCCGACCACGGCGATTGCGTCCAATGCGTTCGTCAGAGACATTAGCGGCGTGTGCAGCAACGGTGATACATGGCGGATCACTTCAAATCCAATGAACGCCGCCAGCATGAATACGAACAATGCGTCGATCAGGTTAGAAGGCATGCGTACCCCAGTCATCATTTTCACTTGTCATCCTGAGCGTAGTGGCTGCGCAACGCAGTTGCGAAGCCACGGAGTCGAAGGATCCCTACCTCAGCTCCGCAGCATCCTGACTGCGGGATCCTTCGACTGCGTAAGAGCTCGCTGTGCGAACTCTTGCTTCGCTCAGGATGACACTTCTAAGAAACAAATAATTCAACACCGCTATCGCCCTGTCGTTGAGAAACTAAGTGCCTGCCGGCGCGGGCATTTTGAAAAATTCCCGCACCCGGCCGTTCACGATCTCTCCGCCGTTCGTGATCAAAGTCTCGCGGACAATCTCATCCTGCAGATTCAACTGCAGCTTGCCGTCCTTGACCATGTAGGTCAAGAACGTCGTCAGATTGCGCGCGTACATCTGGCTCGCGTGATACGGAACAGTGCTCGCCAGGTTGATCGTTCCGATGATCGTAACCCCATGGGCCTTGACGACCTCCCCAGTGCGGGTCAGTTCACAATTGCCACCACGCTCGGCAGCGAGATCGACAAGCACCGAACCAGGAGCCATCGCCTTCACCATGTCGGCAGTAATCAGTACAGGGGATTTCTTCCCTGGAATCACGGCTGCGGTGATAACGATGTCGCTCTCCGCCACGACCTTGGTCAGAAGTTCACGCTGACGGGCATAGAAAGTCTCATCCTGGGCCACGCCGTAGCCGCGCGCATCCTGCGCATTCTGCGCTTCGATCGGCAGCTCCACAAAACGTCCCCCGAGGCTCTGAACCTGTTCTTTTGCCGCGGGACGCATGTCATACGCGGATGCCACGGCGCCCAGGCGGCGCGCAGTAGAGATGGCTTGCAGTCCGGCGACTCCTGCGCCGATCACAAATACACGCGCCGGGGTGATCGTACCTGCAGCAGTCGTCATCATGGGGAAAATTCGGGGCGATGTTTCGGCAGCCAGCAGAATGGCCTTGTATCCGCAAACCGTTGCCATGGAGGACAGGGCGTCCATACTCTGTGCGCGCGTAGTACGCGGCATCAGTTCGACCGAAAACGAGGTAACGCCCGCTTGCGCAATCTGCTGCACGACCTCAGCCGAACCGAACGGCCTTAGGAATCCGATGATCGCTTGTCCGCGCTTGTAGAGGGGCAGGTCGGCTTTTCCGGTCGCATCATTCGATCCGTAGCACAAGACCTGTACCACAATGTCCGCAGCTGCGAACACGGCGGCTCGGTCAGGTGCAATCTTCGCGCCCTTGTCTACATACACAGAATCGGGATACCCGGCCTGCTCACCGGCTCCAGATTCCACGACAACTTCCAATCCGGCTTTAATGAGATTGGGTAGAACGACCGGAACCAGCGCAACCCGCCGTTCCCCGGGATAGCTTTCTTTCGGAACTCCGACGATCACTTGAGCTTTCGTCCTTTCCGCGGCTGTCAAATTCTGAGCCTCGGTGGTAATACCGTGCTGCACCGGGGAGGAATCCTTTCACGAGCAGCCGACGGAATCTGTGACATACATCACACAATTTGGCGAACCCAAAACACTATCAGATCAGCGTGGGGAACTAAAGCGGGGCATTCTTAAGCGAACCTGTAATGCCAAACTCTGGCGGCGCCGATCAGATTTGTGTCCTCTCCCAATGAGGCCAGTGTCAATTCCGTCTTTTCGGCGGGAACAAAGCGACACCCCTGCCGAATCACCTCGCGGATTCCATCCATAAACAGCCCTGCGCTTTTCATCACACTGCCACTCAGAACAATCGCATCGGGAGTGAACAGATTGATGAGATTTGCCAGCCCAAGTCCCAGATAGTAGCTCTCGTGCTCAACCGCCTGCTCTGCGAGTTCATCGCCTTGTTGCGCTAGCTCGCAGATCCGCTTCGCGGTGATGCCTTGCCGGTGCAGGTACCCCGGAGGTGCATGACGCTCGATCCAGGTCACCATGGCTGGACCTGCAGCCAGCGATTCCCAGCATCCACGAAATCCGCATGAGCACTCAGGTCCCGACGGATCAAGTACATGATGCCCGATCTCCGGATGCGCCCCATCGACGCCGCGATAGAGCTTGCCATCAAGAATGATGCCGCCGCCAATTCCGGTACCAATCGTCACGTAAATGAGCCGAGAGCGATCCCGGCCCGCTCCCCATCCCGCCTCTGCCAAAGCGGCGGCGTCACCATCGTTCTCCATAGCCACCTGGACGCCGAACCGTTGTGCCAAATCCTTGACCAGATTTTTGCCTCGCCATCCGGGGAGGAAGTCCACGTCGCCAAACTCGCCGCGAATAGGATCGACCGGTCCTGTCGCTCCAATGCCGATGCCGCCGATCTTCTGCCCTGAATCCGCCTCGGCTTGCCGCAGCATTTTCACGATAGCCTCGAGCCCGTTTGAATACTGTGTAGCGTCCGTAGGCGTTTGCGCCCGGGTAAGGACCTGCCCCTGGTGATCCACAACGCCGACTGCGATCTTGGTTCCACCGATATCCACGGCAGCGATCATGCGTTCGCGTGCTTCCTTTTGAATTGACAGATAAGAATCTTACCCCGGGCGGCTAGAGACCCGTGCGAGGCTATACGGATGGCGTTCTCTGTCGGAAGAGCCCTAGTACTCGGGGACGAACTCTTTGGCTTCCTCCAGCGTGACCCGCTGTTTCTTCTTGTACGAAAGATTTGCCATATGGACCGCGATCGCAGAACGATACCCAATCTCGGCCGGAGCATTGGGGACGCCACGGCTGCGGACGCAATCCATCCAGTTCTGCATATGGTTCTGATTCGGCGTCTTCCCTTTCATGGCTTCGCCGTTCGCGCGNTTCGTTTTTTCGGGCCAATACTGAATCGGCTCTTCGAGGTGATGCTCGATCGTACCGTCGCTTCCCAGGATGCGGTCTCCAAGTTCGTAGTGGCGGTTACTAAACATCGACTGCCAGGTCACAACGGTATCTGGGAACTCCAGCGTCACCGCAATGGTGTCGGGAACTTCGCGGCCATCCTTCTCGGAGAAAACCCCTCCCGACATGTAGGCTGCGGAAGGTAGAGGCAAGTCCAGCGCCGACATAATCCACGCGATCTGATGCACCATGTTTTCGGCGCAGTTTCCGCCTGAAAACTCCCAGAATAAACGCCAGTTGATTAGCTTGAACCCATCGAACGGCCGGTCGGGACGCCCGTTCAGAAAGGCTTTCCAGTCGACGTTCTGGGGCGTGCAGTCCGCCGGAACAGGACGCACCCACTGTCCCTTGCCGTGAGGTGTATTGCGGCTCATCCATGACTCGACGTGTGTCACTTTGCCGATAGCACCGTCTTTGATCAGCTGTTTCGTATCGACCAGCGCTCCCGAGCTTTCATGCTGTAAACCGATCTGCACAACGCGATCGGAACCCTTGGCTGCGGACAGGCACTTGTCAGCTTCAGGAATCGACCATGTCATCGTTTTTTCGGCGTAGAGATCCTTTCCCGCGGCAAGGGTATCGATGAAGTGCCTCACATGGATATGAAGCGGACTGGCAACGATGACGGCATCGATGTCCTTCATGTCGAGGAGGCGACGGTAATCATCGAGCGTCTGGATGCTTGGTACTTTGCTCTTAGCCTGATCGCGTCGCCGACTATAGATGTCCGCCATCGCTACAAGCTCCGCATTCGGGACCTTCACGATCTGATCCAACAGATCATTCCCGCGATCACCGACACCGATCATGCCCACGCGAATGCGATCGTTCGCTCCCAGAACCTTTGAGGATGGATAAGCCAGTACGGCAGCCCCAATGGCCGCCTGCTTGAGAAATGTGCGTCGGGTCTGTTCGGTCATCGAATCCTCCAAAACCAGTGGTCAGCGGTCGGTGATCAGTGGTCAGTAAAATCCTCGAATGGGGTCCACGCGGCGGCTCTTACTAGTCACTGACCACTGGCCACTGATCACTGCTTTGCTTTACCACGCATCTGCTTCCTTCAATAACTTCTCCATACCAGCCCAACTCTTGCGAGAGCTTTCTTCCTGCGTGCCTCCGCCGTTCCAGTGCGTTTCCAGGCTCACCGCGAACGCATATCCATCGCGTTTGAGTGCTTTGAACTGGCCGGCCCAGTCGATCATCCCACCGCCCATGGGAGCCCAATCGTAGCCGTTTCCCTTTTTGACTGTGTCTTTGCAGTGGCAATGTCCAATGCGATCCTTCGGCAGGAGCTGATATCCGTCGGGGTATGGAGTTTCTCCTTGAGCGGCCGCATTGCCTGGATCCCAGTTCAGCATGAAAGATTTTGCTTGAACTGCACTGAGGGTCTTCGCTGCTTCCGCGCCAGTCGCCGTGTTGCAGGCGGGCTCGTTTTCGAGAACCAGGATGATACCTTTCTTTTCCGCCTTGGCGGCC
>AP72_2010_repI_A100DRAFT_1000194_pt1 | contig 11026 bp, 11 predicted proteins | sample AmaPasrepliIA100_FD_9193 | JGI IMG/M metagenome (IMG submission 9193)
CGCTGCAATGTCATGGAGCCGCCAATGGCCTTCACCAGGGACGTGCTCTTGTTCCGCGTAAAAATGCCCGTGTCGTTTTGCAGTGAGAAGCTGGCATTTCCTGGTTGAATCTCGCTCATGTTGTCTTGACGGCCACGCGATAGCGATATTCCCACATCCATCTTTACCCATGCCGAGACATCCATGAAGTCTTTTCCGCTGCTGTCATCGGGGGAGAAGATCGGGTTAACGAAATCGATCAGCACCTGGACCTCGGCTGCCGCGAGATAGGTAAGGTCAACATGTGTCACCTCGCCCTTATTGGCTACCGGGACATTATAGACCCCTTTCGCCTTTGCGGCGTTTGGCGGAGAAGTAAACGCACCTTGCAGGGCCTGCCAGGTGATCGAAGATGACGGATTTGTGTCGCCATAGTCCGTTCGAATCAGGGTATTCGCATTGTCGAACCAGGAGATACCGATAGCGCAGTCCCTGGCACCAGCGGGAAGAAGGAACCCTGATGCGATGTATGCGGTATTCGGTGTGACCGTATAGAATCCAGTAGCTATCTGCGTGGCCCCATCCGCAGCAGCAGACCATGACAGGCTCTTCGATCCGGCCAGGGCGATTTGAGTGGTGACAGAGGGAGCATTCGCGTTTATATCAGCGGACCAGGTTGGTGACCCTGACTCAAGGGTGGAATCCGCAGGGGTGAGCATGTTATTGGGCAGGCTGATAGACGGGACACCCGAGGCAACATTCGGCAGTATGACAATCGTCTGGGATAGGGTGCCCACCGCGCCATTCGCATCCTGCACCCGCGTCGTGAAAGTAAAGGTGCCATTGACTGATGGTGTTCCGGAGATAACGCCGGACGAGGTGTTGAGCGATAGCCCTGTGGGCAATGAGCCGACAGAGATTGACCATGTGAATGGGCTCGTACCGGTCCCAGGCACAATTTCAAGCGTTTGCGAGTATGCCTCGTTCTGCACGCCATCGGCCAGGTTGAGAATCACCCGCAATGGCGTCACGAGGGTGGTAACTTCTGCCGCTGCCCATGGCGCGGAGACGATGGTGCCGCTTGCCGTCAGGGCGGTGGTGGAATTGACATTCTGCTGCGCCGCGCTCAGTCGCGTCGTGCCGTTGGTTTGGATATTGGCCAGGACGTTTCCTGAATATCCTGCGCCCCAGGTTGGCACGCCACCCGCCGCTGCGCTCGCGATAAAGGCGGTGGCGTGTTCCTGGGCCTGGGTCAGGGTTCCAGATGACCCGCTAGACGGCGCTGTGCTTGACCCTGCGGCGATTACAAGCTTGTCGGCACCCGTGACACCATTGTCGGAGACTACGATGGCCCCCTGGTTGGTGCCGTTACTTGAGTAGGTAACGAATACCTGGTCACCGTTGTTGGCGATCAGCGGGTTCGCACCATCAGCCTCCCACACGAAAAGCTGAGCCGTGGCTTGGGTAACATTCGATAGCACCTGGTTGTACGTATTACCGGCAGTGTCCGTGACACTCGCAATAGTCACACCCGCATTGCCAGAGATTGCCCCGACAAGAATGGTGCTGCCAGCGGCCACGTCATTCGTGATCGGTACCACTAGCTGCGCGGAACCACCGCTTGGCGCGGTCGCTGTGCCAGCCGCAAGTGACACGTTTGCCGGGTTGATCGTGGTAGTGAAGGACTTGGCCGCCGTGGCCGATAGTGAGTCGGTGACGGTTATAGTGCAAGATGTGGTACCAGCCGTGGTCGGAGTGCCGCTGATCACGCCCGTAGAGGCGTTCAACGATAGCCCAGCGGGCAGGCTCCCTGAGGTCACTGACCAGGTATAGGGAGCCGTGCCGCCGAGGGCTTGCAGGGTAGCAGTCATTAGCCGATTCCTGTTGGCTGGTTTCCATGGCGGCGCTTATAGTCGCTCACCTTCTGGATAATGCGCTTTGCTGCGCCGTCCGGGTCGGAGTCACCCGAGACATAAACATTATACACGTCGCCACCCCGGTAACGCGGCATCCTTCCCGGTGCCGCAACTCCGCCGAATGGCTCAGGGCCATACTCGGCAAACGTGTATTGCTGGCCGCTCATGCCAACGCCCCATACTGGCTCTGTCAGCCAGCCGCCGGACGCAAATCCCCTCGGGCGCTTATTCTTTGGCACGTTAAACCATCGAACAGCCTCGCGGCCCAGGGTTTTGCCAAGATCGGCGAACAGATCCTTGAGCCTATTCCGGTTCCTCTCCAGCCCGTTAATGAAGCCCATTCCGGTATCATAGCGCCCGCCAGCACTCACGCCAGCTATGCCACGGGCTATCTGCCTTTCCTGAATGCCAATTGCCGCCTCTTCACCGGCGAGCGCCTTGACAAATGATGCGCCACCGGAAAGGATTTCATTAGCCATCGCGAGGCCGTTATCCGGCCCCATGTTCACAATTTCACGCAGCAAGAAGGCGGGAAGCTTCATCTTCGCCAGCTTCTTCAGTGCCGAACTGAATTGCTTCAGCGTTTGCAGCTTCGCACCTAGCTGCATCTTAAGGCCCTGCCCGCCCGACAATGCAACATTGTCGCCAATTCCCGGAGTAGGCCCAAGAGTCAGTCCGGATAGGTCACCGTATCCGCTAAGGCCCTGAAGGACGGTGCCATAATTCTCGTGGAACGAGACAATCCTTTTATTGACGCCTCCGAGCCGGTCTTGCGTGCGCTCCATTGCCCGGGTCTGGCGGATGATGTGATCATCGCGCCAATTCTTGGCCCGGCCGTTATAGTAATCGTTGATGAATCGCAGGTACTTGCGGATATCCTCGCGCCATGAACGGTCACTCACATCGTCGCGGAAGATGTTTATTAGCTCCGCACCGCGCGCTCCCTCGGTTCCCCTGGCGTATCCGCGTGAGACGCGCATTGAAGTGAACGCATCTAGTATCCGCTCGCCACCGAGCATGCGGACCAGTTCAGGGCCATTCTCTCCGACCCATGCCCATCCCGGGGCCGCTCCACCAGTACCCCCTGCGTACCAGTTGTGAGAATGCTCATGTGCGTCCGCGACCAACGGGTTGCCATAAACATCTCTTATATAACCGAACATCCAGCCCAGTTGCGGGCCAGCGTGTGAGCCGCCAGCGGCCTGCGCCGCAAATGGCATCTTGGTAGGCGGCAGCGCCTGTGGGATGCCATATGCGCCCGATGATGGGTTACGAGCGAAGCGATTGAACCCAGCCTCGTGCATTTCCAGGTCAACGAAAGCTGGCCACATTGACATCGGCCATGGAAACAGTCTCTGCGCCAGCGCCCTGTTGGCCGCCTCATCGCCGCCAAGCGCACCGCTGCCGCCGAACATGCTGGATGCCGCAGCGGCCTGTGCCGACTTCAATGCCCTTGTCATGGCCGCTTCCATGGCACCCGTCAGGGTGGCAGCAAAGTTGCGGTTGAAGGCTACCGCCGTGTTACCGGACAACACGCCCAGATTCCCCGACTCCATAAGGCCGCCACTGGCAAACCCCGGGATCATCCCGCGAAGATGGTCAACAAGACCGGCGTTGACAAACTTGGTGGGGACAATTAGTTCTCCGCGAGACACTCGCGCCAGGGCGTCATCAGCCGTTGGGCCGGTACCGGACTTTACATATCCACCATGGCTATACGGCCCGCCACTGCCCGTGGTACTCGGCAAGTTCCCGCCATAGATCTGCCCGGCCGCACCCAGATGGACCTTCTGCCCGGCGATAGTGAAGCTTCCCGTGCCGTGCTCGACAATCTCAATGGCACGGCGAAGAGGGATATGGGTGATTTTACTAATCAGTTCGGCGATGGCCACCTTACCAAGACCGGCTCGCCTTTCGGTTTCAATAAGGTCATCGATCAGCTTGGTGCGTGCGCTACGCGCGGCGTCCGACTGGCGGCCCTGCTCAGCTATCGCCTTACCATAGGCGATAACATCCGTGGTGACACTACTGTACTTAGTGATGGCCTTGTCAAGCTCTCCAAGCAGCATATTTTCGATAGCCTTTGCCTGGCTATCCATCGCTCCCGTGAGCAAGGACTCCTGAATGGTCGCCTGATCGGTAACCTTCTTCAAGGTCTGGGTGGCATTATGCCCGTTGCCAAGCCACTTAACCAGGGACTTCAGCGAGTTAGGCCCGTTGTAGCCAGCTTCTTGCGCCAGGGCGACAAGCTGGGCCGTAGCTTCCTTGCTGCCGCGAGCATACTTCACAAGGGGATCGATGCCAGCCTTGATGCCCTGCGTAAACTGGTGACCACCTATGCCCGCTGTGCGCCATGAATCGAACAGCGTGTTCAACTGACCTACCTGCGCGGTGAATGCCTGGTTAAGGGCAAGGTCTTTCGGTGTCAGCCCGTCAATAGCCTTGCCAAGCCCGCCAATAGACATCCGGGCGTGACCAAGGCTGTTGCTGACCGTGTCACCCTTATTTGCCAGAGTGGAGAAGCCGAGAGCAACCGTGTCGAAGCTGTTCTGGGAGCCGGTAACATCACCAATAAACTGGTCCCATGCCTGGTTCAGCTTCTGCATGGCCTCGTACTGGCTGGTAATGTTACGGTCCATGACGGCCAGGTCGTTATTCAGCGCGCCACCGGTCTGTCCCATGGCCTTATATCCAGCAATGGTGGCCTGAATCTTCTGGACGATGATTGCCCAGCCCGCAGCCGACTTGTCCTGGAATTCTGCCTGTGTGACCCCGGCCGCGTTCATCAGGGCTATGGCATTGCCCACGCCACCGAAGGCGTGGCCCAGCCCGGTCAGCCTGCCGCGCAGGAATTCCTGCTCCTTAATGAACCGGTCGTACTGCTCACTGGCCAGGTCAACCTTTGCCGCCTGCTCAGCCCACGCCCTTGAGGTGGAGATGGCCTCGAATCTGGTGCCCTTATTGGTAACGACCAGTTGTTCCTGAGTTCTGGCCAGCTTCTGAGTCTGGACTCCAAGATTGGCTGCGGTCGCCAGAACCGCCCGGTTCACATTTGCCATGGCTTCGCCGATAGTCTTAGACTCATCGACGGTCTTCTGCAGAGAGTCCCCCCATGCCTGTGTGGCATTCTCGGTCTTTCTAAACGCGAAACCAAGAGCGGCCACGGCACCGATAGCAGCACCGATCCAGATAAGGGGGTTGACCGCGCCAAGCTCCACCATGGCAACATCGAACGCGCCGAGCACTGCCGTCGCGATAGAGAATTCAGCCGTCATGCCACCGGCCGCGATGCCAGCCGAGATGATGCCCTTGATGGCCGTGCCAATGGCCCTGTTGCCGAGGAATACGAGTGCCCGGCCAAGAGCCCATGCGACGGTGGCCCCAAGCCCGGCCCAGACCACGAACCCGTGAATCCACAGCGCCGCGCCAATGAATGGCTTCGTGGCCGAAACAACAAAGGAGGCGACGGCCAGCAGCCCGTCACCGAATTGCAATAGGATTTCCGCATATCCCGGCATGACAGTCATCAGTGAACCGATGATGTGGAAGAAGGACGCGAAACCACTAAGGAGACCAGCCAGGTTCTGCGATGCCTTGTCGAGGAACTGATTCAGGCCGCCACCCGAGCGCAGTGCCACCGCAATGCGAGCCGCGAAGTGCTCAAGCACGGAACCGGCATCGGTAGCTAGCTTAGCGAACAGGCCGGTGCGAGTGTTCATGACCGTCAGGGCATCACCGAAAATCTGATACACCTGTGGCCTAACCGCTTCCGCCAGTCTCGTGAACGCCCCCGTCAATGGCGGAATGTTCTGGCCGGTCGCCTTTGAAACCGTCACCAGGTTCTTCATGTGGTCATAGATTTTATCGACCGTGGGGATGGCCGCGACACCGAATGCCGCCGCCGCCGCTGCGGCGGTCGTCCAGACAATGGCCACTTCGAGAATCGCATCGAACAGCAAGTGGAACGTTGAAATGGTTCCGAGCAGGCCAGCGAACAGCTTCACGTCACCAGTCAAGAATGAGAAGAAGCTGTAGAATCCGGAGTTACCACGCTTGAAGATGGACCCCATGATTGAGTCCATTTCCTTGGCATCCTTGCCAACCTTGCGAAAACTGTCCCCGGTAGTATTGGCCGCCAAGCCCATCTTCTTGAGTTCATTCGTGGCAAGCGTAAGCGCCCTGATATCCACGCCCGGGTCGATCTTGATATCCTTGGTCAGAACACGGAGCGCCTGTAGCTCCACCTTGATCTTGGCAAAGTCGGCCAGCAGCCCTGGGGTATCGATCTTTACCCGGATGCTGGCCTGCAACTTGGAAATGGCTGCGATCTTGGCCTTGACTGCCACAATGTCGTTGTTGTCAATGTCCATGCCGACATGGACATTGACCTTGCGCTTCTCAAGCTTGTCCGCCTCAGCATTGACGGCCTTCATCTTGGCGAGAGCATCTTTGCTGTCGCCCAAGATGCGAAGCGTCACTGAACGGATCGGCACTATTGGTCCTTACTGTTCTTGATGGCTGCCTCAATATACAGGACAAGCTGAAAGAAGTCCGCACAGCGAAGTGCGTCCACACAGCGGGGAGGACAGTGGCAGAGGTGCGCTAGATTGCCTAGGAACTCCGAACGCAATGCCACGATGTCTCCGCCGTATAGACGCACGTAGTTATACTGATCGCGACTTCTGTTTACTTTTCTTTTGGGTCAGCTTCCTTCTCGGCCGCTTGCCTCGCCTCTTCCGCGTCAACCGCCTCCTGAATTGCATTGGCCAGCTTCACAACCTTAAAGTCAAGCTCGTCAATGTCCACTGGCTTGCCAGCGGCTTGCGACTTCATCAACCAGAACACGGCGAGCATGGCGTCAGGGTCACCGGTAGAAAGCCCCGTGTCCAGCCCGGCCAGGGTAAGGCCAAGCTTCATCTTTAGCTGCATCGCCTGGCGGACGGTAATCTCTTCCAGGTCGAAGTCGAGTTCTTCTCCCTCATAGCAAATTTTCATGCCTCACGCCTCTCGTGGGTCACTTGTAACCAGACTCTCTGGCCCATACTTGTATTGCTATGTCCGCATACTTCTCGCAGGCATCCTGTCCTGCGCGTTCTGCGGCTTCCTCAAGGAACGGGAAGAACGGCTGGGTGTACCAATTCAGCCAGCCGTCCGTGCCCGGAGGCCCATGTGCGAACAATGGATGGCGTGCGCCCTTGGTCTCGAACATCCAGGCGTTCGGTGCTTCCATGCCGCCCGTGCCACCAGCGCTCACATATGCGATGGTGCGATCCGGGGCGAATCCTGCGGTCAGGTAGGAGTCGATGGTGCGCGGGATCTTCCTGGAACCGGTGTATTCCCTGGTGCTATTCGGCCGCGCCCTGACAATCTCCTTCGCCTCTCGGGCGATCACCTTGGCCGCCTCGCGAAGGCCCATGCGGTCGCCAGTGATCGAAAGGGCCATCAGGTTACCCAGCCCGGCAGGGTATATACCCCCGCGCTATTGCCAGTATAGGTGACCATGGTGAAGTTCACCAGGCCGTTCACGTCGTTAAAGATGGATGGCTGGAACGGGCCGAATAGGTAGATGCCGTTGTTAGCCAGGGAGCTTGTCGTGAACAGGATGGTTCCCACAAGCTGGCCCAGGACGGGACGCTCGTTCAGGAAGTTCACGACCGTGGCACCGGCCGCGCCAATGACGATGCGCAGGACGATTGCGCCGTTGTTCGGGAAGGTAACGCCACCACCAGCGGCGATGGAGGTCTCTGACGCCGGTAGCTGGGCAGCCGTACCGGTCATGTTGGTGGTGATGGCAAGCGTTGCTGCCGGTAGTGCGACGGCCATTGGGTCTCCTTGGTCGTGACCTGTATGATGGTGCTATGACGATTTCCTCAGCGACCAAAGGCCGCATCTTCGAACTACGCGCCGCTGGCCTCACCATGCGCGCCATCGCCGCCGAAGTTGGCTGTAGTCTCTCTAGCGTTCAGACCTTCCTCCGCAACGACTATGAGCAAGTCAAGACCGAAGGTGCCGCTCGCACTCGCCTGCGCCATGACCGATTCCGGGCCAAGACCAACGCGATCAAGCTTGAAGCCGGGTGCGCTGACTGCGGATACAAAGACCATCCTGCGGCGCTGGACTTCGACCACCTGCCCGGCACGGTAAAGCTGTTCAACGTCGCGCAAGCTGCCGTGAAGCCCTGGCACGATGTCCTACTCGAAATAGCCAAATGCGATGTAGTATGCGCCAACTGCCATCGCGTTCGAACGTTTGGCCGAAGTAGGGCTCAGGAAGTGTCCAAAGTTTGATATGTAATTTGCACCTGGGGGTTAGTTTCGTCATCAAGCCCCGTGAATGCTACGCTTTGCGTAACTAGCGCCGGGCCAGATGCCTTCGGGCTTTCGCCGTCCAGCTTGATATTGGGAATTATGACATCCAGAAGCTCAGGCGCACCACCGGAAACACCGACCGTTGGCCCCACGAACTTCAATTCCAGCGCCAGCGAGGTATCGCCAGCGAACGCGGTGTACATGGTCGCGGCCGATAGCCATTCCGCCGTGAACGTTCCGGTCAGCGAGCGGAAGCCATTCTCGATGGGCTCTGCGGCGAAACCGCCACCACCCAGGAAGTAGCGCGTGTCATCGAAGCTGAGGGTCTGCTTGATGCTCGCATCCTTAATGTTCGCCAAGGTCGTAGCACCAGACAGCGATACCACACCAGAGGCCAGTGACGGCGTACCGGTCAGCAGGTTCGCCTCGCGGAAGTGGAAGATGTCCATTCCGCTGGTGACCGTGTAGGTAGCCAGGCCAGGAACGGAACCATTCAGCGGGTCGGAGTTACCCGAGCCGCCAAGCTCATTCCTGCCGTCAATGGTCAGGTCAAGCTCGGCCAGCGCACCAGTGGCGACATTGATCGTCCAGTCAGAAATCTTGCAGCCCACATAAGTAAACGGCATGACCGTGCCGTCAGTGGTCGGAATGCCCTTCTGGAACACGAGCGAGTGGCCACCCAGGTTGCCAGGCTGGTGAATGGCCTTGTAGACGGTCGTCGCGCCAATCTGCGTCAGCGTGGCGTTGGCCTGGCCATAACTGCCAAGCATGGCAAACAGGAGCTTATTCAGCTTCCTGGTCTGCAAGTCCATCGTGATGCCGCCGCCCGCGTCATAGTTGGTCAGCACACGACGCCCGGCGCGGTCATACAGGCCACCGCCATGAAGGCCCTGGCCCTGCACCGTGGTCTTGGTCAGTGCCAGGGTCTCGCTGCGGAATTCGAGAGGCAGCGCGGTAGCCAGGGAAGGTGCCACTCCATAGGTGCTCTCATCCATGTAGACCATCTGGGAGGCAATTCCTGAGCCGATAGCCATGGTCAGCCCTTACCCTTCTTAGTTTCGCTTTTCGGTTCAGTCGCCTCCGGTGCCTCATCCGGTGCGAGTTCTTGTTCCGCTTCGGCCGCTGCCTCTTCCTCTTCCGGTGCGCGCACGAAGTACCAAGGCGAAGCCTCCGCATCATCAGGAAGCACGACATAGTCTCCGCGCTTATGGAAGCCGAAGTCCTGTACGCATTGCCATCTCATGTAAGGCTCTCAATCCTCTGCTCGCAATGTATTTTGAATTCCAGCGATCCCAGCGACTGGGCTTCCTGGGTCACATCCGGGATGAACTCATAATCAGTCAGGTATGCCCAGCGAACGGGGCCGGCGTTCGCTCCCGGTACTGCTGGCGGAGCCGCCAGGGTGTAGTTGTTGTTGATCGCAATGATGAGCGCATTGAACTGGGTGAGGCACTCATCCTCGCGGGCGTCGAAATCCTGATCCCCCTGGAAACTGCTGATACAGCAGCTAAAGTCGAAGTCCTCATCGACGCGGTATTGCGGGCTCAACTCCTCGGGTGATCGCGTAGCGGTCCAGCCATATATCTGAAAGGTGATAGGTGCCGTGAATATTGGCAGCCTCTTGCCGAAGAAGACGGTCGCATCATCCGGCAAAACACTCGTGGCTATAGCCATCAGGTTGATACGCGCCTGGCGGATTACACTACTCATGATCGCCTCTTATCTCCGGTCAGAATTGTGCAGGCCACTGCACCTTTAGCTGATCAATCAGCGGCAGGTTTCCATCAGCCAGCGGGGACTTTCCGGGATTCGACACGACAATCGACATACTGCCCGAGTTGACCGTCCCCGCGCCGTCCGTGCATGCCAGGGTGAACGTGAACTTGCCCGCAGTAGTCGGGGTTCCCACGATCTTTAGCTTGCTCGTGGCATCCACGGCCAGGCCAGGCGGAAGCGCTCCGGTAGCCACGGTGGTGCTAGAAATAGCGCTTGCGTTCCCGGTCGTGGCCACACCCGCCTCATAAGCGACATTGACGAACGCCTGCGGGAACTTGGTGGTAGCGATGGTGATGTCCGCTGGCATTAGCTAGCTCCGATCAGAACTCAGTTGGCCACTGCACCTTTAGCTGAGATGCGAGAGGCGCGGCGCGAATAACACTAGGGCTAGCCTGGTTGTGGACGTAGATGGTATAGGTACCGGAGGTGACCGCGCCAGCCGTATCCGTCAGCGTCAAGGTGAAGGTGTATAGCCCGCCAGCAGTCGGCGTGCCAGTGATCCTCCGGTGATCAGTGGCATTCACCACAAGGCCGGGCGGAAGTGCGCCAGTCGCCACAACACCGGCCGTCATAGCCGTCGCTGATCCCTCTTCGGCAATGCCAGCCTCATAGGGCATGTTGACGAAGCCGTCAGGAAAGGCGACGGTCTTGTATACAATGTCAGCCATTGATCATTCCTTTGCGGTCTCAAGCCTTAACGCGGACGTTACCGGGCCAGGCTTCCTCTTGCGCTAGCTCCGGGCTATAATCCTCACTAGTCGGATCGGACGTACGGCGCTCGCGCTTGGCCGCCTCTTCGAGTTGCGCGATCCTAGCGCGCAATGCGCCCATTTCGGCCTGCTCCCTGGCCTTGGCATCATCCTGCTTCGCTGCCGGTGCCGCCCTCTGTGCCTGTGCGGGCTTCGCTTGCTCAGCCATTGTCACGCGCCCTTCTCTGCTGCGGTTGCCAGGCCATGTGCGGCGCGAATCGCCTCATGGCGTTCTACGTCCACACGCTCGCCCGCCTCGACCGCCGCCAGCTTTTCCTCTGCGGCAGCCAGAACCGGG